>Ga0233431_1001094_pt1 | contig 49938 bp, 39 predicted proteins | sample SI_118_April2016_FD_179867 | JGI IMG/M metagenome (GOLD analysis project Ga0233431, IMG submission 179867) | Seawater microbial communities from Saanich Inlet, British Columbia, Canada - SI_118_April2016_200_MG | ecosystem: Environmental > Aquatic > Marine > Inlet | place: Canada: British...
GGTAGTGATTCTGGAAACGGATCAGCCAACTGTTATCAGAAGATTTGTCGCTTTTGCCCAGGCCTTACAAATAGATAATTGTGCTGTAGAAGGTGTTGAAGCCCAAAAAGCAGAAAATTTACAGGAGGTCCAGTATATTCTAAGAAATAAAAAAATACCCGTGCTAATTGATCCTAAAGGTTCATTGATTCAGGAATTAAAGCCAAAAGCTGTTGTTGATGCCATTATTGCTAAAAAAAATCTAGGAACCCTCATAAAAATGGCACCGGTTGTCATCGGACTTGGACCTGGTTTTAAAGCTGGAAAAGACGTACATGCGGTCATTGAAACCAACCGAGGACATCAGCTCGGAAAAGTAATTTTAAATGGTAATGCAGAAAAAAATACCAATGCCCCGGGCAATATCGACGGGTACACCACTGAACGCTTACTTCGGTCGTCTAAAGCCGGAGTAATAAAAATTATCAAAGATATCGGTGATACCGTTAAGAAAGGTGATGTGGTAGCTATGGTTGGCAATCAGAAAGTTGAAGCTAATATTTCAGGAGTGATTAGGGGCATGATTTCCAACAACACCAAAGTCAAAAAAGATTTTAAAATCGGTGATATCGATCCCAGAGGGCAGAAAGAATTTTGCTATACAATTTCTGAAAAGGCTAGAGCTATTGCCGGAGGTGTATTAGAAGCTTTGTTACAGCTTTCTCAAAAAAAATAAACGCTTAGAGGAAAACAATCCCCTTTTATTTCTATTATCACTCAATCGATTGAATTAGAAGGGGAAAAGAGTTGCCTATTTTGGGTTGAAATGATAATTGAAAAGGTTCATCGAGTTACTGGATCAATTCGCTATAATGGCGAGTTTAAAAATCCGAAATAGATCACACATCTTATAGTCAATCCCTTCAAGCTGACTAGAGTCTCAAAATATTTCTTATTTTTATCAGTAAATCTGGATTTTAATTAATTATTTTTCGTGGTCAAAATCATGATTGAAGAAAATGCGCTTATCAAAGAAAGAATCAGAAAACTACAGGAAATCAGAGAAAGTGGAGTAGACCCCTATCCATATCAATTTGAGAAAACTCATGACGCTAAGCAGATCATCGAGAAATATGATCCCATAGAAAAAGAAGACATCGGTGAAGATGAAGTCAGTGTGGCCGGTAGAATTATGCAGTGCAGAAAAATGGGAAAAGCCAGCTTCTTCCATATTCAGGATGAGACAGAAAAGATCCAGGTCTATATTCGACAAAATGATGTAGGTGAAGATCAATATAGTTTGTTCAAGAAAACGGATATCGGAGATATTGTTGGTATTAAGGGATCTATCTTCAAAACTAAAACCGGTGAAGTTAGTGTTTACGCCAAAAACTTGACACTATTATGTAAATCACTAAGACCTTTACCTGAAAAATTCCATGGTATTCAGGATCAGGAACTGAAATACCGGAAAAGGTATTTGGATTTAATTATGGATCCCGAAACCAAGGATCTGTTTAAAAAACGGGCCAAAGTAATTCAATTGGTCCGGCGATTCCTGGATGACATTGGTTTTTTGGAGGTGGATACACCTGTTTTACAAACCATATACGGGGGTACTAATGCCAAACCGTTTACCACACATATCAATGCTTATAATATGCAGATGTATTTGCGTGTTGCACCGGAGCTTTATTTAAAACGCCTGATGATTGGCGGTTTTGAAAAAGTATATGAGATCGCCAGAAATTTTAGAAATGAGGGTGTTGATCAAACCCATAATCCGGAATTCAGTATGATTGAATGGTATGAAGCTTATGTAGATTACCATGTCATGATGGACCGGGCTGAAGCCATGATTAAAATGATCGCCAAGGAAGTTAACGGTTCTGAACAGTTAGGTGTGCTCGAAGAATCAATCGACATTGATTATGAATGGCCACGACTCTCAATGACGGATGCCATCAAACAATACCTGGATATCGATGTAACGACAATGTCATTGGATGATTTACAGACATACAGTGATAAAAAAGGAATCACAGTGCGTGGCACTGAAACCGTTGGTAGTCTAACCTTTGCCATTTTTGACAAGTTGGTGTGTGAGCAATTGCTCAAACCGATTTGGATTATTGATTATCCAAAAGAGGTCTCTCCCTTGTCGAAACCACACAGAGATAAACCAGATCTGGTTGAACGCTATGAACTATATATCGGCGGCAAGGAAATCTGCGACGGTTGGAGCGAATTAAATGACCCGGAAGTTCAACGGGACCGTTTTGAAAAAGAACAAGCCGCTATGAGAAGCGGTGATGATGAAGCACATCCGATGGATGACGATTTTATAGAAGCACTGGAATTTGGTTTACCAGTTTGTGGCGGAATTGGAATGGGAATTGATCGCCTGGTAATGTTAATCACCAATACCTGGTCAATCCGTGATGTATTGTTTTTCCCAACCATGAAACCCATCGTTTCAGAATCATAATAAATCCTTTAGACAATCCTGTTTTTTAAGCGAACGGGATTACAACCCTCAGTGGTGTTTCAATTTATATCTAAATATGCCACTGTTTATTTAAAAATGGGGTAGAATATTAACAGTTTTATAAATAATAACGATTAAGTTATGAATCCAATTACTAACTATTGTGAAGCAATACTTGGCAATAATACCAGTGCCAAAAAAACCATTCGCTTAATACCGGAGTTGTCAAATTGTTCTGATGAGCTTTTGGATTTGATTTTTACCTATAGTAAAGCTGTCAATATCAAGGAGGGAGAGGTACTGATCAAAGAAGGTCTCTTTGATCAATGGGTGTATTTCATGGTTAAAGGTCAGTTAGATATTTTTGTCAATAATTCCAAATTGGGGTCGACTCCAGGTTCTTTAGTGGGTGAACGGTGTATTGTTGGGGAACCTCGTGGTGCTACACTAGTGGCTGGTGAGGATGGTGTTATGGCGCTGGGGATTGAAATGTCTTTAATGGATGAAATTAACCGACAGATCAATGACTTTAGCCAAACTGAAACTGATGTACCCAAAATTTTAGCTTTTTCTAACGAAAAAAATAAAATCGTGATTGAGTTATTAGCGATTGTTTTAAATGAAGTCATACTGAGGATACTGGATTTAAGTCAAACTAGTTTATATATTTTAAAACACCTGATATTATCCCTAAAAGAAAAAATGACCAGTATCAGCAACTGGTACAAGTTAATACCGGACTTCAAAAAATTGATGAAGCAGTTGTTTCTACTCAATTACAACAAACAGACTTCTTTATTTTTTCTAAAAAACTATATAGCACCATCATCCTATCCAGTCCTGTACATGAGAATTTAAAAAGAATTGAGGAAAATGAATGGTTTACTACTTTGAAAATGAAAGCGGATGGATCCGAAGTTTTATTGTTGGATGCTTTCAATAGCATTGCTAAAGATTATAAAATGGCTTATAGCGATCTGGTGGAAATGGCGTTTCAAATATTTGAAGTAGCCAGTAATTATACTGCCTCATTGAATCAATCATTAAATACAATCCTGGCACTTTTTGATTGTGAGAAAGCCAGGAGTACCGCTTTAAATTCAAAAAAAACAGACTTAACCAGCAGTGCCGATATTCAAGTCAGGCTAGAACTTTTAAAAACAAAACTTTTTGACCCGATTAATGACGCCCTTAGCTCAAAGGAAAATACCACCGTTGAATCAGTTATCAAAAAACTTAGCCAGGATGACATCGATTCTTTGTTTGATTGAAGATGGATAGTGGACACTCTTAGAAAAAAACAGAGATATTGAAATTCAATCATAGAAAACACCAAATCTTTCCGTGTTTTCTGTGTATTCCGTCGTTCGATTGTAACTATTCACTATCTATTACCATAATTCCATGAAGAACCTGTTGGTTGTGTTTCAGGAATCTTAGAAGCCAAGGATGGCTTCTCGAAATTCTAGGATAGATTCATGTGTTTGTTGAAACACCAACTAACAGGTGGTAAGCAGACTGGATAGTTAGGTTCGATTAATAAAATAATAAGCAGATAAAAGTCATCACAGGTTCTTAAATGACAGCTAAATCAGATTATTAACACAACACCTTACCAAAACCACTATGTTGTTAGAAGTTGTGATTAATGTTTTTAGGAAGTTTCAGAATTATTCAGCAGTTGATAAAATCGCCAGCAGGTTTTCCAGGTAATGGATTTAGGCCCGATCTGTCTGATTAAAGCATTTTTGATCTCAGTAATATCGTCAATTGACATTTTTTTTAGCAGTTGACTTCCCAATGATTGGCTTTGGGGTGATTGAGTATCAAACCAGCGTTCAATCTTGGCGGGTGACAGTTGAATCTGGTTTTCAAAAATCTGATCTCTGGTATTGATTTCAAAACCTGCGTTCTTAATTTGATCCTCGGAAAAAGTGGCAATCCAATTTGTTTTGGAATTGAGAGGATCACAATAGATCTCATTCTCAATGGTTTTAAACAAATTTAGTTGCTTTTCAGATAAATATCCATCCAGGTAGGCACTTAATTTCTGGCTCAACTCCGGAATCTTTTCAATACACGCGATTTGTCCACTTTGAGTTAACATTGATTTCAAATTGGATAAAATTTGGAATTTTTTATCCACCCGCGTAAAAAAACTAAAACCCAATATATAATTAAAGCGAATACCCTCTTTTTGATAGTCAACCAGTCCTTTTTGTATTTCATCTGAATCCAAATACACCAAAATGGGATCATGGGTTTGTTTTTGATTATAAAACTGGTGCCTGATCACCGACGCTTCTTTTTCATTAAATATCTGAGCATAAACCGCTTCATCCCTGATCAATGAAATAGATTTCCTAAGCAACAGGCAATTTCCAGCATTTAAATTAAGCACCAAATCATCGAATTTAAGGTGTAACAGAGAAAAAAGCTGATCCCTCAACTCAGCATAAACATGGGAGGTATCGTTGATGGTTCTCTCTTTCCATAAATCCTGATTATTCCAGAGAGAATCTTCATTCATCAAATTGGTCAATTGTTCATCCCGTCTTTGGAAAACTGTTTCTCTGATTTTAGCTTCATACCCCAGTTCCCCAGGCTGATAAAATATTTTCCCCTGTAGCGTGTCCGGTAAATATTGTTGTGTAACCCAATGATCATTGTAGGCATGAGGATAAAGATATCCATCACCATGACCAAGTCCTTTCTTATCACGACTGCCGTCTTTTAAATGATCCGGTGTGCTTTCCCTGGCTTCATTTTTGACCGTATCCAGGGCATCAAAAAAAGCAAAAGATGAATTACTCTTAGGAGCCGTTGACAGATAAAGACAAGCTTCCGCCAGGTGAAAACGCCCTTCGGGCATACCAACATAGTCAAAGGCCTGAGCCGCACTGGTAGTCACATGTAGTGCCTTAGGATCCGCTAAACCAATATCTTCAGCCGCAAAAATAATCATCCGCCGGAAAAGGAATTTAGGATCTTCACCGCCATAAATCATTTTTGCCATCCAGTACAATGCCGCATCCGGATCAGACCCTCTAAGAGATTTGATAAAGGCTGAAACCGTATCAAAATGAGCATCACCATCTTTGTCATACAGGACCGCTTTTTGTTGTATCGAATCCTCTGCGGTTTCCAGATTAATATAGGTAACCCCTTCTGAATCGGGCTTACTGGTAACCACTGCCAGTTCTAAAGCATTTAATAGGGCCCGGGCATCACCATTTGCAATTGATGTCAGATGATCCCGTGCTTCCCGGGTAATATTAATATTCAATACCCCAAATCCTCTTTTTTTATCGGAGAAGGTTGTTGTAATAATTTTATCCAGATCCGCTTGTGTTAAAGAATATAATTGGAAAATACGAGATCGGCTGACCAAAGCTTTGTTAACTTCAAAATAGGGATTTTCGGTAGTTGCCCCTACCAAAGTAATGGTTCCGTTTTCGACATGGGGTAGTAAAGCATCCTGCTGGGATTTATTGAATCGATGCACTTCATCGACAAACAGAATTGTTTTTTTTTGTTGCTCTTTGCGGTAGGTTAAGGCTTGTTCTATACTTTCTCTAATATTTTTAACTCCGGAAAGAACAGCATTCAAGGAGATAAACTGGGATTTTGTTGTATTGGCAATAATTCTGGCCAAAGTTGTTTTTCCGGTGCCCGGGGGACCATAAAAAATGATACTGGAGAGTTGATCTGCCTGAATGGCCCGTCTCAGTAATCTTCCTTTGGATAAAATATGTTCCTGGCCAAAAAATTCATCGAGATCCCTCGGTCTCATGCGATCAGCCAGGGGAGCCTCTTTCTTTAATTGTTCCTGTAAAGAATATTCAAATAAGTCCATATCGTATCACAAAGGATTAAAAATATGCGGTTTAGCGTCTTGTAGTGTAGTGGGTGTATTGGTAAAACCCTAGCAGCTTTTTAATATCTGTAATTTTTATTTTTTTGCTAGACAATATACTATCATGTCTGCTGAGAATGATTGTTTGCTCATAAAATATCTATTTTTAATTGTCCGCTAATAACAATATGTTAGAAAAAGAATTTTGGAAAAACAAGCCTTTTAATACATTCTCAAAGGAAGAATGGGAAGCCGTTTGCGATCATTGTGGTTTATGTTGCCTATTAAAGTTTATTGATGAAGATACTGATGAATTGATATTCACATATATCGCCTGCAAGTATTTTAATACCGGAACATGTACCTGTACCGACTATGAATCCAGATCCATCAATGTCCCTACTTGCATATCGATGACTCCGGACAAGGCAAAAAAGTTAAATTTTCTGGCTGACAGTTGTGCCTATAAACTTCTGGCAGAAGAGAAGGATTTGCCAGATTGGCACCATCTGATCTCAGGCAGTTACGAAACCGTTCACGACGCAGGGATCTCCATAAAAGGAAAAGCCGTACCGGAGCAAAACATTCATCACGAAGATTTTGAGCAGTTTTTTATTCCTCCCAAGAATTCAAAAAAAATAATCTAAAAAGTTTATACTATTAACCCCAACATTATATACCAAGTCCAGCTTATGAAAAGTCAAACAGAAAATAAAACCATTCGAAATATCGCCATCATTGCCCATGTAGATCATGGCAAAACAACGTTAGTAGACGCCATGTTCAAACAGAGTGGGTTATTCAGGGAAGGTCAGAATGTCGATGATCGGATTATGGATAATATGGATTTGGAACGTGAAAGAGGAATTACTATCTCGGCCAAGAACTGTTCTGTAAAATGGAGAGATGTTAAAGTCAATATCATTGATACACCGGGTCATGCTGACTTCGGGGGTGAAGTGGAACGAGCTATCAGCATGGCAGATGGCGCCATCTTGTTGGTTGACGCTTCTGAAGGGCCATTGCCTCAAACACGTTTTGTGTTGGAAAAAGCCTTACAGTCCGGATTAAAAATTATTGTGGTTATCAATAAGATTGATCGCAAAGATGCCAGACCTGATGAGGTTTTAAATGAAGTTTGCGATCTGTTTATTGATCTGGATGCCAATGATGAACAAATGGAATTTCCCCTCATATATGCCAATGGAAAAGCAGGCATTGCTCAAAAGGAATTGAATGATAAGGAAGAAAACTTAAAAGTCCTTTTTGACACCATTGTAGATACCATCCCTGGTCCATTTTTTAATACTGAGGAACCGCTACAGGTACTGGTTTCAGACCTGGGATACTCTGATTATCTGGGTCGATTGGCCATTGGGAAAATCGTCAATGGAACCATTAATTACAATGAAAAATTGATCTGTATAAATAATAAAAGCCAACATATACCATTAAAAATCAGTAAATTACAGGTATATGATGGCATGCAATATGCGGATACTAAAACAGCCGATGCCGGTGAAATCGTCATATTATCCGGTATTGAAGAAGTGACCATTGGCGATACGATTTGTTATAAAGATTTTCCCAAAGCCTTAAAACGAATTTCTGTGGATGAACCCACTGTATCCATGGTTTTTAGTCCAAATACTTCACCCTTGGTCGGTAAAGAAGGCAAATTAGTTCAATCCAGCAAAATTAAAGAACGTTTAATTAAAGAAACACTTAGCAATGTTGCTATTAAAGTGGAATTGTCCAAAACCAGTGAAAATTTTATTGTTAAGGGTCGTGGTGAATTCCAAATGGCTATTTTAATTGAAACAATGCGTAGAGAAGGCTTCGAACTATGTGTCGGCCGCCCCGAAGTTATTTACAAAACTGAGAAGGGAAAAAAACTGGAACCTATTGAAAAATTGTTTGTGGATTGTGAAGAAGTCTTTATCGGTATCGTCAGTGAAAAACTATCAGCCAAAAAAGGAAAAATGATTAATCTGGTCAATAATGGCAAAGGAAGGGTTAGAATTGAATTCAGTGTCCCTTCCAGAGCTTTAATTGGTTACAGGGATGAATTCTTAACCGACACCAAAGGAACCGGGATTATGAATTCATACATCTCCGGATACGAACCCTATCGGGGTGATTTTCCCTGCCGTTTTACAGGATCAATTGTAGCAGATCGATCAGGTGTTGCAGTTGCGTATGCGCTGTTTAATCTGGAACCCCGCGGTAGGCTATTTATTGTTCCCGGATATCCAATATATGAGGGGATGGTCGTCGGAGAAACTTCCAAAGATGCAGATATAGACGTGAATCCAGCTAAGGAAAAGAAGTTGTCTAATGTAAGGGCTTCGGGTAAAGATGATGCCGTTGTATTAACACCTATTCGCCCCATGACTCTGGAAGATGCTATCAACTTTATCCAGGAAGATGAAATGGTAGAAGTAACCCCCAAATCGATCCGTTTAAGAAAAACGATTCTTTCAACTCAGAAACGACACCAAATCAGAGGTAGTTTAAAGAAGAAATAGCCGGCAAAGTACTGCTTAATTAATTGACAACGGCTGGGGTATTACAGTATGTACTAGTATCACCAGCGCTTACATACATGCTATCGAGTGATTAATTCAGTACTTTTGAAAACTTCTTCAGTAAGTGATGGACGTTTTTTTCTGACCATCCCCAGAGCGGATGACCTTCAATGTTAGATTAATAATTATATAGCATCGGGACCGGTTTCACCGGTTCTGATTCGAATAACATCTTCGACAGGTGTCACAAATATTTTTCCATCTCCAATTTTACCTGAAGCAGCAGTTGTTCTTATGATATCAACAATAGCAGGTACTTTCTCTGCAATGGTTATAATTTCCAGTTTTATCTTTGGTACAAATCCTATTTGATATTCAGCACCACGGTATAATTCTGTGTGTCCCTTTTGCTTTCCAAATCCCTTGACTTCAGTGACTGTCATCCCAAATATTTCTGCTTTTTCCAAAGCTTCTTTTACGGCATCCAGTTTAAATGGTTTGATAATAGCTTCTATTTTTTTCATATAGTTAAGTCCTGTGAACTCATCTTCTTCACTCACTCTAATTTTCCAGTAAGCATTAATTTCTGAAGCACAAATAGTTATTACTCCTAATCTCCCACCGGATCATCACTTCTTATTTTATCAAAAAATATTACTGAAAATACTACCAATAGTCCACTAATAAAACTGATTACAATGTTAGCAAATGGTGACACCTAAGCATAACCAGCTGTAATACCGACCAATACAATTTGTTTGTTAGTTTTAATCCTTTAATAGTTTTTACACCGGTACCCGGTAACATATAGGCAACGAACTTGGGTCTGTCATTTCGACGAGCCCGCGAGGAGAAATCTTATTAAATGAGATAAAAAAGATCTCTCCTCATACTTCGTCGAGATGACATTTGATAATACTTTGATTTTAAAGGCACAAAATTTAAGTTCATTAACAGCTATTAATTAACATCGATGACCATTAATCCAGAGCGTTTCAATTTCAAACATCAGACATCAACCCCCAGCTTCGCGATTAGTTATAGCAAACACAATTTTTACAGTACTTAGATAGACTTCTACAATTTGACAGTCACGGCTTCCTTTTTAATTATTTTCGAAGAGCGAATAAAAAATGTTATAAATCGGAATTAATAAAAATATTTATTTAAAAAAATGATTCCCAACTATTTCAATATTTTGTAAAAGTAATTATTATCAATTCAATTTACCCAATGAGGTACACCCAAAATGCTAATTACAATTATTGGATGTGGTGCGCTGGGAGGTTTGATCTCTGCCCACTTAATAAATAAAAATTTTAAGATTCAGGTATTGCAGCGAAAAGGCGCCCAACTGGATACATTGATAAAAGATGGTTTATCTTTTATCGACCAAAAAAAAACCTCCCATGTTTATCAATTTCCTGTGATCAGTAGTCATCTTTCTGATCTAAGTCCTTCTGATCTGGTTATTATCACAGTCAAAGCACATCAAACAAAACATATTCTAAATATCAGGCAACTACTAAAACCTGGCGGTATGCTGTTAAGCCTACAAAATGGACTGGGAAATATTGAAACTATTTCAAGTCAGCTGCCTGGTAAGCAAATAGCAGTGGGGATCGGCACCTATGGGGCCCATAAAATTAAACCGGGAGTCATCGGCTGGGGGGGTAACGGCCAAATAATTTTAGGTGCTTTAAACAAAGCGGTTGATATCGGCTGGATTAATGATCTTTTTCAAAAAGCTGATTTTAAAACAACTATTGTCGAAGACCCCAAAATGTATATATGGCGAAAGCTAGCCATGAATGCGATGTTGAATCCCATTACGGCCCTGACAGGTTTCAAAAATGGCATGCTCATAGAACATGAACTCATTAAAGAATTGATGAATCATATTGGAAAAGAGACCATTATTGCTGCAGGTCGGGCGGATGTTAAGCTTGATTTTGATGATATTTGGTCAACATTAGAAAATGGAATTCAAGCAACAGCGGTTAACAAATCCTCCATGCTTCAGGACATCGAAAATGGAATCAAAACAGAAATTGATTCCATTTCAGGAAAAATACTTCAATACGCTAAACATGAAGACGAATTTCCTTATACGCGAAGTGTTTATAATTTAGTGAAGTCTATTGAAGACCAATATTTGAAATAAGAATCCCCCCCATCATTCTGAGTGCATGCACTAAAAAAAGCTACTTAATTTAATGCTTAAAGCCATCCTCTCTGAGGATGCTCAGGCTAAGACAATATCGTCTCCTTTGGGGACGGATTTTTATTTCAAATCGGTGTAAAACCGGGGAACACGTTTAGAAATGATAGATGTTACTTCATAATTTATGGTACCGATCCAGTCTGCAACCTCAGAAGCTGAGATAAATTCCTGGCCTTGTTTTCCAATTAAGATCACCTCATCATTCAAATTCACAGAATTGATATCTGTTACATCAGCCATAATCATATCCATACAGACATTACCAATTACCGGTGCACGCTGCCCGGCGATCAAAACCTGTCCTTTATTGGAAAGCAAACGCGAATATCCATCTGCATAACCAACGGCAATAGTTGCAATTTTCGTTTGACGTTTGGTAATAAAAGTTCTGCCATATCCAATCGGTGTGTTTTCAGCATAATCCTGTAACTGAATAATGAAACTTTTAAATGTTAAAGCTTCTTTTAATAATGGCGGAAACTGCAGATGGCTGGACGGCATCTGACCATACATACTGATTCCCATCCGAAACAGGTTACCCCTCTTCTCACTAAACTCAGTTATGCCTGCGGAATTGACAATATGCAACCATTGCGGTTCAAATTGTTTTTTAATCAAGTCCACTAAATAATAGTATTTTTGAATTTGTCGATGTGAAAAATCCGGGTTTCCCTCATCTGCTGATGATAAATGTGAACTGATACCGTCTATTTTTAGGTGACTAAAATATTGGCTATTACTTAAAAATTCAATTAATTGACTTTCAGTAAATCCTAAACGTGACATTCCGGTTTCCAGTTTTAAATGAACCGGTATTTGTATTTTATTTTGGGAAGCATAGGAATTCGCTAAAAATGCAGTCTCCAATGAATGGATGGTAATCGTTATTTTTTTATCAACAATCTCTCTATAAGCACCGGAGGGACAGTACCCCAGTAATAAAATATGGATTTTATCATTGATTTCACGAACTTTAATCGCTTCTCTAACAATTGCCACACCGGCCCATTCAACACCGGCAGCAGCGGCTGTTTTTAAAACTTGGACATCTCCATGACCGTAAGCATCACCCTTAATAACTGCCATAAGTGATGAACCCACTGGAGCGCTCTTTTTTAGTTCTAAAATATTATGGTGAATAGCAGCCAGATCAATATTTACAAATGTTTCTCTATAGTTCATTCTTAAATCGTCCGATTATTGATTGCTTAGTATGGCCTCTGCATCACATTCACAGAAACAGACAATGATGAATTTCCTGTTCAAGCCTCGATTTAATTAAAAACCCTTCAAACATCAGTCAGCGAAGGTAACAAATTACTTTATATAGCCGGTGATTAGATCTCGGGAGTTTCTTGATTTTCCATTTTTAAAAAAATAAACACAATGATCATTCCTGCTAACGTTGCAATGAATGTTACTACTTCAGATAAAGCAATTTGATTTGGAAAAACATTATCTAAATAAATAGTTTCTTCCCCTATTTTTACTGAGTTTTTAAATGGCCAAATTACCCAAAGTGATCCAGCCACTAACCCTGTTAAAAAAGCTAAAGTTTGATCATGGAAACGCTTTAACATCAAATTTAGAAATCGCGTAAATACGGCTAAACCAATTAAGCATCCTAAAGCAAAACTTCCCAGCAAAATTAGATCTCTATTGACAATAGCAGTTAATATTTCAAAATAACCACCCATTAAAATTAGTAAAAAAGAGCCGCTAACCCCGGGAAGTATCATAGCGGATATAGCAATAGCACCCATAATAAAAAACATCAGGTATTTAAAATATTGTTGATTCCCATTTTCAGAAACTGTAGTAGCTGCTTCGTTTTGCACCTTTAATTCTTGTTTAATTTGCGCTTTTTTTATTAAATCCTCACCGGAAACGCCACTGGATATACCGATCACTGAAATAGCAGCGATTACCGCAACCAAAATAACCATGGGTGTCATTTTAGAGATCAACCGATAGGGAGCAATAACAGAAAGTAAAACCAAACCAAAGAAGAACCCATAAGTTGGATTATGCCATTGAGTCAGTAAATAGGTCATTAACTTAGCCAGCGCAACAATGGCAATTATAGCACCCAAAAAAAGGCGAATCAGGAAATAAGCGTCGAAATTTTTTAATTCTGTCTGAAATACCTGAACACCTTTTTGGTTAAATTTTAATATTGCTAATAGATTCAGAATACTTTTAATCGTAATATTCTGAATGGCCATGATCAACCGGTGATAAAATCCCATAATTAAAGCCATGGTCCCACCGGAAACACCGGGGATAATATTCGCGACACCAAATATGGCACCAAAAATAATTTCTTTTACCCAAATCATAAAATCCTTCATTTTTATTGTTTACCCGATTGTTCCAAGGTAACGATCTTTCAAGATATGTACTATAATTATTATCAATAATAAAAAAGATTACATCTGTCGATGATCAGTTAATAATATATCTTATTTTTTTATTATTAATGAAAAACGAAATGGGGTAGTGGGGTAATTGATCTTAATAAATTATAAAAGCCTGCATAAATACAGGCTTTTCAATTTCATACTAATTATTCGCCAAGGTAGGCTTTTCTTATTTCTTCGTTATGGAGCAGTACTTGTGCATCATCTTCCATGGAAACCTTTCCGGTTTCAAGCACATACCCTCTTTTTGAGGCTTTTAAGGCCAGGTTGGCATTTTGTTCCACCAGGAGAATCGTGGTGCCATCTTCTTTATTAATAGTGGCAATAATATCAAAAATTTGCTGGATAATAAGCGGAGCCAATCCCAGGGAAGGTTCATCCAACAATAATAACTTGGGTTTAGTCATCAAAGCCCTGGCAATGGCTAACATCTGCTGTTCCCCGCCGGAAAGCGTTCCTCCAGCCTGTTTGCTGCGTTCGCCCAGGATGGGGAATAAATCATAACCATGTTGAATATCTCTATTGATTTGTTCTTTATCGTTTCTATGAAATGCCCCCAGAATAAGGTTTTCTTCCACTGTCAGTCTGGGGAAAATTCGTCGTCCTTCGGGAATCTGACACAAGCCCATGGTGGGAAGTTTTTCCGGCGATACCTTGTTAATCAGTTGGCCATCATAGAAAACCTCTCCTTTTTCCGCCTGAACAATCCCGCAGATGGTCATGAGGGTTGTGGATTTTCCGGCACCGTTAGCACCGATAATAGCCACGATTTCTCCTGGCATGACCTTAAGGGATATCCCTTTTAAAGCCTTGATAGCCCCGTATCCGGAATGGACATTTTTCAATTCAAGAATTGGTTGCTCACTCATGGTTTTTTAGCCCTCCTTTTCTTCAGATCTGGTTCCCACTCGCTTAGCCGGTATAAGACCGGAAGGTCTGAAAAGCATCATGATAATCATCGTCGCGCCAAAAATCAGCATACGATAGGAATCAAACTCTCGAAAAACCTCAGGCAGGGCAATTAACGCCATCACCCCCAGGATAATCCCTGGTATAGACCCCATTCCACCCAAAACTACCATACATAACACCATGGCGGATTCAAGAAAGGTAAAACTTTCCGGACTGACAAATTTCATACGCGCCGCAAAGAAGGCACCGGCCAGACCTGCAAACACAGCACCCATGGCATAGGCTAATAATTTATAAATAAAGGTATTCACGCCCATGAGTTCGGCCGCTGTCTCATCTTCCCGAATGGCTTCCCAGGCTCGGCCCACCCGGGAAAAATTCAGGCGTTTCACTGCAATGACCGCAACTATAGCCAGGCCCAGAGCAAAATAGTAAAAGAACTGAAGTTTTTTTACCCAGAAATGTTCAAAGGTCAATCCATTTTCAAATATTGGCAAAAAAATACCAATGGGCTTAACTCCTAAAATACCATTGGGGCCATTAGTCAAAGTCATCCAATTGTTGAGGATGATCCGTATAATCTCCCCGAAACCCAGGGTGACGATGGCAAGATAATCTCCCCGCATGCGAAGCGTAGGATACCCAACGATACATCCAGCCAGACAGGCGAAAAAAGATGATAAAGGCAGACAGATCCAAAAACCCAGACCAAAAGTTACATTTAAAATGGCATAGGAGTAAGCACCCACTCCATAAAATGCAATGTATCCCAGATCCAGCATTCCTGCCAGCCCGACCACCACGTTGAGACCAAGACCCAGACAAATATAAAGTAGCACATTAATAGCCACATCAGTGCCATAACGGCCGGCAAGCTGTGGATAAATCAAGGCAACAGTCAGAATCAAAATAAACCACAACCAGGTGGGCAGGGTTGTGGTAGCGGATTTAATTTTCCCCGTGGTTTTAAACAGGGGATCTGCCACAAATTTCAAATAACCGCTGGTATTTAGTAAATAGATTATGAGGCAGACAAATGTTCCTGCCAATAGATAAATCCACACCGTCACCGTTTTCTGGAAAGTCAGGGTGCCGTCGGCATGAATTCCCAGCAATGGCCAAAGCAATCCCAAAAGCCACAACATGCCAATAGTATATGGCTTCCAAACTCTCTTAAACTCTTGTATCATCGATATTCTCGCCCATAATTCCCGTTGGTTTAAAATAAAGAACACTTATCAATATTATAAATGCAAACACATCCTTATACTCACCTGAAATATAGCCTGCACCAAATATTTCAACCATTCCGATAATCAGACCACCGATCATAGCACCTGTAATATTCCCTATCCCGCCGAGTACTGCGGCGGCAAAGGCTTTAATACCCGGAACAAATCCCATATCATACTTAACTGATCCATAGTAAAGGCCATACATAATACCGGCAGCGGCGGCCAGACCGGCACCAATAGCGAAGGTCAGGGAAATGATGCGGTTGCTACCAATAGCCACTAAAGCTGACATGGTTTTATCCTGGGCTGTGGCCCGCATGGCCATACCAATTTTGGTTTTGAATACCAGCAAATTAAGCCCAACCAGCAGACAGGCCGTCAATGACACGATCATGATCTGGAGGTAGGAGATGGTTATCATACCAAAATCAAATCTTCCCTGGAATAACTCACTGGGATAAACTTTATCATAGACCCCTTGGGTAAGCATCATACCGTTGGAAAGGAAAATAGACATTCCCAGGGCAGACAACAGGGCAGCCAATCTGGAATTTTTCCGTAATGGTTTATAGGCTATTTTTTCCACTCCAATAGCTAGGTAGGCACAGTAGGCCATAGCAATCAAAAAGGAGGCTGTCAAACAGATTATTGGATGAGATTCCATATAACCCACTCCGGCAAAATAAGCCAGAGCAATAGCACCCACATATCCACCAGCAGCAAAAAATTCACCATGGGCAAAATTGATGAGCTGAATAACACCGTATACCATGGTATATCCCAAAGCAATCAAGGCGTACATTCCGCCAAGGGTTATGCCATTAATCAACTGCTGAATAAAATACTCCATTATATTTAATCTTCTTAATTTTAATTCGTGGGCGGGCAAAAGATGCGGCCAGTAACGAGATACTGTCCGCAGCGTGATTTCACCAGATTATTTAATCAGACCATTGACCGGTTCCCAATAGGGAACAAACTCACCGTCAACAATTTTATAGGCAATGTAGGAAGATCCGGAATCTCCATTACTTCTAAATTTGACATGTTTGGCAACACCCTGGAAATCCTGTTTCATTAGTTCTGCTTTGACTTTCCTGGAATTTGTGGAACCCGCAGATTTAATGGCATTTAATAGGGCAGTGGCTGCATCATAGGCATAAGTTGCATACGCAGCAATCGCGCCATATTTGGGCACATATCTTTTTTCAAACGCTTTATATTGTGGAGTGCTTTTATCTGTAAACCCATAAGTCAGGTAAACACCTTCAGAAGCGGCTTTGGCTACATCCATATATTTGGGTTGGAACACGGCATCCTGAGTAACAATTTGAGATTTTAATCCCAAACGTTTTGCCTGGAGTGTCATCATAGCTGCTGGTGAGTATCCCTGCAGAGACATATAAAAAATATCGGCATTCTTCTGTTTAGCCATGGTTAAAATGGCTGAAAAATCTTTATCCCCCTGGTTGACATGCTCATGGTTAACGACTTTCATGCCCAAGGCTTTAGCTGCTTTGGAAACACCATCTGCAAGACCCTGTGAATAAGTGGTTTTATCATCAACAATAAAAATAGTTCTGGCACCCAGAGCTTCTTTCAAAAATTTGGCGGCTGCAGGGGCCTGATCATCGTCTCTACCACACATTCTAAACATATAGGGAAGACCACGGTCAGTGACTTTCTCATTTGTGGAAGCGGGTGTAATCATGATGATATCTTCTTCATCCAGTGTCTCTGAAGATGGAATTGTTGAAGAAGAGCAATAAGCACCGACAACACCGGCCACTTCCTCATTGATCAGTTTATTAGCGGCGGCCACAGCTTGTCTGGGATCACAGGCTGTGTCCTGAGGGATAAGTTCAATTGAATCATAACCAGGCATTCCACCTGCTTGTTCGAAGACTTCAATCGCAGTTAAAGCACCATTCTTAATATCGGTTCCATCCGAAGCATAGGGGCCTGTTAAAGGGCTCATTGAACCAATTCTCAAAGTTTTTGCAGAAACAACACTAAAAAGAAATGGAACCAGGATCAGGCCCATTGCCATTATTGAAATAACTCTTTTTTTCATTTTTTGCTCCAAATAATTATTGGTTAACTGGTTGACCTAAATAGGCTTCAATGACTTTTGGATTCTTCTGAATTTCTTCAGGTTTTCCTTCAGCAATCTTAACACCATGGTCGACACAGACAATACGATCACAAACACCCATTACTACTTTCATATCATGTTCCACCAAAAGTACATCTATTCCGGTTTTAGATATTCGGGCAATATCCTTCATCAGTTCTGTACTTTCAGCAGGATTCATACCAGCTGCGGGTTCATCCAGTAAAAGTACTTTAGGTTCTGACGCCATAGCTCTGGCTATTTCTAACCGGCGTTGCAAACCATAAGGCAAGTTCGCGGCGACAGTATCCGCATAGTTATCCACATTCATAAAAGCCAAGGCTTCTAAAGCCTTAGCTCTAATGGCGGCTTCTTCTTTTTTCTGTGATGACGTTCTGAAAAGAGCTCCCACAACACCAGTCTTTGACCGACAATGTCTTGCCACCATAGCGTTTTCCAAGGCAGTCATATTGGAAAAAAGTCGTATATTCTGAAAAGTCCTGGCGATTCCTTTTGAAAAAATCTCATAAGGTCTTTTCTTTAAAATGCTTTTACCTTCGAACTGAACATCACCCCGGGAAGTATTATACACTCCTGTGAGAACATTAAAGACTGTGGTTTTACCGGCGCCATTCGGGCCAATCAACCCCAAAATCTCACCGCTTACAATTTCGAAACTCAAATCAGAGAGCGCGAAAAGCCCTCCAAACTGAACAGTGACATTCTTCAATTCCAGGTTTGCCATACAAAATACCGTGCCTTACAAATTAACCATTAATAAAATTAATACCAAAAGATGTTAAAACATCAAATCAGGAAAGTTTTCTATTTCGTAACTTAATTCTGTATATTTAAAGATATAAAAAATTGAGAGAATATTTAAATTTAATATACAAACATTGACCTTTACAAATCAAATTCATTTAGTCTCACAATGAAACAGTTGTATACATCAACTGTTTCATTGTCAATTATTAAAACCATGTTTTAAATAAATGCAATACATTACTTATCTACATACCCGTTAATATTGGATTTACTGTTTTACTGTGCCTTGAAATTAGATAAAAAATAAGTAAAACATAGTTTGTTTTATTTTGCTAAGGTCTGTCAATTTTTTTTATAGAAGCTATTAATAGTGATTTTAGCTCGATCTGTTCCAAAAAGAGGAAAGAATATTCCAACCAAAAATAACACCGGTTGGTGGATTGACTATTTTTTGCCTCCCAAGGTCTCATCCACCAAAATTGGATTAAGGAGGCCTTTATTGACAATAATATTTTGGGATCAGATCACTGCCCGATTGGATTAACACTAAATATCAAAATCACTGATACTGGTATTGTTCAATCAGCTGACTCAACTGCTCAATACATTCCTGAATAGAATCATGCTTTAATTGATTGTTCATTTCTATCAATTGCTTTTTAATCTGGTCCAGTTGATTTAAGTCTTTGCTAAAATGCGTTGTGAAAGCCTGAATACTTTGGGATATTTCAAGCAGTTGATCCTTATCCCTTAAACTAACAAATGGTTTAAGATTTCCGTTTGTAATCTCAATAAGCGCTGAATTTAACCTAAAAAGCGGTCCAGCGATCCGAAAGGAAGCAAATAAGACAAAAAACGCAATGATAAAAGACGAGATTAATACATTGATAAATGATAATGCTACTACAATTGGTAGTAACATATCTTTCATATTTTTATATTTGGTATGCGACGACAGCAGGTTAGCTTCAAGCTCGCTATCCAGAAAGAGATAAATTAAAAAACCAAAAAGTGCCATTATCCCAATATTAACAATGATAAACTTCAGGATTAAATTAATTTGAAATTTTCGATTGATCATTACAATCTTACGACGATGTTTTTCCATATGCTTCCTATTTAGTATTAGTGACACTGTTTACAAAGCAAACCTTTCCGATTATTAATGACAAGGTAGTAAGTTAGGTGTTTATCTTTATCCTCAAATACACTTTCAAATAAACTTTCTGATTTCCAGGATTCCTTACCATAACGTTTGTTGTGCAAATTATGGCAGGTAAAACATGCTATTTTATTTCGTTTAAAATATTTCAGACTTTCCGGTCGATTTCTGGATATTCTTTTACCAACCGGATGATGGACTTTATGACAAGTCAGGCAATATTCATTGCAAGATTGGGTAGTACGCCCTTGATAACGCTTGGCTTCAGCTTCGGTATGGCATTCCAGGCAATACTTTTCTGAAATAACAAACGGCATATTTTCAATAGTTTCTATATCTAATCCCAAAGCAATCTGCACAGAGATAAAAAAGCCAAATAGATATATTAATAAGTACAATACCACTGTTTTCATATTGAAATTCCTTAAAAAGTAATAACCAACTGCATATAATAGAGTTCCTTGCTGTAATAAACACTTTTAGTAAATCCTTCCGAGCTATGGATATAATTTTGATATTCAAATTTAAGATAAGATATATTTGATATATTAAAATTCATACCAGCTGTAACTCGTGTTAGGTATTCATCCGAACTGATGATAGCTGCCGTTGACTCTTCTGTGCTCGAGGCAATATTATTTTTTTCATTATAACTACCATACCGACAATACATAGTTACAGGAAACAGTTCCATCTTTTCAAAATCAAGGCCAATCATGGTATGATATCCATCCTGTTCCACGCCAATAGCTTTTGATCTTTTATAATACTCAGCTCTAATAATTAATGGGCCTGTCTGACTTTCATAGTCAAAAGCAACAATATTTTCTGATTCCTCTCCATCCCTGTCAGTATCATATAAATAAGATACGCCCAACTCGAAATTTGAGAACTTCTGCCTGGTTAAGCTAAAAGGGTTACTAAATGGCGTCAGTCCAAGTCGAATACCAACGGTATTACCTCCATATGAACGCGTCCCTTCCACCCCTTGAGTCATGTATAAGGAAGCATTAATCGCTACATAATTAAACAACAGTCGCATACCAGTATCATTATAGACCCCCTCCATCAAATTTTCAGTTGTCAGAGGAGGTGTTACAGTTAATCTATCCACCGGAGAAACGTGTTTCCAATCATTACCAAGGGGGACATCAAATTTACCGATTTGAATATGAAGTCCATCATCAAAGAATAGTCTACCTCTCGGTGCTATCGCTTTTCCATAAAGACTATAATTAATAAAACCAACACCCAAATAGGTGCCTTCATCATCATCAAATACTAAAGCCGCCGCAACCTGAAAGTTGTTTTTATAATCATGTTTAATATCCAGTTCGAAAAAACCAATATCAAAAATATTCGGTTTATTCTTATAATTAGAAACCCCGACATCAAAAAAGCCACTGATGTTCAAAGCGGTCAATTCATCATATTCATTTTCAACATCTCCAATGCGATCTTCAAGATCCTCTATTTTATAAGTTAGTCTTTCTATTTTTTTTTCCAGATTAAGTATTCGCTCTGAATCAGATAAAGCCTGTTCGGATTCCTGTGCCAAAACCAAAATCGGTATGATCCATAAAAAAGATACCAGGAAAATGATTGTCATTATCTTCATAATTACAAAATTTTTAAAATTTCAAAAATTTAGTCGAGGGGTAGCCCGTATATGTATTGAACCTTAGCTGCATCAATATCGGATATCAGTTCCCTTTCAAGAACCTGACTACTGTCTTTCGGTTCTATTGTTATAGCCCCGTTACTGCTAAATGCTGATTCTCCATAATGCATTACAGAGTGATAATCATAGGCATAATCAGATTCGATAATTAAAGGATTATCTATCTTGTCAAAATTAAATTGAAAAGCCGAAAGAATATTACTATAATAGATATCAATGTAATTATCCCGATCAGGTCTTTGGTGTTCATGCAATAGCCCCAGCCCATGCCCTAGCTCATGGATAATATGTTGTAAAGGATCCTGACCATTACCAAAAATCATATAGCAGGTTGAGTTGTTTTCCCCAACTGAAGATTGCCATTTATCCTCATCAATTTTTTCAATCTGATAAGCACCGGCCCGAGGAGTTACCCGTTGAAAATCAACATTGGCTATGGCCTCCCATTTGGCCATACCCTGTTCAATATAAGCTATATCTTCCGCAGCGAAATTGCCTTTTAAGTAATAAGGTATAATCCCATTTTCCCACTTCCCAATGGGATTATCATTTTTACAACTCGCCAAAAGTAGAATCGCCAGCAAAATTACAGGGAGCAGATGATATTTTTTTAAAAACTGAATAAACATTTTATAAGCCGTATCCTGGGTCATTATAAGAATTTATTTAATAGACTATCAGAATTGGAAATATATTTCATTAAAAAAATTATCCTAAATGAACAACCCCGCCGCAAGTATCGGAGTGATTTGAATAGCATTGAAGCACCCCGAGGGATGGCGTATTAAATCCGATGGTTCTTGCAAAACAAGAGTGCGATAATATCAGAAATCTTTAGAATCGAAACCAAATTTGAAAGTTAGAAGCAACTTATTGGCCGATCAGATAAGGATTTTTTACAAAGATTTTGAGCACAAGTCGATATTATTCTTTGTTCAGAATAATTTAGATCTGAAAAACCTTTATATTTCAACCCGGTTTGATAACAACTTACTATTTGTTCTTCTTTTTCTTTAATGGATGCATTTTTTAATACACATTTTTGCCTGGACTTGAGGGCACCTATTTTTAATCCATAGTCATTTCGGGCTTTTAAAATTTTCCAGCTTTCATTCAATTCAGCATAATAAGCTTCAGGTCCTATTTTTGGTCGACAATAATCAATAATAGATTTTTGAGTGGAAAATGTATAATTGCTATACCTGGTTTTTTTATTAATCATTTTATAGCTTATTGTTCCCAGTAAACCTGCTAAAATAGCTATTAATAGGCTGATAGTCAGTATCCAGGGGTTGATAAGGGAGGATTTCTTTTTAGCAATCACCTTTTTCCCTTTTTCTTCGAAAACAACCTGGAAAAGTTGCAATTTTCCGTCTCTGGATTCCTGATTTAGATTTGGTGTTACCGCAAGTTTTAAAATAGCCCCAACCAGTTTTATTTCCCTGGCAACTGGTTTTTTCATTCCCTTTGTCAGCGTAGACATTCTTTCCAGTTTTTTTACATAATTTAGAATAACCTCTCTCACCTGCTTATTTTGCCGCCAGTTATCCCGAGTAACACCCGGAGCAGTAATGATAACAAAGTCCTCTCTGGTAAACATTTGCGCTTTTTGTTTACCTGGAACAGCTGTATCACAAACCCCGATAGGTCTCCATTCTCCGAATTTTAATTTTCGATGATCCGGACTAATGGTATTATTCAATTGAACCTTTGTCGTTTGCAGATTGGGTGATTTCGCTCATATGAGGATGTATCGTTTTCCACAAAAAATGATATTCTTTGACATTCGTTATTACACAAAAGTATTGGATTTATCATTCGCAACAAAAATAATATGAATAGGGTTATGATGCAGGATCAATGGGAAGCTTGTCGATCAACATCTCAAGCACAGGAGCAGGTATGTATTTCTTAACAATATCTTGCCAGCCATTGGGGCCAACTAAACCTTTAACAAAGCTGGAACTTACTTCCGCGATTTCACGGGGTGGAATCAAAAAAACAGTCATTACTTTTGGATTTAAATCGCTATTAATATGCCGCATGTTTCTTTCAAAACTATAATCATCTATATTTCTAACACCTCTAAGAATATAAGAGGCTTTTTTGGCTGTCGTATAATTAACCAAATATTGATTGTTGAAATGATCAATCTTAACGGTCTTTAGTTTTCCAACGGTTTTTTCAAGCATCTTTAAACGCTCTTCAACCGTAAACAGATACTTTTTTTCAGGGTTGATACCAACAGATACAATTAATTCATCAAAAAGTTTACTTCCCTCTTTAATCATCCATAAATGACCTTTGGTGATGGGATCAAAGCTTCCTGCATATACCGCTCTTCTCATAATACTCCTTAAGCTGAATAAATAATTAAGTTTTAATCTTAACTACTAAATAAAATAATAAATATCCATGCTTATTTTGTAAAAGTAGTGTTGGGGCCAGATATAATCAGACTCAAGGTTGCTATTAAAATGGGGATGTGGATTTAAGTGAAATGAACCGAAATATCTGCCGATGATTTATTTTAGTGTTTTTACGCTACTGTATTAATCAAGGTCGCTATAAAATTTTGCCGATTAAATCCGAAGAAAAGTACTTTTTTATATCTGTATTAATCTTCAATAGCTTTAGATAATTGAAAGCCAGGAATAAACTGGAAACATGTAAAGCGTGATTAAATTGTCCCGAATCAATCATTTTCATAATATCCGGTAATGCCATTAAACCAGATTCAATATTTTCACTGGCGTCAAATTCGGGTGGTTGTTGATATTTTACATCCAGGGCTAAATAATTGTGGATCGTTGTATTTTGTCTGGCTGGATTTGCATATAATTTCCCGATATCAATCAGACATTTTGAAACAAATCCCGTCTCTTCCAGTAGTTCTCGTTGTGCGGCTTCCAGAGGAGATTGATCACCAGCGTCAATCATTCCACAAGGAATTTCATAACTGATTTTCTGATTACCATGCCGATATTGATGATTAATTAATATTTGCCCTGAAAAATCAAACGGTACAATATTTACCCAATCCACTGTTTCTAAAACGTAATATGGGTCAACGGTTTCATTTTGGGGTGTCAGGCAATGATCTGATCTTAAAGTCAACCATTGATCTTTAATTAAGTACTTCGATTTGATAATTTTCCAGGGATTGATCGTCATAGTATTAAGTTTTTAAAGCGCTAATTCGCCTGATTCACCGGTTCTGATCCGAATGGCATCTTCAATATTTGAAATAAAGATTTTCCCATCACCGATTTTACCCGTTCTAGCCGCCTTAATTAAAGCAGCGGTCGTCTGATCTAGTTGAGAACCAGGTACAATAATTTCTATTTTTAATTTTGGAACAAGCCCAATTTGGTACTCGGCCCCGCGGTACAATTCTGTTCGCCCTTTTTGTTGTCCAAACCCCTTAACTTCAGTGACTGTCATACCGAAAATACCAAGTTCTTCCAGCGTTTCCTTAATGGCATCCAGTTTATAAGGCTTGATGATGAGTTCAATTTTTTTCATGATCATCAATAAATCCCAAATAATTCCGGGTGAAAAGTGTTTATTTGTGTTTTTAATTATTAACAGGTTGCTTGAAATAAAAAAAGTAGTCAAATCTCCTGAGGAATTAAATGGGATTTGACTACTTAAAAAGGAGAGAGATTTAATTAAATCATAATAAATATAACATTTCTCTGTATTTAGGCAGTGGCCAGATACTATCATCTACCATTTTTTCCAACTCATCGGCAAATCCACGAACACTACTCATGGCTGCAATGGCGCTTTCTTTATAATACTCTACCTGGGCAAGCTTATCATCGGTTGGCGCATCAGCTAAAACTTTTACTAATTTATTTTTAGCATTGATCAGATTCTCAATAACTTCAGCCACTTTTTGCAACATCCCGGTTTGTCCAGACATTTCCAAATTCAAAAAACTGGTGGTTCGTTTTAAAGATTTCGCCAATTCACCCTGGTACTTAAAAGATGCTGGTAACACCAAAGTATCAACAATATCCATAATTGCTTTAAATTCAATATCCAGATTAGCGATATATGTTTCCAGTTTAATATTATATCTGGAAGTAATTTCACTTTCTGACAATACATTGTATTTTTCAAACAGTTCAAAAGCTTTCGGCTCGACCATGGCTTTAACAGCATCCGCAGTGGTTTTTAGGTTTGGCAGTCCCCTGCTTTCTGCTTCTTTTTCCCACTCTTTGGAATAATTATCTCCATTAAATACTATCCGGTGATGTTTTTTCAAAGTTTTTTGTAAAGTCGTAAGAATGGCTTGTTTAACCTCTTTTCCCTTTGCCGTCTCTTTTTCAATCTCTGTGGCCAGATAATCCAAGGATTCTGCCATCACCGTATTTAATATATAAACAGGGCCGGCTGTATGCTGAGAAGCTCCCAAAGCGCGAAATTCGAATTTATTACCAGTCAAGGCAAAAGGTGACGTTCTGTTTCGATCTGTGGCATCTTTGGCAAAGGAAACAATTGATTCAGTTCCTGAGTCAATAATACTGGACTCAATGGCACCATTGATATTTTCCCCGGCGATGATATTTTTAAGAATATTATTTACTTCATCTCCCAGAAAAATAGACAGAATAGCCGGAGGCGCTTCATTAGCTCCCAAACGATGGTCATTACCTGCAAAAGCGACTGAACAACGAATTAATTCTGAATATTTATTAAGGCCTCTGATTACAGCAGTTACAAATGTTAAAAATCTGATATTGTTTTGAACATCGTCACCGGGTTCAAAGATATTATTGCCGTCAGGATCAGTCAGTGACCAGTTACAGTGTTTACCACTTCCATTCAATCCGGCGAAGGGTTTCTCATGAACCAGCATTTTCAATTTATGCTTGGCCGCAATATCTTTCATCTCTGCCATCAACAGCATATTGTGATCAACAGCCACGTTTGCGTTTTCAAATACCGGTGCAATTTCATATTGCCCTGGCGCCACCTCATTATGCCTGGTTTTTACTGGTATCCCCAGTTTATAGAGACCCTGTTCGGCATCTTGCATAAAATGCAAGACTCTTTTTCTAATTGAGCCAAAATAGTGATCATCTAACGACTGTCCTTTATATGTTTCGGAACCTAAGAGTGTTCTGCCACAAGCAATTAAATCAGGTCTTAGGTAATAAAGGTCCCGATCAATTAAAAAATATTCCTGTTCCAGTCCCACTGATATACTGACATGTCCCTTAACTTCAGATCCTAAGGTTTTCAGCATTCGCATGGCATGCTTTGATAAAACTTCCTGGGATCTTAACAACGGTGTCTTTTTATCCAGTGCTTCTCCGGTATAAGAACAAAAAGCAGTCGGTATACAAAGGGTAGCCCCCTGGACTGAATCCTTGATAAATGCCGGTGAAGTAGGATCCCAGGCTGTATACCCCCTGGCTTCAAAAGTTCCACGAATTCCACCAGAGGGTAATGATGATGCATCCGGTTCTCCCTGGGTTAAATCTTTCCCGGTAAACTGTAATATTGCCTGGCCATCACTCATGGGAACCAAAAAAGCGTCATGCTTTTCCGCTGTTTTCCCGGTTAGCGGATGAAACCAATGTGTAAAATGAGTAGCCCCATGTTCAAGTGCCCAGTTTTTCATCGTACTGGCAACGATCTCTGCTACGGAAGGATCTAATGGAGAATTGTTCCTGATCACTGATTTTAGTTGTTTGTAAATATCTCTGGGTAATCGATCCCGCATTACTGTTTCATTAAATACTTTTTCACCAAAAATTTCAGTTATCAGTTCTGGCGCAGCTGGTTGATAATTACCTGCTCGACCTCTGGTGGATAATTTTTGAATCGCTTCGTGTCTTGAGTTGCTCATTGTGTGGACCTTTGAAATAATTTTTAATTGAAAAATGATGATGCGGAGATTATAATTGCAAATGAAAAGCCAAATTTAATAAACCTATTAAATCAGAATAGTAAACAATTAAGTGAGAAAAATTAGTACCAAGAGTGACAAAAAAAACAATCAATAATTACAAAAATGACAAATAGAACAATTTTAACCCAAGCCTTTGGTCTCTGAGCATCCTCAGAGAGGATGGCTTTAAGCATTAAAGTAAAAGAAAGCCTAATTTTTTAATTTGGTGTTTGACGAATTTTAAATCAAAATTTATTGTTAATAGTCAAGGCGAAAAATAATTAGTAGTTGATAATTTTTTATTTCGCATATACTAAATAAAACTATTATTGTCCTAAATAAATTATTACTAGAGTAGAGAAAATGGTGCCACTAAATATGCTTGATGTTGGGGATCATGGCCAGATCGTAAAAATTGAGAAAGAATGCTGCAAAAGTCATAAAAGTAACACTTCCCCGTCTAATTGCGAATGCCAGGAATCTGAAAGCAAAGTTATTGAAGATGCCAAAGTACATCGTCCTAGAAACGGTAAAAAATTTCATGGGAAGCATAGTTCGAATTCACCGAGACCCCATTTTCATTGCCGAATTGAGGAATTGGGATTAAGAATCGGGAAAAAAGTAAGTATTTTGCAAAAAGGGAAAAGAGGCCCCATGTTAGTCAAAGTAGATGAAACCAGAATTGCTTTGGGACAAAAAATGGCTGCTAAAATCCTAATCAATAATAACTAAAAGTTCAATGTTTGTTTATTGCCTTGGTTATCATATTAACCATCCACTCAAAGTCTACCAACACGTCATTAGCGACTAAGATAAATTAAGTAAACATCCATAGAAAAAGCTTTGAAAACATATAATTTCAATGGAAGACAATATTAAGATCGCAGTTGCTGGAAACCCAAATGCCGGGAAATCTACTTTAATCAATGCATTGGCGGGATCCAGACTTCAGGTCGGAAACTGGACCGGAGTAACTGTAGAGAAAAAAGAAGCTGTGATCGACTATCACGGTCTTTCTTGCCAGTTCATCGATTTACCCGGTACCTATAGTTTAAGCCCCTATTCTGAAGAAGAGGTGGTTGCCCGTGATTATTTAATGAATGAAAGACCTGATTTGATCGTTAATGTGGTTGATGCGACAAATCTGGAACGAAATCTTTACTTAACGGTCCAGTTATTGGAATTAGGAATTCCAATGATTATTGCACTGAATATGTATGATGAGGTAGAAAAAAAGGTTATCAAATCAATATTGAAGCGATAGAGTCTCTCTTAAACGTCAAGATCATTCCCACAACCGCTATCAAAAAAGAAGGAGTACCGGAATTATTCAAAACAATTTCTAAAATGGCCCCTGACCTGTCCGCTTACAGCCCAGCTGTATTGCACTATAGCAAAGACATAGACGAAGCCAGCAATACCATAATGGAGCAAATTAAGGCAGAAATTCCAAATTTTGAAAACAGTGGTTTAATAAAGTGGTTATCCTATAAAGTACTCGAGGAAGACCAAAGAATACTATCTCAATTTGACTTGGAATACCAGAATTATGCAAATAATGAGGCGGTTAAACATTTAAAACAGGCTCATGATTCTGATCTGGAATCCCTAATGACTGACATGCGGTATGCTCAGGCATCCGGTTTAGTTCAGGAAACGGTTACCCGTCCTTTGATCAGAAAACAGGAAATCACGGAGAAAATTGATAAATTTATTCTCAACCGATATTTGAGTTTACCGCTATTTTTCGGAATTATCTGGTTAATGTTTAAATTAACATTCGATGTCGCAACACCTTTTGTTAACTGGATTGACGGTGTATTTTCCGGACCACTGACAAATTGGGTCAGCTGCATTCTCACTACTATAGGAGCATCCCCCTGGTTACATTCTTTATTGATAGAGGGCATTATCGGAGGTGTTGGTTTCGTGTTGGTATTTGTTCCGGTAATTTCGACCATGATGTTTTTCATAACTTTTCTGGAAGGTTGTGGATATATGGCTAGAGCGGCCTTTGTCATGGATCGTTATATGCATCTGATTGGTCTGCACGGGAAATCATTCATACCTTTATTATTAGGGTTTGGTTGCAATGTTCCGGGGGTTTACGCCACACGTACCTTAGAAAATGAAAAAGACAGAGCCTTAACAACGCTTTTAATTCCGATGATGACCTGCGGGGCCCGATTACCGGTTTATATTTTATTTGTCAGTGTATTTTTCCCAAATCACTCCGGAGAAGTTTTATTTTCAATTTATCTGTTAGGTATTTTACTGGCAGTTTTAATGGGAATGCTCTTTAGAAAATTTCTATTTCAGGACGAAGCCCCACTGTTTATTATGGAACTGCCTCCTTACCGAATGCCTTCGTTTAAAAGCTTATTAATTCATACCTGGGAAAAAGCCAAACATTTTATTATTAAGGCTGGTACCACAATATTAGCCATGTCTATCATTGTCTGGTTTGCTTTAAATTTACCATGGGGGGTAGAGCATAAAAAAGATTCGATTTTAGGTCAAACTTCCCAGATAATTGCACCCGTTTTAGCACCCATTGGCTTTGGTACTTGGGAATCCAGCGCGTCCCTGATCACAGGAATTGTCGCCAAAGAGATCATCATTAGTACCATGGGTGAAGTATATGGTAAAAAAGAAATCGCAACAGAAGCACCCGATTTGAACCTTATTGAAGATGTTAAAATTATTTTTGTTTCCTTTTATCAAGCCGTCTTGGAGGCGACCACCAATATATTTTCAACTGTTGGAATTTCCAGCCTTTCATTGGAAGAAAATGAAGAGGGGCAATCTCTAAAAGGAGTGATTAAGGGATCTTTTACAGCCCTGCAGGCATATTCATTTATGGTTTTTGTATTATTATATATGCCTTGTATTGTCACCGGCATTGCCATCAGGCATGAATTCGGATCATGGAAACTATTCTATATATCTATCGCCTATGGTTTGACTTTGGCCTGGACTTCTTCATTTGTTATATTTCAAGGTGGTAAATTGCTGGGATTAGGAGGTTAAAATGTCTGTATCTGATATCATACTAATAATATTGATTCTTTGCGGTGCTTTTTATTTGGTTTATTATTCGGTTTTTAGAAAAAAAAGCCAATGTAATAATTGTTCAGTTCAACATTGTGAGAGAAGAGAAGAAATCAAGAAAGTCCCCATAGATTCTGGTCTATGATAATGGCAATACAGATTTAAAGTGTTTTATGCATCCGGATTAAAATTCCGGATACCTGCTCAAACAAAATTTCCCGCTGCTCATCCGGCAATTTAACTCCTGTAAAACGATATCGATCCATTTCTTCCAATAGTTTATTTACATCAATAAATAATGTTTCATCCAGGTGATGATCTTTGACCAGTTTTTTAATTTCTATTGTTGTCAACTCTGCCTTTCCTAAATTCAACCGATCGGAAATAAAACCGGAAACCGAAACACTTAAAGCCTGTAAATATTTTTGTAGATCCTCTTTTATCAATTGCCGGGCTTCTTTTAAGCGTTTATTTTTTATACTCTTTGCGGATTTGGCCCGCAGTAAAGCCTGGTTCTGGCTCATGATCAACTGCTGACGGGTAAACCACACTAAACCGAAATAAAATAAAGGGGGCAGAACCAATAAAAAATACCAAAGCGCCTGTTCCTGATGATTTTCCAACGCATCTTCAAAAATATAGTTCGCCTGAATTCCCTGACCTGAAAACGCAAAATCACCATTTTCCGGTGGGTGGTTCTGATCAAAATTTATGATATCAGATTTTTGTACCTGCCGGGTAGGTAATACCTTTAGTGGAACGCTATTAGACTTGATCGTTTGATACCTTTCATCTTCAGTATTGAAGTAGGAAAAATGAACTGGCGGAATTGATTGGATTCGATCATGTTTAGGGCGAATGATCTGCTTAAACAGTATTGAATTTTCCTGCATATCACCGGGTTGCAAATTATCCACAATGACAAAGTCTTTTCGATAAGCTTCCATTTCGGATAAAATAGGTGCTTCAATTTTATCAAGTTTTCCCTGGCCGATTACCTTTATTTGAATTTCAATAGGATCACCAACTTTCACCCGACTGGCATTGGCTGTTAATGCAACATCAAATTTACCAATAGCACCCGTGAAAAAAACGGGTTTCTCTACTTGGGGGAGTTCTTTAACGTTAATGCTGACAGCTTTTGAAGCAGCAAATATTTTTTTATGTTTCGGAACCCGAACCCGATCACCAAAAAAATTCTTTTTAATTTCAGTTCCAACCTGAATAAAAGCCTTTACAGTAGCTGGCTGAATTATCATTTTACCTACTGTAGCAGGGAAAATGAATAATTGAGTTTTATAAACGGTGTAGGAGTCACCATTGACAACTTGTTCTGACTTGTTAAACGGAACCTCATAACGATCGATATTTAAAGGAGTGGTCTTATTACGTGTAATCTCTTCAGACAATTTAAGATTAATTTGGTCTTTTTGTTGGAGTAGTGGAAATCGGATTTCGTATTCGGCAATATTATCCTGGATATACCAATTTAAAGTGATTGCAACAGGTTCAGTAGGATAAATCTCTGTTTGAGAGGCAAGCACTTCTAAAAACATTTGGGTGCTCTTTCCAGGGTCATTTACTTTTAAAGTGTGTTTTTTTGTTTGATAGTGATCACCTTTATAGCTAATCCTTATTGGCGGGATAATATATTGACCGACTTTAGTCGTCTGGACACTAATTTGATATACCAACCCCGAAAACTGTTTCATTTTTCCGTTGATAATCGTTGTTTGAGAGGAAGAAACCGGTTGTCCCTGTTGCTGAATACTCAAACCTTCAACCACAGGTAATTTTAGGCTCACATCTGATCTGGCACCATTGACTTTTAATTGGATACTGGTTTGATCACCAGCCATTAACACCTGATCAGCGATTTCAGATTCTATTTTTAAGGCAGCCAAAGCTGTTGAAAAATAGCTAATAAATATACAAAAAAACAAAATTACAATTTGTCTGTTTATCATTTCTCGAAATTAATGAAAGATGTGTTCCCTAAGGTTTTTTTATATAATGAGCTCTCAAACGAGCGTTTTCTGTATGACAACGGGAATAAAGCCCAAACAAGTATCTGAAATACCTTTTAGGCTAACAACCTGCAGTCTAAAAAAAAAATTGAGGAAGAGCAATAGGTAATCGAATGATATCAAGGACAGGAATTGGTGTTGACAAAAAAAAATACTGACGCAAGAATTTCAGGGTCAGTATTCATTATTTGCCGTTATTATTGCTTACCGATTCTAAGTAGTTTATTATAGGACTTGGCTAGTATTTCTTTAAATTTGTTAATTATTCTCGGGTCCAGATCCTTAAACGATTTTGTTTCAGCAACATCAACCATTATTCCGAAAAACTGTTTACTGGTATCTTTATTAGCATATAGTTTTTCCAACAACAGGTCTGATATAAAATGGAAAGCCTCCTCTTTTGAGATTTCCTCCTCTTCGTTATTTAAAAACCTACTGTTTTCGGATTTAACATTATTAATAATTTCTTCCACATCTTCAACACGAATGGACTGCTTTGTTTTAGAATTTTCCATTCCTAAGAAATTATTCATTGATTCAATCTGGATTTTAATCATGGTTATGATACAACCCGGGTCCATACCACCGGCTCCGGTTTTTGATTTTAAAGCACTGCAATATTGTTCCAGTAATCTCCGACCTGCACATTGTTTATGACCACCACAATCAAAATCAGGTGGAGAAAATATCAATTTATCCGGTCGGTTGTGAGTTCCACTCGGTTGGTTACACTTAACCATTGGAATAATCGTTTTATTTTGAATCATATCTAATTAGCATCTATGGTTTTCAGAATGGGGAAAATGAAGTTAAGTCTATTACCCTTGTTCTGCGAATTATAGGCTTTACAAATATTAGTGAAAAGTCAATACATTTTATTTTTGATTAAGCCGACATGGTACCGCTGACTCCCTCTCAGAGCCTTAGTAACATTTGTGCAGTCACTATTTTTGAATGGTATTGGCTTTCAAAAAGGCATCCTTTTCCACCCAAGTTTGATTTATCCAACGTTGAAGATTTTTTTTATAGACTGGATCATTGTAATAATCACCTTTTAAATGATCATCGATATCAACCTTTTCAATTTTAATAACTACTTTTTTAAGTTTCCCACATAAAAACGGCCAGATTTCCTGACTCCCTTCCGGATAACATATACTGACATTAATAATGCTATTTAAAGTCTCTTGCATATTCGTCATAATTAAACCAATTGCTGCAGCTTTTGGTCGCATTAAATGCGTATAGGGTGAGGAGATTTTCTGTTTTTTTTCCGGAGTAAAACGAGTACCTTCCACAAATGTCATGATAGAAACCGGTCGTTGCTTAAACTTTTCACATGCTTTACGAGTGGTTTCCTTATCTTTGGTTTTCAGATTTGGGTTTTTACGAATTTGATCCAAAGTATAGCGTTTCATAAAAGGAAAATCTAATGCCCACCAGGCAGTCCCTAAAATTGGCACCCAAAAAAGTTGTTTTTTTAAAAAGAATTTAATAAAGGGTACTTTTTTATACAAAACTCTTTGTAATAATGGTATATCAACCCAGGATTGATGATTGCAGATTACCAAATACCAGAGGTTTGGATCAAGTTGTTCGTCACCTTCTACAATAACTTCAATTTTATTAGAGGCACACATCCCAAAGTTATTCCAGAAAACCCAGTAACTACCGATTCCAGTAGCTACCCGACCCAGGATATTTTTAACCGGTTTAAATGGTAATAATAACTTCAATAATATGATGGGAGTTAATGCGACAATTGTCCAAATAAGCGTATTAATTGTTACATAAACAAGAGACAGAATCCCGGAAATGGTAAAAAGAAGATTTTTCATAAGTTGTTTGGATAGAATTGGTCTATTGATTGAGTTTCATCCTCTGATATCTGGTTCAGTAATTCTTAGTCAAATTTATTTATTAAATTAAAGATCTGAATAAGTACCTAATCGTTGATTACATAGGTCCTATGATTCATCTTTAAATGAACTACCCCGCCGCTTGTGGACGAGGTATCCACCTTTAGAACAAGATCTCTCATTCTGACCAGAGTATCGCAATTTAGTGTTCGAGATGCGATGTATTGAGCGAAGTCGAAATAACAGAACGCCCCAAGGGGCACGGTATTAAACCCAAAGCGGCGCAATAAATAAAAACACCTAATGATTTAAATTATTTACCTACTATTCTAATCATTATTTTCATTCACAACAGTTTAGTAAAGTATTAAAAACCTTGTAGTAGACCTGAAAATAAAGTAAGAAATAGTAACCCAATTATGGGAGTTATGCAAAACCTGTAATTGGCAGACATCTTTGTTAAATTCTATCAAAATTTTTAACGATTTTTAACGCTTGAGTCTCTTCATTTAATTCATCAACTTTAGGTCATAGAATTAGTTGGTAACCTAATTTAAAGGAGTATTATGCGAGTAAAACATCTGATAACCAGTATTGCCTTTTTATTTCTCTTTGCCCCCTGGAGTCAAGCACAGGAAGAAAAGTTAACCAGTTCGCTAACGGAACGACCCGTTGCGCTTGAAATATACGCCCAGATCCAATCCTATTACAAAATTCAGAACAACTACCGAACACCACTGGATGGAAATGATCGATTTATCGCTGATGCTGGTGCAAATGACGACAAAGCCAGCACCTATGATGCTGAAACAAGTGCTGGTGCCAAGAATCGACACGGCGCCAATAATCGCGCAGATCAAAATACCAGAACCATTGGTGATTTAAGTCTGGTGGGAAGAGCTGGCCCCATGCAAACAGATGGCATTGACTGGTATCAGATGATCGCAGTACTTCAGATTCAAATTGACGCCAATGACCCTGATCATCCGGATAACGAAGATGGTGATAGAAAAGCCAGGGTTAGGCATCGCGATGCCTGGATTCGATATGCCCCACTATTACCGGTTGGGATAAAAGTAGGATCTCAGACAGTAGCTGCCACGGCCACAGCTGCTGCTATTGGACACCGATATGTGGGTGATCAGGATGATGATTTTATCTACTATACTGCTGCCGCGCTGGTTGAAGCTCCCGGAATTACAGTGGATATCCACCTTTCTAAAGATATTGAGCTTGGATTTGGTACCCTGGAAGGCATGGGTGATGCTTCAAAGATAGCCACCGGTGGCTCATCATCCGAAGCCAGAAATAATGTGCTCTGGTTTAAAGGGAATTTTGGATTATTCGCGCTAACCGCCGGTTATCAGAGTATCGCTGTGGGGGAAACCGAAGATAATAGTACTACCGGCATCCAGGCTGAATACCAGCATGAATATAAACATACACTCCTTAATGCTGTGATTAAATTTGATCTGGGAGACTATGCGCCTTATTTTGCTTACCAGACCATGTCTGGTGATAAAGTAAAAGCACCGCTGGTCAGCGGAGATATCAATGACGGTGTCTCAGGTTTTGGTGAAGCACTGGAAGTACAGGATAATGAAAGCCGATCAATGAATGGTACTTTTTACTCACTGGGGCTGATTGCTAATGTCGGACCGGGTAAACTAGCGGTGGACTATACTAAGTCCAATGTTCCCGCCTATGGAGAAAAAGACTCAATCTCAGCTTTGGTTGAGCTGGATTATGCCACCCAGGTGAACTACACCATCCCCATCACCGAAGATGCAGAAATCACCTTATTCTATAACCATATGCAAGCCAAAGAAGATAGTAAACTGAGAGATGACATCCAACATATGAAAAATAATGTGGCGATTGCAGAAACAGGCGTTGTTTCAGACGATTCATTACGAACTTTGGAACGATATACAACACTGCTAGAAACCTATCGCTGGACATCCACCACATCCTACGGGGTCTCTTTTCAGGTTAAATTCGGAAATTAAATCTTTTTTGACTAAATATAACGGTAACTGAAATAGAAAAAAGGAAAATATTATGGAAAAAATCATAAAATATGCGATCATTCCGATATTTATCATCGGAATGAGTTTGGTACTATTTACCGCTTGTAAAAGCGACGACGATTACAATCCTTCTGCAGAAGATAACAGTTTACCTGCTGCTGCTAAAACTGATGCTCAGTTTGTACAAGGTTATAAAGATGCCGGATATACCACCTTTAAAAACACTTGTACAGCAGCCAGTAGTGGTTATGGGCTAAACTATCTGTTTATCAAACAGTCTTCGGATGCCTCTTATGACTACGAAGGTGTGCAGCTTAATTTTACCAAATCCAGTTGTGACGAGACGGTTAGTCATTCACTAGCGGTTCAGGAAAACACTTTTTATGTAAAACTAGAAACAGATGCTTCTGCCGATTATTATAAACCGGCTTCAGCAACTGTCGGGAAGGGGATGAACATCTATGTGACCGATGTTAAAATTACACCAAATTCACCCGCTATTGTCACTAAATTTAAAACCGAAGCTAATAAGTCCCAATATGAATATACAAAATATGAGGCTGGTAACCCATCCGGAACAACGGGATATATTCCCATATCATATACCAGCTACGCTGAAACAGGATTTTGTGGAACGACTGATTGGGAACTTGGGGTTACCAAAAATATAGATTTGCCGGGAGATACAACTTCGGATCCGGGAAAAAACACTCGAGATGTGGGATTATTATCAGATGCTGGCTTAACCGATTGCGCCCTTCCACCCCGCGGTGATGCACTCTTTTACTTCGACATTGGAGGAGATGGAACAGGTGCTGGAGTTGGTGGCGACGCAAATAATGGTATCACTGGTTCAGACGGTACTGCAGATATTATGAATGCCCAAATATACTTAAAAGCAGCGATGGCCCTTTCCAGTGATGTTAGTGCCGATGAAGTCAATACGATCTGGATGAGCGCGACTCAAAACAATACTGGTGTTGAATCGCTGCCAACTTCACTTTGGGGACTCGTCGCTGGTGCCATTGACCAAGTTTACACTGGGGCTCCATTTACTCCAGCTGAAAATGCATTTTATGGCTCAAAAAATGAAGATTATCCCTGGGATTATGTGACCACAGGATCAGGTCCTTTTTATAAGGAAGATTAAAAGTCTGTCCCTAGAACAGTATTTCTTCAAAAACAAGTTTTATGGGCAGTTTTTTTTGCCCACCCTGAAAAAGATGGGCGTGCGACCCAGGCCCATCCTACAGTTTTTGTAGAACACAACGTTCACAAAAAATCATGAATCACGCCTTTTCAGTGTGGTCCGTGTGGTCCGTGGTTAAGAAGTTTTTTCTCAAAGCAGAAAAGAAAGGCGACCACGGACCACACGGAAACTACGGATTTTCGTAACTTATTGTAATTATTATTTATAAATTCAAGTTTATTAACAGTTAATCAAACCGGTGCCCGGTAAGATGTTTGTTACGAACTTGCGACTGTCATTTCGACGAGCTCGCGAGGAGAAATCTTATTAATTGAGATAAAAAAGATCTCTCCTCATACTTCGTCGAGATGACATGCAACAACACTTTGATTTTAAAGGTGTAAAATTCAAGCTCATTAACTGTGCCCAAACCGGTGCGATAACAATAGCGGTCATTATAAACCAAAAACAGGTTGATATTGGGATTGTTTAAAAGTTGGTATTTTAAGTTCCATTAATTCCAGGGCCACTAAATAGCTGGCCAGCACGTCCAGCTGACAATAGTTGACTAATTTTTTTTTGGCCTTTTCACTGCCCTTTTGCCAGTGATTGAATAGTCGGACCGCCTCAAAGCCATCCACATCTTCAAAACCGGTAGGACGATATAAATTAAACTGCTTTTCAATATTTTTTAACCCTCCTGAAAAACCGAAATGATAGGCAATCCACCTTAAGTCGATATAGGGACAGCCGATATCCGGAATATTAAAATAGGTTTCTATAAAAGGAATATCAAAACTATTGCCGTTAAAGGCCACTAATAAGGTCGATTGATCGGCCAGATCCAAAAAATCATCCAGGTTTTCCCGGTAGACAAAAGTATGCATTTTTTGTTGATGAAAGGCAGAAATCACTGAAATATCATCCTCATAACAGGATAAACCGGTGGTTTCAATATCAAAAAAAGTACAGTCTTTAAAATATTCAGCCAGAAAGCGCCAGTGTTCGTAACCAGGAAATTGAGAAATCAGATAATCCAGATCCTGATTCTTTAATGCCTCAGAACTCTGTTTAACTCCTGAAATTAATGACTGCTTTCGACTTCCAGAGATAGGCAGTGAATCAGGATGATTTAAAACTGATTGCCAGTTCTTAAACTGGTTTTGCCTCAGTTTATGATCAGTTTTAGGTCCAATACCTGTACAATGGACAAATACCTCATCTATCAATGTTCTCGCTCTCTTTTTTTGGTTAACATTCTGGCGGCCTTGGCCAGTTTTTTTTGCATTTTTATTTTTTCAAAATCAGGGGGCAGTTGTGTGACAGGATCAGAGATTTTCAATTGGATTCTAATGATTTTAGGCAATTCAATAATATCATCGATTAAAGCCGTAATCAGCGAATTTGCACAGGCGATTGAAGCGTTGGATTCAACCATAAAATCCACTAGTTCTTCGTGGTTAATACCGGGAGGGATCGGTGGAATACAGGCCGGACAACCTACCTGACATTCACACTCTTTTAGAATCAGGCGACACATTTCCAAACACTGAATAAAATTTTCATACACCTTTTCACTATAACCAACCCCACCTTCGATGGTATCAAACAGATATATGGCACTTTGCCACCGTTGATCATCTTCGTCGATCAAGGCCACATCCGTATCAATATCATTGGTATCAGCCATACACAGATAAGGGGCTGTCCGTTTAATGATATAGCTTAATCCATAAAGCGCCGAACCAATTTGCCGTTTATCTGTTTTTTCCAGTTCCGAAACCCATCGCGGGGGTGGAAGCAAGCAAAACCCTGTGGTATCGTATTCGAATGGTGGCAAGGTAATCGGTCCATATCCGATATTTTCATAAGTGCGTTCCTTGATTTTTTTATACAGTTTTGCCTGCCGATTGATATTAATTTCTCCCATAACCAACCGGGCACCGGATATTTTAAACGTTTCCTCTTCTGCTGTCATTTCAATCCGACTTTCCCAATGAGCATCTGTGAAATAATCGACGTTAACCGGTTCCACCCGACATAGTTTTTTATCCAGATCCAGGTCCAGGGACATATACCTCTTTCCCAGATGCTGATAAATAGCATCTTTGTATAACTCACCCCTGGCTCCAATGGGATCTATCTCACCAATCACTTCAGTCCCACAATAAATTTCGATATTATAATCTGTCATCCCTCTTAAATTTACACCTTTGGCAGGATAATCCCGCAGTGCATAGCGATAGTTTTCCCGGTAAGGTACCACACTTTTTTGATCGATTAAGATATTCAGGCTTTCCTGGTAAATTAAATGATCCAGACTGGGTTCTTCATTAGCCAATGGATGCTCATAAGCCATACACGGCAGGTGCTGCAAAACAATGTACGGATTATCAGCATTTAGCCAGGCTTGTTCAATGGGGGTCTGGGAAACAAATTCAGGATGGTGAACCAAATATTGATCAATGGGATTGTCTTTGGCAATGTAGACGGTGACGGAATCATTCCCTTTTCGGCCTACCCGTCCGGCCTGTTGCCAAAAACTGGCAAGTGAGCCCGGATGTCCCGATAAAATGCAAAGCTCCAGATCACCGATATCAATTCCTAATTCCAAGGCATTGGTTGAAATAATACCCGTGATTTTTTTTTCCACCAGATCCCGTTCCAGTTTCCGTCGTTCATTAGGCAATAAACCACCCCGATAGGGTTTAATTTTATCCTTTAAAGTTGGAAATCCATCCGTGACAGCGCGATAAACCCTTTCTACCTCCTGCCGGGACCGACAAAAACAAATGGTTCGAATGCCAAGTTTCACGGCTTTGCGCAAGAGTGGAACGGATACTGCTTTTGGACCCTTTCGATATTGTGTAAAACCGTGACTCTGATAGACTGGTGATTAACAAAATAAAAATACCTTCCCGGACGCGGCGCACCGTCTTTTTCAATCAGGTTGAATTCGTGATGAAAAAGCGCTCTGACATGATCCCCTGGGTTACCAATGGTTGCGGAAGAGCAAATATAAATCGGCTGACTACCGTGAATCTTACAAATTCGATCCAGTCTTCTAAAGACATTAGAAACATGGGAACCAAAAGCGCCCCGATAAGTATGAACTTCATCGATAATAATGTACCGTAAGCGGGATAAAAATGATTTCCAGCGTCGATTATGATTAGGCAAAATGCCGCCATGCAACATATCGGGATTCGTGATAATAAAATCAGCGGATTTTTGAATCCGATGACGCTCTTCCCGGGGTGTATCTCCGTCAAATGTTCCCAGTTTATCACTTTTACCGGCATAATGCATTAAATTGCCAAAGGTATTTTCCTGGTCCCGGGATAAAGCTTTGGTGGGGTATAAAAGTAAAGTTGTAAAGGGCGATTTTGCCTGAGCATATTCGTTAAACACCGGTAAAAAAAAGGAGAGTGTTTTCCCACTGGCGGTGCTGGAAACAAGGCAGGTATGACGATTTTCAGAAATTGAGGTAAATGCTTCTAACTGATGGGCATATAGCTGATAAATATTTTGCTGTTTTAAACCTTCAACCAGATTGGGATCTAAACATTTCGGAAGATCACACAAAGATCCATCCGAAGCGTCGTATTTTATATTGGCTCGAATTTCTGAATGAAATACCGATTTTATGAATTGATGAATGGCCTGCATATTTTATTCGTTTTTCATGATTATCATAAATTTTTAAGTATACATTTGTACGCCATCCTATATATAACCGTCAATATAAAGGTGAAAACCGAAATTTTGTTCTGATTTTCAAAAAATATTGGCAGTAATCAAGAAATATGTTAGAAGGAGCCTGATGATTATAAAAATAGAAAATTTGCTGATTGATTTTGTTTTTATTAACTCCCATTTTCAAAAACGATTTATCGACAGGAAAAATTATGCTGCTGCATCACATGGTGATTGAACGTGCGAAAAAACTAAAAGATAAACCTGCCATCATTGACAAAGCTCTGGATAAAACAGTTTCATATGGAAGATTGTTAATCGCTTCTTTATTGTTAGCTAAAAGGTTTAAAAAATATAAAGGTCATTTTTTAGGGATCATGTTACCCAATACAGCGGGCTGTTCTATTGCCGTAATTGCGACTTTGATGAGTGGTAAAATCCCGGTGATGATTAACTATTCCAGTGGCGCCGAGAGCAATACCAGATACGCTCAAAAAAAATGTTCCTTTAAGACTGTTATCACATCAAAAAAACTGCTTGAAAAAATTGAATGTCCTACAGTTGAAGGCATGGTTTTTCTGGAAGATACTATGGAAAGCCTTTCGGGGATTGAGAAGATAAAAGCAGCCGTCCAATCTAAGCTTCCTGTAAAGTTACTGAAAAAATTAGTTGCCGACGGAGATATAAACGATGATGCTGTCATTTTATTCACTAGTGGTAGTGAAAAAGATCCCAAAGCGGTTGAACTGACCCATAAAAATATCGGTTCCAATGTCACCGCTTGCGCGCAGACCATGCAAATTAACGATGATGATATATTCTTATCTATACTTCCTTTGTTTCATGTTTTTGGTCAGACTGCAACTTTTTGGTTACCACTTTTCTGTGGCGTGACAGCGGTAACTTACCCCAGTCCATTAGAATATAAAACTGTCGTAGATATTATCCGAGAAGAGAAGACAACATTGTTAATCGGAACTCCTGTATTTTATATGGGATACTTAAGGCAGGCCAAACCCGGCGATTTTAAATCTGCCCGATTGGCAGTAGCAGGTGCTGATAAGGTCCCTGATTGGTTGAGAGAAAAATTTATTGAAGATCATGATATTGTTTTATACGAAGGTTACGGAGCTACCGAAACCAGTCCTGTTGTTTCACTAAACACACCGGAGTTTTGTCGCCCCGGAAGCATCGGAAAACCAATTCCCGGTGTGCAGGTGAAAATTATAGATATGAATACCGGTAAAGATTTAGGACCAGATCAGGAAGGAAAAATCATGGTAAAGGGCGATCTGATCATGAAAGGTTATTATGATGATATTGAAGAAACATCCCTTCGACTGGTCGATGGCTGGTATGAGACCGGTGATATGGGTTTACTGGACGAAGACGGATTTCTTTGGCACCGGGGTCGATTAAAACGCTTCGTCAAAGTCGGTGGTGAAATGGTCTCTTTGGTGATGGTGGAATACTATCTGGAGAAAATCCTGGGAGATACCAGCGATTGTTGTGTGGTCGAAATTCCTGATCCTAAAAAAGGATCACGAATTATTGCGGTATTAACTAAACAAATCAGCCACAAAGAGTTGGTTAATAAACTTCATGAATATCTCCCACCCATCGCAATGCCTAAGGAAACAGTATTTATGAAGGATTTACCCAAAATGCCGAGTGGGAAAATTGATTTCCGAACAACAACAGAATTGGTGATCGACCAAATCGATTAATCGCTGATGGGATGGGAATTAAATTTCAAAATTCAGGGTGGTGGCTTGAAGTAAAACAAATAATTGCTAATTTTTTTCCTGTTTCTTTAGTAACTCATATTGCTTTTTCCAGGATGCCGGTGGTTTTTTACACAATTTGTTGGAACTGAAAAAAGCACATATACCTTCAATTCCATTACTTCCGCAAAAATTTGGATTATAATGTCGGCATCCGTAAGTCGCTGTTGGCGAATCTTCCTTCCTAAGTGGAGCGTTTCTACTTATTGTTAAAGCCTTCATTCAATGTAATCCTATCCGGAATTATACGGTGATGAAAATTTCTAGAGCAGTTCTTTTTCCCTTTTCGCTCTTAAGCATTCAAGACTATCTCATTTTCGGATTTTTATCAATCTGTTTTGATATTTAAAAAAATACCATAAGGATATCGTCATACGCATTCAACAAAACCGATACTATAGCACTTTTCAATTCTGTTGCTCTTATCGGTAGGCTGAGCACTGAATTTTGTGATACCTCGTTCTTTGCTCAGAGTATCGCAAATTCAGTGCTCGTTAACCAGTGGTTCCTGAGCGAAGTCGAAGGGTGAGCAAAGAACGAAGCATATTGATCACAAGGGTAACTGAATTGAAAATGGCATAAATTAGCTTTTATTTGTAATTTCCCGCAAGTTTAATCACTTTGTATCCATACTGTTTGGGTGATTCGCTATAAAGATCACTTTTTATTTCAGGAAATATTCTAACACCACCTTTTTTCGAAAACAGGGCTTTGTATACCAATGATTGAAATAGTTTTGTCTTGGTTTCTGCTAAACAGATATCCATCAATAAGCGGGTATTGCTTTGACGTGTTTTTAAGGTACCTCTGATTGTTTGAATATATTTTAACAGAGCTTTTTGGCTATTGGACTGCTTTTGCCAATTTATTTTGGTCGAATAAGGATAATATATGGCTAAATCACCATCCAGGCTAAGATTGGTTTTTAGTTTTCGATTGATTTCTTTTTGAGTGGCTGCTCTGTAAGTTGAAAACTCTCCCGCCAGATTTTCGGCAGCAAAGAAAAGTAAATCCAGATTGGAACCATTTAAATGTGTAAAATATCGCGGAATCAAGCGAACTTTAAAGATCATCTCCAAAGTCTGAAGACGACTCAGCGGAGAACCAAAGCCGGACAAACTTTTAACCAGGGCATCCCGGTTAACATGTTTTCCTTTGAATACTTTGGCATACCGTTTTCTGAAATACTGCTTACCCTCAAGCTGCTCTATAAAATGATTAATATTGAGCTGCCAAAGTCCAAATGTTTGCGGCTCATATTTCAATTTCCTTTCAATGGATCCGATATCTACAAAGACTTTACCAAGGGTGGTTACATTTTTATATTTTTGCAACACCCCTTGAAAAAAAAAGAGTGCCTCACGACTCCAACGATATATATCGAATTCTGTTGTTTGATTATTTTTAGGATTCGTCAATGCATATAATTGTGTCGCCAGTCTCTTCTGCTCTGATTTTTGAGTTTTGGACAACATAATTTGAGTAAGGTATCCTAAAAAACCGGTTTTACTTTTAGAAAAGTACTTATCAAATCGCTTCCTTAACGTCTGCTTTTTCTGTTTCCCTATTTTGGGGTTCCAGTTCAAACCTGATTCTTTTTCAGCCATGGCCATAATGACACTTAGACCTTTTGAGGATGGATAAAACTGAAGTTGCTGCAGCGTTTTAAACATATTCGATTTTAAGCGCACGGGAATTCGTTTATTGGTCAATATTTGTTCAAATTCTGTATTTAAATTTGTGGATTTAAAGTCAAGGATATTTTTTTGGTAGGGACCCCTAATTAGACTATAACCAAATGGTTTGCAAATGTTTGTAATTATTTTGGCTACCGACTGAACATTTTTATTTAGTATGCGAATAGTAAAATCCGGATATGATAATTGGTGTCGCGAATAATAGGGTGGGGCTTCATTTCTGATTGCAGTTGATAAGGTTTTACCTGCTTTGAAAAGTTTAATCGCTTGAAAGGCTGGACTTTGATAGGCTGCGACCAACTTCATTTTTATACTGGGATATTGAAACTTAACATTGGTTTTACAATGATACCACATCGATAAAGATGAAACCGGTGCATATATATTTCCGGATTTTTTAAACTGATTGCTTTTGGGCAAAGTGGTTCCCTGCCATTGAAAATATTTAAATGTGTACAGTGTTTTTAATTTTTTAGAAGAATTCTGGAAATAATATAATAATTTATGGGCTGCAGCTGCTTCAGTTTTTGAATAGCTATTTTTATTCTTGTGATAATTGATGGTGTTATGCAATTCCTTCCAGGTGATGGTATGTTTCAAATCTCCGGGTAGAGATTTCATTAATCGATTTGCTTTTTGAAATTGTGCTTCCAAAATTTCTTTTTGTCCCGGAGATGTTTTTTTGTAAGGTGGAACTTTTTCACGAACTTTTACTTTTATTTTTGTGGGCGGTTTTTTTTGAGGCAACTCTTTTTGGGTTGTTTGACAGGCTGTCATCACCAAAATAAGAATTGACAATAAAACCAGTCCATTTCGTTTATTAAAATCCATATAGTCTTCTATCCTCTCAACACTGGACTCAATTAATAGTGAACATTGCTGAAATAATTTTTAAAAAGTTATATCTGTTACTCTAGAGCCGTTTGCATTTGCATTGAACATATTCGGACACTGAGCAAATTCAGTGCTCAGGGAACCATTGAAGCGGTAAATTTTGATACCATTGCTTTTTACAATTAGGTTCAATTGGTCAAATCTAGTTTGCTTAAATCAAACTTTCAGCATCTGAAAATTCTTAGGGAATAAATATTTGCTTAAACTTCTGATGATCTCGGATCATTTGATCACTAAACCACCAATAAACCTTTTGACCTTTCATATAATCTTTTAGTTGATCTTTAAAATAAGAATCAAAGGTTCTACCGGTAACACCACCCGGAATCACGGCCAGAAACTTATCTCCATCACTTAAATCGATTACCATACGTAAGGCAGCGGTGACTAATGTCTCTTCAGGTTTCTGAAACGCATAAATAGAGCGGTATAATGTTTCATTAGAACCGGAAATAGCAAAAGTTTTGCCACCCAGGAGACTTGATCCAAATCCACTTCTTCGAATAGGATTTTTAAAATTTATTTGATGTGTTTTCCCCCAACGCCAAGCATGGACGTCATCCCTTAATTTTGCTGATAATTGTTTTTTTACTGACTTGGCCGCCTGAAGTATGATGTCACTCAAAGTCTCTTTTTCTTGGATTGTATCAACATTGTCGAACCATACAGAGTTCCCTGCCAGAATCATTTTTTCGAATCGCTCCTGCCAGAAATACCACTGATTCAACATTTTCTCGCCAGTTTCTGCTCCCAACTCATCATAAAAAGTCAATTCAGCCATTTTTTCAAACAGGTAATGAAAGATCACGGGGCCGACATCTTCCCGATTATCTTTGTAGTCCCAATTCTCCAATGCCTGAGCCAATACCAATGTTTCCAGATCATTTTGAATCGCATTGATCATTATAGGGACAATGACTTTCGCCAACTCATTTGAAATATCTCTTTGATACTCCCAGAAATCAGCCGCGTCATGTTTTTGATGATTTGACTCTATGAGTTGCCGCATTCGATCAAAGCGATAACGGGGCGAAAAATAAGAGGAGATATAATGGGGAAAATCAGCTGCAATCGTTTTATTATTGGCGTTACCCAACCAGTTAATAGTTGGGTTTTCCTGCTGAGGCATTTCCTGATAAGGAATCCAACCCAGCCAGTTATCCTGACTGTTTTTTACTGCGAAGGGTAGGGTTCCATCGCCCTGTTTTCGAATCGGCAGTTTTCCAGAAGTTTGCCAGCCGATGTTACCATTAATATCGGCAAAAGTATAATTGAGATGAATAACACTGACGTTTTCTATGATGTTACGAACATCTTCGATATTTTTTGCAGTCAATAAACAATCTAATCCCAATTCCGGGAGCATCGTCTCAGAAGCAGACCAGCGTGCTGACAAAATAACATTCCCTGGTAAATCAGGATAAACATCGGTGATGACAGGCCCCCGTCGGGTTAAACGAACAGTGGCTTTTTTTTCGGAAAAACCAGTTTTTGAATTTTTATCCCGATACATAAGTGAATGCTGAATTTTATCAAATGGAATGGATTTTGTCCCTTCCAGATAGTTATTTTGATTTTCAGAATCTATCTTTTCCAAATATAAATCCTGTGCGTCTCCATAACTATTCGTCATTCCCAATGCAACATATTGATTTCGTCCAATCATGATACCAGGAATCCCAGCAACGGCAACGCCAACTACTCTAATCTTTGGTGTTATTAACCCAACAGGATGGAAAACACCGGGTAATATTCTGGAATCAAGATGGGGGTCATTGGCTAAGATTGGTTTTCCGGATTTAGATCGTTGTCCGTTCACCACCCAACTATTACTTCCTATTTGATAGGATTTGTAATTATCATTCAAAAACAGATCAGGTTTCCGAATATCATTAAATGCAATTTCCGATAAGGTATTCCGGATATTAGGTGGAATAAATTTCCCATCAATACCGGTTTGGGTCGGTGCAATGGTTTTGAACTTATCAAAGCCAATTTTGTGGGCAATCAAAAAAGAGAGAATCTCAGTCTCCAGATTGGCTGCAGAATTCCAGCCCATGTAGTAGATAATCGCTAGACTGTCGATAATTTGCCATTCTTCAGGTTTAATGCCTGTCAGTTTAAATTCAAGAGGAAGTTCGTCCGGTTGACTTTCAATATATTCATTAATACCGTCAGCATAAGCTTGCAGTAAATTCCGATTGTTAGTATTCAGGATTTTTTCATGTTTGAAAGCATTGCGATAAAAACCCAGGGTTCTATTTTTAATATCCAGTTGAATGGCATCTTTTCCTACTAATTCAGCGATTCTACCGGAAACAAATAGTCGTGTTAACATCAATTGAAATAACCTATCCTGAGCGGTGACATACCCCTGAACCCGAATCGCATCCAAGAGAGATTGCCCATGGATATAGGCCAGGTTTTTATGATCTCTGATCACCTGGACTGTTTTTTCGAGCTTATTGAATTTCCGTTTTCCGGATTTATCATAGTGATTAATTCTTGAAATTACTATGATCAAAATAAGGATAAAGATAATAATAGCAGCAGACGACCAGCGGATAATTTTTTTTATTTTATTTTTTTGTTCAATGTCCATAGAGTATTGTCCTCTTGGGTTTAAAACAAATGATTAAGATTGCTTTAAATACCACTTTGTAATATTCAATCTGCAGGTTCTGAATAATGAACCGAAAAATGATTGAAAAGTTTCACCTATGCTGCCTGATGTTGAAAATAAGTGCCACCGTTAATTAAATACCTGTAAATGAGAAAACTTTATGAACCCAAACCTTCCGGACCGCATTGGTGTTGTATTGTCCTCAGGCTATTTTGGCTTTTTTGCACATGCTGGTTTTTTAAAGGCTTTGGAAGCATGTGGCATCAACATCTCCTGTATCAGTGGCAGTAGTTCTGGAGCCCTGACTGCGGGGCTGTTCATGAGTGGCCATAGTGCTGATGAAATTTTTGAAATATATAAAAATCTTCAAAAGAAAACATTTTGGAAAGTGGATTATCAGGGAATTATAAAAAACTTTTTTCAATTCAAAGGATTTTCCGGTTTATTAAATATAAAAGCTGGTTTACGATTTTTTGAACCATTTTTTGTCAAAGATTTTTCAGATTCAAAAATCCCCGGAATTATCATCGGATTAAATCTAACCCAAAAAAAGAAAGCTGTATTTGATCGGGGAGATTTATTAAAGGCTGTACTAATATCTTCCACTATCCCTTTTTTATTCAAACCGGTTTCTTTTAACAGAGATTATTTTATTGATGGTGGAATTGTCGATAAAGCACCTCTATGGGAGCTACATCAAAAACAAGCTGCTGATTTATATCTGGTGCACCTGCTGGAGTCTTCTGTTTTGACCCGTCAGGCCATAAAACTAAACAACCCTTTTCAGTTAAATAGTTTATCACAAGCTATTACGAGAAAAGAAGATTATTTGCTTCAAAAACAGCTTATCCTGGGAGAGAACAAAAAAATTCTGGAATTTAATCCCCCAAATATTAAGGTATCACCAAACTCGCTAGACAAAGGTCCCGCAGCCTTTGAGAAAACTTATCAATTTACAATGCGACAATTCGATAAACACTTCTAATAGATATGATAGATATCAGGTATCACTCCGATTTATAAATATAAACGATTGAAATGAGGATCAACATATATTAGTATTTTAATTTAGATTCGAATTCCCTAGAATATCTGACTTTAAGTCGGTTTTAATCTTGTTTTGACGATTACAGCTAAAGGATGATCTATGATAATCAGCAGAACCCCTTTTCGCATTAGCTTTATTGGTGGTGGTTCCGATTATACGGAATTTACCAGCAAACATGAAGGTTGTGTTTTAAGTACATCAATAGATAAATATATGTATATACTGGCACACCCTTATACGGATATAAATAGAATCCAGGTAAAGCATTCGCAACCGGAATGCGTAGAGACAGTAGACCAGCTTAAACATCCAATATTAAAAAGCATTTTGCAATTTCTAGGTATTGGAAAAGGGATAGAGATTTCCAGTTTTGCCGATGTTTCAACCGGAACCGGTTTAGGTAGCACCGCCTCCTTTACAGTTGGCTTACTACACTGCTTGAATAGTTATTTAAACAACCAGGTTACCAAAGAATATTTAGCCAAAACTGCCAGTACTATTGAAATTGATGAGTTAAAACAACCCTATGGCATGCAAGACCAGTATGCAGCCTCCTTTGGTGGATTAAATTTCATAACCTTTAAAACCGATCGTAGTGTCATTGTTGAACCCATCACAATATCCAAAGCTCGAAAAAATGAACTGGAAAATAATCTACTGATGTTTTATACCGGCTCAAGCCGTTCTGCCAGTAGCATTTTAGTAAAACAAAAACAAATCATGGACCAGGATGAAAACACCTTTCATGCCCTAGTAGAAATGACTGAGC
>Ga0233431_1001096_pt1:0-5000 | contig 49922 bp, 40 predicted proteins | sample SI_118_April2016_FD_179867 | JGI IMG/M metagenome (GOLD analysis project Ga0233431, IMG submission 179867) | Seawater microbial communities from Saanich Inlet, British Columbia, Canada - SI_118_April2016_200_MG | ecosystem: Environmental > Aquatic > Marine > Inlet | place: Canada: British...
TTTGAATATATTGGCTTGCACAGAATCGCAGCATTTATCGCATTGGCGAGCCATCATTTTGTAGTCGAAAAAGGGGAGTATATGCCCTCGAGCAAAGGCAGGACCAGAGAAAAAGAGCTGCGCCGTCAGCGCCATCGTCGGAAGAAACGCCTCAAACAGCGAGTCAAAGAGGCCAAGCTGGGCAAGAAGGGATCTGCCAGATAGGCGCAGAGCATTTGAGGCCGATCCACAAGCGGCTTCCTCGAGTTTTAAAAAGAGCTGACAGATCTTCTGTCCGCTCTTTTTTTTTGGAGTATTTTCAGCTGTGTCGAAGGAGTGATGTCATTATAGACGGCATAGACGGCAATTTTTTCGGGAGATACGGCCGAATGGCAGAATTCGGAAGCTAACCTGGTATGAGAGAATCTCGTAAATCCGTTTTTTTGAGAGGTAGTCAGCCATGACGGAAAAACTGCGGGTGGTCGTTGTCGGGGCCAGTGGCATCGGCAAACACCACGCGAAGTGGTATCACGGGGCAGATTGCGAGGTAATCGGCTTTCTGGGCAGCGGTCCGGACAGCTGCGAGCAGACGGCGCAGACGTTGAGAGGACTCTTCCCGTTTGCCGGGAAGGGATATTGGAACTGGGAGCAACTATTGGAGGAGGCGCGGCCGGATATAGTGGATATCTGCACTCCCAACGAGCTTCACGATGAACTCGCCTTCAGAGGGCTGGAGGCCGGTTGCCACGTGCTGTGCGAAAAACCGCTGCTCTGGCAGTGGGACACACCGAGCACGGAATTGTTGGCGCGGGCGAGCGACGTCGTCGCCGTAGCGCGGGAAAAGAGTTTGCACTTCGGGGTGTGCACGCAGTATGCTATGGCGCTGCCGCACTACGCGCAGCTCTACGAATCGGCCCGGGGAGTGCTGGGGCGCATCGACAGCTTCTACACGGAGATGGAGACGCTGGCGCGAGGTCGCCAGCGCAGCGCCGCCGAGATCTGGATCGATATGGGACCCCATCCGTTGAGTTTGCTGCAGGCCTGGATTCCGGATGGGGTTATCGACGGAGGTAGCTTGCGGGTCGAATTCGAGGGAAGGGGGGCGACCACCCGGTTCGACTTCATCGCGCCGCAGGGGAGTTGTAGCTGCGAGATCGCCGTCCGCGATCGGGATGAGGGAAGTCCGGTGCGGAGGTTCGGGGTGAACGGGCTGATCGTGGACTGCGGAGGGCGAGCGGACGCCGAAGGGGTTTATCGCTCGGTCCTGAGTCTGGGGGATGAGGAGGTGTTGGGGGAGGACTTTATGTCGCTGCTCATCGGCTGTTTCGTCGAAGCGGTCCGGACGCCGGGCGCGGCCCTGCCGGTGTCGGGTGAAGTCGGTCTGCGCAATCTGGAACTGCTGATACAGGTCCTGGAGCAGGCTCGGGCGTGAGTCGCGGCGCAGATCGGGTAGAGCTCAAAGGCAAAGGGGCTATCGCGGGTCTCCGACAGATCCCGGGGAATTCTGGGAAATGAGCGAGTTGTTTTCAGGCGGCAAGCTGACCGCCAGGAGGATCAGGGCACACTATATGGGGCTCGCCCTGATCCTGGGAGCGGGGCTCGCCCTGCGCCTCTGGGGGATTTCCTTCGGGCTTCCCAATCTCCACTGCCGTCCGGATGAAAGCACTCTGGTCAATAAGGCGCTGGCAATCGGCAGCGGGGATCTGAACCCGCACTTCTTCAATTATCCCAGCTTCCACTTTTACGTCCTCGCGTGCATATACGGATTCTTTTTTCTCTGTGGCTGGGCGAGCGGCGCGTTTACGGGTATCGCCGATTTTCAACACTTGTTCTTCACCGATCCCTCCGTCTTTTACATCATTGGGCGGATTTTCAGCGCCCTGCTGGGCTCTGGATCGGTCGGCGTTATCTATCTCATCGGACGTCGCCTGGAGAATGAGCGGACGGGGTTGCTGGCCGCCTTCTTTCTCAGCCTGGCATTTCTGCACGTGCGCGACTCGCATTTTCTCACGGTGGATATTCCGGCCACTTTCTACATGCTTCTCGGCTGTCTATTCGCCCTGCGCCATCTGGCCAAACCGGCCTCGGTGGATTGGCTTTGGAGCGCCGTCTGCTGCGGCCTGGCCGCTTCGACCAAATACAATCTGGGGCTTTTTGGGATTGTACCGCTGGTAGCTGTGTGGACCTCTTCCAGATTCCGGGAAATTAGCGTCTCATGGGCGAAGTTGTTGGGAGTAGTAGGGGCGATGCTTCTGGTTTTCGTCACGGTTTCTCCTTTTGTCGTGCTGGATTTTCCCAGTTTCTGGCGCGATCTATCCTACGAGCGGCTACACTTCAGCGCGGGACACGGAGGGTTTGAACTGCAGGCGGGCCGAGGATGGTTGCATCATCTGCAGTTCACTCTACGCCACGGCCTGGGATGGCCTTTGCTGGTGGTCGCTCTGCTGGGAGTGGGACGCATGCTCTGGCGCCGGCGTCCGGAAGAGTTGGTGCTGTTGAGCGGGATGCTGGTCTACTATGTGGTGGCGGGAAGCGGCAGGACTGTTTTCATGCGCTACATGCTGCCCGTGGTGCCTTTGCTGTGCGTGGCGGCGGGAACCGTTTGCCAGGCGACAGTGCGCCGAAGGGGGGGGGCGTTCCTACTGGCTGCGGCGTTGATCGTTCCTTCGGCGCATGCGGCGTGGCAGCACGACCGCATATTGACCCGACCGGACACCCGCCTGCTGGCGGCGCAATGGATCGAGGAGGAAATACCCGACGGAGCCTCGATAGCCATGCACGGCAGCGATTTTGGCTTTCCCCAGGTGCGCCGCAATCGCGTCTGGTTGCGGGACCAGTTGGAGGTGGCGAGAAAAGCGGGACAGCGAGGCCGGCGGCTGACAGTCATGCTGGAATGGGAAGATTATCCCCCCGCTCCGAGTTTTTACGTGGTCGAACTGCAGGCCGAGAACCCGTTGCATCGCCGCGCAGTCTGGACGTCGTACGATGCGGATCGCCTGAGGGCGAACGGTATCGAGTGGATCGTCACCCACGACCATCCACTGGTCTATTCCCAGGTCGCGCCTCGTTTGGAGGCAGAGCTGGCACGCGAGGCGATGCTGGTGCAGCGCTTCGAGCCATTCAATGAAGATGGGCAAATTCCCTTGTTCGACCCGACTGACGCCTATTATGCACCTGTGGCCGGCTATGGGAGCGCGGAGCGACCGGGGCCGCTTATCCGAATCTATCGTTTGAAATAGGCAAAAATAAGATTTCAACTTGATATGGATAGCCACTTTGGCGAGCTTACTTTTGATCTGCTTGCCATGCCGTCTTTGTATGGTATGCGGATTTGGAGCCGATAAACTATATATAAGGAGATCTAATTATGGGAATTTCACAGGAGACCTTGCAACGGCAGTTCGCGGCGCTGGCTGCCGACCTCGAACTTCGGGGGATCGACATCAATGAGATCAAGGCGCAGTTGAAGACCCAGGCGATTGAGACGCCTTCCTGGGGCTACGGCAACTCAGGCACCCGTTTCGGCGTGTTCAAGCAGGACGGGGCCGCCCGAGACGTGCACGAGCGCCTGGCGGACGCGGCGCAGGTGCACAAAGTGACGGGTGTGTGTCCAACCGTGGCGCTGCATATACCCTGGGACAAGGTGGATGACTTCGCGGCGCTCAAACAGGAAGCCGCTGACCTGGGCGTCGGGATCGGGGCGATCAATCCGAATGTGTTTCAGGCTGCGGACTACAAACTGGGCAGTTTTGGGCATCGGGATCCCGCGGTGCGGCAGAAGGCGCTGGATCACATGTACGAATGCATCGACGTCATGCATCAGACCGATTCAAAACTGCTCAGCCTGTGGTTTGCCGACGGCACGAACTACGCCGGTCAGGCAGATATCACAAGTCGCAAGCGCTGGTTTGAAGAGTGCCTGAAAGGGACCCATGACGCTCTGCCGGAAGATAGCCGAATGCTGATAGAATACAAGTTCTTCGAGCCGGCCTTCTATCACACCGATATTGCCGATTGGGGCATGGCGCTCACCTTTGCCAACAAGTGTGGTTCCAAGGCGGAGGTGCTGGTCGACCTGGGCCACCATCCCATGGGCACCAACATCGAGCATATCGTCGCCTTTCTGATCGACGAAGGCAAGCTTGGGGGGTTTCACTTCAACAACCGCAAGTACGCCGATGACGACCTGACCATAGGCTCGGTCAATCTCTACGAGGTCTTCCTGATCTACAACGAGATCGTCGGCGCCGAGGTCAGGGGTGCGGAGACCAATATCGCTTACATGATCGACCAGAGCCACATCATCAAACCGAAAATCGAGGCGATGATCCAGTCGGTGCTGAACATCCAGACCGCTTATGCCCGCGCCCTGTTGGTAGATCGGGCCGCCCTGGCTGCGGCGCAGGATGAGGAGGATGCCGTGGGCGGTGAAGAGGTGCTGCGGAACGCGTTCGATACGGATGTGCGTCCTCTGCTGGCGATGGCACGCGTTGAACTAGGAGCCGAAGCTGAGCCGCTGGAGGCTTTCCGTCAGAGCGGCTACTACGCGGGAATCGCCGAAGCTCGCCAGGGTGAACTAGAGGGCGCTGCCAGCTGGGGTTGATATGCGATTTCTGACGCTGTGTCTGCTCCTGTTTATGCCTCTTCTGGTCCGGGCTCAGAACGGTCCGGGGCCAGGGGTGTTCGCTTTGCGCACCATGCTCAAGGACAAGGATGCCGAGATTCGCACCAAGGCGGCGGAGGGTTTGGGTCGTGTGGGAGGACGTCAGAGCGTCATGATTCTGCGTCAGGGGTTACAGGACAAGAACTCCAGCGTAAGGGTTGCCGTGGTACGGGCCCTGGGGTTTATCGGCGGACGTCTGGCCATGACCGTGCTGTCGGAAGCGCTGAAGGATAAGAATTCGGAAGTGCGCAAGCGGACGGTGGAGGCACTTAAGGATGCGGGGACGGTCAACAGTATTCCCATTATCCAGAAGGCGTTTGGCGACAAGGAGGAGAGCGTTCGCCTGCACGCCGCCTTG
>Ga0233431_1001096_pt1:10000-49922 | contig 49922 bp, 40 predicted proteins | sample SI_118_April2016_FD_179867 | JGI IMG/M metagenome (GOLD analysis project Ga0233431, IMG submission 179867) | Seawater microbial communities from Saanich Inlet, British Columbia, Canada - SI_118_April2016_200_MG | ecosystem: Environmental > Aquatic > Marine > Inlet | place: Canada...
CGGTTGCGTGTGGAAGCGCCGAAGCTCAACGGATAAAAGGTACTCCGGGGATAACAGGCTTATTGCGCCCAAGCGCTCATAGCGACGGCGCAGTTTGGCACCTCGATGTCGGCTCAGCGCATCCTGGGGCTGGAGAAGGTCCCAAGGGTTGGGCTGTTCGCCCATTAAAGCGCTACGCGAGCTGGGTTCAGAACGTCGTGAGACAGTTCGGTCCCTATCCGCCGTGGGTGTAGGATATTTGAGGAGATCTGACCCTAGTACGAGAGGACCGGGTTGGACGAACCTCTGGTCAACCAGTTGTTCCGCCAGGAGCATCGCTGGGTAGCTACGTTCGGAAGGGATAAACGCTGAAAGCATCTAAGCGTCAAGCCCACTCCAAGACTAGATATCCCGTGGGGTTAACCCACCTGAAGGCCCCTCGTAGACTACGAGGTTGATAGGTTGCAGGTGGAAGTGCAGTAATGCATGAAGCCGAGCAATACTAATTGGCCGTGCGGCTTGACCATTTTTTTGCCACTTTGACATTTGTGGTTTCAGTGCGAGTGTGTTGAGTTAACTCGACAGTTGATCTGCGGTGTGAACCTATATTCGGTTTATATGATTTTTTCCGGTGGCTATAGCGGAGGGGAAACACCTCTTCCCATTCCGAACAGAGCCGTTAAGCCCTCCTGCGCCGATGGTACTGCTGGGGACACCCGGTGGGAGAGTAGGACGTTGCCGGATTTTTTTAAGAGAGCCCATCACAATTGCGATGGGCTCTTTTTTGTTTTTGAGAGTGTCCGCAGCCTCTTTAGCCTATTGCCTTGACAGTAATGAAAAGGCTGGTTTAATTTTACGGTTTACTAATTTACGGCCGCTGAGCGGAGGCGGGGAAGGCTCCGGCCGCTTTCGATTTTCGAGAGTCTTCATATATAAGGAAGGGGGCTTCCGTTGGCAAAGACCACCGAACAGATTCGAAATATTGCCGTATGTGGACATAGCGGAGCTGGAAAAACCATGCTCTCCGAGGCGATGCTATTCAATATGGGTATCACCAACAGAATGGGTCGAATCGAGGACGGAACGACGGTATCAGACTACGATAAAGGGGAGATCGAACGCCAAATCTCGCTCAAGGTTTCCCTCCTCAACGGCGAATGGCAGTCCCATCATCTCAATATTCTGGATACCCCCGGGTATACAGATTTCATCGCCGAAGCCAAAGCTGCGTTGCGGGTGGCCGACGCCTCCATCACCGTGGTTGATGGGGTAGCCGGGATCGAGATCGGAACGGAGCGGGTATGGAACTTCGCTGCGGAATACAAACTGCCGCGTCTGCTCCTGATCAACAAGATGGATCGCGCCGATGTAGATCCGGAACAGGTGCTGGAGATGGCCAGGGAGCGCTTCGGTCGGCAGGTAGTGCCGCTTCAGTTTCCCGTCGCCCCAGGGGAGGGGTTCCATCAGTTGGTCGACCTGGTGGAGATGAAGCTGCTGACCTATAAGGATGGGAAAGCCGAGGTGGGTGAAATCCCGAGTGATGTGCAGGACGAAGCCCAGGCAGCCTATGAACAGTTGGTGGAAGCGATAGCTGAGACGGATGAGGAATTGATGGAGAAGTACTTCAGCGATGGAGAACTTTCTCCTGAGGATCTCAAAGCCGGGCTGCGGAAGGCGATCATCCAGCTCGATCTATTTCCCGCATACTTCAGCGACGCCTATAACAATGTTGGCATCGATAATTTGATGGACGGTCTCATCCATTTTGGTCCGTCTCCGGCCGAAAGTGCGGGTTTGAGTTTTTCTACCGAAAAGGAAGAAGAGGTAGTTCTCGAAGCCAGCGAAGGGTCTTCGCTGGCGGCTCTGGTATTCAAGACGATCGCCGAGCAGCACGTGGGTGAGCTGAGTCTGCTGCGGCTCTACGCCGGCAGCCTAAAGCCGGGTGACGAAGTGTTCAACTCGAGCAAGAATTCGAATGAGCGAATCGGCCAGTTTTTCCACTTGAACGGCCACCAGCGGACGGAAGAGGAGTCTGCTGCAGCCGGCGATATCGTGGCGCTGGTGAAGCTCAAGAATACGCACACTGGAGATACTTTGTGCTCCAAGGGGAACCAGGTCAAGCTGCCGGGGATCGAGTTCCCCGAGCCATTGATTTCGGTGGCGATAGCTCCCAAGGAAAAGGGAGGCGAGGATCGAATGGCTACCGGGCTGGCCCAGCTGCACGAAGAAGATCCGAGCTTCATTTTCAAATACGACGGGGAGATCCACCAATCACTGCTGTTCGCCCAGGGAGAGTTGCATCTGGGCACTATTCTTCAGCGTTTGCAGGAGCGCTTCAATGCGGAGATCGCAACTGAAACACCGAGGATACCCTATCGTGAGACGATCAGAGGGAATGCCGAAGGACATTATCGCCACAAAAAGCAGACCGGAGGTCGCGGTCAGTTCGGTGAAGTTTTCTTGCGGGTAGCCGCCAGGCCCCGGGGTGAAGGGTTCGAATTCGGCAGCGCGGTGGTAGGCGGAAATATCCCCAGCAATTTCATCCCCGCCATCGAAAAGGGAATCGTCGAAGCCCTGCCCGAAGGACCGATTGCCGGTTACAAGGTGATCGACGTCGCCGCCACGGTCTATGACGGGAAGCACCATCCGGTTGATTCCGACGAAGTCTCTTTCAAGCTGGCTGCTTCGCACGCTTTTAAAGAGGCCTTTCTCAAGGCCAAACCGGGGCTGCTCGAACCGATTTACAGCATCAAGGTCACTGTGCCCGAAGAATTCATGGGGGATGTGATGGGGGATTTGTCGTCGCGGCGGGGGCGCATAAGCGGCATGGATACGGACGGGCATTTTCAGATCATTGGTGCCGATGTACCGCTGGCCGAATTAGATCGCTATGCGACCACTCTGCGGTCGATGACTCAGGGGAAAGGGCTGCACACCCAGAAATTTGAGCGCTACGAAGACGTGCCCGGCGAGATCATGGCCAAGATCGTGGAAGATGCCAAGCAGGAAAAGGAATCGGCCTGAGGCTGCCAATCCGAGATTCCTACAGCGTTGTTTGTAAGGAGCGGCTCTCTCTTTGGGGAGGTGCCGCTCCTTTTTCTTATCTATTCTGGCAGATTCAGTTAGTCGTTTTTGCTGTTGCTTTGGCTAATGTTTCGCAATAGATTTTCAGTAATTCGGAAGGGCAGAAAAACAAGGAGATCGAGTCGATGTCAGGTCACTCCAAGTGGAGCACGATTAAACGCAAGAAGGGGGCTACTGACGCCAAGCGCGGCAAGCTATTCACCAAACTGATCAAAGAGATTACGGTGGCGGCGCGCGACGGCGGTGATGAAAATTCCAATCCCCGCTTGCGCGCGGCCGTTCAGACTGCCAAAACGGCCAATATGCCCCAGGCGACGATTGAGCGCGCCATTCGCAGGGGGACCGGAGAGGAACCCGGCACGGTGTACGAGGCCGGTTTATTTGAAGGGTATGGACCGGGCGGGGTAGCTATCATAGTTGAGACGTTGACCGACAACCGCAATCGCACCGTCTCCGAGGTCCGCCACGCTTTTACTAAGCACAACGGGAATCTGGGGGAGAGCGGAGCGGTGGCCTGGATGTTCGAACAGAAGGGGGTCGTCGAGGTAGATAAGGAAACTGTGGATGAGGAAGATCTGATGATGGCGGTGATGGACGCGGGAGCGGAAGACATTCAGGATGGAGATGAGGTGCACGAAGTAGTGGCGCCGATACCCGATTTCGAAGCGGTAAAACAGGCGCTAGAGAGCAATGGGATTGCCTTCAATCAGGCCGAATTGGCATGGATTCCCAAGGGCGATAACATGCTCGAAGTGCAGAGCCATCAGGCCGAGCAGATCATCCGCTTGCTCGAGGATCTCGAAGATCTGGACGACGTGCAGAAGGTTTACTCCAATTTCGACCTCGGCGAGGAGGAATTGCAGCAGCTGATGGCTCAGGCATCGTGAACGGCTGTCGCGGCACTCTTTCCGCTGTTTGCTTTTCGTCTTGATCATCCTCGGCATCGACCCCAGCAGCACGAGCACGGGCTACGGACTGCTCGAATACGAGCAGCGCCGATATCGTTTTATTGTCTGCGGTTGTATCCGTCCCCCAAAGAACATTCAGGATTTTGAGGATCGCCTGGTTTTTATATACCAGCGCCTGGGCGAAATAATCACCGAGCACGCTCCGGACGAGGCGGCGATTGAGAGCACCTTTTTCGGCAAGGATGCAAGTGCGGCCACCAAACTGGCCCAGGCCAGAGGTGTGCTGCTCCTCGGGCTGCGATTGGCCGATCTACCCATCGCCCACTACACCCCGGCTCAGGTCAAAAAGGCAGTGGCCGGCAATGGCCAGGCGACCAAGGAACAGGTCCAGTACATGATCACCAAGATGCTGAACCTGAAAGAAATGCCGCGTCCTCTCGACGCATCCGATGCCCTGGCTATCGCCCTGTGCCACACCTTTCGTCCCGGCTTGCGCTGGCCGCAGGGAAGCAGCCAGCGCAAGCCGGAAGTAGAGGCGCTGTTGCGCCGCATGACCAGGCGCTGATCCGGAAGGGATCGGCTAGTCGCCCATTTATCTTTCCAAAAAAAATGATAACACACTTACGCGGAACGCTGGCTCATAAAGCCCCTACTTCGGCCATCATCGACATCGGAGGGGTGGGCTATGGCGTGGCCATCTCGCTGATAAGCTACGAACAGCTACCCGAGGTGGGCGCCGATGTCCGGCTCTTTACCTATCTATATGTGCGCGAAGATCGGATGGAGTTGTTCGGATTCGCCGAGGAGGGGGAGCGCGATCTGTTTGAGCTGCTGATTGGTGTATCGGGCATAGGACCTACCTCGGCGCAAACTATCCTGTCGGGGATGTCGCAGCGGGATCTGCAGGAGGCGATCTTCCACGAGCGCGTCAACGAATTGACCGCGATCAAGGGGATCGGCAAGAGGACGGCTGAACGAATGGTCCTCGAGCTAAAAGAAAAGGTGGGTTTCCCGTCTCCAGAAGAGGAATCGGCTGCAGAAGAGGGAAAAAAGACGAGCCCGAACATCGTCGAAGAGGCGGTGCTGGCGATGATGGCGTTGGGTATCGCGCCTGCGGCTGCGCGCCAGGCGGTGAGCAAGGCCGATCAGCGGTTGGGCGGCGCCCAGAACGTGCAGCAGTTGCTCAAGCAGGCCCTCAAGGAGCGTTGATGAGTCCATGACTGAAGATCGCCCCGTAGATCCGGAACCAAACGACGACGACCTGGAATTCGACTACACCCTGCGCCCCACCTCTCTGGACGAGATGCTGGGACAGGATAAGGTCAAGGAGCAACTGCGGATCGCCATCCAGGCGGCCAGGCAGCGGGGCGAAGCGATGGATCACGTGCTGCTATACGGGCCTCCGGGCCTGGGGAAGACGACGCTCTCCTACGTGATAGCTCAGGAATTGGATGTGGAACTCATCGCCACTTCGGGTCCCTTGCTCGAAAAGCCGGGAGACCTGGCCGGCACCCTCACCAATCTGGGGCCGCGCGACGTGCTCTTCATCGACGAGGTGCACCGCGTCAATCGCGTGGTGGAGGAGTATCTCTATTCGGCGATGGAGGATTTCAAGATCGATATCATGATCGATCAAGGGCCGGCCGCCCGTTCGGTGAGCATCCCGCTGGAGCCGTTTACGTTGATTGGCGCCACCACGCGTCAGGGGCTGCTGACCTCGCCGATGCGTGCCCGGTTCGGCATTACCGGCCGTCTGGACTACTACAGCATTGAGGAACTGGCGGGGATTGTCGAGCGAGACGCGCGGCTGCTGAAGTTCGACATCGATGGGGACGGCGCGCGCGAGATCGCTCGGCGGGCGCGGGGGACGGCGCGCATCGCCAAGCGCTGGCTGCGGCGGGCGCGGGATTACGCCCAGGTGGAAGGGGATGGAATGATCGATGCCGAGATGGTCACTCTGGCGCTGAAGGTCCAGAATGTGGACGAGGTGGGGCTGGACGAGATCGACGTGAGGCTGCTGACTGCGATCGTCGAAAAATTCAACGGCGGGCCGGTGGGGTTGACCAATCTGGCGGCGGTTATCGGCGAGGAGGCGGAGACGATCGAAGAGGTGTACGAACCGTATTTGATCAAGGAGGGTTTTTTGAAGCGCACCCCTCGGGGCCGGCAGGCGATGGAGCGGGCGTATCACCACCTCGGACTGACGCCTCCTGCGGGAGTGGATCAGATGGATTTGCTGTAGTAGAGATAACGGGAGAGCTTTTTGTCAATCCTCGCATTCGATACGGCCACGCCCGTGGGCAGCGCGGCGCTGGTCGATGAAGAGCGGACGGTCGTCGGACGGTACTTCGACATCGGTCTTCAGCACTCCCAACGCCTCTTTGTCGAGATCGAGCAGGTTCTCGATACGGCGGCGGTGGCCATCGGAGAGGTGGAGGCCATAGCCGTTTCGATCGGGCCGGGGTCGTTCACCGGCCTGCGCATCGGACTGAGTGCCGCCAAGGGATTTTGCCTGGCCACCGGTCGGCCGCTGATCGCCGTGCCCACGCTAACGGCGCTGGCCGCCCGCCTGCCGTTTGCCCTGCATCCGGTCTGCGCCATGCTGGATGCCCGCAAGAGAGAGGTATACACGGCGCTTTTCGACAATTCCACAGGGTGGCCCCGATTGCTGAATGAACCGCGCGCGATATCACCCGAGGCACTTTTAGAGGAGCGCATGGGCGAGCCGACGATCTACACCGGAGATGGAGCTCTGGCGTACCGCTCGCTCGTCGTCGCCTCCGGCCGGCAGGCACTGATGGCGCCGTCTCACTGTGCGCGCCCCGAAGCCGGGACGATCGGTCACCTGGCTCTGTCTATGCTGCGCGCCGATCCGAGGTGCGGTCTCCAGGGAACCGAACTGGCAGCCGTTGAACCGCTCTATCTGCGCGAACCCGATGCCAAGGTCGCTCCCAAGCAGTTTCCCCGGCGCTGAGCGTCCCGCAGCGGTAGGAAGCTCGGAAGAGAGAGGGGGCGATCACCGCTTCACAACTCTGGTCGCCGAGCAGATTGGATGGGTTGTCGAAATTGAGCGGCATTCCTTTGCCTGTCCCTGGACTGCGATCGATTTCGACGAAATCATACGCGACCGGTCGGCCGTGAGCCTGGCGATGCTGCTGAGAGAAGAGGGCATAGGGTATGCGGTCGGGTACGTGGACGGGGCGGATTTCCATCTGGCCAATCTGGCCATTGCCGTCTCGCAGCGTCGTCAGGGATGGGGGCGAGCCCTTCTCTACGAGATGCTCAGAACGGCGCGAGAAAAGGGATGTCGAACCTGCAGTCTGGAAGTCCGGGAGAGCAATTCGAGTGGCATCGAACTCTATCGTTGCTGTGGTTTTCGACAGATTGGGGTGCAGACAGGTTTCTACAGCAGACCCAGGGAAAATGCGCTGGTGATGCGCGCAGGCATAGAGAACTTTTGATTTTTTTTTTATCTTTTACAATTCGCACGTAGCTAAAAGGTGCCGACGAACGGGCTCCTCATGACGAGAGCGGATCTGTCCGAAGTTTTCGACTTGGGAAGATGAGGGATTGGTGAAGCTGCGGATTCCACTGTGAAAAGTTGATAGATCTTTGCCGCCGTCAAACGGGTTTTCGGGTGTTTTGTGGTGATACATGACGTATCGGTATTTAGACTCACCATCTGAGATCTATTTTTTTAAAGCGAGAGAGGGATGCAATGGCCGAGGTGATCCTCAAGAACGTGCAGAAGGTCTACGACAAGAACATCGTGGCTGTGGACGATGCCAATATAGAGATCCAGGACAAGGAGTTTGTAGTTCTGGTGGGACCTTCCGGATGCGGTAAATCGACGACGTTGCGCATGATTGCCGGCCTCGAGGAGATCACCAGCGGCGAGATTTTCATCGACAATTCCCTGGTCAACGATATTCCACCCAAAGACCGCGATATCGCCATGGTTTTCCAGAACTATGCTCTATATCCGCACATGACGGTCTATCAGAATATGGCCTTCGGCCTGAAATTGCGGAAATATCCCAAGGATGAGATCGATACCCGGGTGCGCGAGGCGGCGGATATTCTGGGAATTGAGGAACTGTTGGACCGAAAACCGAAGGCGCTTTCCGGTGGGCAGCGGCAGCGGGTGGCGGTGGGGCGCGCCATTGTGCGCAAGCCCAAGGTTTTTCTATTCGACGAGCCGCTCTCCAACCTGGATGCCAAACTGCGCCTGCAGATGCGCACGGAGATCAGCAAGTTGCACACGCGTCTGGAGGCGACCATGGTATACGTTACGCACGACCAGGTGGAAGCGATGACCATGGGGGATCGCATCGTGGTCATGAAGGATGGTCGCATTCACCAGATCGATTCGCCGCTCAATCTCTACAATTATCCCGTCAACCAGTTCGTCGCCGGTTTTATCGGCAGTCCATCGATGAATTTCCTCCATGGACGGCTGTTGACCAACGGCGACGGTCTGATCTTCGACGAAGGGAATATCCAGATTCAGCTTCCCGCATCCTATACCGAGCCGTTGAGCAATCATCAGGACAGGGACGTCATGCTCGGTATTCGCCCCGAGGATATTCACGATTCCGATGGCATGACCAAGGATATGGAGCTGGTGGAAATCCAGGCTAAGGTCGAGGTCGTCGAACCGATGGGCAGTGAAGTACTGCTCTATCTCACCACGGGCAAATCCTCCTTTGTCGCCAGAGTCGATCCGCAGCACATGCCGGTGGTCGACCAGGATGTGACGCTGACAGTGGAAATCGGCAAGGCCCATTTCTTCGACTGCGACAGCGAAGAGAGCCTGCTGAAGAAATAGAGATAACTTCGGCAGATGGAATTGCCGGCAAAACGGCGGGAGATAGCCCTCTTTGTCCTTTGAGCAGATCATCGGCCAGGAACGGGCCAAGAGCATGGCCGAGGCCTGGATTGCGGCCGGCCGCCTGCCGCATTCCATCCTGATCTGCGGCCCTGCCGGTGCGGGTAAACGGCGCTTTGCTCTCGAACTGGCGAAGGGGATTCTCTGTCGGGAAGAGGGAGTCCGGGCGTGCGACCGCTGTGTTTCCTGCCACAAAGTCGACAGCTTACTCCATCCCGACGTCCATATGCTCCTGCCGTTGCCGCCGCGTCGGGGTAAAAAGAACGACGCGCGTATCCTGGAGGAGATGCGGGATGCGGTGACCGATTACGTGCAGCAGGACGATACGTTTTTCCACAGCACGACCAATATTGCACGCGATCACCTTCGTCTGCTGCAGCGAGAGATGGCCTATGCTCCGGTGGAAGCCCACGCCAGGATCGGGCTGATTTTCGAGGCCGACTGCATGCATCCAGCCGGGGCCAATTCCCTGCTCAAGATTCTGGAAGAACCCCCTTCAAGTGCACTTTTCATCCTGGTCTCCGCCGCTCCCGAGCGCATGCTGAGTACGGTGCTCTCCCGCTGCCAGCGCCTGAGCCTGCGGCGACTGAACAGGGGAGAATTGAGGGAATATTTCAAAACGACCGACCTGGAGTCGGAACGGGTCGAACTGGCGGTGCGTCTGGGAGAAGGCAGCCTGCAGCGGGCGGGGCAGGTGGCCAGGGGGGAAGTGGACGAGCTGCGCGGGCGGGTCGAAGGGTTTCTGACCGCCGGCGTTCGGGGAGAGGATGAGGCGTACTGGTCGATGCTCGAAGAGCTGGGTGCCCGCAGCGACCGGGGGCGGTTGGAGCAGTTTTTGACGCTCTGCAGCGCCTATATACGCGATCTCTTTCTCCTGGCTTACGGGCGGGGTGAGGAGATCTCCCTGGTCGATCGGCGCGTTCTTTTGGAGCAGCTGCGCTCCCAAATGGAAGTGGAGCAAATCGAGGCTATCGCCATGGAAATCGATCGGGCGTTCGATTATCTATCGCGGAATGTGAACGTCAATCTCATCCTGGTCGATCTCTGGCGTCGTCTCGGCAGCGAGGTGCGCCGTCGGCACGGCACGGCAGCGACCGGGATGGTGGGAGGGGGAAGCGCGCCGCGGTGAGCGAGCGAACGGAGGGTGGACGACACCGACCGCGCAAGCGCTTCGGCCAGCATTTCCTCGTGGATCGGGGCGTCGTTCGCCGAATCGTCTCCCTGGTAGATCCGCAGGCGGGAGAGGTCGTGCTGGAGATCGGGCCGGGCCGGGGCGCGCTCACAGACTCGCTTGCGGAGGCACTGCCCCGTCTGCTCGCGGTGGAAATCGATCGCGATTTGGCCGCGGCGCTGCGGAGTCGCTTGGGCGAACCGAATCTGCGCCTGATCGAGGCAGATATCCTGCAGCTCGATATGGGAGATATCCTGAGAGAAGAGGGTGGAGAAAGTCTGCTGCTCGTCGGCAATTTGCCCTACAACATCACCGCACCTCTGCTGTTCAGGATGCTGGAAGAGGCCGGAAAGATCAGCCGGGCGATTCTCATGGTTCAGCGCGAGGTCGCTCGGCGCCTGGTGGCCCGCTCCGATTCCAAAGAGTACGGCCTGATTACGGTGCTGCTGGCCATGCACGCCGAGGTCGAGGTGCGTCTGGAGGTGGGGCGCCGATCTTTCAGACCGGCGCCCCGGGTCGATTCCTCGGTCATCGAGGTCCGTTTTTCCGCAGCATGTCGCCGCCCAGTGCGCGACGAAGCACTGTTCGGCCGTCTGGTGCGCACCGCCTTTGGCCAGCGGCGCAAGATGCTGCGCAATTCTCTCCTCGGCCTGACTGCGTCGGGGAAACGTGAGGAATTGGAAGGGTTGGCCGAACGAGCGGAGGTGGAATTGACGCGCCGTCCGGAGAGCCTCAGTCTGGAGGAATTCGCTCGTCTGGCCGACGAGTTGGCCCTGATGGAGAGGGACTGCCAATGATTTTGGAGATGCCTGAATCGATCGGGGTGCCGAGCCCAACGGAGTGGGGGTTGGAATGGAACGCCTGACGATATTGGACGCTGCTGCCTGAAGGTCTACCGCGGTCGATCAACGGAGAGTGCGGAACTGATGCGCGAGAAAGGGGACTGGATTGGCCTGGCCTTTGTGGTTCTGTTGCTCGCGGGAAATGTTCCCGTGCAAGGGCAGCAGTATTCCCTGAATTTCAGCAAAACTTCCTCGCGCATGACCTGGAAGCCCACACTGCCCAGCTGGAACTACTCGGTCCCCGTGCGCCTGTCGGCGGCGGGGGATTCCACGTCCAAGCTGCGCCTGGCAACATCGGCCAGTATGAACTTTATCCTGGATCAGCGCAGCGATACGTGGAAGGAGACCGCCTCGGTCAATACCTCGGTCAGCTACCCCATTCTGGGACCGAAGGCGACGATCGGGATCGGGGCAAATATGTCGGTCAACAACGCGGCGCTGACCAAACAGAAAATCCGCAATCAGACCTTCAATTTCAGGTTTCAGTACAGTCCGTTGCAGGAGGGGAAGTTCAAGAGCCTGCGGGTGAACGTGACACCGGGATTGATCACCGCCAGTCGGGCGAATCGGGCCGATCTGAGCAGCACTCTCGAGGAGCGGGGGATTCAGTACAATGCCTCGATGCGGGTTTCGCCCGATGTGAAATTGGCGGATAAAAAGCTGAGCAATTCGTTCAGTCTGAGTAAGACCGACAATACACTAAAGAGCAACAAGAATCGCAGCGAGAGCTTCAATACCAATTTGGGATATACCTTTTTTGAGGGTGTGCGCACTAACCTCACGCTTTCTGAATCCCGCTCTCAGAGGGGGGTCACTTGGTCGAAGGTCGATGAAGAGGAGGTGGATGGAGAGGTGGTCCGCGACACACTTGTGGCCGTCGATACTCAGGATACGCGCAACACGAGTGTTTCTTCCAGTCTGAATTTCAAGCTGGGACGTTTCGATTTGAAGACCAGCTCCGCATACAGGGAAAATGTGCGCACCAACACGGCCAGCAGCGTCGAGAATGCGGGCAATCGGTGGTTCGCCTCGAACAGGGAGAGCAATAGCTGGAGCTTCGATTCGAGCATTTCGGGCAAGCTGACCAACGAACTAGTCGGCAATTCGTCGGTCAGCTTCGACGCCAGCGACGCGCGCTTTCTACCGGTCCGTCTGAGCAGTGGCGGCCTGTTTCGCGATCCGAGTTCGGATCTGGAGGAACGGGATCTGGTGGTGAAGGGATCGCTCGACTGGCAGCTGGCCGAAAAGCACTCGCTGAGGTTGTCGTCGCGGGTGCAGATTCAGCGCAAGGAAAATCCGGGGGCAACCGAGCAAAACCGGGACACCTACAGGAATACTTCCAGTCTGTCGTACGAAGGGAGCATGAAGAGCGGCCTGAAATTGAGCGTGCGACTGGACAATACTTTTTCGCACCAGGTCAATCTGCACGTCACGCGTTCGAGCGACAATTCCAGGAACCGGGATCTCGGCCTCAAGTTCGACACGCGCTACGAACGGCTGGGGATCAGTTTTTCGCACAATTTCAGCATATCGGCCAAGCGCACGATCTACGATTTCGACCGCCAGATCAGCCCTGAAGAGACGGAGCGCAGGAGCAATATCCGCCGTGGCTGGAGTATGGCTCATTCGCTGCGGCGCAAGTTTTTCGACCATATTCAGCTCAATACTCGCTATACTTACACGGCGGACGATTTCGGCAAGCTGATCACCGAGAGCCAGGCCCAGATCGTGGAGGAGGACAGAGGAGATCACAAGGTGAGCTTCGGCATGTCCTACAGTCCCAGCACGCTGCTTTCGACGAGTGTGAATTACTCCTATTCTTTTGATCGCCGCTGGCAGCACGAATACGAAAATTTTCAGGAGGCGCGCGTTCTCGGCAGTCGCAGGAAGAGCCGCAATCTGAGTCTGAGCCTGAACTACAACCCCAGCAACGTGACCAAGCTGAGCCTGCGGGGTAGCCGGTCGCGGCAGCGCAGCGGGACTTTCGACAGTTTTAGCGTTTCGTACAGTCGAACTATATAGCGCGATCGCCGGGCTTTTGAGGTGCACAGTCAGCCGCCTGAATTCGGTGGCGTCAATAAAGCGATTTTCTACAGGTGAAGAGATATATCGGCATTCTGTGAGGTCTTTTTAATGCTTTCAGGTTCAATAATCCATTTTTCAGGGCCCGGAGTGCGGGTCCCATTTCGAGGAGATCGTTAGTCATGCCCATGCCGCAATCGGAAAAGATCTGGTTCAACGGGAAGTTCGTCGATTGGGGAGAGGCCAATATCCACGTGCTCTCGCACGTCGTCCACTACGGTTCCAGCGTGTTCGAGGGCATTCGCTGCTACAACACTTCCAAGGGCCCGGCGATCTTCCGTCTCCAGGACCATATGAAGCGGCTCCTCGACTCGGCCAAGATCTATCGCATGGAGATTCCCTATACGCTGGAGGAGTTGTGCGAGGCGGTGCTGGAGACGGTGAGGATCAACGGTTTGCAGGAGTGCTACATCCGGCCGGTGGTGTTCCGCGGCTTTGGGGCACTGGGAGTCCTCCCGTTCGAATGTCCGGTGGAGTCGGTGATCGCGGTGTGGGAGTGGGGAAAGTATCTTGGGCCCGAAGCGCTGGAAAAAGGGGTATCGGTGTGCACCTCTTCCTGGAATCGGATGGCGCCCAACACCTTTCCCTTTCTGGCCAAGGCCGGCGGCAATTATCTGAACTCGCAGCTGGTGAAGATGGAGGCTACGCTCAACGGATACGACGAGGGGATCGTGCTGGGCACGGATGGGCTGGTGAGCGAGGGGAGTGGAGAGAATATTTTCGTCATCCGCAACGGGAAGATCTACACCCCGTCTTCCAGCTTTTCCATTCTGCCCGGCATCACCCGGCATTCGACGATCGCCATTGCGCGAGACCTGGGATTCAAGGTGGAACAGCGGGCGATTCCCCGGGAGTTCCTCTACGTGGCGGACGAGATCTTCTTCACTGGCACTGCCGCCGAATTGACGCCGATTCGCGCCGTCGACCAGATCAACGTCGGCGCGGGAACGCGGGGACCGATTACCCAGCAACTGCAGGAGCGGTTTTTCGAGATTATCGACGCCAAAGTGGAGGATAGCCACGACTGGCTGACTTTTGTGTAAGAAGGTTAGAGGTCAGGAGAGCAAAAATGCTGAGAACGAATGGATGGAAGACAGCGGCAATTTTAGGCGCGTTCTGGACGATTTGCTGCATCCGTCCCGCCGCCGGAGACGTGGAGCAGGCCTGGGGCAAGGTCAAGCAGATTCTCTCGGGGACTCAGGATATCGTCGTTCTGGACGGAACGGAAAAGACGGATCTCCGCTATGCGGGAGAAAAGGATCCGGTGTTCGGCGATTGGATGGTCCAGAACATGATGTCGGATCCGGAGAATTTCAATCCGTACACCTCCAACGACGCCGGCGCCTCCACGGTGCTGGGCTATATCTTCGAGTCGCTGCTCTACGCCGAAAACGAGCCCCCCTATACGATGAAGGGGCGGGTGGCCAAGAGCTATCCGACGATTTCTGAGGACAAGCTCTCCTATACCTTTGAACTGCGCGAAGATGTGCATTTTTCGGACGGCCAGCCGCTGACGGCGGACGACGTGCTGTTCAGCATGAAGGTCATTCAGAATTCGAAGGTGCTGGCGCCGCACATGCGCAACTACTTTGCCGCGGTCAAGGATGCGCGACAGGAGGGGGCGTTCAAGATGACTTTCGTCTGCGATAAGCCGTATTTTCGCAACGATGTGGCCCTCGGCTACTTTGAGATCTTGCCCAAGCATTTCTACGATCCGGACGGTCTGATGGATCCGGTGTCGGTCGCCAGTCTGATCGATGGAAGCTGGGAGAGCGGTCCCAACGCCGAAAGGGTAGAGCGCTTCGCCGAGCAGTTCAATCAGAACTTCAATCGCCAATTGCTGGGCTCCGGTCCGTATCTGGTCGAAGACTTTGAGCGGGACGTCGTCACTCAGCAGAAGGTGGTGCTGACGCGCAACAAGAAATATTGGGGCGCGGAACTGGAGGATTTGCCGGCGACCGGCTACGTCGATAAGGTGGTGTACAAGATCATCAACAATACGGACGCGGCGTTTATCGAGCTGACCAACGGCAATCTGGACTATCACAGTTTGCGGCCTCTGGAGTTCAAGGAGAAGAGCTGGTCGCCCGATTTCATGGGGCGCTTCCTGAAAGGGGTGGAGTATTCGCACAGCTACGTGTACATCGGCTGGAACAACGCGCATCCGATCTTTCGCGATCGGCGGGTGCGGCGGGCGATGACGCTGCTGACGGACAAAGCGAGCATGATCGAGAATCTGCTCTTCGAGTTGGCCGAGTCGGTGCAGGGACCGATCCACAAGTTCAGGCCGGAGTACAACCACGATCTGGAGCCGTATACCTACGATCCGGACCGCGCTCTGGATCTGCTGGATGAGGCGGGTTGGGACGACGCGGACGGGGACGGCGTGCTGGACAAGGAGATCGACGGCGAACTGGTGCCGTTCCGCTTTGAGATCCTGGTCAACTCGGGTAACCAGATCCGCAAGGATATCGCTCTGACTTTGCAGAACGAGCTGCAGGATATCGGCATCGAATGCCAGGTGCGCGAACTGGACTGGTCGATATTTTTACAGAAGGTGCGCGGCAAGGAGTTCGACGCGGTGGTGCTGGCCTGGACCGGGGGCGTGGTCTTTCCGCCGGACGGATATCAGATCTGGCACTCGTCGCAGTCGAAGTCGAACGGCTCCAATTACATCAGCTTCATCAATCCCGAGGTGGATGAAATTCTGGAGACGTACCGGCAGGAATTCGACATGGACAAGCGGATAGGGATGTATCAGCGCTTCCAGAAGATTTTGCACGAGGAGCAGCCGTATACCTTCCTGTGGACAGTGCGCGTGGCGAGGGCGTACAGCCGGCGCTTTGCCGGGGTGAACTGGTATCCGGCCGGGGTGGATCTGCAGGAGTGGTGGGTTGGGCCGGAGAATCAGCTGTATCAGTAGGTCTGTCCGCCTGCCGATTCGTCTGGAGATGAAGCGATCCGGTGAGTATTTGAGATGACGGCGAGCGATCATTCCACAGAGCGCGGGAAAGGATCGGGCGAGGATGGGGTCGTGGAATGGACGATTCATCCGTTGGCGCAGGAATCGCGCGCCAAGACGGGTTTGCTGGTGGCCGTCGTCACCGGCTTGACGGTCGGCGTGTTCTCGAGCTTTGGAGGGATCGGCTACAGCCTGGTGACGCTGGTCGTGCTGCTCGGAGCGCTGTCGCGCTACTGGCTGCCGACGCGCTACCGTCTCGACTGCGAGGGGGTCTGCAGTGGACATCTGGGTATCCGGCGGCTGCGTCGCTGGGATGAATTCGCACGTCTGGACGTCCATCGGGAGGGGATCTTTCTCAGTCCGTTCGTCCGCCCCAGTCGGCTGGATGCCTTCAGGGGATGCTTTCTGCGCTGTCACGGCAACCGGGATGAGGTGATAGATTTTGCGCGCCGACAGGTTGCGAGTAGCTCGCCTTAAGGAGTGGCTCCATCACGCTTTTGCAATCGAAGACCCGGCTATCGAGCCGGCGCCCGAGGAGCGCGAGCTGGTGGAGCGACTGGCCGAGCTGGTGGTGCGCCGACGGATGACGACACCGGCGCTGATGCTGCTGGAGAGCGGGCGGCCTTTGAACTTTATCGGCAGCCAGATTCTGGCCTTTCTGGGGCCGTTTGCCAAGATGGTGTTCTCGCCGGTGGAGTACGATCGATTCGTCGAGCTTTTGGAAAAGCGGCGGAGCATCGACTTGCTCGTCGATGCCATCACACAACGGGAAAACAGGGAGCATGAGTGATTTACAGGTAGTGATCGCCACCGACTGCGGCAGCACGACCACCAAGGCGATTATGATCGAAAAGAAGGGAGGCGTCTATCGCCAGACCTACCGCGGCGAGGCGCCGACTACGGTGGAGGCGCCGTTCGAGGATGTGACTCGAGGGGTGCTCAACGCCATCCAGGAGGTGGAGGAACTGTCGGGGCGCCAGATCCTGGATGGAGAGAAGATCATCACCCCGGCGGAGGGGGATCGGGGGGTGGATATCTACATCTCGACCAGCAGCGCCGGTGGCGGGTTGCAGATGATGGTGGCCGGCGTGGTGCAGTCGATGACCGCCGAAAGTGCCCAGCGCTGCGCCCTGGGAGCGGGGGCGATCGTCATGGATGTGCTGGCCTCGAACGACGGCCGTCTGCCGCACCAGAAGATCGAGCGGATACGCCAGCTGCGGCCGGATATGGTGCTGCTGTCGGGGGGAACCGACGGGGGGACGGTGAGCCACGTGGTCGAGCTGGCGGAGTTTATCGGAGCGGCCGATCCCAAGCCGCGGTTCGGCACCGGTTTTCAACTGCCGGTGATCTACGCGGGGAACAAAGATGCCCAGGGAGAGGTGGAGCGGGTGCTGGACGAGAAGACGGCGCTGACTATAGCGGAGAACATCCGTCCGGTGTTGGAGCGGGAGAATCTGGGTCCGGCGCGGCAGGTGATCCACGATCTGTTTCTGGAGCACGTCATGGCCCAGGCTCCGGGTTACCGAAAGCTGATGACCTGGACAGGGGCGCCGATCATGCCGACTCCGGGTGCGGTCGGAGAGATCATGCAGACGATCGCCCAGCGCCAGTCGATCAACGTCATCGGCGTGGATATCGGCGGGGCGACGACCGATGTTTTCAGCGTCTTTGGGGAAGTGTTCAATCGCACGGTCAGCGCCAATCTGGGGATGTCCTACAGCGTCTCCAATGTTTTGACCGAGGCGGGGATGGAGAATGTGCTGCGCTGGATGCCGTTCGGTATCGACGAGGCGGATCTGCGCGACCGGATCAAGAACAAGATGATTCGGCCGACCACGGTGCCGCAGTTGTTGGAGGAGTTGCAGATCGAGCAGGCGATTGCCCGCGAGGCGCTGCGCCTGGCGTTCATCCAGCACCGAGAGCTGGCCGTCGGTCTGAAAGGGGTGCAGAGCGAGCGCACCCTGTCGGATGTCTTTGATCAGGGGGCGACCGGCGAGAGCCTGATTCGCATGATGGAGCTGGATCTGCTGGTGGGCAGCGGTGGGGTGCTGTCGCATGCGCCGAATCGCGCCCAGGCGGCGGCGATGATGATCGACGCCTTCCAGCCGGAGGGGCTGACGCGTCTGGCGGTGGACAGCATCTTCATGATGCCGCACCTGGGGGTGCTGTCGACGGTGGATGAGAAGGCGGCCACGGATGTGTTTGAAAAGGACTGTCTGATCTATCTGGGGAGCTGCGTCGCGCCGGTGGGCAGCGGCAAACAGGGGTCGGTCTGCGCCTCTTATGAATTATCATTACCGGACGGCGGGAAATCGGGCGAGCTGAAGGTGGGCGACCTGCTGCGCTTTCCGCTGGCGGCGGAGGAGCAGGCGGAGGTGGTGGTGCGGCCGTCCAAAAACTGGGATGTCGGCGCCGGTCCCGGGCAGGAGATGCGGGTGGTCGCAGAGGGAGGGGTCGCCGGGCTCATACTGGACGGTCGCTGTCGGCCGATTCAGGTGGATGAAAAGGAAGAGGTGTGCCTGGCTCAGGTGGAGGCCTGGAGCAGCGCCCTGGATCTCTATTGAGGAAATGCTGATATGGCTCATGCTTATACGCCCGGTCTGCGTGTGACAAAGCAGGCGACGATTCGCCGCGAACGGAGATTGCCGCTCAAGGGGGAAGTGCTGGTCGTTCCCGGAGAGGAGGTGCGGCGCGATCAGGTGGTGGCGAGGACGGAACTGCCGGGGGATGTGGTCTCGCTCAATCTGGTCAACCAGCTGGGTGCCTCGCCCGGAGAACTGGCCGGGTACATGCTCAAGAAGGAAGGGGAGCAGATCGAAGAGGGAGAACCGCTGGCCGAGACACGGCCGCTTATCAAATGGTTCAAGACGACGATCAAGGCGCCGGTCAGCGGCACGGTGGAGAGCATCTCGAGCGTGACCGGCCAGGTGATCTTGCGCAAGGCACCTCGGCCGGTCGAGGTGCTGGCGTATATCGACGGCACGGCGGTGGAGACCGTTCCCGAGGAAGGGGTGATAGTGGAGACGCGCGGGGCGTTTATCCAGGGGATCTTCGGGGTGGGCGGGGAGTGCTGGGGAGAGCTGATGATGCTGGCCGAGACGGAGGGTGAGGTGCTGGATGCCGAGCGGATCGGACCCGAATGCGCGGGGGAAATTCTGGTAGGTGGTAGCCTGATTTCCTATCCGGTTATTGAAAAGGCGAGGGAAGTTGGCGCCGCCGGGCTGATCGGCGGGGGAATCCGCGACCAGGACCTGCGGCAGTTGCTGGGGTACGACCTGGGCGTGGCCATCACCGGGACCGAGGAGATCGGGCTGACGGTGATTGTCACCGAGGGGTTCGGGGAGATCGCCATGGCCCGCAAGACGTTCGAGATTCTGAAAGAGTGTTGCGGGCGGGAGGGATCGATTTCGGGTGCCACGCAGATTCGTGCCGGCGTGCTGCGGCCCGAGATCATTGTCCCCGCGTGGGATGCGGAAATAGAGGAAGCGGCCAAGGGAGGGCAGGAGGGACTGCAAGTGGGGGACACACTGCGGGTGATCCGGGTGCCCCATTTCGGCAGCATCGGCCAGGTGAGCGACCTGCCATCCCAACTGAGGGAGGTGGAGTCGGGCGCGAAGGTGCGGGTGCTGGAGGTGGAGTTCGAGGATGGATCCCGAGCAGTGGTGCCGCGGGCCAACGTGGAAGTGATCGAGGAATAGAGCATAGGGCCGGATGACTTCGTCAGCCGGCCCTATGCTTAAGGAGTTTATATCTAAACGACGAGTTGTTTAGATGTAAACTCCAATGAGGTCGCTCCGCAATGAGCTAAGGGATGTCAGATTTGAGGGATGAATGAAAGGATTCTCATGTATAGATCTATGATTATCCTGCTGGTGCTGATGGGGAGCGCGACGGCCTGGGGGTTGAAGGCGCCTGTCGATTTTGAGGCCGCCGATACGCCCAACGACGCCGGCACCAGTGTTACGCTGACCTGGGCCAGGGATGCCGACGCTCCTGCGGGCGCGGTATACCAGGTTATGGTCGCCACCGATTCGAACGGTCCGTTCTACCCGGCCGGGGAGGTGAGTGCGGCCGGTAGCCCGATGTCGGAGGACCCGGCCGCTTTCGGCTTCTGGAGCGACCATGACGACCGGCAGTACGTCCATGTCGAGGAGTTTACGCGGCCGGGAGAGGATCCGACGAAGCTGGAGACCGACCGACCTTATTACTTTCGGCTGGAAGCCCGGCTCGGGGAGGAGAGTGTCGCTAGCGGTGCCGCGGTAGAGGCGCGGGCCATGGAAAATTTCTTCAACTGGGCCAAGCTGAACAACTTCATCCTCGCCATTTCATTCTCGGCCATCATTCTGATCTACATCAGCATAGCGCGTCGGCGCGAGCTCTATATCCGGCGCATCGCCGGTCTGGAGGCGCTGAACGAGGCGCTGGGCCGGGCGACGGAGATGGGCAAGCCGGTGCTATTCATACACGGCCTGTACGGCATGGACCAGCCGTCGACCATCGCCGCAGTCAACATTTTGGGAAGGGTGGCACAGCGGACGGCCGAATACGACACGGCGCTGCGGGTGGCCAACTACGACCCGGTGGTGCTGGCGGTGAGCCAGGAGGTGGTGAAGGAGTCGTATCTGGAGGCGGGACGGCCGGACGCGTACTCCGAGAACAACGTCTTCCTGGCGGCCACCGAGCAGTTCAGCTACGCGGCCACCCTGCAGGGAATGATGGTGCGCGAACGGCCGGCGACCAATATCATGATGGGCTACTTCTTCGCCGAATCGCTGCTGCTGGCCGAGACCGGCACTACCATCGGCGCCATACAGATCGCCGGCACCGACTCGTACACGCAGCTACCTTTTTTCGTGACTACCTGCGATTACACGCTCATGGGCGAGGAGCTGTACGCGGCCAGCGCCTATCTGGCGCGCGAATCGCGACTGCTGGGCAGCCTCAAGGGGCAGGATATAGGCAAAGCAGTGTTGATCGCCGTGCTGCTGTTGGGCACGGCACTGGCAAGTCTGGATATTCCCTTTCTCGCCCGCATGTTTTCTTCCTACTGAGGAGGAACCGATGCTCTTCCTGAGACGCACTTTGCCGATGATCCTCGCCTTTGTAACGGGCATAATCGGCATATCTATATACTACGTGCCCCACAGCTCAGCTCAGGGGTTGGAGGAGGTGCTGGCGCGCTGGCTGCGGATCGTGTACGCCTTCGCCTTCTTCCTGGGCCTTTTCAGTCTGCTCAATCTGCACTGGCGGCGGGTTCGCGCCCGGCAGGCCGGCTGGGGATACAGTCTGATCGTGTATCTGAGCTTCGGGCTGATGATCTTTTTCGTCCTCTACAACGACGGCACCGGCCCGTTCAGTCCACAGGCCAGGGCGGGTGGATACCAGTGGCTCTTCCTCAATGTACAGGTTCCCTGCGGCGCCACCATGTTCTCGATTCTGGCGTTTTTCATTTCTTCGGCGGCGTACCGCACCTTTCGGGCGCGCACGCCGGAGGCGGCCATCCTGCTGGTTGCGGCGGTGATCGTTATGCTGGGCCGCGTGCCGGTCGGGGCGTATATCCACGATTTTTTCCCCGCGGCGGCCCAGTGGCTGATGGACGTGCCGAATATGGCGGCCAAGCGGGGCATTCTGCTGGGGGTCAGCCTGGGGATCGTCGCCACTTCGCTGCGCATCATTTTCGGGATCGAACGATCCTATCTCGGCGGAGGTGAGGAATGATCGATCGCCTGCTGAATATCGACCGCCGTATCATTTTCGTCTTCGTCTTCATAGGCGTGGCGGTGCCGCTGCTGCTCGACTTCAACCTGCCGGTCAAGATCACCCCGTCCTCTCAGGCGATGTACGATCGGATCGAGCAGGTAGCCGCGGAAGGGGAGGGGATCGTGCTGCTCTCCTTTTCCTACGGCCCCAGCACCGTGCCCGAGATCCAGCCGATGGTGCTGTCGATTCTCAGACACTGCTTCAGCCACGATCTGAAGGTGGTGGCCATCTGTTTGTGGCCCGATGCCGTGGGGCTGGCGCAGCAGGCGTTGGAGACTGTTTCGGCGGAGTATGGCAAGGAGTACGGGGCGGACTACGCCTTCATGGGGTACAAGCCGGGGGGCGCCATCGTCATCGTCAATATGGGACAGGATTTGCACAGCGCCTATCCACAGGACAACTGGGGCAAAGCATCCAGTGAACTGGAGGTGACGAGCAATATCCACTCGTTGCGAGACTTCGACTTTGTCATCGATTTTGCCGCGGGGAATTCGGTCGATCACTGGTGGGTTCCGTACGGTCAGGAGAAGTACAAATTCCCACTGGGCGCCGGCTGCACCGCCGTGGTGGCACCGGACCTCAAACCGTATCAGAACTCGGGTCAACTCGTGGGTATGCTGGGCGGTCTGGCCGGGGCGGCCGAATACGAGAAGCTGGTGGGCCAGCCGGGATCGGCCACGGCGGCGATGACCTCGCAGTCGTCCACCCACCTCATTCTGATCGCCTTTATCGTGCTGGGCAACGCCATGTACTTTATTTCGCGCCGGTCGGCGCGCAGCCAGTAGAGGAGCCGACATGAACCGCGACAAGATCCTGTTTCTCGCCGTCGTCCTGCTCTTCGCACTCGTCAACGGGTATCTGCTGGCCGCCGGGGAGCTGCCGGCCGATTGGACCGGGGTGGGGGTCATCGTAGCCGCCGGTCTGACGCTGGCGCTCTATAGCTTCCTCTACAAGGACAACCCGCTGTTCAAGTTTGCCGAGCATGTGTATGTGGGAATAGCCGCCGCCTACACTTTCGGCCAGGTCTGGTTCCCCACGCTCTACGGAGAACTCCTGCGGCCGATCTTCACCGACGATCCGGAGGTGGCGGCGACGGCCAGCGTTTGGCTGCTGGTGCCGACCGTGCTGGGCATTCTGATGCTGACCCGGTTTTCCAGCCGCTTCGGCTGGCTCAGTCGTATCTCCTTCGCCTACTACGTGGGGTTGGGCGCCGGCCTGGCCATCCCGCGTTACATCTCGGCCAATGTGCTGGCACAGATGGCTCCGAGTCTACAGCCTCTCAGTTTCAGCTGGGAAGGGCTGACCCTGGTATTGGTCATGGTGGGCGTGGTGTCGGTGCTGATCTACTTCTTCTTTTCAGTTGAGCACACTGGTGCGGTGGGCGTGGTGTCGAAGGTGGGAATCTGGTTCCTGATGGTCTCTTTCGGGGCGTCGTTCGGGTACACGATCATGGGGCGCCTGTCGCTGCTGATCGGTCGCGTGCAGTTTCTGCTCGACGACTGGCTTCACCTGATGTAGGGGAAAAATGGTTGACGATCTCAAAAAAACCGATCACTGTCTCACCGGTCCGCAGGATGCCGATTTCGGGCGGATTTTGATGACTACACCATGATTCAATACGCCATTCAGCGCATCCTGCTGGCGATCCCGACGCTGCTGGGGATTTCGCTGATCTCCTTTTCGATCATGCGTCTGGCTCCGGGCGATCCGGTCGATCTGTTTTTGGGCGGGGCGGCCGGCGGTGAGGGGATTTCCACCGACCAGCAAGGGGATCTGGAGAAGACGCGCGAGGATCTGAGCCGTCAACTGGGGCTGGACAAGCCGCTGCACATTCAGTATCTGAACTGGCTGTCGAGCCTGGTGCTGCGGCCGGAGCGACTGGACGAGTACGAGCGGGCGGCGCTGCTGGCAGACGAAGGGCTGGCGGAGCTCGATGCGGCGACGAGGGCGGCGCTGGAAAATCTGGATATACCCGAGCGCAAGGCGCGCTTTCTGAAGGCGTTCCGCCAGGTTCATCCAGAGCGGGTGGATGAGCTGACGGAATCGATTTTCTGGCAGGGAAAGACGTTCGCGGTGGAGGGTAACTACGCGTACGGCGGCGCCGGAGTGGAATTGCTGCACACCGCCGGATGGCGGCTGGTGACGCTCAACTTTGGCCGCTCGTTCAAGGATCAGCAGCCGGTCATCCACCACATCGGCGAGCGGCTGCCGATCACTCTGGAGATCAATCTGATCAGTCTGCTGCTCGCCTATCTGATCGGCGTTCCCCTGGGGGTGCTGCTGGCGGCCAGACAGGACAGTTTGCTGGACAGGGGGGTGACCGCCGGCACTTTCATGCTCTGGTCGATGCCGTCGTTCTGGGTCGGCATGCTGTTGATCATGTTCTTTTGCAACAAGGAATTTCTGTATTTGTTCCCCGCGGCGGGCATTCGCTCCCTGGAGGCCGGGGCGGATTGGAGTGGGTGGCGATTGTTCAAGGATCACGCCCACCACATGGTGCTGCCGGTGCTGACCTCGTGCTACGCCAGTTTCGCCGCCATCTCGCGCTACATGCGCACCAGCATGCTCGAGAATCTGCGTCTCGACTACGTGCGCACGGCGCGCGCCAAGGGGCTGCGGCAGAAGGTGGTGGTGGTGCGCCACGTGCTGCGCAATTCGCTGATTCCGATCGTCACCCTGATGGCCGGGCTGCTGCCGGCGATGATCGCCGGCTCGGTCTTCGTCGAGACGATCTTCACCATTCCGGGGATGGGATTTTTGGCTTTCCAATCGGTTATCGTGCGCGACTATCCGATGGCGATGGCGATCTTCACCATCGGCGCGGCGCTGTCGCTGCTGGGCATTCTGCTGGCGGATATCCTGCTGAAGGCGGTCGATCCGCGCATCGATTTTTCGCGGGTGCAGGGGTGATGGGTATGGAAGCGGAAAAGCAGACAGTCCTCGACGGGGAAGCGAAAGAGTTGATGGTCGGTCAGTCGTACTCCCAGATCGTCTGGAAACAGTTCAGCAAGAATCGGCTGGCGCTGGCCAGTCTGGTGGCGATCGGTCTGCTGGCGCTGGTGGCTCTCTGCGCCGATCTGCTGGCGGGAGACAAGCCGTATTACATGGAGTACAAGGGGAAGAGTTACTTTCCGGCGTTTCGCCAGTACGGGGTGCATCTGGGGCTGATGGAGTGGCCAAAGGAGCTGCGACGGCGGCGGAATTTCAAGAAGCTCAAAACGGAACAGGCGATCTTTCCGCTGGTGGCGTATGCCCCGGGTGAAATCCGTCTGAAGGATAAATACCAGCCTCCCAACGCCGAGCACTGGTTGGGAACCGATCGCCTGGGCCGCGACGTGCTCGCCGGTCTGATCCACGGTTCACGCTACGCCCTGACCATCGGTCTGGTGTCGGTGGGGATCTCCATGGGGATCGGCCTCTTTCTGGGGGCAATGGCCGGGTATTTCGGCGGCTGGATCGATCTGGGACTGTCGCGTCTCTTCGAGCTGTGGGCGTCGATTCCGCCGTTTTTCCTGATCATAACGGCGGCGGCGTTCTTTCCGCCCAGCGTGTTTACGGTCATGGTCATCATCGGTCTGACTAGCTGGGTGGGGATCGCGCGGCTGACGCGCTCGCAGTTTTTGCAGGTGCGCAGCTACGACTACGTGTCGGCCGCTCGCAGTTTGGGGTACTCGAATCTGCGGATCATGTTCCGGCACATCTTGCCCAATGCCATCGGGCCGATCCTGATTCCGGCGGCGTTTGGGATCGCCGGGGCGATTCTGGCGGAATCGGGGCTGAGTTTTCTGGGAATCGGGGTGCCGGCCGAGGCGATCACCTGGGGGGCACTGCTGGCCGGGGCGCGCAGCAATGCGGCGGCCTGGTGGCTGGTGGTGATGCCCGGTCTGGCGATCTTTTTTACGGTGACTCTGTACAACCTGCTGGGAGACGGGCTGCGCGATGCCCTGGACCCGCAGATGAAGCGCTCAAGCCAGGGCGTCGGGTAACAGTTCGTTGGCCAGCAGCTGATCGAGAGTCTGGCGGCGACGCACCAGGTGCGGCGTGCCGTCGCCGGCCAGGAGCAGCTCGACTGCTTCGGGGAAGGAGTTGTAGTTTTTGGCCGGCATGGCCGCGCAGTACGCGCCGCAGCCGCCGATGACGAGTCCGTCGCCGATGCGGGCCTCGGTGAGCAGTCGGGTCTTCAGTTCCTCGGGATTGTCGGGTGCCGGAGTCAGCACATCGCCGCTTTCGCAGCAGTGGCCGGCGACCAGGTATTCCATCTGGCCGCGCTCTTCCTCGACGGCCGGGACGACGGCGATCGGATGCTGGGCGCCGTAGAGGCTGGGCCGCAGCAGCTCGGTCATACCGGCGTCGATTTTGATGAACTGGTAGCCGCTGTCGCCGGTGTCGACGACGTCGATGACGGTGGCGACGAGGGCGCCGGCGTTGGCGGCCAGAAAGGTGCCGGGTTCGATCTCCATGTGGAGTTCGCGCCCGTGCTCGCGGGCGAAGCGTTCGAACTCCTCGGCGATCGGCTGGCCGGCCGTCTGCAGGTCGGTGGAAGGTTCGCCGGCCATGCGTCCCACCTTGAAACCTCCTCCCAGGCTCACCCGTCGGACCTGGGGCAGCCGGGTGGCGATGGCCATGGTCAGGCGAGCGCAGCGCTGCCAGACCTCCGGGTCGCTGCCCGAGCCGATGTGGCTGTGGAGGCCGATGAGTTCGAGGTCGAATTTTCGCTGAATTTCCAGAATCTGATCCAGATACTCGTGCCAGATGCCGAAGCTGGCCGATGGGCCGCCGACGTTGGTGCGATTGCTGTGCCCGGAGCCCAGCCCCGGATTGACGCGGATGGAGAGCTCTCGTCCCGGGAACTGCTGCCCGAAGGTGCGCAGCTGATGCAGGGAACAGGCGTTGAAGAGGACGCCCATCAGAACCAGCTCCTCCAGATCGTCGGGAAGTTCCTGAGCGGTGAGCTGGATCTGTTCGGGCGGTACCCCGGCGCGCATGGCGCGATGCGCCTCAAAGCCGCTGCTGGCGTCGATGTGCAGTCCCTGGCGGCTGAAGATGCGAAGGACGGCAGCGCTGGGGCAGGCTTTCATGGCGTAGCGGGCGGTCAGGCCGTAGGGGTTGGGGAAGGCGAGCGCCTTGCGAGCCTGTTCTTCCAGAGTGCGCTGGTCGTAGACGTATGCGGGGGTGCCGAACTGGCTCTGGATGGTTCTGACCTGTTCTGCGGTGGGGAAGGAGAGCTGTTTCATGAGGTCTCTATCTTGCTATTTTTATTTGAAGTTGATAGCTTAATTCAAGGCTGGAAAAGTATCGAGAACGAAGTTAAACCTGTCAAGGTCGCAGTGGAGTAATCAGCGGGAATGTCCACTTACATTCTGGGTATATCGGCGTTCTACCACGATAGCGCGGCCTGTCTGGTGTGCGATGGCGAGATCATCGCCGCCGCCCAGGAGGAGCGCTTCAGCCGGATCAAGCACGATCCGGGTTTTCCCCGGAACGCCGTCCAGTACTGTCTGCAGGAAGCGGGGATCACTGCTGCGGAGCTGGACTATGTCGGCTTCTACGACAAGCCACTGCTGACCTTTGAGCGGCTACTGGAGACCCATCTGGGCACGGCGCCCAGGGGGATTCGCCTGTTCTGGAAATCGATGGCGGTCTGGCTCAAGCAGAAGCTGTGGATTCCGCAGACGATCGAGAAGGAACTGGGCTGCGATGTGCCGGTGCTGTTCGGAGAGCATCACGAGTCGCACGCCGCTTCCGCCTTCTACCCCTCGCCGTTCCAGGAGGCGGCGATCATGACGCTGGACGGGGTGGGGGAGTGGACGACGACCAGCTACGGGTACGGACAGGGGAATGAGATCCACACCCTGGCCGAGATCAAGTTCCCCCATTCCCTGGGGCTGCTCTACTCGGCGTTCACCTATTTCACCGGATTCAAGGTGAACTCGGGGGAATACAAGCTGATGGGGTTGGCGCCATACGGGAAGCCGAGATACGTCGACCGAATTCTGGAACATTTGATCGATTTGAAGGAGGACGGGTCGTTCAAGTTGGACACCCGGTATTTCGACTACCTGTCGGGGTTGAGGATGACCAACGAGCGGTTCGCCGATCTGTTCGACGGGCCAGAGCGGCAGCCGGAGTCGCCGCTGACTCAGCGGGAGATGGATCTGGCGCGTTCCTGTCAGGTTGTGACCGAGACCGTGATGCTGCGGATGGCGCGCGCAGCGCACCAGGAGACGGGGATGCAGAATCTGTGTCTGGCCGGGGGGGGGGCGCTCAACTGTGTGGGCAACGGCCGGATTTTGCGCGAAGGGCCGTTCGCGAAGGTGTGGATTCAGCCGGCGGCCGGAGACGCGGGAGGGGCGCTGGGGGTGGCGCTGGCGCTGTGGCACCGATATCTGGGGAAGGAGCGGACGGTGGATGGGGGGGGCGACCGGATGCAGGCGGCACAGCTGGGTCCGGGCTATGGAGAGGAGGAGATTCGGGCATTCATGGAGGAGCAGGGGGCGGTGGGAGAGGAATGGGGCGAAGAGGAACTGCCGGTGCGGGTGGCGGAGCTGTTGGCGGCAGGGAAGGTGGTCGGCTGGTTCCAGGGGCGAATGGAGTTCGGACCGCGCGCGCTGGGAAGTCGCTCGATCATGGGGGATCCGCGTTCGGCGGAGACGCAGTCGGTGATGAATCTGAAGATCAAGTTCCGCGAGAGCTTCCGGCCGTTCGCCCCTTCTGTGCTGCGCGAGCAGGTGCACGAGTTGTTCGAGATGGACTGCGATTCGCCGTATATGCTGCTGGTGGCGCCGGTGAAGGAGGAGCGTCAGATCGCGATGAGCAATGAGCAGGAATCGCTGTTCGGGATCGACAAGCTGAACGTGCCGCGTTCGGATATTCCGGCGGTGACGCACGTGGACTATTCGGCGCGGGTGCAGACGGTGGCGCGGGAGGACAATCCGCGCTATTGGGCGGCGATCCGGGCTTTTGGGAATCTGACCGGGTATCCGGTGATCGTCAACACTTCGTTCAACGTGCGCGGGGAGCCGATCGTCTGCCGTCCGGAGGATGCGTACCGCTGTTTCATGCGCACGGAGATGGACTATCTGGTGATGGAGAGCTTCCTCTTGGCCAAGCCGGATCAGCCGGTCTGGCAGGAGGAGAGCGACTGGCGCGAGGAGTTTGAGCTTGACTGAGGGACGGACGACAAAACAGGGCTTCTGGGCGAAGCCGGAGGCGGGTAAGAGGGATCTGCGGAACTTCGGTTTGGTGATGGCAGTCGGTCTGGGGCTGATCGGTGGCTGGGTGTGGTATAAGGGGAATATCCCGGCAGCGCAGTGGCTGGGCGGGATCGCCGGTCTGTTTCTGGTCTGCGGCCTGGCAGCGCCGACGGTGCTGAAGCCACTCTTCATCGTCTGGATGTATCTGGCGCGCATTCTGGGCTGGGTCAACACCCACTTGCTGTTGGGATTGGTGTTCTATACGATGTTTGCGTTGATCGGCCTGGGGATGAGGATTTTCCGACACGATCCATTGGATAGGAAGCTGGAGCGGGGAAAGGAGTCGTACTGGACCCGGCGGCAGACGCCGCTGCTGCCCGCCGACCACTACGAGCGGCAGTTTTGAGCGGCGCGGAGTTCGCGCTAACTGCGAAATTTCCGGGGTGACGGGACAAAACGAGCGGATGGGGCCGGACAGCGGTTCCCAAGCCTTGATCTTATAGGTAGTAGCCGTTATATTTACACGCTTTGAGAAGAGCTCTTAAACGGGCTCCACACGGTCTTTGACAATGGCAGATTCCCTCGCGGCCGATGCGCTGTGGATGAAAGAAGCGGTGGCGGAGGCGGAGAAGGCGCGCGCGCAAGAAGAGGTGCCGGTCGGCGCTCTACTGGTCAGAGATGGACAGATCATAGGACGCGGTCACAACGTCACCGAGCAGCAGCGGGATCCGACCGGGCATGCCGAGATGGTGGCCATTCGCCAGGCGGCAGTTACTGCTGAATCGCGACGCCTGCTCGATGCGACGCTCTACGTGACGCTGGAACCGTGCGCCATGTGTGCCGGAGCGATCGTGTTGGCGCGCGTTCCGCGGCTGGTCTTCGGCGCGTTCGATCCCAAGACCGGGGCCTGCGGATCACTGCGCAACGTGGTCCAGGATCGCCGTTTGAATCATCGCTGTGAGCTGATCGGAGGCGTCCTGGAAGAGGAATGCGCCGTCCTGTTAAAGCGCTTTTTCAGCGGTCTGAGGGGGGTCGGGGATCCATAATAATCATGATTTAGGAGAGGTGCCAGAGTGGTCGATTGGGGCGGTCTCGAAAACCGTTGTGGCCTCGCGGTCACCGGGGGTTCGAATCCCCCCCTCTCCGCCATCTGGCGACTTGAGCAAATGACGGGGTCATTTGCTCAAGTCGCTCGGGAGTTATCCGGAAAGCGAGAAGCCGCTTTCCGGATAACTCCAGGTTTATTTTAGCTGTATTTCGAGGTTCTGGGAGAGATGGCCGAGTGGTCGAAGGCACACGACTGGAAATCGTGTGTAGGGCAACCTACCGTGGGTTCGAATCCCACTCTCTCCGCCATCTGGCGACTTACTAAAATGACGCGTCATTTTAGTAAGTCGCTTGGGCGTTTTCTGGAAAGCGAGAAGCTGCTTTCCAGAAAACTCCTAAGTTATACCCAAATGTGGAACGGATGTTTTAAGGCCCGGGAATTCCTCCGAGGAAAGGGCCGCCAAATTGAGGACATTCGATTATCGCTTGGTATGATAAGAAAAAGGCAAGCGTTTTGGCATGTGGTCGGTGCCGCGTTTGTCCGACAAGTTTTTGAGTGGGGCAGTAGCTCAGTTGGGAGAGCGCCAGGTTCGCAATCTGGAGGTCGTGGGTTCGATCCCCATCTGCTCCACCATTTTTTTGTTATGGCAATTTAAGGTCGTGCTAGATGGGGAGATAGCGGTTCCCTGTACCCGCAATCCGCTATAGCGGGGTCGAATTCCCGTCTAGAGGTCTTCGAGATTTCGGCGCGATCGGCGATAAGTGGCGTCGAAGGTCGGATTCTGCGCAACGCGAGGCTTCCGAACTCCGTCAGGACCGGAAGGTAGCAGCGGTAGGAATGTCCCCGCGTGTGTTGCAGAGTTATCCGACTGGAGCTAACTGGCGCCGGGAAAACCGGAAATCGGGATCGAAGATGGGTGCACGGCCTTATTTTTTTTCCCGAGCGCGGGTTTTTTCGGCCGCGACGGAGTGAGATCGGCGCACCCCCTCCGGCGGCAAAGCGCTTCCGCTCTTCCCCAAATCCAATTCCGCGACGGTTCCGCGACTGGCTGCCCATGGCCTACCAGGTTACAGCACGGAAATGGCGTCCCCGAAAATTCGACGAGGTGGTGGCTCAGGAGCACATCACCACGACGTTGAAGAACGCCATCCAGTCCGGGCGCGTCGCCCAGTGCTATCTGTGCTGCGGCCCCCGCGGCGTCGGCAAGACGACCACGGCGCGTATCCTGGCCAAGGCGCTCAACTGCCCCAACCGCTCGGGAGCGGATCCCTGCGACGAGTGCAACTCCTGCCGCAGCATCGCCGACGGCACCAGCATGAACGTGCTGGAGATCGACGGCGCCTCCAACAACAGCGTCGACGATATCCGCGAACTGCGCGAAGTCGTGCGCTATGTGCCCACCGAGGGGACCTACAAGATTTACATCATCGACGAGGTCCACATGCTGTCGACGGCGGCGTTCAACGCGCTGCTGAAGACGTTGGAGGAGCCGCCGGCCCACGTGGTTTTCGTCTTTGCCACTACCGAGGCGCAGGAGGTGCCGGAGACGATTCTATCCCGATGTCAGCGCTTCAATTTCCGCCGCATCCCGACCGGGCAGATCGCCGCTCATCTGCAGAAGATTGCCGTTGCCGAGGGGATCGGAGTGGAGGAGGAGGCGCTGTTCCTCATCGCCAATCGGGCGGACGGAGCGCTGCGCGATGCCGAGAGCCTGCTGGACCAGGTCGTCTCCTTCGATCCACAGGCGGTCTCGGTGGAAACGGTGCAGCGGGTGCTCGGGTTGGTGGACCGCAATGTGTATTTCGATTTGACGGAGGCGCTGGCCGCAGCCGAACCCCAGCGCGTGTTGGACATACTGGGCGAGGTCGTCGAGGCGGGTATCGACGTCGAGGAGTTCGTCCATGGCCTGGTAGAGCATTTGCGCCACCTGCTCTTCGCCAGAGTGCAGAATTCGGCGGCCAAGCTGGAGGTGGCCGAGAGCGAGCGGCTGCAATACGAGCAGGCGGCAACCCGGTTCGCCGAGGAAGATCTACTGCGCATGCTCCAGGCGCTGATGGAACTGGGAGTGGAACTGCGCCGTTCGCTGCAGCCCCGCTTCCGTCTGGAGATGGCGCTGGTGCGCCTGGCGCTGATGGGACGGGCGCTGGATGTGGGCAGTCTGCTCGGACGCCTGAAGGCGCTCGAGGGCGCCCTGCAGCAGGGAATCCCCAGTGGTATGGAGGGAACGCCCGGAAGAGGCCCGGCTGCGAGCAGAACTTCCGTGGGACAGAGTGTGCGAGATGTTCCTGCCGGATCGCCTCCGGTGCAAGCGGGCCCTCCGGCCCAGATGGCGCCCCCAAGCCAGGAAGCGCCTCCGATTCAGGATGCCCCCCCCGTTCAGGAAGCACCGCCAGTGCAGATGGCCCCCCCCGTTCAGGAAGCACCACCCGTGCAGACGGGGTCACCTATTCAGGAGGCGCCTTCTGCTCCACAGCCGAAAGTAGCTCCGGCTCCTCCAACTGGTGATGCCGAACCGGCGCAGAGCGATTCCGACAATCCCCCTTCCACCGGGGAGCTGGATTTGCAGACGGTCAGACAGGGTTGGGATGGTCTGGTGCAGGATGTGCGCAATTTTCAGCCCGCTCTGGGAATCTTTCTGCGCGGGGCCGAGCTGGTCGAATTGGACGGCATGGTGCTGCGTCTCGGTTTTACACCCGAGGATCGCTTCCCGATGACGCAGGTCGTCAAGAATCGGGAGAGTGTAGAGAATATCTGCGCCAAGAAATGGGGACAGAAGCTCCGTCTCGAATGCGTCGTGCGCGAGGCGGGAGAGAGTAAAAAAGAGCAGGCACCGCCGGCGCCGGAGGCCGATCCCACGGTCAAATCCGTGCTGGACGCCTTTGATGGAGAGCTGGTCTAACGCCGCCGACTGCGGTCGCATTTTCTGGATGACGCGTATGGGCCCTAGACCGATCGAAGAACTGATAACCGCTTTTGCCCGCCTTCCTGGCATCGGGCGCAAGACTGCTCAGCGCCTGGCCTTCCACGTCATCAAAAGGCCGAGGGAGGATGCCGAGGAGCTGGCCCAGGCCCTGATCAGTGCCAAGGATAATATTCAGTACTGTCCGCAGTGCTTCAATTTCGCGGAGAAGGGGAGGGAATTGTGCGAGGTCTGTGGCAATCCGCGGCGCGACAGGCAGAGCATTTGCGTGGTCGAGGAGGGGAGCGGCATACTGATCCTGGAGAGCAATCAGCTGCTGAGAGGGGTCTACCACGTGCTGGGCGGTCTCCTTTCGCCCCTCGACGGAGTGCGACCGGAGGATCTGCGAATCAGAGAACTGATCGAACGGGTCAAAAGAGATGAGGTCCAGGAAGTGATCCTGGCACTCAATGCCAGCGCCGAAGGAGACGCGACGGCGGAATACGTTTCACAGCAGCTGCGGCCACTCACCAAAGTGACGCGCCTAGCCCGCGGTCTGCCTGTCGGAGCCGACCTGGATTTGGCCGACAAGGTAACTCTTGCCCATGCTCTGGAGGGTCGACTCTCTCTGTGAGCGCGCCCTCTGGAGAGACGCCAACGCCGGATATGAGAGATGAGTAAGCACCATATCATCAATCTGCCCAACTGTCTGACGCTGCTGCGGATCGCGCTGACGCCGCTCTTTCTGCTCATGCTCTTCGCCGATCTCTGGTATTGGAAGAGCATGGCTTTTGTGGTCTTCGTCGTCGCTTCACTAACCGATTTCTTCGACGGTCGCCTGGCTCGTTCCGGGAATCAGGTAACCTCCTTCGGGCGCTTTCTCGATCCGCTGGCCGACAAGATCCTGGTCACGTCGGCGCTCATTGCCTTCGTCTTTGATCAGATGGTCAATCTCTGGTTGGTGATCCCGATCGTCATGCGCGATATCCTGATCACCATTCTGCGACTCTACGGCATCTACCACGGCCGACAGATGGTCACCTCCCGGTTCGCCAAGTGGAAGACGGTGGTGCAGCTATTCACCGTGGTGTTTTTGTTATTCATCATCGGTCTGCAGGAGACGCTGGGGCGTTTCAGCGGGGATGGGGCGTTCTTTTTGGACGGAGCGCGTATTCAGATACTGGCCAATGGGCTGATGGTGGCGGTGCTGTTGCTCACCATTCTCTCCGGATGTCACTATTTTTCTCGTTCCGGTTTCTTCTATAAAGAATCTTGAGAGCAACTGCCGTGAATAGTGAGATGCAGAGGGCGTTTGGCCCAAAGAAAATCATCGCCACGCTGTTTTTTTTGGGGTACGCCCCGATCGCTCCGGCCACGGCCGGCAGTGCGGTTGTGGCGGTCGTTTATTTTTTTCTGTGCGCTTCTCTGAGCACGGCCGGCTGGTTGGCATTGCTCGCGATCACTTTTGCCGTCGGGGTGTACACCGCCGACTGCATGGAGCGGGAGTGGGGGAAGGATCCGGGGCGGGTGGTGATCGACGAAGGAGTGGGCTTTCTGGCTACCGTGGCCTTCCTACCGCACGGAGGGTGGGTGGCCATTGTGGGTTTTTTTCTGTTCCGCTTCCTCGATATCGTCAAACCACCGCCGGCTCGTCAGTGCGAGCGGCTACCCGGTGGTTGGGGCATCGTGATCGACGACCTGGTCGCCGGTATCTACGGCAATCTGCTCATTCGAGCGGGACTCTACTGCTTCGAGTGGTGGCGAGGTAATTACTGAGTTCAGTTGCATAATCTCGATCCACTATCCATTCCGACTGAAGAGGGAACGATGGCAAAATCGAACGGACAGAGCAAAGGCAAGGATCAAGGGAAGGAAAAAGCCCTGGAACTGGCCATGACGCAGATCGAAAAGCAGTACGGCAAGGGGTCGATCATGCGCCTGGGAGAGCAGGGGGGGGTCGTTGAAGCGGAGGCCATTCCCTCGGGTTCGCTGGCCCTGGACGCGGCGCTGGGTATCGGCGGTTTGCCCAAAGGTAGGATCGTCGAGATCTACGGACCGGAAGGGGCGGGCAAGACGCTGGTTTCGCTACACGCCATTCGCGAGTGTCAGAAACTGGGGGGGACGGCGGCCTTCATCGACGCCGAGCACGCTCTGGACGTGGGTTTCGCACGTCAAATAGGAGTGGATGTAGAGAATCTGATCGTCTCGCAGCCGGACAGCGGTGAACAGGCTCTGGAGATCGTCGATACGCTGGTGCGCAGCGGCGCCTTCGACATCATCGTCCTCGACTCGGTGGCGGCGCTGGTGCCGCAGGCAGAGCTCGAAGGGGAGATGGGCGATTCGCACATGGGACTGCACGCGCGGTTGATGTCGCAGGCGCTGCGCAAGCTGGCCGGGTCGATCAACCGCTCGCATACCTGCCTGATTTTTATCAACCAGCTGCGCATGAAGATCGGCGTGATGTTCGGCAATCCGGAGACGACGACCGGAGGGCGCGCTCTGCCGTTCTACGCCTCGGTGCGGCTCGACATTCGCCGCATCGCCCGCATCAAGGACGGGGAGACCGATATCGGCAATCGCACCCGGGTCAAGGTGGTCAAAAACAAGATGGCACCACCCTTCCGCGAGGCGGAGTTCGACATCATCTTCCAGGGGGATACGATCGGCATCTCCTGGGAAGGGGACCTGCTCGACATCGGCGTTGACAAGGGATTCATCGACAAGAGCGGCGCCTGGTTCTCCTACGAAGGGGAGCGGTTGGGGCAGGGGCGTGACAACGTCAAGACGTTTTTGAAGGGGAATCCGGAGATCGCCGGCGAAATCGAGGGGAAGCTGCGGGTGGAACTTGGGTTGGGAGGGAAGAAGGAGAAGGCTGAAGAGGGAGTGGAAGGGGAGGAAGCGGGAGAAGAAGGAGAGGAATAGTCCAGGGCGAATATGGCCGAGGAGAAGCCAAACGATCTCCAGAAGGCACGCGATGCCGCTTTCAACTATTTGAGCGTGCGTTCGCGGTCGATTCGCGAGATGCGGGACAAGCTCCGCGATAAGGAGTTCGGCGACGAGCTGATCGACCAGGTAGTGGCCGATCTGGAGCGGTTGCACCTGCTCGACGATCGGGCGTTCGCGCGGGGCTGGATCGAGTCGAGAATGAGGAATCGACCGTCCGGGACATTCAGGCTGGCTCGGGAGCTGCACCAGAAGGGGATCGACAAGGAGATCGTCGACGAACTGCTGGAGGAGTTCGGCGACGAACTGGACTCGGCGGAAACGGCGGCGGGCCTGCTGCGCCGACAGGGCTGGCGCTACACCGGTCTGGAAGAGATGAAGGCGAAGCGCCGGATGCTGGGTTTTCTGGCGCGGCGCGGTTACGATGCGGACACAGCGCGAAAAGCGATTGAAACAGTCTGGGAGGAGCTGCAGCAGAATGACGTCGAAGGAGATTAGAGAAGAGTTTCTCAGGTTTTTCGAAGAGCGCGGACATCGGCGGGTGCCGAGTGCATCGGTGGTGCCGACGGACGATCCGACGCTCTATTTTACCAACGCCGGCATGAATCAGTTCAAGGATGTCTTCCTGGGGCTGGGCAAGCGGGAGTACAAGCGGGCGGTGGACACGCAGAAGTGCATCCGCGTCTCGGGCAAGCACAACGACCTGGAAGAGGTGGGAATCAGCCGCTGGCACCACACGCTGTTCGAGATGCTGGGGAACTGGTCGTTCGGCGACTACTTCAAGCGGGAAGCGATCGGCTGGCACTGGGAGCTGGTGACCGAGCGCTACGGCCTGGAGAAGAATCGGCTCTGGGCGACGGTCTTCGAGGGGAACGAGACGGATGGCGTAGAGCCGGACGAGGAAGCGGAACGGCTGTGGGACGAGGTGACCGATCTGGGGGCGGAGCGGGTGGTGCGGTTGCCGGCCAAAGACAATTTCTGGGAGATGGGAGCGACCGGTCCCTGCGGTCCCTGTTCCGAACTGCACTACTACATAGGGGAGGATCTGGCGGGGCAGAGTCGGGAGGGAATCCTCGCGGATACGGACGACTTTGTGGAGATTTGCAACCTGGTCTTCATCCAGTACAACCGGGATGATAGCGGGGCGCTGCATCAGCTGCCGGCCCAGCACGTCGATACAGGCATGGGTTTCGAGCGGATGTGCAGTCTGCTGCAGAAAGCGGACAGCAATTACGAGACGGATCTGTTTCAACCGCTGATCGGGCGGATCGCCGAGATCTCCGGCGTCGAGTACGCCGGGGAAGGGCGGGTGCCGATGCAGGTCATCGCCGACCACGTGCGCGCCCTCAGTTTCGCCATTGCCGACGGCGCGCTGCCGGCCAACGACGGGCGTGGCTATGTGCTGCGCCGCATCCTGCGTCGGGCGGCCAGATACGGGCGCCAACTGGAGCTGCACGAGCCGTTCATCTACCGGTTGGTGGAGACGGTAGGGGAGATCATGGGGGCGGCTTTCCCGGAGATTTTGGAAAAGCGGGAGCACGTGGAGCTGGTGATGCGCTCGGAGGAGGAGGGCTTTGGCAAGACGCTGGACCGCGGTCTGGAAATCTTCGAGCGGTTCGCACAGGAGGGGGAGATCAGCGGCAGCCAGGCATTCCAGCTCTACGACACCTATGGCTTTCCCCTGGATCTGACCGAGTTGATGGCTCGCGAGCGGGATATTCCGGTGGTCGAGCCGGAGGCGTTCGACAGGGAGTTGGAGGCGCAGCGGCAGCGGGCCCGTCAGGCGACCCGCTCCCAGTTTCAGGCGACCGAAGGGGTGGGGGATGGTCTGGAGGGGGAGCACTCGCTCTTCGTCGGCTACGAAGAGACGGTCTGCGAAGCGGAACTGATGCAAGCCGAGGAGGGCGAAGATGGATTGATTCGCTTCTTTTTGGACCGGACGCCGTTCTACGCAGAATCCGGCGGCCAGGTGGGAGACAGAGGAAGGGTGGAAGGGGATGGTTTCGCGCTGCAGGTGGAGGGCGTGGTCAAGGGACGGGGCGGTGTGGTGCACGTGGGACGACTGGTGGAAGGGGCTGTGGAGGGGCTGAGTGGAAAAGTGAAAGCCGCAGTGGACGAAGAGACTCGTCGGGCGGCCGCCCGCAACCACACTGCCACCCATCTGCTGCACGAGGCGCTGCGTCGCACGCTGGGGGAGCACGTGGGCCAGATGGGTTCGCTGGTGGCGCCGGACCGGTTGCGCTTCGACTTCTCGCACTTCGCTGCGGTATCTGCAGAACAGCTGCGGGAGATCGAGGGGATGGTCAACGAGCGGATCCGCGCCGATCTGGAGGTGGCGACGTTCGAGGAGGAGCTGGAAAAGGCCCAGGAGATGGGCGCGCGAGCCCTGTTCGGCGAGAAATATGAAGACCAGGTGCGGGTGGTGAAGGTCGAAGATTTCAGCCTGGAGCTGTGCGGTGGCACGCACGTGCGATCGACTGGCGAGATCGGCTTTTTCAACCTGGTGGCCGAGAGCAGTATAGCCGCGGGAACGCGCCGCGTCGAGGCGCTCACCGGCGAGGGGGCGGAGGGGGTGGTGCGCCAGCAGCGGGATCTGCTCGAGCGGATGAGCGGTCTGCTCAACGCCCAGACCGACGACCTGCCGGAAAAGCTGGAGGGAGTGCTGCAGCGGAATCGGGAATTGGAGCGAGGTATAGAGGATCTGCGGCGACGGATGGCCGATCTGGAAGGGGCGGAGTTGACCAGCGGCGCCCAGGAGGTGGAGGGGATCAAGGTAGTGGCCACCCAAATGGAGGTGGAGGACGTGCCGGCGCTGCGCACGGCGGCCGACGGGCTGCGGGAGAGTCTGGGATCGGGCGTGGGGGTGCTGGGAGCGCTCATCAAGGGGAAAGTGTCGTTTATCGCGGTAGTCACCGACGACCTGATCAAAGGGAGCGGTCTGAAAGCCGGCGATATCGTCAAGGGGGTGGCGCAGATCGCCGGGGGATCCGGCGGCGGCAAGCCGCACCTTGCCCAGGCTGGGGGGAGGGATCCGGAGAAGCTAGAGGAGGCCCTAGCGGCGGTGGCCGATATCGTCCGTCAGCATCTGGGGTGAGCCGTCCCACCCGCACGGAAACGGGTGAAGCGAGGAGAGAGGCGCGATGGGGACAGTGCTGGAATATCTGCTCGAGGTCAAGGAACGGCGGGGCGCCGGGTATCTGACGCTGCTCGACCCGGACCGGCTGACGCCGGAAGAGCTGGAACGGCGCGCCGGCATCTGCGCCGAAGCCGGGGCGGACGCTATTCTGGTCGGCACCAGTCTGACGCTGCTGGCCGACCATGCAGCCCTGTACGAGCGGATCAGGCGGCAGGTGGAGATCCCGGTCATCACCTTTCCCGGCAGCGGCAGCCACGTGTCGCCGCTGGCCGACGCGATCCTCTTTCTGTCGATGGTGAGCGGTCGCAATCCGGAACTGCTGATCGGCGAACAGGTGCGTACGGCGCCCCTGTTGAAGAGATCCGGCGTCGAGGTGATCTCCACAGCCTATCTGCTGATCGAGTCGGGCACGCTGACCTCGGTGCAGTTTATGAGCAACAGTTTGCCGATACCGCGAAACAAGCCGGATATCGCCATGGCACACGGGCTGGCGGCCGAATATATCGGCATGAAGCTGATCTATCTGGAGGCGGGGAGCGGCGGCGCCCGGCCGGTGCCGGATGAGATGATTGAGGCGATAGTCGGCTACTGTTCGCTGCCGGTCATCGTCGGCGGGGGGATTCGCGATCCCGAGACCGCCCGGGCCAAGGTGGAGGCAGGAGCGGGTTTCGTGGTTACGGGCAAGGTAGTGGAGGATGGAGACGAGGAGTTATTGGCCGCGCTGGGCGAGTTGAGCGCGGCCGTGCATCTGCGGGAATAGGGGGTAATATGGCGGCGCTGGTGGATATCCACAGCCACATTCTTCCCGCTGTGGACGACGGCGCCGATTCGCTGGAGACGGCGCTGGAGATGCTGCGGCGGGGCGTTGCCGAGGGGATCGGGACAGCCGTGCTGACGCCACACCTCCATCCGGAGGACGGTCCGCCACAGGAGGAACTGCACCGGGAGCGGTTCGGTGAACTGCAGGAGGCGGTGCGGCAGGCCGGCCTGCCGATCGAGATCCGTCTGGGCGCCGAGATTTCCTTTC
>Ga0233431_1001098_pt1 | contig 49728 bp, 60 predicted proteins | sample SI_118_April2016_FD_179867 | JGI IMG/M metagenome (GOLD analysis project Ga0233431, IMG submission 179867) | Seawater microbial communities from Saanich Inlet, British Columbia, Canada - SI_118_April2016_200_MG | ecosystem: Environmental > Aquatic > Marine > Inlet | place: Canada: British...
TCAGCTCGGAAATAATAAAATAAAAAATGAGCTTAAGCTCCAATAAACTTCAGAAGTGCATGTACTAAAAATGCTGGCCATACCATTGCTTTTAAGATTCCAACTATTCCGCCCCAAACACCAGCTGCTTGAGATACATAGTATATTGCTGCTCCAAAGAATCCTAAGAAATATGAGCATCCGCAACTACTTGATTCTCTTACATTCCAGCTGCAACATTTCATCTTAATAGCTTCTGTTTTTGGTTTTGATTTTTTTCTAGTTACCATATTATCTATAAAATGAGTAGGTTGTATATAAGTTTTATTCTAATTCGAAGGAACTACAATTAAATAATGGAAACAATTATATCATACAAAAGATAATTAGCATATGGATATACTAAGCCAGTTCAAAACCAACAAAGTTCTATTACTCCTTATGCCTGGAATTGAATATATTGATGTTAGCACTAATGTTATTCGAAGCCTATCAAAGTACAAAGTTGGATATGTCACGCTAAACAAGACTTGCGAATCCCTACAAGAGACATTTAAGAATAAAAAAATCAAGCAAGACAATATAATATTCATTGACGCAATCTCAAAAACAATTAAGCAACCAAATAAGATTGATCGCTGCCATTTTGTCAGCTCTCCAGGCCAGCTAAGAGCAATTGGCTCCGCCATGGTTAAACTAATGAATCACAATTTTGATTATATTATCTTTGATTCGCTGACTAATCTTTCTGTATACAAACGAAAGGATGCCATTGCAAAGTTCATCACAGTTATGGCTAACAAAGCCAAAGCAAGTAACACAAAACTATTGTTTTATGGAGTCGGCAAACGAGTAGATGATGTTATTCTCAAACACACTTGCACCGTGGTAGATGATATTATTGATCTTACTTCAAGAAGTCCCCTCGCTTATGAATAATATTATATATGAGCAAGCATACAAATGACTATGGTAGCTAAAAAGATACTAGTAGTTGATGATGATTTTAAAGATCTTAATTTAATGAAGTCTATTCTTGAACATGAAGGATATGAAGTACATGGAGCGACAAATGGTGCAAAAGCAATTGATATGCTAGGAACTCGGTTTGATCTGATTTTAATTGATATTCAGATGCCAACACTAACGGGATATGATTTAATGCGATTGATTAGGGAAAAGATTAATGGAAAATCCAATCTGGTCTATGTTTCAGTTGTTCCAAAGAAAAACGTAGATATGTCTAATGTAGATGGTTTTATTCAAAAACCATTCAAAACTCCATCTTTCATCAAGCTAATCAAGTCTAAGGCGGGAGGTAAATAACATGGATCTAATTCAAGATTTAAGGAGTCAACATGTTGAAATCGGACACGCACTTATTGAATTAAAAGAAATTCTTGAGCTAAAAAAACAACATGTTAAAATTAAAAAATCACTCAAAGGTTTAAATGATGGGTTAGATAATAGCTTAAATAATTTTGATATTATAGCTAGTTTAAGTGAATTAAAGAGTACATTAGTATCACACTTAGAAGTGGAAGATAAATTATTATATCCTTCTTTTTCAAAATCCAAAGATAAAAAATTAAATAATATGGGAAAAAAGTTTTCCGATAAAATGTTGGGAATATCTAAAGTTGCATTAAGCTTCTTTGATAAATACTCCAAGATGACTAATGAAATGCTAAGAGAAGATAAATCATTTAAAAAAGATTTAATTGGTTTTATTAATGTTGTAAATAAAAGAGTTAACTTAGAAGAAACTGTTTTATTTGTAGAATATAACAAACATTTAAGTGGAAAATAATGATAAATTTAAAAATAGGGGGAAATTATAATGAGTAAAACAATTATGGTTGTAGATGACACTCCAGATGTAAGAAATACAGTTAAAGCTACTCTAGAATCTGGGGGTTACAAAGTTGTAACTGCAGTAAATGGTGATGATTGCTTAAAGAAAGTTAATGCAGCAAAACCTGCGCTGATTCTAATGGATATAATGATGCCAGGAACACCTGTTCGTGAAATTGTTCCAAAGTTAGGAAAATTCAAAGTTGTATATCTAAGTGTTGTCCGAACATCTGAAGCAGAAAAAGAAGATTTGATGAAATCAAAGAACATCAAAGGATTTATCCAAAAACCGTTTGACGTACAAGATCTTCTAAAGAGAGTTCAGAAACTAGTAGGTAAATAATGGCTGATATTGTAAAAGAATTAGCAGGAAAGCAAACAGTTTTACTAGTTGTTCCGAGTAAGAAATATGATGCAGTTACAAAGCAAACAGTGAAAAAACTTGCTACTAAAGGTAGTGTTGCATATGTAACTCTAAACAAGACATTTGAAGCACTTACTACATCATTTAAAAAAGCTAAAGTTAATACTGAAAACATAGTATTCATTGATGCGATTTCTAAGACATTAATGAGTAAACCTCCGCAAACAGACCACGCTTATTATTTAAACTCTCCAGGTGCACTGACTGAAATGTCGCTAGTGATTAGCAAGTTTGTCAAGCACGAATTTGATTATATAATATTTGATTCCATTACAAACCTCACAACATATAACAAAGGACCCGTTATTCACAAGTTTGTATCGGGTCTTGCTAGAAAAGCAGAAGGTAAGAAAACTAAGTTCGTATTCATCGCTCTGGACTTACCTGATCAAAAGAGCATGGTACAACAATGTTCTACATATGTTAACGGAACAGTTCAGGGATAAATCATAATCTATCAAAAAGGAGGTAAAATATAATGGGATTTTTTGGAAAAGCAATTAAGAAATTGGATGTTGCAGATATTGGTTTAATTAAGTTCGCTGTAATGGCTTTTACACTATTTATCATAACTATCTGGCCAGCTGCAATGGATTGGGTACACTCAGTCAATCCATGGTACTTTTTCGCTGCATTTGTAGTATTCGCCGCAAGACCGATGTATAGAGCATACTTGAAGAAGTAATATTTTTATTTTCTTTCTTATTTTTAGAAATCCTTAAATCTCTTTTCTACCTAACATAACCATGAAACCAAATGAAGGCAGACTTCAATCAGCTGAACATATCCTAGCAAGAGTTTTGAAAAACCAGTTGAAAGATATCACTATTGGCAGATCAAAGTTTAAGAAAAACAACGCATACTTAGACATTAATTCTAGTGAAGATCTGAGAGAGCTAGATGCAAAAGAAATTAGAACGAAAGTTAATGAAGTAATATCTAGAAATATTAAAGTAAACAAGCCAATATTATCGAGAGAAGAAGCTAAGAAAGTAGCTGATCTAGGAAAAGTTCCTAACTCTATACGGAAAGTTACAATCATTGATTTTGAAGGTTTTGATAAGACGCCCTGTGGCGATCCTCATATTAATAACACAAAAGAGATTGGCAAGTTCAGCATCCTAGCTGTCAAGAAAGTAGGCGCAAATAGATATAGATTTAGCTTTAAAGTTAATTAGAAACCCTGAAAACATAGATACTCCGTAAGATTTAATATGCTTTCCCCGTAAGTTCTCACTCATTTTTTGAAGAAGGTTCTCTGATTCGAAGAAGTTTTAAGCTTTTCTTACATACCTCAGTATGAGTGAATTACGAAAACAAACGGGCGTTGATAAGCTACTTATATTAGAAAGACATGGAGAGAAAATAATATTACCAATTAAGAGTTATTTTAGATTACCGAATCTTCCAAAGGGAACACGGGATTTTGTAGCATCTCGGAAAGTAATGGCTGAGCAATTCAGGCCTGCGTTTGAAGCATATTTAGCATCAAAAAATATAAATCCTAAAGAAATCAAAAGACTAAAGGGCCTGCTTTTTGAAAACCGGAAATATTTGGGTAGAACTTGGCATAAGATGCAAGTTAAAGAAGATCGATTTGATCGTAGAAATGGAACATATATTAGTATTCTAAGCACAGGAACAAAAAGATCGTTTTATGGTTCTTGCTCTGGTGGAAAAGTAATTCAATCAGTTACAAATTTAGATGATTTATGTTTAGATGATTGCTAAACGCATTTTTTAAGATTACTAGACACTAGACAAGTATGTGCAAGTCTTTTAAACTTTCTTTATGTTCTATTATATGCTAGATAACATCAAAGTATCTGGTGCTCGGACGCATAACCTCAAAAACATTAAGGTAGACATACCTAAGAACAAAGTAGTTGCATTCACCGGTGTATCTGGTTCTGGCAAGTCTTCTCTAGTATTTGACACAATCTATGCAGAAGCTCAGCGCCAACTTCTTGAAACTTTTAATTCACATGCTCAATCTCGCATGCCGAAAATGAGCAAGCCAGATGTTGATGAAATTGAGAACCTGTCTCCAGTTATTGTTATAGATCAAAAAAGAATGGGAGCTAACATGCGGTCAACTATTGGCACCGCAACAGATATCTACAGCTATCTTCGACTCTTGTTCTCTCGGTGTGGCAAACCTTCAATTGGCGATTCAGTAATGTTCTCCTTCAACAGACCCGAAGGAATGTGTATGAGTTGCAAAGGTCTTGGTGTTCGGCAAGAAGTTGATCCGCACAAAGTTTTGGATTTTAATAAGTCACTATCTGAAGGTGCTTCAAAAGTTAATATCTTCAAGCCAGGCTCACGTTATTATAATATCATAGAAGTGTCTGGTCGCCTAGACATGGACAAGCTAATAAAGAACTACACAAAAGAAGAACTAGACTTCCTGCTTTATTCTCCACGAGTTGTTCTGAGTTCTAAGTCACAAGGGTTTGTTCAGGCATTTAGTCATGAAGGAATAATCCGACGCATCCAGACAAGAATTAATGATCCACGTAACCCTTGGGGAGCTGCTGACCTAGCAAAGAAGTATGTTGAGCTTCAACCATGTTCTGCATGTGAAGGTTCTCGCCTGAACAAGAAAGCTCGCTTTGTTAAAGTCAATGGAACGAGCATCTCAGACCTTGTTAGCATGGAGCTAGATGACTTAGATCGGTTCCTAGCTAAGGTTAAAGGTCCCGTAGCAGATCCGGTTGTAAGAAAAACAAGAGAGATTGTCAGCCACCTTGTTGCAATTGGCGTTGGTTACCTATCTCTGAATAGATCTGTTGGAACTCTTAGTGGTGGAGAATCGCAAAGAGTAAAGATGGCTCGCCAGTTAGGTTGCAACCTGACAAACTTGATCTATGTGTTAGATGAGCCATCTGTTGGTCTGCATCCAAAAGATATTAGTCATCTTCTGAATATTCTCAAAGAGCTCAAGAGAAAAGAAAATAGTGTTCTTGTTGTTGAGCACGATCCTGCGGTGATTGAAGCTGCAGATTATGTTATTGATATTGGACCTGGAGCAGGTTCTCGCGGTGGAAAGATCACCTTCACGGGAACTGTTTCTCAACTAAAGAAATCTAAGACTGTGACTGGCGAGTTCCTGACAAAGAAAAGTAAAAGCAAGCATAAGAGAAAGAAAGCAGAAGGATTCCTGCAGATTAAGAATGCAAATGTGCACAACTTGAAGAATATAAGTATGCAGATCCCAACTGGAATCTTTAGTTGCGTGACGGGAGTTGCTGGCTCTGGAAAGTCTAGCTTGATTAATGATGTGTTTGCTAAGGAGCATCCAAAAGCTGTTGTTGTTGACCAATCTTCTGTAGGAAGATCTAATAGGTCAAACCCTGCAACCTACACAAAGGTTTTTGGAGATATTAGAGGTGAGATTGCTAAGGCAACTGGTAAGAAAGCTAGCCTGTTTAGCTTTAATTCTGAAGGTGCATGTCCAAAGTGTAAAGGTCATGGAGAGCTGAAGATTGAGATGCATATGTTAGATGATGTTATGATAGATTGTGATGAATGTAACGGTAAGAGATATACTTCTAAGGTTCTTGCTCTGAAGTATAAAGGCAAGAACATCTCAGAGATTCTTAAGATGACTGTTGCAGAAGCTCTGAACTTTTTTGAAGGTGTTGAGATTAAGCGCAAACTTGGAGTTTTGCAAGCTGTTGGTCTAGATTATCTTGAGCTTGGCCAGCCGCTGAATAGCTTGTCTGGTGGGGAAGCTCAGAGAATAAAGCTAGCATCTGAGTTGCATAAAAAAGGAAACATCTACATCATGGATGAGCCAACAACAGGTCTGCACATGGCTGATATTGCTAAGCTCCTCAAGATAATTAAAGATCTAGTATCTGCAGGCAACACAGTTGTAGTTATTGAACACAACCTAGATGTCATTCGTAATGCTGACTGGATTATAGACTTAGGCCCAGATGGTGGAAGCAAAGGTGGTCAGATGGTAGCTGAAGGCACTCCTGAACATGTTTGTAAGGTTAAAAGAAGTGCTACGGGTCAATATCTTAAGAAAGTTCTCTAATATATGTACATTCTATACAATTTAATAATTTGTGCCCACAGAGGTGACCACAAATCTTAAATAGTGTGGTCACCTAAAATATATATGCATATTGAAGTAAGAACTGAAGGCAAGAAGAAAAAATATTACCTAACGCATACAGTAAGAACTGGCAAGAAGTTCAGGAAATTTAGAGCATACTTAGGTACAGATTTATCAAAAGAAGATATAAACAAGAAACGTAAATTAGCTGAACAAATAATATTAGATAAAATAGAAAAATCAAAAGAGATACATGATCCATATAATACAGTTTTATCTTCAGGTGAACTAACTGAGTTAAAAAGTTTGGAAGCAAAAGGAACAATCAAAATAAAACACCTGAATGAAACTGATTGGCAAAATTTTACAGAAGCATTTACATACGACACAAACGCAATTGAAGGTTCAACAATAACTGAAGATGAAGTTGTAAATATTCTTGAGAAATGTGCTAAACCAAAAAACAGAGAAGAGTGGGAGATTACTGAAACACATGGTGTTGCAGAAGCAGTTCAATATCTCAGGAAAACCAAAATACACATTTCATTAGAATTAATCAAAGAAATTCATAGAATATCATTCAAAGGTTCAAAAGGATTCGCAGGTCAGTTTAGGAAAAAAGGAGAAGAGGTTGTTGTAGTTAATGCATATCGTGAAATCGTTCATCGAGGAACACCTTCAACTGAAGTTACTAAAAAACTTAAGGAACTAATTATTTGGTATGAAAAGAACAAAAACAAATATACACCAATTGTTTTGGCTGCAGTTGTTCATAATCGATTTGAGATAGTTCATCCTTTTGCAGATGGAAATGGTCGAGTTGGCCGTCTTTTGTTAAATAATATTTTATTGAAACACAACAAACCACCAGTTAATATTGAATTTGAAAATCGTAGTGATTATTACCTAGCCCTCCGAGAATACCAGAACAATGGAAACATCCGACCTACAATTGAACTCATAATCAAGCAATATAAGAGACTGAAAGACGCGATCAGTAAAAAATAGGTGGGAACATACGTGGTCACCCAAATAATTCTTATCACTTAAGTATTATATGCGAAGTTATTGGTATTAGTAGACACTTGTGCTACTGGAACTTATTTGAAGAAAGTTCTTTAATCCAACCAACTGTAGCCCCTACTTCTGTGGAAGACTTCAGTTATCTTAACTTTATTTTTTAGTGCGCTGTAAACTAATCTATAATCACCAACTCTTAAACGATATAACTCTGGATTTTTGAAACCTTTGAGCTTTTTTATATCTGCTCCAGAACGCTTCTTAAATGGATCTTCTTTAAGAACTGGTAAGTGTTTTTTGATGCGATGTATACTTTCTCTTTCTAACTTACGAACTTGCTTAAGTGCACTTTCAGAAATAATAACTTCAAATATCATTGACGCTTACGAATTTTTCAGTAGCTAGAATTCTTTTCTGTCTTTCAAAGAATTCAGATTTTTCAGCAGTTTCAATCAGCATTTCTATAATTTGATTATATGTTTCTCCCTTATTACCAAACATATTCAGTCTTTCTTTAACTTGTTCAGCTACAGCAATAGTTGTGTTTTTCATTATAATGATTATAATGATTATAACACTTATAATACTTTCTATTTAATCACATAAGTATCATTATACGTAGTTTTTTAGTTATCTAACTCATTCTTAAGTTTCTTACTTAAATCTTGCTTAACTTTTTGAAAAATAATGGAAAAATCTAAATCAACTTTTTCAATTAGGATTTTTTCAGACAGATAAGAAAAGAAAAGTAAGAGATAAAATGGTTTTGATTAGTTCTTAGCTAGATCAACTCGCATAAGAATTCTATGTTCACCCTCACCATATAAGTTCGGTGCAACACCACGTATTTCAAAACCCTTGCGTAGGTATATTGCTAAAGCGTTGTTGTTTTTATAGTAAACAAAGAAGTATGCATGTTCCTTACCTCTATCCTTAATCTGATTAATTCCATGTTGAATCAATTTAGAACCATATCCCTTACGATTATGATCTTTATGGACACCCAACATATGAAGAAAACCACTATCTTGGAGGTTATTTACTTCTTCAGCCTCGAGAAAAACGATTTTAGAAACATCATCTGACAATTTATCATTTATTGATGTATATCCAACATCAGTTCCACTATCAGCAGTTAGAAGAAAGAACTCATCTCCCTTTTCCATCTGTTCAGTAAACCATTCAGGAGATAACGTATAGCCCCAATCAAACGGTTCGTTTTTAGAAATAGATGAAATAATTCCTACCTCTGACTCAGTTGCTTTACGTATTTGCATACTATATACTAGTGAAAACTGATTAAAAAGCTTATGATCAGTTGCGATAACCCCGATCAATGGCATCATCAGCAGAAGTAAAGCAAACTCGATTATCTTTAACTATGGATCTTGCTGTACCACTAGTACAGTCATGATAAACTTCACCAGAATTTGAACCAATGTATTTTGTTCCAAGTGGACAACCCATCTCAACACAAGCTAGCATACCTGAAGTGATTATATCTTCTGGTTCTGGCGCTTGTTCAATATTCTCTGCTCTCCAGTCTTCTAAGTAGAAAAATATAGTGAACATAAGTATCATTGATATTGCTGTAATTAAGAATAACAAAAGCTTTCCAAAAGTTCCAATTTCTTTTCTTGCTTGAAGTTCCATCTTACTTAATCCTCATTAAAGCTTTCTCAGCTAGTTTCTCTAGTTTCATATATCCTGTTGCAACTGCACCCAACAGCATCATAACCATATACACTTTCCAATGTGCAAAGTTATTGAGAATTATAATGTCATAAAGCCACTTACTTGCTCCAACAAGAAGAAAGATTATTCCAACACAAGCAACAATCCAGTGCTCTCCTTCTTCAATAAAAGCCATATTTAATCTATAGGGTCGAGAATATAAGTAGTTTTTGATTAATAAGGTTTAAAAACCATTTATTGGATAGTAGTATATGGTTGAAGCAGTTGTTAGAGATAATATTCTCTCAGAAATAGTAAAAAAAGTAAAAGATAATTATGGGTTTGGAGCATACCTTACACAATGCGTCTTTATATCTAGAGACTTAGCAGTCCTTATAGGCAAACAATTTCCAGAATTTGAAGTTTTTACAGCAATCGGACACAAGATGAAACGTCCATATACTACAAGCCACCACCAAGTTACAGTTGTTCAAGAACCAACGGAAGTATATTCATTAGACTTAACTGCCCCAATATACAAACAAGGAGAAATTACCAAACTTCGTGCAGATTCTACTCCTGGAATGTTAACAGAATTACATCGCCACTATGGAGGTACTTGGGAACTTAATGCCAAATATTTCCCCGAAAGTCAACACTTACGTCGTTTGAAAGATGGGCAATGGAGCACAGAAAAGCCAATTCCGCTTTCAGTAAGAATTACTACTTAAGCCTTATCGCCACTAGCAACACATTCTATCTCAATTAATGCTCCTAAAGGTAACGCTTTGACTGCTACTGCGGCTCTTGCAGGGGAATCTTCAGACAAATACTTAGCATAAACCCCATTCATAGCGCCATAATCCTTAAAATCTACAAGGAAAACTCTCAATTTTGTTAGATTCTTAAATGTCCAGCCAACTTCTGATAAGACTGCCTTAATGTTCTTAAGTGTCTGTTCAGTTTGGGCAGCGATTCCACCATCAACTAGTTTGCCGGTTTTTGGGTCAAGTCCTACCTGTCCGCCAACTTCCAGAGTATATTTATGGTCATGTAGAACTCCATGTGAAAATGGTCCGGTCGCAGCAGGTGCATTCTTAGATTCAATTATCTTTTTCATATTATTAGTAAGAAGTAAAAACATTTAAGACTTCTGCTTATGCGGACCCGCAACATCTCTAGTTAATAAAATTCCTAATCCAAATACTAGAGACCCAATACTTAAGACATAAATTGAAAAACTGATTGAAGTCAAATCAATGATATATCCAAATAATATAAATGCTACACTCAATATCAAATTCCTGAGAAAACTATTTATGGAGTATAAGGTTGCTCGCTGTTTTGAATTCATGTGTTCATGTAAGTAATTTTCTAATACTACTTCTTGATAAGACCAAATCGCATATATTAAGATTACAAAAACAATCAACCATATGCCAACAAAGTACCCCATAATAAAAAAGAAGACAAACTGTAATAAGATTATTAAGTACAACGAAGCTTTTTCTCCAATTTTCTTTTCAACCTTGTAAGAAACTAGAGAAACTAAACTTCTAATTATGAAAATAATCGCGAGCAATGTTCCAAAAATCGCTATGTTAAATCCCAACCATGCAAAGTAGGGTTGTTGTATAATATTATGAAATAATGATAAAAATCCTCCGGAAATGATGGAGAACCCCATGAACCAGCACAAACGTTTGTTGTCAAACAAATATGAAAAACTTTCTTTTATGTGCGCGGTTTGATTTTTTAAATTAAATTTTCTACGTTTAAATTTTGGCTCTTTCAGAGTAAGGAAAAAGAATCCACCAAAGATAAACATTAAACCATTTATGTAAAATACTAAACTATTATTCCAGACATAAATTATACTGCCTATCAATGCAGCCATGGCAATACTCACATAAGTTACGGCATTTGCTCTACCTTTGATTTTCTTAAATAACTTTTCTTTTTTGGATTGCTTAAGCGAGTCATATAATAACGAAACATCTGCACCAGATACTAAACTAAGTCCAATACCACCTAAAACTGCCGCAATTACAAACGACACATAATTTGCGCTATATCCAATCAACAAAAACTCCATACCTGAAAAAAGCAATCCCACGAATACTGCTACTTTTCTTCCAATCAAATCTGCAAAAGCACCACTGGGAATCTCTAATAACATCAAAACAAAGAATCCTGCCGCAATAATAGTTCCAACTTGAAAATAACTAACATTATTAGCTAAATAAAACATAACGATAATAGATGCTGATAGATAAAATCCTGTAATAAAATAATATACGTAGTACTTCCATATGTTCGAAGTATAATCTTGGCTCATACTGATTAAAAAGAAGTACAATAATTAAAGCGTTTTGATTAAAAAGGCTTATAAGTACCAATTATCACCGATAGATAGTATGGAAAAATCAACTAAGCCAGATGCAGAAGCCTTTGGTTTTGTAGCTTATCGTGGCAAGGTGGATCTTGAAAAAGAACTAGAAGATGTTAAACTAGCATCAGGCATGCCTGAAAGGTTAAAATTACAGCTAGTAACTGGTGTACATAACTTAGTTACTGATGATTCAGAATTAGTTACTCAACTTGAAGATGCAGAAGCTATGGGTTTGACGCATGTAATAAAAGCAACATTAGAAGGTGCTCAAAACAAAGAAGTTGCATATAATTTAACACACTTTATGATTGGCCTATGTTTTCAATTATTTAAGGTTAATGAAACGCATGGAGAAGTTATATATAAAAATAAAATAGATAAATACGTACGCTTAGAATAAGTAAACGTATTTTGATTAACTTATCTTAGAAAATTATTTAAGTAATCTTTGTTTTCTAGTCTATGGCAATACTAGCAACTCCATTGTACGTTACAGTGGGATCCTATTTGTTAGTTGGTTTTTTAGTTTCAATAGTTAGTTTTATTGTGGCTGGAGCTTTGTATATGAATCCGATTGTAGCAAAGATATATGAAAGTTTTAGAAAATCTGACGGATTTAAAAGTTGGACAAATAAAAAAGAATACATTGGAAAGATGTATCTGTTTGGAATGCTTATACCAAGCATATTATTTACTGTTGTCTATCAATATATTAAAGAAGTTCTTCCGGGTGGAATCATACCAAATGCACTTGTGTTTGGAGTAATCTTAGTTGCAGTTAGAATAATACCTCGCTGGGCTGATATGTTTATGCAAACAACATACCCAAACAAGCTACTAAAGATAGAATTATTAAATGGAACAATTATAAGTTTCGTAATGGCTTTTGTTTTAGCTCTGATTGGATAATATGAAAAAGAAAACAACTAAAGATACAATTACAATCAATCGGAAAGTACTCTCAGCTATTTTTGCACTTGCACCAATTACTGCAATTCTGATATCAAAACATGACCCTGCAGTTATGCTATTGTGGATAGGTGTCTTTGCAGGAATATATATTGGAAAACACTTGTGATTTCCAATTCGCAAATTACAAAGCAATTGGCGTTATTGGAAGGAATTGGTAAGTAGTTTTATCTGGGAAACTTATATATTCTAGTATGTATATTCAACAATATGAATCGGAAAATAGCTCTATTTGTAATACTGATATTCGTATTAGTTAGTGGATTAGTACACAATGCTTATGCAAATGAATATATTAGTGAGGAAAAGCTTTTTGCAAGTAGTGCCATAGACCAAAGAGCAATTGATGTTGCAATACAGTTAGAATTATATCTTGAAGCTCATACAGATATGACTCTCCAAGATTTAAAAAATGATGTTAGATTTAATGAGCTTGCTGTTCAGCAAGTTGGTGAAACAGGTTATACTTATTTAATTGTTCATGAAACTGGTATTTTAGAATTTCATCCAGATCCAAATATTAGGGGTGGAAGCTATAACAATTTCAAAGAAAGATTTCCAGTAATTTGGAATATAATTGATGAAACCCTTAGTTCTCCAGAATGTGTAGATTCTTCAGGGTTTTATGACTGGGAAGATATAAACAATATTGTAAGAGAAAAGTACACATACCATCGTTGTTTAAATTACAAAACTACAGATGGCTATACTTTTTTCATTGGAGCTTCTACTTATTTGGATGAATATGAAACAAGTTCAATAGATGCTAAAACAAATTTTAATATTTTTGAAAATAATATTATTTTATATTTGATAATTGTTATAGGTAGTATTCTACTTACATTATTTGTATTACATAAATACAACATTACAATTACAAATAAACTCACAAAAAAAATAATTATACAATTTACAATTATTGCAGTAGTTCCAATAATATTAATTGGAAGTATAATGTATATAACACAATCAAATACATCAGAAAGCGTTAATCAATTAGTTACTAACCATATTGAAGAAGATACACATATTATTTTAACACAATCATCTCAACTACTCACAAATTATATTGAAGAAGAAATGAGAGATTATCATACTTTCTTTGAAATAAATTCAGTCAATAATAAATATGGGCTGCTGCTTAAGGAAGCAGATAATACTGGAATTCTTAAAGATGAACACTTTTATCCCCTAGATACATCTGGAACTTGGCAAGAAGTACAAGATAAATTTATGTTATTATATAATATGCAAGATGATGAAATGGATTTAATCCGTCTGTTTCATAAAAATGGATATATTGTAAATGGTGTTGCGTTAGGTGAAGAAAACATAAATGATTACAAAGGCGATAAATCTTGGTTTGCTGATGTTATGAACCTAAATAAAGTTTCTAAAACAGATATCTATGTATCACCAATAAGTATTGCGCGAAGGACAAATTCACCTGCAATTAGATATGTAACTCCTGTTGAATATAATGGCGAACGACTTGGATTATTTATTATTAACTTTAAATCTCAAGCAATTACAAGAGAAATACAAAATTATAAATTTGGTGAATCTGGATATGCTATGCTTGTAGATTATGCTTATGAAAATGCAGAAGGTGATATACTTAACTGGCCAGTTATCTTATCTCGCTCAACAAATGATTCCATATACATGATTGATGAATCTGAATTAGCTAAGTGTGATATAAATAAAAACCAATTAACTGCACAACAAGGAATATTTGACCAGATAATTGATGAAAAAACATACCACTTGCACTACCAAAAAGTAAATGTTGAAGGTAAAGACTGGTATGTATTTATTGCTGCGCCGATGGATGAATTGCATGTTGTTGCAACACATATTAGCTCAGAAATGGATGATATTAATCAACAATCTAATTTAATATTTTTAATTGCAACTATCTTAACAGCAATTGGTGCAGTAATTATTGGTTTTATTTTCTCAAGGTCAATTTCTAAACCAGTTTCGCAACTTTCTAATATGTCTAAACAAATTCGTGATGAAAATTACAAAGCAAGAATTGAAATCAAAACTGGAGATGAACTAGAAGAATTAGGTGGAACACTAAATGCAACTGCTGAAGCACTCGGAAAAATGGATATAGAGAGAAAGAAAATTGACCACGCAAAAACAGAATTTATGTCAATTACATCACATGAGATGCGAAGTCCAATGACACCTATGCGAGGTCAGTTACAATTGCTTCTTGCAGGAACATTTGGAAAACTATCAAAAAAGCAAAAAGATTCACTAGATATTGTTTTGAGAAACGCAACAAGATTAGATAGTATTATTCAAGATTTCTTAGAAATTTCACGAATTGAAGCAGCAAGATTAAAGTTTGACTTTAAAAAAGGAACCAACATAAACGAACATATAAATCGTCTGGTTACTGAAATGCGGAACTTTATGCCAGAAAAGAATATTAAAATTACAACTAATTTAGCTAAGATGCCTGCCTTTGAAGTTGATCCAAATAGGATAATGCAGATTTTAAGAAACTTGACAAACAATGCAACTAAATTTACTCCTGAAAATGGAAAAATTGAAATTACAACAGAAAAGCAAGGAAAGTATATTTTATTTAAAGTAAAAGATAGTGGAATTGGGATATCTATGGAAAACCAACTTAGAATATTTGAACCATTTTTCCAAGAAGAACAAACTATGTATCGAGAACACGGTGGAACTGGTCTTGGACTTGCAATCTGTAGAGGTATTGCTGAAGCACAAGGTGGAAAAATCTGGTTAGAAAGTATAAAAGGTAACGGAACAACTTTCTTCTTTACAATTCCATTACAACCAGTATATGAAATTGCACCAATTAAACTTTTGTTCTCAAAGAAAGAAGATGTTGAAGAAAAATTAGAACAAGTTTTTACTGAGATACTGGGTCCAATTGGAAAAAGTGAAATTGTAAATATAAAAGTTAAAGGACTTGTTCGTGCGAATATCAATGAATATATTGATGAAATTACAAAATTGGGAATTATAACTAAAGAAACAAATTCAGAATTCAAGAAAAAAGTTGCAAAATTATTTGGCGCCAAATTTAAAACTAAAACAAATTTAAGTGCATTAGAAAAAAGTGGTTTAATTGCTACAGATAAAAAAGAAAAACGTTCAGTAAAAGCTGTAGGTGTTAGTTTATCTGAATTACAAAACACAAGTCAAGTAGAACCAAAAGTGGAAAAACCAAAAGAAGAATCACCAACAAGTGACTCAAAGAACTTATATGCTAAGGAAGATAATAAAAAAGAGGACAACACTAATGAAAATTAGCACAACAATAACTGCCGTGTTTTTAGTAATTGCATTAGTTTTGACTAGTTTAGGAACATATACTTTCATAAATACATCAACAGATATCATTGAACAACATGTTCAGAATAAGTTATTATCTACTGCTGAATCACGTGAAAATCATATTGAAACCTATCTTGAGCAAAATATCGAACGATTAAAATTACTTACAAGTAGAGTTGGGTTAAAAACAACAATAGAAGAATATAATATTGCTCCTTCTGTTGAATTACAAGATAAAATTACTGAAAGACTTACTAGTTCAAAAGACGCACTAGATGAATTTGAGCGAATTTGTGTTATTTCACCAAATGGAAAAGTAATTGCTTCCTCAAACCAAGCATTTTGTGGAAAAGATGTAACTGAAAAAAACTTTTTTGATAATGGAAAAACTGAAAATAAGATTTATTTTATTGAAGAAGATGATGAGATTAAATTATTTGTTACTGGACCATTTAATTTAGATGGTAAATTAGTTGGAGTCGGACTTACTGTAGTTAAATTAGCTAATCTAGAACAAATTATAAAAGACAGAACAGGTTTAGGTGAAACAGGTGAAGTATTAGTAACAATTCAAGGTGAGACTGAGAGAATATATTTATTTGAAAGATTATTTGAAGATGAAGCACTTTCACAAGATACTGAATCTACCGCAACTGCTGAACCAATGAAGCAAGCACTTCTTGGAAACGAACAAATATTTGAAAGTACTCTTGATTACCGAGATGAAGAAGTTATTGCTGTTTCTCAATATGTTGAGATTGGACAAATTGGTTTAGTTGCTAAGATAGATAGACAAGAAGCGATTGGAAGTATTCGGGACGAATTAGTAAAATCAGTTTCTATTGTTGGTGCAATTATACTTGCTATTGCAGGTCTAGTTGGGTGGTTCTTAGGCAAAAGAATTACAAAGCCACTAAAAAAATTAACTGAAAATGTTGATGAAATCACAAAAGGTAAATTAGATATCCAATTAGCGAAAAGTAGTGTTGTTGAAGTTCAGTCACTTACCGATTCATTAAATCGGGTTCTTGCAAGTTTGAAACTTGCTATATTAAGAACGGGAGCAAGTAAAAGTGAATTAGGTATTGGTGAATTAACAAAAGCAAAAGAAGAAGTTGAAAACAAATGGGATATATTAAACAAAAATACTGATGATTATATTATGCTTATTGACGATAAAGGCAAGATAAACGATTATAATAAAGTACCTGTAGATACTCCAAGAGAAAAAATTATTGGTGACACTATATATCGTTATTTAGACTCTGAAAGCAAAGTAAAGTTGAAAAAAGCATTTGAAAACGTAAACAAGACAGGAAAATCTGAATCAATTGAGATGAAAATAATTCTTCCAACAGGTACTCGGTGGTTAAGTACTAAGATAATTCCACTTCAGAATAATACTCCTAAAGAAGAAATAGTTGAAACTGAACAAAAAGAAAATAAAGAAACTCTACTAAGTAAATTAATTAAGAAAAAACCCGCTCTAAATAATAAGAAAAAACTAAATAAAAAAGATGAAAAAAGAAAACAAAAATCAAGAAGAAAGTAAGTTAGAATCAACTGCTGAAGAAACTTCAGAACAACCACTAGAAGGAACTCCTGAAAAATCAGTTGAACAACCAGAACAAGATGAAAGCAAGTTCATACTTATTAATACAGATATTACTGAAAGAAAACTCGCAGAGCAAAGATACAAAATTTTATTTGATTCTTCAGCAGATGCAATAATGACTCTTGCTCCACCAACATGGAGTTTTACTTCTGCAAACAAAGCAACTCTTGAATTATTTGGTGCTAAAGATGTGACAGAATTTACATCAAAAGGTCCTGGAGATGTTTCGCCTAAAAAGCAACCAGATGGGACTCTTTCTGGAGAAACTGCTAAAAAAGAAATTCAAAAAGCAATGAAAGAAGGTTCAGCATTTTTTGAATGGCATCATATGAAATTAGATGGGACAGAATTCCCTGCAACAGTTTTACTTACAAAAGTAAAAGTTGGTGAAGATGAATTCCTACAATCAACCGTTCGAGATATATCTAAACAAAAACATGAAGAAGATAAATTAAATGTTTTTATGAAAAGCTTTGAGAACTCTGCAACATCCATGGTTTTAGCTCAATACAAAGATAAAAAACCACAAATTTTACAAATAAATAAAGCATTTACAAAATATTATGGATACACTGAAAAACAAGCTGTTGGTATCAATCCACGTGTTTTAAAATCTGGTGAACAAAATAAAGTATTTTACCAAAAGATGTGGAAAGACCTACTAAATCCAAAAGTTGGTTTCTGGGAAGGTCAAATTATCAATAAAAGAAAAGATGGAAAGTTAATTACAGTTTTACTAACAATTAGTACCATATTTGACAAACAAAACCAGCCCGAGTATTTCACAGCAAATCATATAGATATTACTAAACGATTGGAAGATAAAGAGCAACACAAAGCAATATTTGATAATATTGATGCAGGCATTATTGCTGCAGACCCAAAAACAAAGAAGTTCATGTTTGCAAACAAAGGTATGAGCAATCTAACAGGTTACTCTGAAAAAGAACTTATGAATATGAAAGTAGGACAGCTACACCCAAAAAAAGGTTTGTCAAAAGTCATTAAGGCATTTAAAGCGCAAATCTCCGGAAAAATAAAGATGGCTAAGAATCTACCTGTCAAGAAAAAAGATGGAAAAGTAATTGAATGCGATATATCTTCAACTCCGGAAAAAATTGGGAATAAAAAAGTCTTGCTTGGAATATTCAGAAAATCTGAAAATAATGTTTGCAAGCCAATTGAAGAAAAACCAAAGCAAACTAAGAAAAAACTAACTAAACACTCGAAGAGGAGAGTTTCTAAGTCCAATAAGAAAGCTAAGATGAAACAAATCAAGAAAGATTTGAAAAAGAAACCACAAGTTAAGTTAATGTAAAAACTATAACTATATATACAAGAATATACAAGTAGTAAAATGGGTATGTATGATGTTCCACTTGAAAGTGTTATTATTGCGTTATCTATGGTTTTAGTATATATTTCATATCACTTTTCAAACAGACTCGGAGCTAAATTCAAACAAGCATCAAAGTTATTTTTTATGAGTTTCATTTTCTTGTTCATTTCAAGTATACTTGATTTGTTAGATGAATTCTACTCAGCCTTTTTAGTTGATATTGGTGGAGAAATTGGGCTAATCATAACTTTCAGCTTATTTATAATTGCATTAACTAAATTCAATGCTATTGGGGGACGGAAATGATAGAAGTTTTTGATGTTGTACTTGAAGGAATTATTGGAATACTTGCAACTGTTGTTGCGATGATGATTTACAAAAATAAAGGAAAGCTAAATGTTTTTGCAACGGGATTCAGCTTAATTGCTATCGCTACCATCTTTGACGTTATTGATGAATTTATTGACCACATTCTACTTGACATTGGTGGTAAGGGCTTTTTTATTTTAGGAATTATTGCACTTATTTGGGTCTTCAAAAAGAAGAACTAAGGAAAACTTATTTATATAATCCAGTATATAATCTAATATGCGTAAGAAGACATCTAGCAAAGCAAGTAAAATAAATAATAAACTTGCTAAAAAGCATATTTCTAAGCCACAATCTAGGCGCCCAACCCCACCTAAACCTATCAAAAAGGTAGTTAAAATGGCTAAAAAAATAACAAAATCGGCACAACAAAAAGTAAAACGCAAGATAGCGCATACTAAATCAAACCTTGATATTCACAAAACAACTAAAAACATACTTGATAAAACTCAGCCAAAAAAAAGTGTTGCTAAAAAACTTGATTTGCAAGCAGTCAAAAGACAGATTGAAGCTGAACTTAAAGGTGGACATATTGAAAAACATGAAGCACAAGTACTGGAAACCCGCGCTCCAGCTGCACATGCAGTTGCTAAAGGCGCAACAACAGAAGGTATTCAAGCGCAACCAAAAGCTATTGATTCGAAAAAGTTTATTCAGACAGGTGTTCCAGGTTTTGACGATTTATTTGATATAGGTGTTCCAAAAGGCTCTGCAGTAATTGTAGCTGGTGGAGCAGGTTCTGGCAAAACAATTATGTGTTTACAGACACTAATGCACCACTGTTCACAAGGCAAGAAATGCTTTTACATGAGCTTTGAAGAATCTGAAGAAAAATTGCTACAGCATATGGAAGAATTTGGCTGGCCAGCTAAAAAGTATGCTAAAAAAGGTTTACTCAAGGTAAAAAGATACAGTCCATTTGAGATTACTCGATCAGTAGATGCTATGCTTGCAAAAGAAAAAGGCGAACTTCTGATTGACCTAGACCCCGTAATTATACCAAAAGGTTACAAGCCCGACTTTATTGTACTTGATTCTCTAACTGCAATTGCTTCTGCATTTGCCTCAAAAGAAGATACTTACCGAATATATATTGAACAGCTTTTCAGATTCTTAGAAAGAATGGGAACAACTAGCCTATTAATCACCGAAACAAAGCAGATCCCTGAAATCTTCTCTCAAACCGGAGTTGAAGAATTCCTCGCAGATGGAGTTGTAGTTCTATACAACTTCAAAGTAGGAGATGTACGAGAAAAAGCAATAGAAGTTCTAAAGATGCGAGGTGCTAGCCACAAAAGAAAGATCGTAGCTATGCAAATCACATCACAAGGTGTTGTAGTTTATCCTGAACAGGAAGTCTTCGCAGGTCAAGATTAATACTTCCATATACTTACATATACATAGGAACACTTATATAGAATATAGTTCTATATATAATATATGAGTAAGACTAGCAAGAAAAACAGCAAAATTAAAGTAACGCTTTCTATTGATAAGGACGTATATAGAGCTTTTCAGAAATATTGCGAAGATCATGATTTGATGTTATCTAAACGAATAGAACGAAAAATGAAAGAGGAAATGGAAAAATGAAAGCTAAACTAATTCTTCCAATCATAGTTTTGATTCTTACACTTAGCTTAGGAACTGTTTCAGCAGCAGACTTAAGTGAGTACTATTACTTTACTGCATATGATGCAGGTGTTACTTGGGCAACGAATCCTGCGAATATGGTAGACGGAACTGAGACAAACTATGCATCAACAACAACAAATAATGATGCTCAACTATTAAATGTAAACAACTGCACGGGAACAGACTTAGGTGCAATAACTTCTGTTGAAATCCGAGCATATGGATATTATTCTGGAAATGATGAAATTACATTAGTACCAATTTTTAATGGTGCAACTGGAGATGATCACACAAGTGCAGTTCCCGCAACAACTGGTGCATGGGGAACGTGGTTTGATATAACTTCAGATACTAATGCACCTGGAACGTGGGCTTGGACAGATGTAGTAAACTTAGACACAACAGTCAACTATGTCAAATCCGGTGGAGCTGCCCTAACATATGTAGGTGAAGTTGAAGTAAGAGTTAATTATACTGCAAATAATGCTCCAGTAGTTTCAAACATCAGTATGTCACATGTTACAATCAAAGGTGGAAATACCGTCACAATATATGCCAACTCAACATTGCATGAAGTAAATGACACTGATGGCGTAGATACTGTTCAGTTATTCTGTAATGAAACTGAAACAGTAACTTCCTTAGATACTACATGTACCAGCGGAGTACGCATAGATGCAACCGATCCATATGATTTTACATGTAGCTTTCCAACACCCGCAGATGATTTAAACCACACAATCTTCTGTCGCTTATATGACGGAACTACATATTCAACAGCAGTTAATGAAAGTTACGTAACTGACTCAAGCGCACCATCTCTTTCGATATATTCTGTTGCGGGAGATACATCTCCAAGCTACTTTGACACTGCAAACGAAGGTACTACCGATATTAACATAACTGGAGAAGCAGGAATGTCATGTAAATGGTCTTCAACAGACACAACATATAATGGTATGTCTTCTGCTTGTATTATACAAGGAGCTACAGCAAACTGTTCTGTAAATGATGTATTAAGCCAAGGTTACTACACAAGATATATATCTTGCCAAGATTCACTTACAAACCAAAATACTGCAGCAAACAACTTAGATGTTAGTTTCTACTTAGATTATACCAATCCAACAACTTCAGATAATTCAGTTTCAACTGTTCAAGCACCACCATATACTGTAACAATAACTGAGTTAGATAATGTTGATGGAGACCCAACTACATTATATTGTACAGACATAACTAACGCATGTAATCCAGACACTGCAATTGACAATGGTGGCACAGTAATATTTACTTCAGCTAATCGTGGAGCTAATTACTTCAGGTACAACTCAACAGATGACGCTGGAAATCAACAAACTACTGTTAGCAAGACAATCAACATAAACCAACTTCCAACATTTACCTCTGCCACAGATAGTGCAACAACAATTGCAGGTGGAGCAACAGTAAACATATCAACGGTCGTAGATGATTTAGACAACCAAGAGGTAACTCTTTGGGTCTGTAGTTCGGAAGGTGCAACATCTGCAGGATGTACTGGAACAGAATACTGCAACTTCACAGAAGTTGGTAATGTATCTTGCACATTCACTGCAGAATCGGATTCTGCAACACACAACTGGTATGCTTACATATATGATGCTTCAGATGAAGCAGCCATAACTAACAAAACAGGAAGTTATACAACAGATGTAACTTCACCTACAATTACAATAGTAAGTCCAATTGCAGATACAACTTACACACAAGCATCTTTAACTTTCACAATTACGGTAAATGAAGCACTAACAAATGCATGGTATACAATAAATGACACTACTAATGTTTCAATGTCAAACACCTCACTTACCGTTTATACACACACAAACACCAGCATTGAAGATGGTAATTGGAATATGACGTTCTGGGCTAACGATAGCTACGGCAACCAAATAGAAAGTAGCATAATTGCATTCATAATTGATACAACCGTTGCGGATACATCTGCTCCAGAAATAACTGTATGGAGTCCAGTCAATAATTCTTACTTGACGTTAGCAAACGTTTTGCTTAATATAACAACAAATGAAAATCTAAGTTGGGCAAACTATTCAGATAATGGTGGCGCACAATCTGCTTTAGGAAATATAACTCACGATAGTTGGAACAAGACCGTTGTTTTAGCTGAAGGAGAACATAACATCAGCTTCTATGTGAACGACTCCGCCACTGGAGACAACTTTGCAAACACAACTGTAACTTTTTACGTTGACTTAAACAATGCAACAATAGACTCATTTTCTTGCACTGACAATGTAAATGATAGTCTAAACATAACCTGTAATGCAAACGTAAACGACTCAGTTGGTTTAGATTATGCAATTATTGGTCATAATACAACTGGAACTTTCCAAAACTCGTCGCAGATTAGCTTATCTGGAACATCAGATACTGCAACATATGTAATTGATAACGCAAATACTGCTCCCGGCAACTTCACTACAGAACTTTATGTATATGATCTCTCTGGCCAACTAAATTACACATCCATAGAAGTAAATGTTTCAGACGATACGTTACCAACAATAGGTAACATAAGTTATGTTCCAAATACAACTTTAGAATTAGACCCTAATGTTCAGATTAATGTTTCTGCAGATATTACTGAAGATTATCTAATCTCAACAGTTGTCTTAATGTATCAAAACACAACAGATACTGATTGGACAGTAGTTTCTATGATGAACACTTCTACTTCCAGATATAATGCTAGCTTTACTCCAGAAAACGGAACATATACGTTTGCAATTAATGCTACAGACTTGCAAGGTAATCAACAACTATCGGACAACACGACGATTATTGTTCAGAATGATACAAACACAACAATCACCACAACAATCCAAACAATTGAATCATATACTATTGCTCAAGCAGCGAGCAACAACTCACTCGGTGACTTCCTATTAAACAATACTGGAGATACGGATCTAAACATCACGGTAAATCTTTCTGCAAGCAACTCAGTACTTACGCGGCTCAGTGTCAACTATACAACACAACAAAATGAAACCTATACAGTTAGCTCTGGAAACTTTGTAAATATTTCAGTTGAAGCAAATACTACCGATCTACCTATTGGATTATATCCATACAATGTCTCTGTAACTTACAACCCAACGATCGTTTATGAAAGATACTTGAATATTCAAAGTGCAAATGGGCCTTATCTAGAAGTTTCCATAACTGAGTACAGTGCTACTGCAGATGAAAGTGATGAAATAAACTTAACTGCCACAGTCACAAATCAAGGAACTGCTGATGCAACTGGCGTCTTCATTATCTGGACTTTGCCAGATGATTGGACAATTAACTCTGGATCAGCAAGTAGAGATATCGGCAACTTACCACTTGGTGTTTCAGCAACAAATACACTAACCACAACAGTAGGCTCAACAGGAACAGTAACAATCACCGCAAATGCAAACTCCACAGAAGCGGTGACTGCGTCTGATTCAAAATCAGTAACGGTTGGAACACCAACAACCATCACTCAAACAATCGCTTCTGAGAGTAGTTCTTCTGGCGGAGGTGGAGGAGGAAGCAGTGCTACTGAATATACTGAAACTGAAACGATTATTGAAGTTGTACGTGGAACTAAAGAAACAATTCCAATTACAATCACAAATACATACCCAAACTCAATAATTAATGATGTAACAATCACAATTGATGGATTTATCTCACAATATGTAACAATAAGTCCAGATATATTATCTGGAATACTTCCTGGTGAAAATAAAACATTTAACTTAATTATTAATGCACCAACTTACTTAGATCAAGATGAATATGTGCTTAAATCAAAAATCACAGGTAGCATAGTCTATGGCAATCTTACAAAAACCCTAACAGATAAGCGAACATTTACTTTACTGATACAAGAAATGAGTAACACTGAAGTTTCTGAATTAATAGAACAAGCTAAACAAGATATAGCTGACATGAAACAAGCTAACTTTACAACAACGAAAACTGAAAAGTTACTCGCTAGTGCAGAAGCATGTCTTGAAGCAAAAGACAACACTTGCGCAAGAGATCTCGCTAACCAAATACATGAAACGCGATTAACTGCATTCTCCACTTACGAAATTATGCAAGAAATTGAAAACGCTATTACAAAATCAGAAGCAAGAAAATTAGATGTTCCTGAAACAAAGAATATGTATAATCTAGCACTTGCTGCATTCAACAGAGAAGATTATGATACGGCACTTCAAAGAATCAAAGATGCACAACTTACACTTGCTCTGGAAACAAAAGGTCGAATCAACATCATTTGGTTAATCACAACATACTGGTGGGCTTTAATTTTAGGTGGAATTGCATCATACTTCTTAGGACTTATAATCTATAAGAAATTCATGGCAGCAATCATTGCGCAGAGACTTAAGAATCTAGACAAGGAAGAAAAGACAATACAACAACTCATCAAAGATACACAAAAAGAATTATATGTGAAAAAGACACTCAGTAGCTCAGAATACAAAACTCGCATCTTGGGTTATAATACAAGAATACTTAAGATTAAATCTCTTCGTGCTAAGCTACGTCACAGACGAGTTGCAATACTAAAAAAAGAAGAACAGATCAAAGATATTGAAAAAGAAAGAGCAGAAGTTATCGGCATGATCAAACACGCTCAAACAAAGTACTTTACTTTAGGAAAAATATCTCGAGAAAGATACAATGAAGAAATTGAAAAAGAAAAAGAGAGGTTAGCTGAAATTGAAGATGAAAAAGCAACACTAGAAACAGAACTTGCTAAAGAACAACAGATCAAAACCGAGAAAAAGAGATTTAGCTTTTTTGAAAGAAAAGTTCTGGACAAAGCTGAAGAAAAGAAACTAAGAAAACATGAAAAAAAGATCTCTTTGAAAGATAAACTGAAACAAAAGAGAATAGGTAGAAGAGAACTAAATATCGATATGTCTTCCAACAAGACTCGCAGAAAAAACAAAGCGAAAAGACACTTCGAGAAACTGGGATTTAAAGTGAAACGAAAATGAAACGAACTAAAGCAGAACAACAGATGTATCAATTATGCTATGCTACACTAGCAATCTGTTTAGTTCTTGGTGGAGTAACTTACTATGGTTTTGACGAGTTTAGTGCAGGAATCACAAGTTTTGCTACAATTCAGATCGGTGATGACTATGAAACATCTCCTCAAGAAAAATCTGTTGAAGTTACTCGCGAACTAGCTATAGAAAAGATCAGCCAAGCAAAATTAGATATTGCAGAAATGAAAGAAAATAATTTCAAAACAACTTATTCTCAAGATCTTCTCGCTGAAGCTAACTCTGCCTTGGATCGTGCAGACTATGCAGAACTTCTAAGAACTGGAAACTTCACAAACACATTAGTTAGAGAAGCGAAGGTTGCACTAGAAGGACTTGATTATGCGGGCTTTAGTTACGCAGGAGTTCTTATATATACAGAACAGATTTCCGAAAGAAAAAAACAAGCATATGTTATATCGGACTCCCTATCAATCCTAGAACCTAAACTAGGAGAATATATAGAATTAGGTGTTGATACATCTGAAGCTGAAACTTTGCTTGAATCAACTAAAACTGCTTTTAATGAAGAACGATATGAAGATGCTGAAGAATTAATTGACCAAACTAATAGTGAACTTGATGCGAAACGCGCTGAGATGACTTCAGTTAAAGCGCTCACACAAGCAAGCAAATCATTTGTAGAACGCAACTGGTGGCAGATAACGATTACGGGAATACTACTTATTATCTTTGGGAGTACTATATACACAAAGTATCATATCTTAAAAACCAAGAAAAAAGTAAAACATCTAAAAATAGAACGAACAACCTTAAATGAATTAATGAAGAAAGCACAAAGAGAACGCTTTGAGTCTGGAACACTTTCATCATCAGAATACAAGATCAGAATGAATAAATACAAAGACAAAATTATGGAAATCAAACGGACACTTCCAGTTCTGAACTCCATACTTCACAAAAAGAAAACGAAAGTGAAGCCGAGCAAAGCAAAAGCTTTGCGTGGCCACGCTAAACGACGCTTAGCTTGGAAACCAAAACAAACAAAACGGAGGCAAAGAAAGTGATTGCAATAGAAAGCTTCAAAGCATTTAAGCCAAAAGATATTGGTGCAATAGCAGTACTTGCTGGACTCCTTTCCTTGATCGTATTCTTGCTAGATAAAGTTGCATTTGATAATGTAATTGCACTCATACTTGCTCTTAGTTTCTTTGTAACATTTACAACACTGCTGGTACGGAAAGCAGGAACTGCAACACTTTTCTATGCTATTGTAACTGCCCTAACTCTGAACATTGCTAGCTTTGGAACTACTGGACTGTCCAAAATAATTGTTATGATTCTTGCTGGACTTGTGTTTGAAATCACATTCTTAATTCTAAAGATTGAACTTAAGAACATACCCTTAGATGTTATTGTAGGTACTGCACTATCTACTGCATCTATCCCACTACTAACTGGTGTTGTGGCATCAACAGAGATTGTTAGAAGCTTAATGACTAACTTCATGAACTTGGTTCTTCTTGGCTTCATAGTAGGGCTAGCTGGAGCAATACTAGCATTCTTACTATGGTGGAATGTCAGAACAGCTAAATGGATCATGAAGTTCGAATATGAATAAAACCAATATTTGAAAAGTATTTAAAATAGTATATACTTATTTTCTATGGTCAAATTAATGGGGAAAATAAGAGATGCCGAACGATTAGATCATATACTTAATATTCTTTTCGAGGAAGGTTTTGGTTACTTTATACATAAACTAAGCTTGCATAAGAGAATCAAAATACATAAACAAATTAAAGGCAGTATCAAAAATATAAAACGCAACTCTGAACCAGTACGTGTAAGAAAAGCCATTGAAAAACTCGGCCCTACTTTTATCAAATTTGGTCAGATTCTCAGCGTACGACCTGATCTTGTACCAAAAGAATACATTACTGAATTAAAGAAACTACAAGAAGATGTACCTTCTGTCCCGTTTGAAGAAATAAAAAAGATTGCTGAAAAAGAATTAGGTAAAAAATTATCTGCTGTCTTTAAAAAATTCGAAGAAACACCCATTGCTTCTGCATCAATAGCACAAGTTCATATGGCTGAACTTAAAAGTGGAGAAAAAGTTGCAGTTAAAGTACAAAAGCCAAAAGTAAAAGAAATTATTACAGAAGATGTAGAAATTATGTTATTTTTTGCGCACCTTCTTAACAAAAACTTCCCAAAATTCAGAGACTATGATCCTGTTGACATAGTAAGAGAATTTGCTGACTGGACATTTAAGGAATTGGACTTTAGAAAAGAAGCAACCAACATAAAAAAATTCCAAACAAATATGAAAGACCAAAAAGTAGTGATACCTAAAATTTTTGATTCTTACACTTCGCAGAGATTATTGGTAATGGAATTTGAGAACGGTCACCACATAGATACGTATAAGTTCAAAAATGAAGCTAAAAAGAAGGAATTTGTGCAAGAATTTGTAAATGCCTTAGCTAAAATGATCTTTGAAGATGGTTTCTTCCACGGAGACCCGCATCCAGGTAATATATTTATTTCTCAAAACGAGTTACCCTTATTCTTGGACTTTGGTATGGTTGGCGAACTATCTCCCGAATTACGTAGCAAGATATCAACGATATTTATTAATCTAGCTAACAAAGACACAGATCTGGCGATCAACAACCTAGTTGACTTAACAACAAAGAAAGAGGGAGCAAGAATCACCGCATTCAAGTCGGAAGTAAAAGCCATTATTGAAAATTGGTATGATCAACCAATAAATAAGTGTAGTTTTGTTAAAACATTTTATGATATTGTCAGTGTATCTGCAAAGAACCGTCTATCTATGCCCTCCAACCTAGTACTTATGATAAAAGCATTACTTGATTTAGAAGGAATCGTATTACAATTAACACCAAATGCTAATGTAGAAGACCTATTGCGACCGTGGATTGAAAAAATGGTTTTGAAAAAGTACGATCCAGTTGCTCTTACAAAAAGTCTCGTCACAGAAATTAAAACAAATCAAGAATTCTACACACACATTCCACAACATCTTAGAAATGCACTCAAAAAAATTGAAGAAGGTAATTTTGATGTGCACCTAGAAGATATTGAACTTACTGATCTAAAACAACATATTGACTTTACTATGGGCACAGCAGTATTAGGTGTAACAATCGTAGCTCTCCTCTTTTCATCATCTCTACTTTTCGCTCTTGACAAAGACATACAAGTATTTAATTTCCCCTTAAGTTACATTGAAATATTCGTAGCATTTACTTTGCTACTGTACGTATTCAAGAGAAACTCTGACATGAGGGAAAATTATAAATAATACATTGTAGAGTATATAATACAAGGTAACTAAAATGGATATATTTGATAAAACGTTGAAACTAGGACTTGATCTGCTTTCAGTAGGCAAGAAACGGAATGATCTGCTTGTCAGTGATCTAAAAAAACACTATGACATTTCTGAATCACAAGCAAAGAAATTAGCTATAGATCTTAATAAACATGCTAAAGCATCACATAAAGAACTGCTGAATCTAATTGAAGGTAATCTAAAAGGTGTTGTTGATAAAAAAGACTTAACTGAAATAAAGAAACTGCTATCGTTAGATACTACAACTAAAAAACCCAAAACAACTAAGAGAAAGTAACTCTTACTTTCTTTATTTATTTATTCAGAATAACACTTACTTTTTCTTCTTTATTGTACAATTATTGCAATGTTCTAGATAGCTATAAGTTAGCAAACCCAATCCAATTAGAACTCCTCCACCTGCATAGATTCTCCAATCTTGGCTTAGGTAGAAAAGCAATCCAGTTGTAATTAAGATTCCAAAGAAAGCAGGTATATTAAACCAACCAATATTCAATGGGATCTTAAATGGTCTCTTTTTCTTTGGATACTTGTATCTGATGGAAAGAAGAGCTCCATTAATGATTATGAATGTAGCAAATATTGCAAAGTTTGTAACTTCTGCAACAAGCTTAATATCTCCAATCAAAGCAAATGCAATTGAAAGGATCATAGTAAATGCAACTGCAAGATAAGGTGTTCTTCGCTTATTATGAATAACGGACATCCAACTAATCTTCTTGAATTTCTGACCAATACCATACATCATTCGAGCAGTTGTTACAAGGATCATAAGAACAGTATTTGCTGTTGAGAACAGAGCAATAACTGCTAACAAGATAAATGCATTGCTACCCATTACTGCTGCAGCAACATCTGCGAGTGGTGCTTTACTTGCTCCTAATACTTGCCATCCAAGTATAGATACAGATGCCAGTGCTACAAGAACATAAAGTATCGTTGAAATTACAATAGAATATATCAAAGCTCGTGGAATTATTTTTTCTGCATTCTTAGTTTCTTCTGAAAGCTTTACAATAGCTTCAAACCCAATAAATGCAAAGAAAATCAGTGCTGCTGCGGAAACAGTTCCACCAAAACCATGAGCCATTTCCATATAATCAACCTTACCAAAGTAAGACAAACCAAGTACAATAATAAGTATTAATCCACCACCTTCAATCAAAGTACTAATGATATTAAACTCGGAACTTTCTTTAATTCCCCAAAAATTGACAAATGAGAACAAAACAATACAAAGTATTGCACCCATAACAATTGGAAGTGAAACATAACTTGCAATTAGTCCACCAAAATATCCACCAAAACCCAAAGCAACTGCTGCTGCAGAAACAATACCTTCAAAGATAATCAACCACGCTAAAAGAAAACCAACTCGTTTACCAAATGCTTTTTCTCCATATTCTGCCTCTCCAGAATCTTTTGGATACATAGAAGATAGCTCAGCATAAGAAAGACCAGTAAATGCTGCAACAAATGCTGCGATTAAAAATGAAATCCAAAGTGAGTTACCTGCAATTGCTGCTGCTTCACCAAGAAGAGCGTATATACCTGCACCTAAAATTATACCTAAACCCGCAAACGTTGCCTGAAAAATACCAAGTTCTCTCTTCAGCTTAGGCTGCTTCTTCTTTCGGAACATATAGTCTAGAGAACATACTTATTATTAAGAGTTTCTAAGCATTCTGAATTTTTTCTCTAGCATGTCTAAGCTTCCTAAAACGCAAGACTTCTTCAGTAATTACAACTACACATAAAACTGTCAAAGTAGTCAAAACAAAAATGATGTTTGTATCTTTAAAGTATACATTTATTATAACTAATATTGCTCCAACAATTGCAAGAACAGTTCTTACGTAGCTTAAAATAGTTCGTTCTTCAGAAAGAGATGTTTGTTCTTCAGCTAGAAATTTCTTTTCGGACTTTTTAGCCATTATATACTAAGGAAGATACTTGTTATTAAGAGTTTCTCCACTTCATCCCAAAAACTTCTTATCAAACAATTTAACAACGTCTGAAAACTTTCTACTTCCATCTGCGAGCTTGAGAATATCCTTACATGCTTTTTGGTTAACTCCATCATAAACGCGCTTGATGTTAAAACCATGATCTAAACTAACTAAGTGCTTGTACTCTTTATTACCTTGTTTAAACATATTTCCCAAAGTTAACTTGTCTGGATCTTCATCTAGAAAAACTGCAAACTTACCTTTGAACTCGGGCTTTATGTTACGTTTGATACATATTATTTTCATATTAGTTTTTACTACGAATAACATTTACTTTAGTATATGAAGTATTTTAAGTCTTACTCAATAATAATACAATGAACAGCAATATATACCTAATGTCGGCATCTGAATTAAAACAAGTATTAACTCAGAGTATTGTGCACGAACTTATACCTGAAGCAGTACCTACACTAGGTCATAAACTGGAATATCGCTCAACAGAACAAATATTAGCAGATACGTTTCTTAAGCGCCCAAACAATATCCCTGAAGACCAATTCGAAGAGTTCCAAGGAAACTTTGAAGCAGCATTAGAAACAATATCAAAAAAACTGCCAGACTACGATATAACTGATCCAAAACAACGGCATGAAAATCAAAAGATACTAATGCTAATTCTCAAAACTGAAAAAGAGCACATATTGCATAAACCAGTCTTAGGTAAAACAATATATAATCATATGCTTGACAAACTTCCCGAATTAGAAGGTATGGACTCAAATGAAAAACTAACTTATGAGTCAATATTTTTATCAGTAAAGCCACCAAAAGGAGAAAAGCAAAGAGTTCTAACTTATTGTACTAAGCAACACGATGCAAGTACTCCAATATACTGGCAATGTGCTGTGAATATTGATTTGCAAAAGGGCTTTGATTTATTTACAAATTTTGTTGAAAGCGGACCAGAAAAAGATGATGATTTATTTTTCGCATTTAGTGCAATATGTCTCGGTCTAAGACATAAAGACTTGCTCGCTCAACTTCACAAAAATGAAGATTTTAGAAAGATACTAATCGAACGCGCATACGACGTCTTAGTCAAAAAAGGTTACGAAGCTAACTTAGAAGCAAACGGCTTTAGGCTAACAAAAGAAGGGGACATAGACCTTGAATTCTTATTAGAAAACAGCAAAGAAAACTAATTCTTACTTTTAGTGATATTCAACTTCTTACATAAAAGAGGGGGAGTGACTACATTATTAGCAAAACTTGGTGGCTCGCCTGCAAACCAGCTAACAACTTGCTCTGGAGTTTTACCAACCTCCGCAACACTTTTCATAAGATTAATCATGCTTTCAGAAATTCGTATATCTTTTGTCGGATGCTTTAGCTTACCATTTTCAACATAGAAGATTGCATCTCGTGGAATAGTTGAAAAAGTTCCAGTCTGATAATTCTGAAACGTTGTATACCAAGTATTTGTAATTATCAAACCTTTTTTCATCTGCTTAATCATCGATGAAGTACTTGCTTTACCCGGAACAACATAAGTATTACTTGGCGATGGATCTAAAATACCTGCAGATCCCGTTGTCTTAGTTTTGTATTTCTGTGCAGTGGAGTAATTATGCAAGAAGTTTTTGAAAACACCTTTAACAATAACAGGTGTTTTTTGCGAAGCAGTTCCTTCCTCATCAAACATAAAACTGTCAATACCGAAAGGCATATTTGCCCAATCATATATAGTCAGCTTTGGAGAACCAACAACTTGTCCTGCGTTCTTAAAAAAAGACATTCCAGATTCAGTAGAACCAATAGAACCTGCTCCAGCAACTGCGCTAAATAAATCTGACATTGGCAGTGGATGAAACAAAACATCATACTTACCTTGTTTGATTGGTTTTGGATTAACTGCAGATGCAGCGATTTTTCCAGCTTCAGATGCAGGTTTAGTTGGATCAAAGCCAGCTAAAACATTTGAACTAAAGACTTTATGTCCACTTGCTTCCTTAGATGCAAGAGCTCTTACTGAAATAGATATACCAGTTCCACGATCCATTACATCAAGACCGTTGGATGAAACAATACGAGATTCATCTGCAGTAACATCAAAGACACCTGTAACTCGTTTTGCTCCAGATTTCAAACCTGCATTGATTGCTGCTTGAACATAATCAACAGACTTGTTAAAATTCAGCAGTTTCTTATCATGTAAACCTTCTACTTTTACGTACCGATTCTTACCTTGTGCAATACCATAAAAATCTTTTTTTGGTGGAAGAAGCTTTGCAATCTTAATCATTTTAGCAAGCGTACTATCTACTTCTTGTTTAGTGAACTTCTTTATGTTCGCAGAAACAATTCGTTTCTTATATGCAAAGAACACTCCTGCGGACTCATCTTGCCAGTTCTTTGTAACTGCAACTTCATTGTTGACAAACTTAACTTGCTGACTATTACTTGTTCCAGAAGATACAACTATGTCTGTTGCACCTAGCTTCTGCGCCATCTTCACTGCATATTCAGGTATGTGGTACAAATCCATTCAATAGAAGTGTTTACTAGAATATATAATTTTTGTAAAATTATATTGGATAAGTTCATCTCAGACTTAAATAAGCAGTTACACTTACCTAAACTTGTGCTTTCTTACGCGTGTCTGCAAAATATTGTAAAGATTCGGGAGCTAACAATTCATAATCACTCCCCGCTCCCAAAGCACTTTGAAGTACATCATGATTAGTTATCAAAGCATTTCCAACTAAAAACTCAAACACACCCAAACGTTCATATTGTTCTTTAGCATGATTATAACCCTCACAACTATTCAACTCATTTACGTTAACACCTACAACTGTTGGGTCTTCCATTGCTGCATCAATTGCTTCTTCAATAAGAGACTCTTTACTCATTTTTGGAGTCTTAACAAGTAGATCTAAACTCTTCTGAGCAAAATCAAAAAGTAAAATTTTATCTGCCTTACTTAATTCTCTAGCTTTTACCATATCAGCACAGAGTGCTAAAACTTAAAACTATTTGTATACTCTATCGTCTTCCTAGTTTTATTCCCTTTAATCTAACATGTGGGCCACCCATAGTGACTGGAATAAGTTGCATTGGCTCGCCCTTACCGCAGTTGCCAACATCAAACTGAACTTTCTTTGTAAGAGCATCAATTGAACTGTAAATCTGCGGAGTAGTCAACTCCAGTGCGGGAGTCTTAACTGGCTCTGCTAGCTTGCCATTCCGAATTAAGTAAGCATCATTTCCAACTGCTTTAAAGTTGAAACGCTTATCATCAATGTTCCACTCAGTAAATGATTTAATGTAAACTCCTTTTTTTGTGTCCTTGATTAACTCGTCTTCTTTCCAAGAGCCAGGCATAAAATATGTATTTGACATCCGAGGTATTGGTTCAGATGCATATGCAACTGCCCTCGAGCTTGCATTTGAATGCAATCCCATCTTACCGGCAGTCTCTCTATTGTGAAGTAGTTCTGTAATTATTCCCTTTTTAATTAACCACTTCTTTCGTGACTTAACACCTTCATCATCATAAACATAGCTTCCTACTTTGTTAGCAACTGTTGGATTATCTACGAGATTAACAACATCAGTTCCAATACGAGAACCAATCATTGCGAGATTCACAAAAGACTCTCCTGCTTGTGCAGCTTCTCTGCCAAAGATGCGGTCTGCTTCATATGGATGTCCGCAAGACTCATGCGCAATAATACCTGCAACTTCCGGTGAAATTATAACATCAACCGTCTCTTTTGGAACCGAGATACTTTTCTGCAGATTCAACTGTAAACTCTTTAGCTTATTTAGAAGAATCGAACTAGCTTTCAAAGACCTACTAGCTTCCCAACCCAAGTTTGCTCCCAATTCTTTGTAGGTGTGATTCGTCTTAGAACCGTGCTTTATAGTGACAACATACAGTAAGTTAAACAGGGGAGTTTCTGCATAAATATTAGAACCTTCTGAGTTTACAAAATACTTTTTCTCAATAGACATATTAACAGAAAGATCTCTTTGCTTAACATTATACTTAGAAGAAATTATTGCTTTATCTAAATATTGTAGGTAAGCTAACTTTTGCTTTGCAGAAACTGACTTGAAACTAATCTTTTGTTTATGTATGGTTTTGTCTTTGTTCGGCTTTTCTGCAACAAACTGTATCTTATTATCATTTAGAACTGCAGATCGCTTTGCATTTGCAACTGCCTGCTTAACTAATGCAGTTACAGTTCTTTTGTCCAACTTGTTTGTTGATGCAAAACCCAGCGCACCATTTGCAAGAACTCTAATACCAATACCACTATCTTCAGAAAAACCAGCTAGTTCTGGAATACCATTACGAAACGCATAGCCATCAGCCCAAGAGTTTTCTAGGCGAGCTTCGGCATAACTTGCACCTAATCTCTGAGCAAGCTTGATACTGAACTCTGCAATCGAACGATCCATAAAATAATATTGTTTACTCTAATAAATAATTAACTAAAAAATAGCAAAGATAAGTAAACTTAGAAATATGTTTTTGATTTTCATCTCGTCTTTTTAAAGAAGCTAATCATATAAAAAACTCAGTTAGTACTAAACAATAACAATAAAATCATTATATACTCAAAGGAATAATAATATTATGGAGATGAAACTGTGACTGAGTTAATAATACAAGGAAACCTCGATGAACAATTTATAAAATCTGCAATGCTCGAGCTTTACCTAAAACAAGGTATACCTAAAAATGTAGAATATATATTAGTTATTGATAATCCAAAGTACTACAAAATAATAGAACCTAAAATCCCTCGCGAAGCGCGAGCAGAGTTTCGCAAAGCATACAAAACAGATCCGACATCAATGGCACTAACTTATGGGGTCTTCGACCTGATAATTATTAGCATCTCAACACAAGAAGAAGCATACTTGAAAACCAACAAAAAGGCGCTTGTTGGTTTAATGGGGCACGAACTTATGCACATCAAACAAAGACGTAGAAACTTAGATCGCTCAGTTCGAGCAGATGCTATAAGAGCATTTAGTAAGTTTGAACCACAACTACATAAGATCAAAATACCACAAAAGATCTTAGCAGACTTCTTTGCAACGATTGGCGAAAGTGCTAACTTTACGTTGAAAGATATTTACGACAACTTTCAGCTAATTGATGAAGGTATGGGTGATTATATACTTGAAGATTATTGGAACTTATACAAGTCCGGAGGTAGATTCTCCAAACCAATATTTTACTCAACAAAAGACAGCAACTATAAATTAATCGAGCACATAAGAGAAGCAATTGACTTCGAGCTCAACCTAATCTCTGCAATTGCACCATTTGTAAAAATGGCTAGATCAGGTAATGAACGAGCTAAGAAACTTGTTGAATTTATCGCAACAAATTACGAAGTCAACATATCTGAAGTTGCAAACGAATATGATGATGTTATCCAATATGCTATTGATTCTTTTGCTTGGACTTCAGCATATAGACAAAAATACTTTACGCTTATTTTTAAAAGAGCTCTTTTCTTACTAACATCGATTGAACGTGAGTTTGACCAACTTGACCTAACTAAAGAAGCTCCAAGAGTACTCAATGAAAAACAAGTTGTTGTGGCTATGGCAGATCAGAAAAGTGTAAAACAAAAAAATAAACCACAAAACGCAAAGAGAAAGAAAATTAAAAAAACAAAAAAAGTAAAATAAATTCTAAAAAAAGAAAAGTAAAACGTAATAAATAATTACTCTAAAAAGTTAAAGACCTTCTTATCAATTATTAGTCTCTTGAAGTCAGACACTAAACTAGTAAGTAAATGAAGTTTCTTTTCAGTATCTTTTGGAGAATTACCTAACTGTGAGATTTTTTGTAGTCTTGAAACTGTTGCTGTTGGCTTAAGTGAAAGTCCTTTAACGGATTTTACAGCCCACATGGGAGAAGTATAATGTTTGTTATTTATTGCATGCAAGCAGATCAAAAAGTTCTCTATCTGCAAATCAACCATCTCACCAACATACCAATAGTTCCCTCTCTTCAAGGCCTGTCTAAATCGCGTTCTTGGCCAAATTTCCTTAGTGGATAGGTGCTCTAAACTCGGCAAGAAATACTTCAACAACTGAGGAGTTGCCTTGGGCATTTTTGCCTTAAGATTAGCTACGATCTTAGTTGGATCATAAAGTGTTTTTGACGTTGAAACATAAGCTAAAGTTTCTCTGAAAAGATCTCGAGAAATATACTGATCTTCTTTAATCATATCTACAATAAAATTAAGTTCAGATTCTTTCTTGTAAAGAAGCGTGATGTTCTTTCCATCAACAAAGAAAAAATCTTGTGACTTTGTACGCCAGTCTGGCATTGCACCATTCTTAAAAACAATCCACTCAAACGTTTTTTCTAAACGTTTGCGACGTACTTCGCTATCTGGAATATGAGAACAAACAGCAAGTAAATTTATATCGGATTCGTTATCTGCAAACCCTTCTGCAAGAGATCCATAAATTACAATAGCTTTAACTCCCGAAATAGTGGAAACAACTTTACTAACTTTACGAGCAACAGACATTAATTCTTTCATTTCAAAACAATTTTTGCGTCAGCAACACCTCCAAATTTATCATTTACAATGAACGGATCAATCTCAACAGATTGAACTTCTTTGCTAGATGCTAACTTTGCTAATGCAACTAAAGTACTCTCAAGCGCAGATAAACGCGTCATCTTATTATTAAATTCCCGCACATCACTATATGTTCGCAACTCTTGCATTATATTCTTAACAGAACTTGGCTTAATCGGACAGCTCTCAATTATAACATCACTACGTTGAGATTTACCTACACCAATAACTAAAGAGCTCTTTCCTTTTGGTGGCTTTGAGATCTGAATCATAAAATGATGTCCCTCAACATGTTGCTGAGAAATAACAGATCCATTCTTGCGAAGTTTATTGAACTTCTTGCTAGCATGATCTTTATGATGAACAACATGAACTCCTCTTCGCTCAGCTTTGTGCACAATCACAGAGGAATCAACTTTCAAAACGCAAGGGAATCCTTTAACTTGATGTGCTCCAGAAACATTCTGATAATCTAATGTTGGTATGTGATATAACTTAAGGAAATCAAGAGAGCGTTGGTTAGTTAAGAGTTTCATACTATTGATATACTCTGGCATATAAATAACTTTTTGCTAAAAACAAGAATTAATGTCGTCCACGATGATCTCGCTTTCCTCTATGTAAGCCATGTCCGCGAAGATCATGTTCCCCACAGTGGTCGTCATGTCCTCTATGTGAACTATGATAATCAGTATCACGCGGGTGCGTATGTCCACTATGATAGGGTAGATTAGGTCCTCTTGCCTCGGGAGGCAATTGTCCAGCTAAAGAATTTATAACATCACTTTCATGATATTTTGCATCTTTCTCTCCACCTTTTGGCTTTACAAATCTATGCTCTCCCATAAAAATAGTAGTAAATAACGCTTTTAAACCCTTTGATCAGAACATTTTTCAACTAGTATAGTTCAGTATACTATGTTGTCATCAATAGCATACGTTGCAATCTTCTTTGGTCTCGTTGCAGGGCTAGTACACTACTTCAGCGATAAGATTCATGCATATCAAAGATACAAGCCAGAACTACTTTCTTTTGCTGCAGGTATCTCACTAACGTATCTTCTTTTGTTCTTGCTTCCAGAACTTTATGGTGGTATTGAACATCTCCAAAAGCTTTTATTCCTGTTTGTTTTGTTCGGAGCAGTCTTATTCCATCTTGTTGAGAAATATATCTATCAACATGACAAAAAGAAAGAAATCTTACGAGATCTAAGCATAGTTCATGCAGTATCTTTCTTTGGCTACCACTTTGTAATTGGAGTTGTCCTTGTAAACTTATTGGAAACAAACATAATACTCGGTACATTATTCTTAATTCCCGTATTAGCATATACAGCAATTGGCCAAGTGTCACTTAAAGAAATCCATGCAGATGTTACTGAAAAAGAAATAGTTAAAATCTTCCTTGCAGCATCTACACTAATCGGAATCATTGAAGCACTAGTTATTCAAATACAACCAAAAATATTCTATGCACTACTTGGCTTTGTTGCAGGAGCTATGCTATATCATGTAATGCGTGAAAGTATACCTAATGAAAAAGAAGGAAATGCAATTGCTTTCCTCGCAGGAGCTGTCTTCTACACAATTATCATCCTAATTATGTGGAGTATTTAATGAAAATAAGAAAGTATACTTCTAAAGATATTACTGGAATGATTCTCGTAGCTAAAACGCTTCCAAGTTGGTTTACTAAAGAAGCATGCAAAAACATGGAAATAGACTTCCTACTCCAAAATGTATACTTATGAAAAGAAAATCTAGCTTCCATTCCAAAGACTTTTATATGTAAGTTAGTTTACAAAATTGTGATATTATTATGGTAAATGAAATAGTTGTTTATGGAGCACCCAGTTGCCCTTGGTGTGTAAAACTAAAAGAATGGTTAGAAGAAAAGAAAGTAAAGTTTGAATATGTAGATCTATCTCTAGCAGCAAACAGAGATCGAGGTAGGGAATTAATTGAAAAGTCTGGACAGATGGGGATTCCAGTAACAATTATTGGTGATGAAGTTATAATTGGTTTTGACAAAGAAAAAATAGCTAAACTTGCTGAAGTAAAATAGACAAAACTTTTTATTTACTAATATAATTACTAAATTGATAATCATGGTTGAAAAAAAGAAATGTTCGGATTGTGGAGCGCCACTAGAAGGATTACTATATAATACACTCGGCAAAATATTTGGTATTAAACCGTCTGAAAGTAACTCGAAAATATGTAACAAATGCGAATCAGATGCTAAGAAAAAACCAAAAACTGAAACAAAAAACTCAAAACCAGCAGTTAAAGAAATTGAAAACACCAAAGAAGAAGAAAAAATAAAATCAAAAACTGCGCAACAACTACTTAATGATCTTGGAGAAGAAGATGATAATGAAGAAGGAGAAGAAAATGGCAAAGATAATTCATAATAAAGAAGAATGTATTGGCTGTATGGCTTGCGTTGCAGTCTGCCCAAGTAACTGGGAAATGAAAGAGGGGAAAGCAATTCCAAAGAAAACGGAAATAACAAAGGATGACTTAAAGTGCAACAAAGAAGCTGCAGAAACTTGTCCAGTTCAATGCATAAAAGTTGAGGAATAAATCAAAATGGCGAAGAAGATAACTAAAAATATGACATTTAGAGAAGCTATGAAAGTTAGTCAGATGTCTGGCTTGATCTTTCTAAAGTATGGTATGCACTGCATTGGATGTGCAATGGCAAACGAAGAAAGCATTGAAGATGGTGCTAAAGCTCATGGCTTAGGTGATGAAGAAATCACCAAAATGATCAAAGAAATTAATGAAAAAATAGCCAAAAGCAATAAAAAGCCAACTGAGACCAAAAAGTAAATTTTTACTCCTCTCCACAAAAAACAGTTGTTTATAAAAAACAAGTCTTATACTAAATAAATTGTTTTAAAACTGTATAACTTCTTTAGTATACATTTGGCTAGCGACATACATGATGTATGCGTTCTATTTGTATGTAATATGGTAATAAAACTAACTGAAAATGCACTCAATGTTCTCAATCATAGATATTTAATAAAAAACGAAAAAGGTGAATTAGTTGAAACACCTGATCAGCTAGTTCGCAGAGTTGCTAAAAACATATCGTTAGCAGATAAGGAATACAATAAAGATGTTAACTTAAAAGAAACTGAAGAAGAATTCTATCAAATGATTTCGGATTTAGACTTTTTACCAAATACACCTACACTTATGAATGCAGGTAACATACTTCAACAACTTTCAGCTTGCTTTGTACTTCCAATTGAAGATGATATGTCTGCAATATATGACGCAGTTAAATACACTGCACTTATTCATCAAAGTGGGGGTGGAACGGGTTTTAACTTTTCACGACTCAGGCCAAAGAACGATTTTGTACATTCAACAAAAGGCGTTGCTTCAGGACCTGTATCGTTTATGAGCGTATTTAATGCATCTACTGAAGTTATCAAACAAGGTGGCAAAAGACGTGGCGCAAACATGGGCATCTTACGCGTAGATCACCCTGATATTATTGAGTTTATCAATTGTAAGGAATCAGAACTATCTGTAAATAACTTTAACATATCTATTGCTCTCACAGACAAGTTTATGCTTGCGCTTAAGAAAAAAACAGACTATGATATTATCAATCCACGAACGGGAAAGAAATCGGGAACTCAAAACGCTAAAGAAATCTTTGACCTAATTATAGAAGGTGCCTGGAGAAATGGAGAACCTGGAATCATCTTTATTGATGAAATAAACAAGTACAATCCAACACCACATATTGGAAAAATAGAAAGCACTAACCCCTGCGGCGAACAACCACTTTTACCCTATGAATCCTGTAACTTAGGTTCAATTAATCTATCAAACATGGTAAAAAAAGGGAAAATTGATTTCGATCATCTCAAAAAAATAACTTGGGCAGCAGTTCATTTCTTAGACAATGTTATTGATATGAACAAATTCCCACTTAAACAAATTGAAGACAACACAAAAGCAAATCGAAAAATTGGCTTAGGTGTTATGGGCCTGGCAGACATGCTAATCAAACTTGGATTACCATATAATTCTCAAAAGGGCGTTGATGCTGCTCGTCAAGTTATGAAATTCATAACTGAAGAAGGTCGCAATGCATCATCAGAACTTGCTAAAATTAGAGGAAACTTTCCTAACTATAAAGGTAGTATTTTTGATGGAAAATTGCAACACATCAGGCATGCAACAGTAACAACGATTGCACCAACCGGAAGTATTAGTATGATTGCAAATGCTTCTTCAGGTATTGAACCAATTTTTTCTTTAGTATATGTCAAGAATGTTCTTGAAAAAGAAGGTATGCTGTATGTTAATGATCTTTTTGAGACCATTGCAAAGCAAAGAGGCTTTTACTCTGATGAACTTATGAGAAAAGTTGCTGAATCTAGCTCTATCCAAAAGATAGAAGACATTCCGCAAGATGTCCGAACGGTATTTGTCACATCTCACGATATTTCACCAGAATGGCATATTAAAATGCAAGCAGCAATCCAAGAATTTACAGACAATGCAGTTTCAAAAACAGTGAATTTTCCTAACTCTGCAACTAAAGAGGACATTAGAAAAGCATACTCTCTTGCACACGAAGCAGGATGTAAGGGATTAACTGTATACCGAGATGGTAGCAGACAGATTCAAGTTATTGATGTTGGAAAGAAAAAAGAAACTGAAAAAGAAAAATCAAAAGAAGATATAATGCGCAGAGTTAGAGAACGCAAACCAGTTGTCCATGGAATAACAAGCCAAATAGGTACTGGTTGCGGAAACTTATATGTTACAATCAATGAAGATGATGTAGGTCCACTTGAAGTATTCGCACGCCTAGGAAGATCAGGTGGTTGCGCTGCATCGCAAACCGAAGCAATTGGTAGATTAATATCAACAGCTATGCGAGCAGGCATTGGTATGAAAGAAATCATTGAACAATTAGCTGGCATTAGATGTCCTTCACCTTGCTGGCAACCCGAAGGTTTAGTTTTATCTTGCCCCGATGCAATTGCTAAAGCACTGAAAAAACATACATCAGAAACAGGTGAACTTCAAGTTGACAAGCTTATACAAGAAGTTCCCACACTTAAAGAATTCATCAACAATGATAAAAAACCAAAAGGAGATGTTGTTGGAGTATGTCCAGACTGTAGTGGTCCACTAATACATACTGAAGGATGCTCAAAATGTCAGAGTTGCGGTTATAGTAAGTGTGGCTAAATAAGTAATTATACAATGGTACTATCAACAGGACAAGGAGATGCAGGTGTAACAAAAGACCTAGCTGGCAATCCACATGATAAATGTTGTTCTAATATCACTGCACTAGGTACTGTTGACGAACTCAATTCCCAACTCGGAGTTGTCCTTACTTTTGAAATTGATGAAAAAAGCTGGAAATCTCTAGAAAAAATCCAAAAGATACTTTTCAAACTCGGTGCAGACCTATCAACACCACCATTTACAAAGCAAAAGCGCATTGATGAAGAAGATGTTAGAAGCCTAAAAAACCAGATTGATGATCTACAAGACCGATTACCTCGTCTAACGAAGTTTGTTCTTCCAGGTGGTTGCCCTGCTGCATGCCAGCTTCATGTTGCTAGAACAATATGCAGAAGAGCTGAAACTGAACTTGTTAAAACCAAACAAGAACAAACTATTAACCCTCAAATATTAGCTTATATTAACAAGTTATCTGACCTTTTCTTTTTGCTTGCATTATATGAAAACCAAGAAAATGGTATCAAGGAAAAACTAGTAGGTCTAGATGAAAATCTTACTCCTTTCTTAGACTGAAAGCAATAAATAATTATAAACTAACAAAACTACTTTCTTAATGGAAGATATAACTATCAAAAAGTATCAGCATACTTCTTATGATGCATGGCCTGGCAAAATAGTTGCAGTTCTCTATGTTGGTGGTTGTGACTTTAGGTGTGGCTTTTGCAACACACCTGAACTTGTAAAAAACTGGCGAGATTTGCCAGATATTAAGTTCTCTGAAGTTCTTGAACATCTTAAAACCAGAAAAAATTGGATAGATGGTGTTGTTATAACGGGTGGAGAACCAAGCTCACAAAAAGCGACAGTTATTGATATGTTAAACGAATTAAAAGCAGAAAATTTTGAAACACGTGTTGAAACAAATGGTTTTGATTCTGACTTTATCGAACAACTAAACAAACTAAAACTTGTTGACTTTTGGGCAATGGATATCAAAACTGCGCTAGACATATATAAAAAAGCGACAGAGATTGATGTTAATCCAGAAACACTTAGACGCAACATTAAGCAAATAATTGAAAGTGGGGTTGACTATGAGTTTAGAACAACCGTTGTTCCTGGCTTACATGATAAATTTCAGATTTTCAAACTAGCTCAAGAACTAAAAGGAGCAAAGAAATACGTTATTCAAACATTCATCCCAAAGAAAACACTTGACCCACACTACCAAACAATCACACCATTCAATGAAAAACAGATGAATGAACTAGCAAACCAAGCCAGACAATTTATTACAGATGTTGAAATAAGATAAACTATTCAAAAAGAACTATTTTACGTCCACTACGTTCATAATGTGGAGTCAGTTTATTAATTGCAAACTCCAATTGTCCCACCTTGAGGGGTCCATAAATTGGAACTTCCGTACTTATTAAAGTTCTATCCCAATTCTCTCCAGTAATAATAACTCGAGCTCCTTCCAAAGAAACCTGAACTTCCCGCATATTAATTGGTATTGCTGTCTTAATCCTACTTACGAGACTCATTCCAAAGAAAAACAAACATAGTTAAAAACGTTTTGATACTGCAAGAAACGTTGCACAAAAGCTTTATATACACAAAAAAACAAGTATAATTACTATGAAAACTACGACTAAAAACATTAGAGGAACTATATCTAGTCGTAACTGCCCCTATTAATTTAACAGGTGATTCTGCGTATCATCCTACATCTATGTTCATTAGTTAGACTAAGTCATCTTCAACAAAAACTCCTTAATCAGATTTCTCAAACCAAGCTAAACACTACGCAGTTTGCAACACAATTCAGCGTAGATAGGGCTATCCCGAAATCAACAGTTTGGTTTAATATTCGCAAGCTTCGAGACAGTAGTCTAGTGAAATTCAATTCTAAAATCACACTTACAAAAGTAGGAAAAATAATTCAAAAACAAGTTTCCCAAGGTAACTCGGAGCTTTGCTCAGCGAACCTAAGGAAACAAATTTCCCCAGGTAGCTCAATAGTAGAGCGGGCAGCTGTAGCCTGCAAGGTTGGCGGTGCAAATCCGTCCCTTGGGACTTGCCATATGGCGAGAGGTAAAAATGAATAGACAAATTAAAACACTGACGAGTATCTTAGATGTACAAACAATATGTAAACCCACTGAAATACACCTAGATACTTGCGAAGAATGCAGCTCCAAAGTCGATATTGAAAAGGATGAAATTATTTGCCAAGATTGTGGTCTTGTGCAAGATTCCATATATAAAGCACAGCAAGAAGTTGCAGAATTTGTTATGTGGAAAGAAAACACGCCAGAATATATGCGATTTCCAACAAACCTGGAAAAAGCAGAATGGAGCGACACAAAAATAGAATGGAGGCATGTAACATGGGAAAAACCTTTGTGGAAACGCTGGAGGAACTAGTAATTTGTAGTCCTGCTCTTGCTAGTGGGGCTGTAGTTTTTGTTGCTGCAAAAGAAATATTCCAAGGTGCTGCACAGAAGTATGCTCAAGCTAATCTCGATGTTTGGGATAAAGAACTACTTGCAGACCCTGCTTACGGAGCAAGCATAGCAAGTGGGCTAGTTGCACTTGGAGTGCTAAAGTTCACTTTAATGTACATAAGACAAAAAACTTTAAGTAAATCAAATGAGGTGGAATTAAATGGACACTGAAAAAAAGCTTGAGTTAATAAAAAGAACACCAACTGAAGAACTACTAACTCCTGAAGATCTTAAAAAAATACTGAATTCTGGAGTAAAACTAAAGCACTACATTGGATTTGAAATATCTGGAATGATCCATCTTGGAAGTGGGTTAATGGCTGGCGCTAAGATCGCAGATCTACAAAAAGTAGGAGTGGACTGTAGTGTCTTCTTAGCTGACTGGCACAGCTGGATTAATAACAAGCTGGGTGGAGATCTACAAGTAATACAACGCGTTGCTGTTGGATATTTTAAAGAAGGTATGAAAATGAGCATCAAAATCATGGGCGGTGATCCAAGTAAGGTGAAATTTATACTAGGTTCAGAATTATACCATAATAATGATAAATACTGGCAAACTATGATAGATGTAGCTAAGAATATGTCTGTTGGAAGAGCTAAACGATCTATCACAATCATGGGTCGAGAAGAAGGTGCAGATCATGATCTAGCTAAATATATGTACCCACCAATGCAAGTAGCAGATATATACATACAAGGACTACATATTGCACATTCTGGAATGGATCAAAGAAAAGCGCATGTAGTTGCAAGAGAAGTAGGTCTAAAGTTAAAATACAGTCCATTAATGGTTAAAGGCAAGCAAGTCAAACCCGTCACACTACAACATCATTTAATACTGGGTCTTCAGAAACCACCTGTTTGGCCAGTTCCAAAAAATCAACTACAATCACTTTGGAGCACAATGAAGATGAGCAAATCAATACCAGATTCAGCAGTCTTTATCCACGATTCTGAAGCAGATATTCGCAGAAAACTTAGAAAAGCATTCTGTCCCGTAGGTGAAGTTGGATTTAATCCAGTCTTAGATTGGGCAAAGCACATTGTATTCGTATGCAGAGATAAGCTAACCATCGCTCGCCCAGAAAAATTTGGTGGCGATATTGAATTTAAGAACTACATCGAACTAGAAAGAGCTTTTGCTAAAAATAAACTACATCCAATGGACCTCAAAAACGCTGTAGCAGAATCCTTAATTGAAATTCTAAAACCTGCGCGAGATCACTTTGCAAAACCAAAGTACAAAAAAATGCTTGAAGAACTTCAAAAATTAAAAATTACTCGGTAGGTGTTTGTGGAGTAAAAAGATCTCTTAAAGATGGCGTATAGCTAGATAAAAAAGCTACTTGTTCTCGCTTAACTACATCTGGTATTTCTTCACCTGCTTCTTTTGCAAGTGCGCAAGACTGAATAACCATATAAAACGCTAAATCTCCTAAAACTCTAAAGTTCCAAGGAATTCCATGGTGCTCTAACTGAGAAATAATACAAGCACCAAGAGATGCATCTACCGTTAGAGAGGCAAGCATGTCTTCAGTTACTCGTCCAGATTCAATTAAACCACGACTAGCTGATATCATCCGAGCCTGATGCTGTTCGTGTTTTTCATACATTTTTTCAAAAAGATCACAGGTTTTTGGTAAGTCTTTTTTAACTGCTGCTACATCTGCACGCGTAAACATATAATATCGCTAAAACTGGGTTTAAAACCCCTTCTAATCAGCTAATCTTAAATACTTCTTTCAATATATTCTGTATGCTAGGCTTAAAGAAAGCTATTGAGAAACACGCACTTGCTAATGCTGTTGGGCACGGCGGAAAAGCACAACAAGGTGCAGTTGTTGGTAAGATTCTCGCAGAGTTTCCAAAAGCTAAAACTCAGATGCAAAAAGTTATGCCTGAAATCTCAAAAGGTGTCTCAGTAGTTAACAATCTCTCTGCAGAAAAACAAGAAGCAAAACTCAAGAAAATCTGGCCAGCTTTCTTTGTAAAAGAAAAAAAAGAACGAGGACTTTCCGAGCTACCTGGTGCAGTTGATGGCAAAGTTGTTACTAGAATGCCACCAGGACCAAGCAATTATATGACTGCAGGTCATGCGCTATCTTTCCTAATTAGCTATATCTACGCACAAAAGTATCATGGAAAATGTGTGCTACGTATTGAAGACACAAACCCAGACAAAGACAATCAAGAAGCAGTAGATTCATTCAACGATGGAATTATTAGATTTTTAGGAGCTAAAACATCAAAAACTGTCTTTGTTAGTGACGATATTCCAAGATTATACAAACAAATTGAAAAACTACTCAATAAAAAACAAGCATATGTTTGCTCCTGTCCTGCAGATAAGATTTCAAAACTTAGACGAAAAAAGCAAGCATGTGAACATAGAAACCAAACTAGTGGAGAAAACTTAGATTTATGGAAGCAGATGCTAACTGGAAAACAGGGGTTCGCTGCCAGACTTATTGGAAACATGGATGCCAACAACGCAACATTAAGAGATCCAGTTATAGCTCGAACTAACAAAACAAAACACTATCGCCAGAAAAGCAAGTATGTTGTCTGGCCAGCATATGATCTAGCAGTTACTTGCGAAGAAGAATGGTGTGGAATAACACACGTACTTAGAAGCAACGAGTTTGGACTAGAACGAATTGAACTGCAAAAACACATTGCTAAACTACTTGGATTCAAAGAAAAGTACTATATTCAATATGGCCGTTTTAATGTTTCAGGTTTAGAAAAATCTCAAGGTCGCGTTCTAAGATCACTAGTTGCAAAAGGTGGGCGATGGGATGATCCACGAATGCCTACATTAATCGCCTTAGAGCGACGCGGTTTTGTTAAAGAAACGTTCTATGAACTAGCAAAGCAAGTTGGTTTATCTAAAACACCTACAAAGATCGATGAAAAAACTATTGCAGGAATCAACCGAAAGTTCATCGACAATATTGCTAACAGGTACTTCTTTATTCAGAATCCGATCAAAATCAAACTCGATCATATGCCAATTAAAGAAGCTAAACTAAAACTACACCCTGAAAAAAATACAATTAGGACAATTAAGACGAGCAATCCATTGTTCATAGATCATAAAGACCTATCTCAAAACTTAGGCAAAGAAATCAGATTAAAGGGGCTTTGTAACGTACAAATACCTAAACAACCAGGGCTAATCAGCAAGAAAGTGCATTGTACTGGAGCACACCAAAAATTTGGATTGCAAGTTATTCAATGGGTTCCTAAAGAACAAACTAAAATTGATATTCTCACAACCGATGGAAAAACGTTACATGGCGTAGCGGAAAAGAACGTTGAAAAGCTCAAAGTTGGTGCAATGGTCCAGTTTGAGCGATTTGGCTTCTGTCGCTTAGATAAAAAAACGAAAGATAAGTTAATCTTTGTCTGGGCTCACCAATAATCGGTTTTTTAAATGTTACTATCTAAAGATAACATGGAACTAAATGAATTAGTAACTCGTATGGAAGAAGAAATCGCTGAACTGCCGCAAGAAAAAGAATTTGGCAATCACACTTCGCTTTTGAAAGTGGCTGACTATATGCATACTGCTCCTGATATTGAAAAAATCATAGAACTTGAGGTAGGTACATCTACAATTGATCTGGCCTTAGAACCAAAAATTAGAAAAATAAGGGAGTATCTTGATCAAGCATATAATATCATGTTAGATTCTACTGAAGCAAAAATAATTAAAGAACGAGAAGACTCGCAAGTTTCGTTCATAATTTATATGCGAAAACGAGGTGCTCGAAATGATTTTTTTGTACTGAAATTAGAAAAAGATAAGATTACAACAAATTACAAATCTGATTTTTTCCAAAAACTTGCTGAAGATTTAAAAATTGAATTTGAAGACTTATCAGAAAGTGTATTAGAAGAAATGCTAGCACACTGCAAAGATGAGAAAAGCAAATCTACTACAATTGAAATTACTAACTCTTATGGTATAAATATAGATTCTGTAATTACTCATGTGCTTCAGAAAGACTTAAATGAACTTAAGCTAGAAAACGCCATACACCAAATTATGCCAAGATTAACTAGCGTAGGTTTTGCGGGATAACTCTTTCTCTCAGAAATACTGACACAGCTAAACTGCGTCCAGAGAGCAAGTTTTCTAACGGAAACCTTATAAACCACTCAAAACAGCTCTATCTAGGTGAATAATAATGAATCAAGTTGAAGTGCCTAAAGAGCTAATCGAAAAAATATACAAGCTAATTGAATCTGTAAAGATCGATGGAAAGATAAGAAAGGGCACTAATGAGGCTAC
>Ga0233431_1001102_pt1 | contig 49362 bp, 38 predicted proteins | sample SI_118_April2016_FD_179867 | JGI IMG/M metagenome (GOLD analysis project Ga0233431, IMG submission 179867) | Seawater microbial communities from Saanich Inlet, British Columbia, Canada - SI_118_April2016_200_MG | ecosystem: Environmental > Aquatic > Marine > Inlet | place: Canada: British...
TCTAGCGCTGATCGTTCAGTAGAAGTTGATGCTACGAATGTGGTGGTTATCTCACGGACAAACTTTTCTATATCTGGGCAACCAGCCGTCAACACGCAGCTCGAATCTTGGATCTCGTATACAAACCTCGAAGATCGCGTTACGGGCCTCTCGATCGCAGGTCGAGAAGTTAGCTTGCACCTTCGCGCACGTCGCCGGATTTCATTAGAAATTGAGCCGCTGATCAGAGGCTCGAAAGGCGGGCTATTAAATCTAGGTGCGGAATTTCGTATCGAGACTGGACGCCTTCTAGCAGAGAAGCGCTGGATCCGAATCACTATAGGTGAGCACGTTATCGGGCGAAAACTCGGTTTTTCGGAAGAAGGTGTTACTCACTTTTGTCTTGATGACGTTGTCGATGAGCATCCTGAGCTCAAAAGCCTTTCGCCATCTAGGTTGAGAATTGAGCTAATGGCTCCTGACGTTAAAGACGTATCTCCATCGTCTGGCACAGCGGGGCTAACATTCGGTGGATGGATTTGGCCGAGCTATTCAGGAACGCTCAACTGTAGAGTTTTTCACAGCAGCACCCCTCCCATCAATCTCAGCATAGACCACTGCAAACATATCGTCTTAGATGACGCCAAGAATGTTTGTCTGGACCCAATTGGTGGATACGACTTTGCCCTCCTCACTTTCGAAATTGGCGGTGAGCAAGTTGCCTTTAAGTGGCCGTGGCCTGACGTCAGTGTCAGCAGGATTAGGGGCGATGGCTCCAATTCTTATTTGCCTTACGGTAGCAAAATAATCATCGGTGATGAGGATCGGTTTGACTCCATCATCATCTCTTGTCCTGATCAAACGGCACAGCTCTCTGTCAGAGGGAAAGTAGAGCAAAACCCTTTTTACAGGGGGATGCGTAGAAGTCTGTCACTCCGAGAGTTAGCGACAGTTTCGAGCGACGATCGCGTTCTTCTCAGAAAGTCAGATGGGACAGAGCTGCTGCTATTCCAAGTCGTCTCAAAAACCTCCCCCGAGAAATTTAGCATACGAGACTCAAAAAGCGGCATTGCTGTTAAGTTCCAGCTCCCGCAGATGGTTGATGCTATTCAATTGGAAATTGAAGACGAGCTCGGAACTCTGAGCACCGCCGAGCTAGCCTTGAGCCACTACCCAGTGGACAACCCCACCCCAGCTTGGCTCAAAGGTGGAATATCGGAAGCGGATGCTACTGAGGTCACTCTTGAAATTGATCGTTCTCAATACGAAGGGCGTTACAGTCTTGCCAGAATTTTAGTCAGGCAGATTGGCAAAGATTCCTGGCACCCATTGCGAGCCCAGAGAGGAGACCTTTATGCATTCTGTCTCAAAGGCTCTCTTAGTGAAGACTTTGAGCTTCTTTCTACGTCGGAGTTAGCGCTTCGATATAAAACCACCTACAAATGGCTTTCTGATTGTTATGCTCAAGCATCGTGGGACGCGATAGGAAAACCTTTGATGGCACGCTGGGAGTTTCTCTCCCGAAGGTTATTTGATCGGCCTTCTGGCAAGAAAGAGCTGGTTGCGAGCGCGATACTCCCAAGTTCTGAGTATGTTTCTGACACCTGGATCCCGTTGGTGCATCCGGTTCAAATTATTGAAGATATGTACTCTTGCGATCCAGAGAGTTTTTCGCCACTGGATGTTAGCGAAAATCCTGGTGAACAAGAGCTGAGTTTTGTTGATAAAATTTCCTCTACACAAATCCGAAACCTTTTCCAAACGGGGCATTTGCACCAATCCGTAGTTGTCGGCTTTTCAAATTTCGCACAAGCACATGCGACAGGTGAGAAGCTCGAAGGCTTCAATATCAGTGGTTATTTCCACTTCCTTCAAGACCCGTCATTTGACAATGATCCCACAGCTGGTTGGTTTTGGAATGCGAAGCCTCTTTTGGGCCCAGCACACTGGCGAAATGCACACTTACGTTTCGTAGAACGCCTCGAAGACTTTGATTTCTTCACTGGCGATGAGCTTGAAGAGGGAAACAATTCAGCACGAGAATTGAGCCTCCAGAGGTTCATGAATGAGTGCTGGAATGTAGCCGAGATTAAACCCCCTGTGCCTAAGCGGCATGTTACGGACGAAGAGCAAAACTCGATTGATGTTTGGGCTTTTGCAGCATTGTCGGAAATCGCGAGGGCCAGTCGGTTTGGTTCTATGAGAGAACTCTTGGAAAACCTGTCTCCTCGTTTAGGTGCGGGGCACAGAAGACTTTTGGGCGATGTTTCACTGTTAATACGGCTGGCACCTGAGGCTTTTGCTTTCTTCATGCTGGCGTGGCACATGGCCAAGGAGAGAGCATGAATACAGATCTTGACCCAATCGTATTTGCTGATCAGCTACAGGATATTCTTGCACGCTACATCACCACCTCAGCCGCCATTTCTCCTGCCCGTGCTCCTCGACTTGCAAAGTCTCTGGCTGAGCGCCTTCGAACACAAAAACTGGTTAAGGGGCCGTTTGTCGAAAGCCTACCTGACTTTGTGAAAGGTGGTAGCATTAAAAATCTCGTTGAAGCGGGCGAGATGAATGAACATTGGGAAGCTCTGCAAAGCTCCCACGGTGGGAAGGCACTGTATGAGCGGCCTCTGCACCTTCACCAGTCCGCCGCGATAGGCAGAAATGAGAACTACCTCGTGGCAACTGGCACAGGATCTGGCAAGACGGAGTCGTTCCTATTCCCCTTAATCGATGATTTGTTACGTGAGGGAGACTTCAAGCGTCCGGGCGTCCGGACAATTCTCATTTATCCTTTGAATGCTCTTGCCAACGATCAGATGCACCGCATTGCTCGCCTTCTGTTTAGAGAGCTGGGTGATCCTGGAATTACGCTAGGCCGCTTTACTGGCCAAGTGAGTGCAAGTGCCAAGCGTGGAGATGAGGAAGCTCGGCTTATCAGCACGCCAACGTTCCAAGCTGACTTTGATGAAGCTTCAAAAGCCCCGAAGAATTGGCTTTTGAGCCGGGAGGAAATGCTCGACCATCCTCCTCACATTCTCATAACAAACTACGCGATGCTGGAGCACATCCTGCTGTTGCCCAGGAACCGGCACCTGCTAAAGAATGCAGATATAAAATGGCTCGTGCTTGATGAAATCCATACATACACGGGCGCACAAGCCATCGAAGTCGGTTTTCTTCTGAGAAAGTTAAAAGCTCGGCTTGGAATGGATATCGGCAAAATCAGATGCGTTGGAACATCCGCAAGTCTGGACCCTTCAAGGAAAGACGATCTTGCGCGGTTTGCTGAACGGTTGTTTGGAGAGCCGTTTCCTAGTGGAGAAGCCGCGGTCATTACATCAAAAAAGATCGTTCATCCAGCACTTAAAAACGGACAGGCAAACCCATCTGTAGAAGCCGATGACTGGATCAAGCTGTTAAGCGCCGTAGCAACCTTGCGAGAAGATAATGTTTTCCAAGAAGAACGCGGACGTGAGCTCATACACTCCTGGAATGAAGAAATGCAGGATACAGGTCTCACGGCATTTGCACTCGAAGTCGATGACAACTTTGGTTCAGCTCTTCTTGAAATGCTTGCGAAGACAAGTGAGGTTAGAGCTGTTTCAAATTATTTATTCAATGGCGTCCTTCCATTTGAAACACTCGCTCAGAAAACATTCCCTAACTCTAGAGAAGATGAGGCTAATCGAGCCTTGGCGAGCTTGATTTCCGTCGGCGTGATGGCGAAGGAGGACATTCCTGGGTCATTTCCTCTGTTGCCGGCACGATATCACATAGCTGCTTCTGGGGTAGAGGGGGTGGCGTTAAAACTATCTGCAGACCAGGAAGAAAAGTGGGAAGATTTTTTCTTTGGCCGGTCCGGTGGCCATATCGATAAAGCTCCTGCTTACCCACTGCTTGTTTGTCGCAACTGTGGTGAGCCATACATCGAAGGCTGGGATAACAGGGAAAGCCTGCTTCCTCGACAAGACCTAGATGCCTCTGCTGAGCGAAGAGTGCTAAGACTGTCGCAAGAACGTATCATTGCGATGGACGAAGGGGATCAAGATGAGAACCTTCCGCTCGATAATGATATCGAAATCATGGACTTCAACCCAGAGACGGGAGAATTAGAGGATGGGCCGGGCGAAGGCATTGTCTCCCTACAAATGCTGGACCTAAAAAAAGATCAGGAAGAGCGAAAGAGTTACGTACATCGTTGTGAGTGCTGTGGCTATCGAAGTCACCAATACGCAGAGCCGATTACGCCCGTATACCCAGGCGATGACGCCCTTGCAGCTGTTGCCACCCAAGCTTTGCTAGAAGCACTGCCCGAGCCGAAGGGTAGAAGCCCACAGTCTCCGATGAAAGGCAGAAACCTGTTGGTATTCTCGGATAGCCGACAAGACGCAGCTTTCTTTTCTCCCTTCTTCGAGCGCACGTCACGTGACCAGGCAATCCGCTCGTCTATCGTTAGTGCTCTCAAAGAGGCGGATGAGCCAAGCGACTTGCGAGCGCTTAGGGATCGAGTTTGGAGGAAGCTCAAAGAAGATGGTTTCCAACTTTATGACAGGCGTGATCCAAGCCCGATGTCGTCAGAAGTTGCAAAGGACCGGCTTCTAGCGCTCCTTATTGCTGAATTTTGTTCCGGCAATATGGCGCGTATTTCTCTTGAAGCATTCGGTCTTGTATCTGTGCGCTACCAAGGCGAAGAGCGCATTACTGCAAGGCTTAAAGAGGCTCATCCATCGCATGCAGATCTCCTTCCCGACGTTGTGCGCTTTTTAATCGATCTGATACGCAGAAGCAGAGCCATTAACAATTTCGGTGGCGTCATCGATCTAACTGATAGTTCTGTTTGGGGAGAGGCTCTGGCAAGTGATCGGATTAGCTGGGCCAAGACAGATGCGTCTGGAACACGTCAAAGGAGCCTCATTCCAAAGGGAAATTCAAACAGAGCTTTGTGGCTTCTCACAGAACAGCTGAAAATTCCAAAACAAGAAGCTGCGGATCTTCTGTCGGATTTTTGGGAGCAGGCAATTCGAACCAGAAACAGAACTTTGACGGCTCATTCAAGCAGTGGTCATGTCTTAGATCTGGCGGCTCTTCAGTTCACTTCGGGAGAAACCGAACCTTTGTATCGTTGCTCGACTTGCGGAGCTAAAAGCCATATTCATCTGGCAGGCAAGTGTGGAGCATATCGTTGTTCTGGTGAGGTCTCAGAGGTTGAACAGGCTGAACGGACTGCGGCTAACGAGCAAAATCATTACGTCTATCGTTACAAAGGCCATCCAATGAGCGGTATTGCTCGAGAGCACACCGCTGCCATTGGCGTTCGAGAAAGAACAGAAATAGAAGAACGGTTCCGGCGCGGTGAGGTCAACTTGCTGAGTTGCACCACTACAATGGAGATGGGCATCGATCTTGGCGACCTTGAGGCCGTTTTTTGTCGTAATGTTCCTCCCGGAATTTCCAACTACCAACAGCGCGCGGGCCGCGCTGGTCGCCGCGCACAGGTCGCACCTATTGCGCTCATGATGGCTCGAAATAACCGATACGACCAAAGTCAATTTAATGACGTAAAATCCTATCTGGAGGCAGTTCCCAGCCCGCCCTACCTGGCCTTGGATAATCCGAGCTTTTTCAGGCGACACCAGGTATCTTGCATCCTATCCGGATGGCTAGACCACAAGCTTTCAGGACAGCAAAGGACCGGCGCGCCGAAATTGGTTCACGTTCTAGGTGAGACCCTCTCGGTCGACGATGAAAAGGCCATAAAAGCTGACGTTGAGACTTGGCTTGCGTCAGAGAACGGCAAAATGAACATCGAGATTTCTGAGCGTTTGATTGATCTTATGCCGTCAAATCTTTCGACGATCGGTTTTCGCGGAGATGAACTCGCCCATCACTTCATAGAGGTCTTCTTCGGATGGCTAGGGGATATAGCCATCAGATGGAGAGATATGAATGGCGCCTATGAAGAGGCCTTAAATGCCCTCCAAGATGCAAATGTTTCAGAAAATGATAAAAGAAAACTGACGGGCAGGATGCTTGGTCGCCAAGCTGAAAAGACGCGATATCTCGACCGATTTCTCGTGGATACACTCTCACGAGGCGCTGTAATTCCAACTTACAGTTTTCCGGTTCATTCGGTCAGGCTCGAGATCATCGATGCTCGAGGGGCTGGAGATCAATCAAATGCCTTGCAACTGGATCGGGATGCTGCACTGGCTATCGGAGAATATGCTCCCGGATCTGAGGTCGTTGCAGGAGGACGTATATGGACCAGTCAAGGAATTGCTCGCCGGGGATTGATCGCTGGTACTGAGAGTTGGATCTCCAAAAGCTGGCACCGCGTCTGTGAACACTGTTCTCACCCAGAAATTCACCAGGATGTGGAAGACTTTCAAGATGAGTGTCCTCAGTGCGGTCTGCAGTCCACCACCTTGAAACGACGGTTCATTGAGCCAGTCGGCTTTTTAACATCATACACAGATCGAAATGGACGTGATCCTGGGAGTTCTAGACTGCGATCTAAGCCAGTCGATGAAGCGCGGCTTTTGACGAAGGCAAACTTATCGGATTACAGCCAGTCTGATCTTAAGTACGTCTCAAGTTTTTATGCACCCGCGATCGCTCGTGATGGCGGCGTGTCAGGCCGCATGTTCGTTTTGAATAGAGGTCCGAACGGTGCTGGATATTTTTGGTGCCCGAGGTGTGAGTATTCTGAACCCGCTCCGATTGAAGCAGCCTACGGCAATGTGAAAAAGACTTGCAAACACAAAGACCCCAGGACTGGCGATCATTGCCCAGTCGAAGATTTGTCGCACCCTATTGATTTGGCCCATCAGTTTGAGACCGATATCCGTTCGGTTTTGATCGACCAAGCGATACCCGATTTTCCCAACATGCTGGAGCGAGACCGGACCAAAACACAAGCCAGCTTCCTGAGAACCTTGGCGGAAGCCCTACGGCTTGCCGCGACAGAGCTTCTCGAGACCGATCCACGAGACATAAAAGCATCAACGGAGGTAATGAACGGTCGGCCTATTATGGTCCTTTCGGATGCAGTTCCTGGTGGCGCGGGTTATTGTCATCGGTTGCTGGCAGAACCGCGGTTTTCCGCTAAGAATCTCTTCGGGCGAGCATATGCAATATTAAGCTGCCCTCGAGGTGAGCGCTGTGAAAGCAGCTGTTCGAGCTGCTTGAACGACTATTCAAACCAACAACACTGGGACACTTTTAACCGACATTTGTGTTTGGAGTGGTTGGCAAATATTATTTCGTCGACGTCCCCACGGCCGACCCATGCGCCCGAAGATGTAGTGCCGGCTCCAATAACGGACCCGCATGCGCTCGGAACGATCCTATCGGGCGGCAAGCTCATCTGTGTCGCAGGACATTCCCTATGGGGCGCAAGAAACCGAAGCGAGGCTTTAACTAGCGCGAGGGCTATCCGGCACTTCCTTGAACTCGATCCTCAAAGACATGCGCTGATTTTGCTCTCTGAAGATTTTGATGTGAACGCAGCGGTTAAAACCGGTGTCGACCGAGAAATAGCAGACACTCTCCTGTTCTTGGAAAAGGATAAGCAGCTCCGTTTTGGGGCATTGTCCAGAGAACAAATATCAATTGCCCCCCGCCTTTCTGTGCTTCTCGGAGACAATGTTCACGAATTTTATAGCCTGACAAATGACGCTCCTCTGCTGGACGGTGCATTGTCCGAGGTCACCCATCAAGATTCCAGGGCAGCACCTGAAAGTTGGCTTGGCCAGTTCCAAGCGAAAGTGCAAGAGATCTCATCTCCATTCTCGGAAGCCTCTGCAAACCTAAAGGCCTTCCGGTATTCACCGGGAGAAAAAAGGAATGTGGCTGAGATTTTTCAGGCGATGAGGGGGCGAAAGGTCAAAGTTGTTATTGAAGACCCTTGGTGCGGCGTTCGCCCTCAAAATAGGAAAAAACTAGCTGACTTTATAGGCACTCTCGAGCGTAGCGGTATTTCAATGAACGATCTAACAATCGTTTGGAATCCGTTCGCAGACGATTTTGAAACGCCTCAAACACAGACTCGTGATCTGGAAAAGAAATTGGCATTGGCAAACGTTAAGGCCTCTCCATATTTTGAGAGCAGAGACAAGCGAACGGGTCATTTTCATGATCGCGTTGTACTCATGAAGACGATTGATGAAGGTGAGAATATCTCAGGGCGCTGGGATATTACGTCTGGCATCGACAATCTGATGTCATTCCACAAAGAATGCAAAGTCTTCTTGGAACTCAGCTGAGATCTACAGCTATTAGGAAATGGATATCTGGGAAATGTCAGTCAAAGATAATGTTCATTGAACCACGAAAGAATCTGATCGATTGGGTGCGCAAGCAACTCGTCGGGCCACCTGAGCGAGCGGCAGATGGCCAAGTCCTCCGTGGTGTGCTGCCTACGGAGCGTTTCCCCTGCGGCGCACTCTATCCCATATCCCAATGGGGCGAAGGCATAGATCCTGCCAGCGATGACGTCTACCAGATAGAGACAACTAGCGATGTTGCGGGCGAAAGCTCAGCCGAACCTGCCGTGGTACGACGTTACATTCCACCATCGTCACTGGGTTTCTCGTTCTTTGTTAAGGGCGACGACATCCGTTTCCAAGTGCTGTGTCGTGCTGTCGATTATGTACATAAACGCGAAGCAAACCAGAATACATGGACACGCAGGGAACTGTCTTTCGGTCAGGGCAATGACGAAGAGTTTGAGAACATCATTTGTCCTGAGAAAGACCAACGCCAGAGCTTTTTTCACTTGGCCGATAAGGCGCGCGTAGATGTTCTGTGGCGCAACTTCGCGGATGGCTGGATCGTGACAATTTCTCTTTGCAATGCGCAGGAGCTTGCAGACAGTGCAACAGGCAGAGACTACGTTTTCGAGCGCGCGGAAAAGACTCTGTTCGAGGCTAGCCTCCGCTGCGTGATCGACTCTGGCGAGATTGGCGTCTACCCCCGCGTGGATCGCAGCCTGCTTGACCCTGAAGAACAGGAAATCGAGCTCCAGTACGCCAACCGGCACATCTATGCCATCGGACATGGCTGCGCCGCCAATTGGGATTTGAATGACGGTAAGGTCGTCGAACTGCGCTCCGAAACAATGCCAGCTGTAGAGGTGCCGCAGATGACGGCAGATACTGGATCGGGGGGCGAGCCTGTACTGTCGCTAGCACGACTAGCTGATATAGACAACGCTCACGCAACCCTCTTGCCTGAGTTGGACGATTTCATCAGCGGTTACGGGAGCTGGGTTGCCAGCCAACAGGATAGTATTGCAGGCCTTCCGGGCGATGACCGTGCAGCCGCAACTCGTATGACCGAACGCATGAATACAGCCGTCTCGCGCATGCGAGTGAGCCTGCGCCTGCTGGGCGATAACTCACAGGCAAGGGTAGCCTTTGCCTTGGCTAATCGCGCCATGTTGGATCAGATGCGCCAGCATGATCGTCTACAGGGTAAACCCCGAGCCGACGATGCCTATCGTTGGCGTCCGTTCCAGTTGGCATTCCTGTTGACCACGCTGGAATCTACGGCGAGTGACGACAACGAATTCCGCGATACCGTTGATCTGATCTGGTTTCCAACAGGCGGCGGCAAGACCGAAGCTTATCTCGGTCTTATTGCATTCCAGATAGCGCTGAGGCGCCTTCGTCATCCTGATACCGGAGGCGGAACTGCTATCCTGATGCGCTATACCCTGCGCCTGTTGACCCGTGACCAGTTCATACGCGCAACCCGCCTGATCTGCGCGTTGGAGCTAATACGGCAGGAACGAGATGATCTCGGTTCCGTGCCGATTACAATAGGTATGTGGGTGGGAGAGGCCACCAGTCCCAACACATTCCAGAAAGCGGCTGAAATTGTAAAGAAGTCGATTGCCGCCAGCGAAAAGCCCGAACTGGTGCTCGACCACTGCCCCTGGTGCGGACAGGACTTTGAAGCTGGCCGTAACTACGAAAGCACTACGAAGCATTTCCATTTCCTTTGCCGGAACCCGGACTGCGGCTTTGGTGTTACCCCCGATGGCGTACTGCCTTGCAATGTCGTTGATGAAGCTTTGTATGCCGAACCACCGACCATGTTGGTCGCCACGGTGGATAAATTCGCGAGACTGGCCTGGGAAGAACGTGCCAATGCGTTCTTAGGAGGCACACGGCATCGACCGCCGGAACTCATCATCCAGGATGAGTTGCACCTGATTGCGAGTGCATTGGGCTCGGTGGCTGGACTGTATGAAGCAGCCATCGACACAGTGCTTCAATTACGTGGCGTGTATCCAAAGTACATTGCATCGACCGCCACCATTCGCATGGCGGACCAACAGGTTAAACGACTATATGGACGTGAAGTGGCCGTGTTCCCGCCGCCGGGACTGAGCTGCGACGATGCCTATTTCGCCCGCACCGTTCCATTGGAGAAACGGCCAGGCCGAATCTACGTAGGCTATCTGGCTCCGATGCTAAACCGTCAGCAATGCTTGGCGCCGCTGGCGGCGGCATTGCTGTTGGCCCCCCACGTGCTGTTCGAAGGTGATCAGCACGAGTTGGAGCTATTAGACGCTTGGTGGACGCAGGTTGTTTATAACGGCAGCCTAAAGAGTGTAGGGAACAGTCACACGGCTTTTGCCAGTGAAGTGCGTGATTTCATGCGGTTGTTGTCTGACACAGCGGACGCTCAGGCCCATGAAAACGAAAAGACGAAAATAGGAGAACGCTCGACGCCGAGCATTGCGCAACTTACTAGCTTGCAAACTGCGGCGCAGAATTCAGATATTTTTGCCCGATTGAGCAAAACGCGCGAAGAGGACGGCTGTTTAGATGCTGTGCTGGCCACCAATATGATTTCAGTCGGGCTTGACGTGGCTCGGTTGGCTCTGATGATAATCAACGGCCAGCCGTTGACTTCAGCGGAATATATTCAGGCGAGCAGCCGCGTAGGCCGGAGCGAAGCGCCCGGTGTGGTGTTCGCAAACTATTACCGTGAACAGGCACGCAGCCTGTCACACTATGAGAGTTTCCGCCCTTACCATGAAGCTTTCTATCGCTTCGTCGAGCCTACCAGCGTGACGCCTTATACCTACCAAGCACGGCTGCGTGCCCTGCCGGCAGCGCTGGTCATCTTGATGCGACACGGTGGGTTAGGGTTATTGAATAATGATGCGGCTGCAAAGTTTGATCCGAACAATTCCCAAGTTAGCAGAGCTGTTGAACAACTCAAACGGCGTTGCGTGCTGTCATCGCCTGATCAGGTCGATGAGGTGTACGGGCATATTGACGCCCTAATTTCTGACTGGAAGGCCGAGGTTGAACGCTGCCAGGTAGCTAGAAGACAACTGGAGTATCAAGTTCCTGAAAAGGACAATGGGCGCGACCGCCTATTGTTCAACCATAACGATCAGATACGTGGCCTTTGGCCGACCTTGCAATCCCTGCGCAATGTCGAAAAAACTGCCCTGCTCAAGGCGCTTTGAATGATGGCTAACGAACTGATCCCGATACGCCTGTCACACCTGCTCGGCCAAAGCGGCGTCGGGGCCATTGTGCGAGGTACGAATGGGCTTGTGATTGTTCAAGACACGCGACAATGGACAGACCGTCAGGGAGTCTCTGCGGGCAAGCTAATTCCATATGTGGAACGCGTCCGCGCTGCGCTGGGTATCGAGGAACAATTGCGAGAGCCACCCGTGGCGAAAGAGCTGGCGAATGGACAGGTAGATGGCACCAGCATACCAGCAACGCGCTTTCCGTCCTGGATGCGCTGCCCATCCTGTGGTTCCATGTATCGCTGGCCTTGGCGGAAAGATCAGCCCGATCATGCACCCCATTGCAGTCATCAAGATTGCAAATATCACCCGAAGCTGGAGCAGGTGACTTGGGTGCTAACGCATCCAGGGGGATACCTTGCCGATGTGCCGTGGCATTTTCTCGCGCATCAGGGGGGCCGTGATCCCTCGCAACGCAACTGCAAAGTACAAGATCAATTGCGGTTAATTGAGCGTGGCTATGAAGAACGCATATTAAGGTGTGGTGGCTGCGGTGTTGAAGCCCGGTTTCGTGGTGATGAACGAGTGGGATTTGGCCAAGGCCGTATGCAGCCATGGACCAAAGACGACCTGGTTCCGCTAACGGAGGTCGGGGAAGAGGTGGACAAAGAGCAGGCACAGGTGCTGGTAATCAATGATACTCGCGTTTACGTGCCCGTTGCTGAATCCGTGCTGGTGATTCCACCGGAATCCCGGGTGCGCAAGGGGACCGTCGTGGATCGTTTGTACCGCAATTCCGGTGACCGTAGTCGCATAGACGGTGCGCGAACGCCATTGGCGAGGAAGAGCATCGTTCGAACGCTGGCGACTGAATATCGATGTGTTGCCGACGACATCGAAACTGCATTGGCGGATCTTGCCCGTGGCTACCCCTTGTATGGGGAGAACCTTACACCGGGACAATTGCGGGAAAGCGAGTTTAAGGCATTCCTAGAGGAGCTACCTGACCAACGCGAGGATGAGGACCTAGTTACGCGCAACAGAAGTAATAAGTGGCGTGAACTGGGAAGCACGGTCAATTTAAATGCTGAGGAGCAGAAGATTGTTAGCGGTGTTCGCCACCTTGTCCGTGTGGATCGCCTCAAGGCAGTGAAAGTATTCAAGGGATTTACCCGCTTGGGAGGAGAGGAAATAGTGCCACCGGGCATCGCCGGGGAGTTGGATTGGTTGCCAGCCATAGAGTTGTACGGTGAGGGTATTTTCCTTGCGCTTGATGAGGACAGGCTCAAGGTGTGGGAGAAGGCGCCGGGGGTTGTTTCGCGACTAAATCAACTACTTCCCCGGTTCGCGCAATCCGGTCGTGATACTCCGAACCCAGTGACAACCCGCTTCATGTTATTGCATACGTTGTCACACCTGCTGATGCGACAAATCGAGTCCGAGGGTGGATATCCTGCAGCATCTCTGATTGAGCGTGTTTATTGCGCCAATGGACCTGAGCCAATGGCCGGAATATTAATTCATGTCGCTGTTCCCGATATTGCCGGTTCGCTTGGTGGCCTAGCCGAACTTAGCGAACCTCAGCGTTTCCTACGCATTCTAATCCGAGCACTGGAGCATTCGCGCTGGTGTTCGCTTGACCCAGTTTGCAGCGAGCATGAAGGTCAAGGCCCCGGTCTGCTGAATCGAGCCGCCTGCCATGCCTGTGCGCTGGTACCCGAGCCTGCCTGCGAATTCGGCAATACTTTGCTGGACCGAGGCTTCGTTAAGGACGACGCCGCCAACGGTCTGCCTTCATTCTTTGGGATGACCTGAATATGTCAGTAGACCGCACCCGCCGATTCAGTCTCCCAGGTATTCACGACCTAAATAAGGATCAAGATGAGGCGCTGGCGCTGCCAGTGGAGGGGCAACATCTAATCGTCGGAGGCCCTGGTACGGGAAAGTCGGTAGTGGCATTGCTACGGGCAAGGCGGCTAGCACAAAATGACAAGACCTATCGAACGCTCGTTTACAACCACCTTCTGGACCATTCAAACCGTCATTTGTTCGGTAGTGAACAGACATTTTCCGCACAGACCTGGGATGCCTGGTTTCGTAATATCTACAGACATTTCCTCGGCTCCGTTCCAACGCTTGAACCAAATTCTCCTGGAGGGTATCGACCTTTTGATTGGGACGCAGTTGAGCAACAGGTGCAATCTCTAGAAATCATCAAGGACCAGAGCGATAAATTCCATGTTATCGATGAAGGGCAGGACATGCCGCCAGCTTTTTATCGAACGCTGGTCGGGTTGGGTTTCGAGAATTTTTACGTGGCGGCCGATCAGAATCAGCAGATCCACCCTGACAAGTGTAGCTCACGCCAAGATATCGAAAACTCACTCGCAATAGAACCGGGTGAGACGCTAGAGCTAAAAATCAACTACCGGAACACACGCCCTATCGCATTACTCGCCCAACACTTTTACCCAGCGGACCCAGCCAGTCCTAAGCCGGACCTGCCAGGTCTTATACCTGCAGCCGCGACGCCGGAGTTATGGGTCTATGGTACGGAGAACTCAGCAACACTGGCTAAGATTGTAGATAATATCCTCCAGATGAGCGATCGAAATCCACGCAAGCTGATTGGGATCATTACTCCGGACAATAAAGTACGAACCAAATTCAACGATGCGCTTCGTAACGCTAATCCGAAGCTAGACAATGATAAACCTCCGATCCAAACCTTTGTTTCTGGTCAGCGGGAGTTGCCGAACTTTGGTCAAGGGGGGATCATGATCATTAATGCCCAGTCCTGTAAGGGGCTCGAGTTTGATACCGCTATCTTGGCAGATATCGACCAACACCTGCCTAAAAGCGATCCCTACACGCTCAAAGCACGATTCTATGTAATGGTGGCGCGCGCCCGCGAACAGGTCATGCTTCTCCGTACGGGCAATATTTGTCCCGTTGTTGATGGATTGCTGCCCACCGATCCAACTATTCTTGTCAGGAAATAGAATATGGTTACAAAAACTAGCACAATAAAGAAACCACGAAGTCGACGAAAGTCGGCGCGTATATGGCACTTTGTAACTAACCATCAGAACATGCTTTACATGTTAGCTGCCGGTATGGTGATGGGGCCCGCGGGTTTTCGAGGTAAGTACTATTCCGATCCCTTGAATGTCTATTCTGGCTGGATCCCCTTATTCCGTGACAAAACCAAAATTCCAGCCGACGTTTTGAATTACGCTACAAGTGAACGGAAACATTTGTTGCCCTGCATCGCATCTTTCGATTTGGCTGATTTGTCCGGCCCTGCTCGGATGTTGTCGCGTGACGGACGTATGCGAGACGTCAAATCACCAGCGGCAAGAAAGCACAAAGATGACATTGCACTTCTTGTTCGTGCGCCATTACCACCATCCTTGCTACTGAGTATTAACTTCCGCTCATCCGAGGATAGGCAAGCATTCGAAAATGCTGCCAATGATGTCTCAAATGTTGATCTATCCCCTTATAAGGTTGAGATTGAAGAAGAACTGTTCACCCTTGACACGGGGGTGGCGTGGCCAGCAGACCAAACACAGGAGCTGTTGCTTGAGGCGGGAAGTGATAATTATCCGGCTTTTGGACAGGCACTTGGAGGTGTGCTTGCAATGTTGTTTCACTTGGCCAATCGCAGCGATCTTGGACTTGCGGCTTATAGATTAGCAACTGGATTTACTTGCGACAAAGACAATGATCTAGTCCAAAGAGACCCTATACTGGCCGAGCTTCCAAACTGGATGAATAGGGGCGAAATATCCGAACAAGCAGATACTCGTGCCCGGATTTTTTTTGGTGTCATCCAAGCGCTGGTTGATTCAAAAACTGAGGAAGGTCCGCAAACTCCTATTGATGCGGCACTTGCGTATTTAGAAAAACAGCTCGATTTGCTGCAGGAGGAGCAATTCAGATCACGTTTAGAAATATTAATCAATGACATGCGTAGTTCCCTCGGCCTTGGGGGAGGAACAATCACGGAGCTTCTCGAGCGACACAAAGGCTCTTTATCGAGACCATTATTACTGTTTTGCCTGCGTGAACATTGCACGGATATGCTGGAGTTTTCACACCCATTATTTAACGATGTCGAGTATATTCTTGCCGGAATCTTATTTGGCGTACGCGATAGCTGGCTGCAGTTACCTAAAGAATTGCGCGATCCGAATTTATCTATCTACGCGGCAGTTCGAATGGCAGATGCGGAGCACCATAAACAAGGTAAAAGTCTAGAGATAAATGCGCCACTAATTCCGAAACCATTGCGAGAATTTTTTACTTCATTAAGCGGTGATTGGAACAGCGGCGTGCGACATGCGGCCTCGGAACTCGCAAGCAAATGTAATTGGCACGGTTGCTTTCAGACGCGTATCACCCTAGCCGAAAGTGATTTTCCTGAAAGTTTTGAGCGTCAAGGATTACAGCTAATACTACCAGGTAGGGTAAAGGCTGTTACGGAAGAAGTTAATAAAGCCAAGTTTTTGCAGCATCTTGGGCAGTGGCCACCTATTGCACCCGAAATAGAATCGAAAGTGCGCGGCAAGCTAGAGAGAGCTACAGAGGACACAGAACAAACAACGGAAACCATAAAACATGCGAATGATACCGAGCCAACCTTTGGCTACTGACAGCAAGCTAGAGCCAAAGGTGTTTGACCAGTTGAGATTGGCGTTTTCCGGAGGTGATAATAGCAGCTGGTTTGCCATGCATTCTCTCAATCTTCCTAGGCATGAATATAAACGATTTGGCGAAATTGACTTTGTTGTATGTGGCCCAAAGGGACTGTTCGTACTGGAGGTCAAAGGCGGTAGCGTTTCCTGCCATGATGGTATCTGGGAAACAACCAATCGATATGGCGAAACTGACCGGCTGAAGGAGTCTCCATTTAGTCAAGCAAACGGTGCTCTGCATGGCTTGTTAAAAAAACTCCCAGGCTCAATATCAAATGCCTTTGTGGTCGGTTATGGCGTGATTATGCCAGGGGTCGAGCGACTACCTGATAGCGCGGAGTGGGATCGAGCTGTCCTAGCGGATGGCAGGGACTTCAGGCAGTTCGAGAAGTGGTTAGAGCGATTCATTCGGCACTGGCGAGCAAAGGATCCAAATAAGCCTGCCGCGACCCCCTCACAGTTGAAATCTCTGCAGCAAGTTCTTCGCCCTGATTTTGAGGCAGTGGTGCCATTGCATGTCTCAGTGCATGATGTTGAGTCGCGGATCGTCAGATTAACAGAAGATCAACTTAGGTGGATTGACGCCATTGAAGTCAATCCTCGAGTGATTTGTTCAGGAGGTGCGGGTACAGGAAAAACAATGCTGGCGCTAGAATTGGCAAGACGCTGGTGTGCTGCTGGGATGAAAACAGTTTTGGCCTGTCACTCAATCTGGCTGAAACGCTATCTAGAAAGACAAGCCGTACCAGGATTGACCGTCAGCCTAGCGGACTCGATACACGTCACAGCCAAGCGGGCCGGCATCGATAAGTTTGATGCATTAATTGTCGATGAAGGTCAGGACATTCTAAATATGGATGCACTAGACAAGCTGGATAACTTTTTGTTGGGTGGGATAAATGAGGGGCGTTGGTGTTTTTTTCATGACGTGAACAATCAGTCCGGTCTGTGTGGCTCCTATGTGCCAGACGCCTATGATTATCTTTCAAGCTCTAATCCGTTGCAAATTCCATTGAAGACAAATTGTCGGAATTCGCTTCCGATACTTCAACGAATACAAGCAGATCTGAACGCTGATATGGGCAACTCAGGGGTTGGCGATGGCCCCGCTGTACGTGAGGTTAGTGTTTCGGATACTGACGGCGCAATTCGAGCTCTAGAGAAAGAACTAAATGATCTAGTCGACGGCGAGGGTTTTGGCCTGGGAGACATTGTTGTGCTTTCGCCTGGGCCGTTTGAGCAGTCCTGGGCTTCTTCTCTTTCCGAAGATATGCGAAATTCAATTACTGTTCTTGACGATGCTTCGCCTCGCAACATGAACCGTCACACCATCGGTTTTGCACAAATTGGAGATTTCAAAGGGCTTGAGAGCGAGGTGGTTGTTCTTGTTAATATGCCGCGACCTGGGCGTGAAGAAAACTTTCGTTCACTGCACTATGTTGGGATGAGCAGAGCTCGCGCACTGTTGAGTATGATTTGCAGTTGATGCAACCGCAGGCACCAATCCTATCTGTTGCGCGTTGAGGTTTGGCATGGGCTTGTAGGCACTGCTCCCCCTGCGATAGGGTCCCCTCCTACTCCTTTTCATGAAAAACGCTCTAAGCTATAGGAGACCTCACCAGCTGATTTTCTGAGACCCTGCAAAGCAGCTTTGGCAAGAATTGCTGGCAGCTACGTATGGAACAGCTTTGCGAACGCATGCCTCCTCATAGTCCTCCACCTCAGAGAGTTGATAGACCACTCGACCGCCAATTTTGAGATAGTGGGGGCCAATTCCCTCCCAGCGCCAGCGTTCTAGGGTTCTAGGGCTTAGGTGCCATCGGCGGGCTAATTGTACTTGATTTAGAAAAGTTTTTGACATCGTTCATCCTTTCGATTTTTAAAGTTTTCGATCGGATGAAGGCTCTGTAAGCCAAAGCTATCAAGGCATTAATGTGAAACCATTCAAATCAAAGAGAATGAGACCATATATTCTGGCAAACGAGGAGCAGAGTCTGTTGCTATCCCAGTTCCTCCGCCATAAACCAAGAGGGACCCGTGCAAGCGGGTCCCTCTTGGTTTATGGCGTTTGGGCGCATTCGGTGATTTGGATAGGAAAAACCGCCGGACAATATCTTGCCCGGCGGTTTTCACCTAGTTGGATGATTTGACCCGGTTCAGAGGATACCGGACTTGCCTTCTTTCCAGCGGTTGCGTTCGGTCTTCAGCAACGCGGCGTGGTCGACTTCTTCGGCGGCGAGCTCCTTGTAAAGCTGCTGCTCGGCCGAATCGGCGGGGGCTTTTTCGGCGCGTTCCGCGAAGAAGGTGGCGGCCCGTTCCTCGAACCCGATGGCGATGTGAAACAGGTTTTCCGAATCCTCAGGATGGTTCTCGATGCCGGTGTATATGGCGGCGCGTTCCAGCTGAAACTCATCGGTCGGCGCGCTGATTTCCACGTGATAGCGCTTGGAAAGCGTTTCCATATGGCCGCGTTCCATTTCGGCGAAGCGCCCGAACAGGTCCCTCAATTGCGGATCCGCCGCTTCCTTGGCGGCGCGCCGGTAGAAGGCCTGACCGCCAAGCTCGATCTCGAAGGCCACGCGAATGGCTTCCTGGGCCTCGGCGTCCTCGAAGCTGCGGTCGCCCAGAATTTCGAGATGGCCGCCGCATTGCGGGCACTGGCCGTAGGGGAAAGCAAAGCCTTCGCTGACCTTGCCGCAATCCGTGCAACGCCATTTCAGTTCGGAATCGGCGCAACAAATGTAGCGCTCCTCGCCGGCGATGGGACGGCGGCACTTGGGACACAGCATAACGCCCTTGTCTTCCTGCCGTTCCAGAACGATTTCGGTAGGCTTGTCCGGCTCCACATCCATGATTTGGGGCGCCGGCGAGAAGGCGTCGGCCTCTTCCGTGGAAATCGGCCAGGCCTTTTTTCCGTTTTTCATCCACGCGCCCATGGCGCGGGCCGCGCGGCGTCCGGCACCCATGGCCAAAATCACGGTCGCCCCGCCGGTGACGATGTCACCGCCCGCGAAAACGCCCGGGAGGTTGGTTGCCTGGGTTCCGTCGTCGGCGACGATGTAACCCCATTTGTTGAGGCCGAGACCGGGGGTCGATTCGGTGACGATCGGATTGGCATTGGTGCCCAGCGCGTAGATCACGGTGTCGCATTCCAGCTCGACGAACTCGTCAAGAGGCATGGGGCGGCGGCGGCCCTGATCGTCGGGTTCGCCCAGCTCCATTTTTTGCACGCGGATGCCGCACACGTTGCCCTCGTCATCGGTATGGATTTCGACCGGCGTATGCAGGAAGAAGAAATCGACCCCTTCTTCCTTGGCGTGGCGCAGTTCCTCGAGACGGGCCGGAGCCTCGGCTTCCGAACGGCGATAGACGCAACGCACCGTCGGCGCACCCAGACGCTTGGAAGTGCGCAGGCAGTCCATGGCCGTGTTGCCGGCGCCGATAACGACGACGCTCTTGCCCAGGCCGATGGGGGTGTCGAGGAAGGGGAACTTATCGCCGCCCATGAGGTTGACGCGGGTCAGGAACTCGTTGGCCGAATAGACCTGGCCGGCGAATTCGCCCGGAATTCCCAGGAACGAGGGCGCGCCCGCACCGGCGGCAATGAAAATGGAATCAAACCCGTAGTCTTCCATCAGCTGCGGAATGGTGAATGTTTTGCCGATCACCTTGTTGGTTTCAAACTTCACGTCCATGTCGCGCAGGCGGTCAACTTCGCGCGAAATGATGGATCGGGGCAGACGGAAGGACGGGATGCCGTAACGCAACACGCCTCCGACCACGTGCAGGGCTTCGAAAACCGTAACCTCGCAGCCGTAGCGGACCAGATCGGCCGCCGCCGCCAGGCCACCGGGACCAGAGCCGACGATGGCCACCTTGCCCAGCGTTTTGGCGAAGCGCGGGGGCTTGATCTTACGTGGCCGGGCATTGTCGCCGACGAATCGTTCCAGCCGACCGATGGCGACCGGCTCCATTTTGCGCGACAGGATGCACTGGGCCTCGCACTGCATTTCCTGAGGGCAAACGCGGCCGCAGATAGAAGGGAAAAGGTTCGATTTGTTGAGCGTGTCGAGGGCGCCGTCCAGATCGCGCACCAACAGGTGCCGGATGAAGCCAGGGATGTCGATGGACACCGGGCAACCGGCCACACAGAAGGGCTTCTTGCACTGAATGCAGCGCTCGGCCTCCGTTATGGCATCCTGCATGGTGTAGCCAAGGTTGACTTCCTCGAAATTGCGCGAGCGTTCGTCCGGGTCGCGTTCGGGCATCTTTACCTGGGTCGGCGTCAGGTCCTTGAGCTTCTTGTAGTTGCGTTTTTCCTGCTGGATCAGTTGTTTTTCCAGGTTGCAGGTGTGTTCGAAATCTTCGTCGGCGCGCGATTCCTGGCTTTTGAATCGCCGCTGCCGCGTTATCAGTTCTTTGAAGTCCACCTTGTGCGCGTCGAAATCGGGGCCGTCGACGCAGGCGAATTTCACTTTGTCGTCCACCGTGACGCGGCACGAACCGCACATGCCCGTGCCGTCAACCATGATCGCGTTCAGAGACACCAGGGTTTTGACGCCGTAGGGGCGGGTCGTCTCGGTGCACGCGTTCATCATGGGCAGCGGGCCGATGGCGACCACCAGATCGGGCTTGTCGTTTTCCAGTATTTCTTTCAGTGCCTCGGTAACAAAACCCTTGCGCCCGTATGAGCCGTCGTCCGTACACACGATCAGATCGTCGGAGTATTTTTCGAACCGGTGCTCCCAGAAACGAAGGTCGGAATTGCGAAAACCGATGATGCTGGTGGTGCGGTTTCCCATCTTCTTGAAAGCGCGAAGTTGCGGATAAACCGGTGCTACGCCAAGCCCGCCGCCAACAACGACCACATGCCCGGCCTTCTCCACATGTTGGGGCAAACCCAGCGGACCGACGAAATCAAGAAAGCCGTCGCCCTCCTTGTATTGGTCGCGCATCTCCTTGGTGGTTTTGCCGAGCGCCTGAATCACCATGGTTATGGTGCCGTTTTTGCGATCAAAATCGGCGACGGTCAGCGGAATACGTTCCCCGTCTTCATGCAGGCGCAGCATGACGAAATGGCCCGGCTGAGCCGATCTGGCGATGTCAGGGGCCTCCACTTCCCACAGAAAGGTCGTGTCCGAGAATTCTTTGCGACGGAGTATCTTGTACATCTTGGAGATTCCCATATTTGGCGGATTCGCGGCGCGTGGCCCCGGCGCTTTCATACGGTCGCCATTTCCCACTTTCAACAGTGGGAGATGCAAATTCTTCTTATTTTCGAAAAAATACAGAAAAAATTAGTGAAAAAACAACGTATTATAGGAATTTACCAACTTTCCACGATGTGAAATTGTTCGACGAGAGGCGAAATCCGGAGGGTTTTGGAGGTCGTCCTAGCCGATGGTGCCGACGTGCCGGCGCTGGACCTTTTCCCTGAGGATATCGGCGATCATTTCCATGTTATGGCGGGCGGCGGCGGCATCGCGGTTTCGAATGGCTTCGACGATGGCGCGGTGGGCGTCGATGCTTTCCTGCGAGATTTCCTGATCTTCGAGGGCCAGACCAAAGCTGGCCAGCAGGGCGACGCGAATTAGCGCGCCGAACTGGCGCAGGATCAGGTTGTGGGTTGAATCGAGAATGGCCAGGTGAAAGTCGATATCGGCCTTGTTGAAGCCTTCAAGATCGGGCGGCTGGTGCGCGGCGTTGGCCTCCATGCGGCGGCAAGCTTCGTCGATCTTGGCAACTTCGGGTTCGGTGGCGCGACCGGCTGCGATTTCAACGACCGAGGGCTCCAGAGCCGAGCGCGTTTCCATGAGCATCGTAAAGAAGCCCTCGCGGTCGCCCATGTTCAGGGCCCAGTTGATCATTTGCGGATCAAGCAGGTTCCAGTTCTCGATTCCGCGCACCAGGGTGCCGCTGTGCGGGCGCGATTCGATCAATCCCTTGCTGTTCAAGACCCGCAAGGCGTCGCGGATAACCGTGCGGCTGACGCCGAATTCCTCGCAAAGTTCGAATTCCGTGGCCAGCCGTTCGCCGGGGCCGACGTCGCCCGAGAAGATGCGGGTCGCCAGATCACCGGCGACGAATTCAAACAAATTGCGCTTTTTCAATGCCATAAGGCGTCCTTACCAGCCCGGGGTTCCACCGGGAATTTAACGCCAGAATCAATGGTTGTCACCGATCGGCGCTATGTCCCAATATAACCAAAACAAGACTTGATTATATGTTTTGTCTTATTGTATGACAATACTGGATTATCGAAAGGGTGCGGGGAACTTTTTTGGGATCGTCCCCGCGCATGACACTCAGTGGAGGACATTATGAAGAAACTCGTGACTAGCCTTATGGCTGCGGCCCTCGCAGCTACCGTCGGCACCGCCCAGGCCGCCGACACGTTCAACCTGAAATTCCAGTCCAGCGACAACACCGGTAACGCCAACTTCCTGCTCAAGAAGGAATGGGCCGCGCGCGTCAAGGAAGCGACGGGTGGCCGCGTTAACATCGAAATGATGCCGGTCGGTTCCATCGTCAAGCATACCGAAACCATGGACGCCATCGGCAGCGGCATTCTTGACGGTCACGTCACCGCCACCGGTTATTTCTCGGGTAAAGACCCCGCATTCGGCCTGATCGGCAACACGGTCGGCGCCTGGGGCGACCCCAACGAAATGCTTCTGTTCATGGAACAGGGCGGCGGTACCGAACTGCTTCGTGAAATGTACCAGCCTTATGGCCTGTACTTCATCGGCGCATCCGCGACCGGGCTTGAAGCCTTTGTTTCCAAGGTTCCGCTGGACGGCGTTGCCGATCTCAAGGGCCTGAAGCTGCGTGCCCCCGAAGGCCTGGTTCAGGCCGTTTTCGCCGCCGCGGGCGCAGCCCCGGTGGGTCTGCCCGGTTCGGAAGTCTACACGTCGCTTGATAAGGGCGTGATCGACGCCGCCGACTACACGGTGTTCTCGACCAACGAACAACAAGGCATGCACAAGATCGCCAAGCATCCGGTCTATCCGGGCTTCCACGCCATGCCGGTTCTCGACGTTTCCATCAACCTCAAGACCTGGAACAAGATGGGCGCCGATCTTCAGCAGATCCTCAAAATGTCGGTGCGCGACTTCGCCCGCCAGATGACGTCCACGCTGAAAATGGCCGATCTGGCCGCCGTTGCCAAGGTCAAGGCCCGTGGCGACGTGACCATTCACGATTGGTCGGCAGAGGAACGCAACAAGTTCCGCGCCATCGCCATGACCGAATGGAAGAAGTTCTCCAAAAAATCGCCGAACGCCAAGAAGGTCTACGACGTTCTGACCAAGTTCATGGCTGACAACGGCATGCTTAACTAGCATTCGAAGATTAGCGCTGCGGGCTTTCGGGTCCGTGGCGCTTTTTCTTAAGTTCAGGGCCGAAAGTTCGGTTGACAATTTTCAGGGCGACATCCGATGACCGAATCGAATGATCAAACCCAGCCGACTCCCTCGCAGCAGTGGGAGCAATCCTTTCTTGATCGCTGGATCGACAAGGGCGGGCAGTGGTTCAGCTACCTCTTTTTGATTAGTGGCGTCGCCATCGTTTACGAAGTGATCGCGCGCTATGTGTTCGGCGCGCCGACCATTTGGGGCCACGAAACGACAACCCTGCTGTGTGCGCTGTGCTTCGCCTACGGCGGCAGTTATTGTCTGGCCCGCAACACCCATATTCGCATCGTCGTTCTTTATGACCGGGTATCGCCCAATTTCCGACGCTGGCTGGATATTTTTAATGCGACCACCGGACTGATCTGGGGCTGCATGCTGGTTTACGCAGGCTATATCCTGGTCGAGAAATCGTGGTTCGCGCCGTGGGGAGAGCTTCGCCTGGAAACAAGCGCCAGCGCGTGGGACCCGCCGTTTCCTGCCTATACCAAGGCATTTCTGTTTCTCGCCTTGATCGTCATGACGCTGCAATTCGCGCTGCGGCTTGTCCATGTTCTGCGCAACCGTCCGGCTGCGGAGGGCAATTCAGATGTTTGATCTTCAATCCTTAGGTATTGAATACGGCTCCTTCCTCATGCTGGGGATGCTGATCGCCCTGTTGATTACCGGCATGCCGCTGGCCTTTGTGACCGGTTTGGTGGCGTTGTTTTTCACCGTCGGCTGGTTCGGTCCCAGTGCGGTGCCGCTGATTACCAGCCGCATTTACAGCTTCACCACATCCTACGTGTTCATCGCCGTTCCCATGTTCGTGCTGATGGCCGCCATATTGGACCAGTCGGGCATTGCCCGGGATTTGTTCAACGCCATGCGTATCGTGGCGGGGCGTCTGCGCGGCGGCGTTGCCATTCAAACCCTGGTGGTGGCGTTGTTCCTGGCCGCCATGTCGGGGATTATCGGTGGCGAGACCGTTTTGCTGGGCATGCTGGCATTGCCGCAGATGCTGCGCCTGGGCTATGACCGCAGCCTTGCCATCGGCACGGTTTGCGGCGGCGGCGCGCTGGGCACCATGATGCCGCCCAGCATCGTGCTGATCATTTATGGCCTGATGGCCAACGTTTCCATCAGCGATCTGTTCACGTCGGCTTTCGTTCCGGCCTTCATTCTGTGCTCGTTCTACATCATTTACGTGCTGGCTCGTTGTTACATGAACCACGATCTGGCGCCCATCACGGCGGAACAAACGGAAGTGCTGTCGTGGGGCGAAAAATTCGCTTCCATGAAAAGCGTCATCCTGCCGGTGCTGGTCGCTTTCTCGGTTCTGGGCAGCATTTATCTGGGCGTCGCCTCGGTGACGGAAGCGTCGGGCATCGGCGTTGTTGGTATTGTCATCAGCACCTGGATACGCGGCGAACTGACCATCGAGCTGATGAAAAAGAGCGCCTGGCGGACCATGGAAACCTGCGGCATGATCATCTGGATCGGCATCGGGGCCAGCGTTCTGGTGGGCGTTTACAACCTGATGGGCGGCAACCAGTTCGTCGAGAATGCCATCATTTCATGGGGTGGCGGCAGCCCGCTGGCCGTGCTGCTGATCATGATGGGCATTCTTTTGATGTTGGGCATGTTCCTCGACTGGGTCGGCATCGCCATGCTGACCATGCCCATCTTCGTGCCGATCATCATAAAAATGGGGTACGATCCGGTATGGTTCGGCGTGGTTTTCTGCATGAACATGCAGGTGTCGTTCCTGTCGCCGCCGTTCGGGCCGTCGGCTTTCTATCTGAAAAGCGTGGCCCCGCCGGAAATCACACTGAACATGATATTCCGCGCGCTGCTGCCGTTCATTGGCATGCAGGTGATTGCTCTTGGCCTGCTGGTCGCATTCCCGAACCTTGCATTGTGGTGGCAATAAGTCGCCGATAAGAGGAAATTGTCCATGAAGATCACGGCCGTTGAAACGTTCCGGATGGAGGAATTCGGCAACCTGTTGTGGGTTTATGTGGAAACCGACGAGGGCATCACCGGATTGGGCGAGACCTTCTTCGGCCCCCGGACGGTCGAGGCGTGGATCCACGAGATCGCCGCGCCGTTGCTGGTCGGGCAGGACCCGCGGCGCATTTCCTACCTGCACCAGAAGATGCAGGGCTATTGCGGGGTGCGTGGATCGGGCGCGGAAATGCGCGGCCTTTCCGCCATCGACATCGCCTTGTGGGATTTGTGGGGAAAAGCCACCAACCAGCCGCTCTATCAGCTTTTGGGCGGCAAGCACCGCGACAGCGTGCGCACCTACAACACCTGCGCCGGCTACAAATACATCCGTTCCAACAAGGGGCAGTTCTCCGACAACTGGGGCATCGGCGGCGGCGATGGCCCGTATGAGGACTTGGACGGCTTTTTGAACCGCGCCGACGAGTTGGCACAAAGCCTGCTCGAACAGGGCATCACCGGCATGAAAATCTGGCCGCTCGACCCCTATGCCGAGGCTTCCGGCGGGCTTTACATTTCAGGCCCCGACCTGCGCAAGGGTCTGGAGCCTTTCGAGAAAATCCGCGAAGCCGTCGGCGACAAGATGGACATCATGCTGGAATGCCACTCGCTGTGGAACCTGCCGACGGCGGTCCAGATTTCCCGTGCCATCGAGGAATATGACGTCTTCTGGATGGAAGACCCCATCCGCATGGACCGCCTGAACACCATCGCCGAGTTCAAGTCGCAGACGAGCATACGCGTCACGGCCAGTGAAACCGTTGCCGGGCGCTGGGGTTTCGCCGATCTGATCGAGGCCGAGGCCGTGGACGTGGTCATGCTCGATATCGCCTGGGTCGGCGGCATCACCGAAGCCCACGCCATCGCCCAGATGGCGGCGACCCACCATCTGCCGTTCGCGCCCCACGACTGCACCGGGCCGGTGACCTATACGGCGTCCACCCATATGTCGGTGAGTGAACCCAACGCCCTGATCCAGGAAAGCGTGCGCGCTTTCTATAACGGCGGTTGGTACAACGAAGTTTCCACCGCGTTGCCCATCATGGAAAACGGCTACGTGCGTCCGCCCGAAGGACCGGGTCTCGGCATGGAACTTCTTCCCGAAGTTCGCAAACGCAAGGACGCCGTGGTCCAGCGCACCACTGCGAAGGACCTGTAAGATGGCGAAAGACTATCAGAACGACCAAGAGCTTTTCGCCCTGATGAAGCGCGAATTGTTTACCGCCGTGGTTGGCGACGTGATGGACAAGATGGGCTACCTGCGCCAGTTCCTGCCGCCCGAAATCCAGCCCCTGCGTGATGACATGGTGCTGGTTGGCCGGGCCATGCCGGTGCTTGAGGCCGATGTCTTCGCCGAGAGCTTCGAGGGCGCCAACGGTCCGCTTACCAACAAGCCCTTCGGTTTGATGCTGGAAGCGCTGGATGACCTGAAACCCGGCGAAATTTACGTCGCCTCGGGGGCCTCTCCGCGCTACGCGTTGTGGGGCGAGCTGATGTGTACGCGGGCGCAAATTCTGGGCGCCACCGGAACTATCGTCAACGGGTTCGCCCGCGACATTCCGGGCATTCTGGAGCTTGATTTCCCGGTTTTTGCCACCGGGCGCTATGCCCAGGACCAAGGCCCGCGCGGCAAGGTCATCGACTATCGCGTGCCCATCGAAATCGGCGGTATCTGCATCGATCCGGGGGCGCTTTTGTTCGGTGATCTGGAGGGGGTGCTGGTCATCCCGCGTGAAGCCGAGGAAGAAGTGATTTCGAAATCGCTGGAAAAGGCGCGCGGCGAAAAACTGGTCGGCAAGGCTATTTCCGAAGGCATGAGCGCCGTCGAAGCGTTCAAGAAATTCGGGATTATGTAACTCTCTTGTGTTCGTGATCCGGGTGCGCGGGCGTGTCGTGGCTGTGATCGGCCATGCCCGGCGCATGGACATGCACGTGTGAGTGAACGTGGGTGTGCGGATGGGCGTGCAGTTCGGCTTCGGCCAGGCGGCCATCCACCAATTGAACGGCGCGGGTGGCCATGCGCTCAACAAAAGCCCGGTCGTGGGACACGAACAGCATGGCTTTCTCACATCCCAATAGATGATCCATCAGGCGATTTGCGGCGGCCTCGTCAAGGCCGCCGGTCGGTTCGTCCAGCAGCAAAGCCTCGGGGCTCATGGCCAGGACCGTGGCCAGTGAAACCAAGCGCTTTTCGCCGCCCGACAGTTTGTGGGTGATGCGTGGAGCGAAGTCCTCCAGTTCCAGTTCCGCCAGGGTTTTTTCAGCGATTTCCACCGCTTCATGGCGGCTTTTGCCCAAATTCAGCGGTCCGAAGGCGACGTCTTCAAGCACGCTCGGGCAAAACAGTTGATCGTCGGGGTCCTGAAACAACAATCCGGCCTTGGTCCGCACCTCGAAGAAGTCATCCTCCGCGCGGCGATCCTTGCCGAAAGCCGCCAAAGTTCCGGCGTGTGGCAAGTGCAAGCCGACCAGCAGATGCAGCAGTGTCGACTTGCCGACCCCGTTGCCGCCCAGCAGGGCCACCCTTTCGCCGGGCTCCAGCGTGAAATCTAGCCCTGACAAAACCTGCCGGTCGCCATAAGCGAACGAAACGCCGTGAAGGTGGAACAATGGTTCGCTCATAAGACTATCCAACCCAGGACAAAGACAAAAACGATGGCGCTCAGCCAGTCGGCGGGACCGGCGTGCATTTCGTGCAGAACATGAAACTCGCCCTTGAACCCCCGGCACTTCATGGCGGCCTGAATACGGCTTGCCCGTTCATTGCTGCGCACCATCAGCATCCCCACCAGCCAGCCCAGACTGCCCAGCCCGTGCACCGAGGCGCGCGCCCGAAAAGCGCGCACCCGCATAGCGTCACGAAGCTGCACATACTGATCGCGCAGCACGCTGACATAGCGCACGGTCAGCAGCAACAGATGCACCAGCTTTCGCGGCAATCCCAGTGCGGCCAGCGCATGGCCCAACGTCACCGCTTCAAGGGTGCCGATCAGCGCGAACACCCCCAGCACCACCGCGTTGGCCTTGAGGATGATCTCGGCGGCGCGGCCCAATCCCTGCCAGGTGGCGACGAAGGGACCAAGGCGAAACACCTCTGATCCGACGATGCTGAAGGGCAGGGTCAGCAGAACAACAGCCATGAACGCTTCCATCGCCGCCATGCGGCGAATTGTCGGACCCAGGGGCAGGCGGGCGGCCAGTGCCAGAGCGAGTGCCAGCCCCAGCATGATCCCCAGCCGGTCCAGTGACTGCAACGAGACGCAACTCAGGGCGAACAGCGCGGCCAGCGCGATGCGCAATCGCGGGTCACGGCGCTGGATCAGGCCTTCGGCGGTGATCCGTCCGTCCACATTGAAGACGGGAACGTAGTTCACGCGGCCATCCGCTTCCGGCGTGTATGAAACCAAGCCAGTAGACCTGCGATTCCGACAATGTATCCAACTCCGCCGATGACGTCGCGAAACCGGATTTCGTCCTGATAGGCTGCCAATTCCATGCGCAACGGGCCAATCTGGCGGGCAATGGCTTTTTCGATTTGGTCGGTTGTTCCCTGGTGCTGGGCCGTCTGATCATCGGTATGAGCGTGCTCATGCGCATGATCGCCGTCCCCTTCGATGGCTATTCTGCCTTTCGCCATGGGCAGGCTGTCGGGGAAATTCTCCCAATGAACCTCGGCTCGCTCGGCGTGGCCGTCGCCCGTATCCGCAACGACGACGTGATCCATGCGTTGTGTCACCTGAAAGCGGAAGGTTCCCTCGGCATCCACTGCAACGGTATGCAAAACGGTTCCGTCGGGCCCTTCGATACGGACCTTTGCGCCGGTTGCCGGCGCGCCGCCCGCGAAAGCGACCTTGCCGACAATTTCGGTGCCTTCCGCCATGGCGAAGAGCGAGAGTTTGTGGGCGCTGGCCGAAGGCGCCCATCCAAGAGTGATCGCGAGAACGATGGCAAGAAATCTAAGCATTTGAAAGTCCTGTTGGGGTTATGATTTCGGGTGCAACGCGTTTGAGGAATCCCACGGTCGCGGCTGTCACCGCAGCTTCGATCAGCATCAACGGCAGGAAGGTGGCGACGACGATTTTCGCCGCGGGTAGGAATTCGCGGCCGCTAAAGGCGAGGGTCAAGCAAATCAATAGACCGCTCAAGGCAACGCCAAGAGCACCTGCGCCTGACCCTAGGATTATGCATTGGCGCGGTGATTTCGCGCGGCGAAGGAAGGGGCCGAACACAAAGGCGCAGACCAAGGCCGGGATAGCGAGGTTGATGGTGTTGACGCCCAGCACGACCAGTCCGCCAAACCCGAAAAAGACCGCCTGCAAAAGAAGCGCGACAAGGAACGCGGGCGCGGCTGCCCATCCCAGAACCAACCCCATGAGGCCGTTCAGCGTCAGATGTACGCTGCTGGGACCGAGCGGGACCGAAAACAAGGACGAGACGAAAAATACCGCAGACAGCAGGGCGGTTTGGGGCAGGCGGTCGTTGTCGAGTTTGCGCAGGGCAAAGCCGACCATTGCCACCGTCAACACTGCGCCGGTTACAAGGACGGGTGCAGCCACCACGCCGTCGGGAATATGTGCTATCGGAGCCTCCTTTTGCCGGGCGGGTATTACAAATCATAAGGCGGGTATTACAAATCATAAAAACATCATACGCGTCAAGGCACGTTTCCCCTACAACGGTTTTCTTTCTACAATGTGGGCTGTGAACGAAAACCGGAGAGACCGCGCAAATGGAACGAATCACCATAACGCTGGATGATGAACTGCTTGTTCAGTTCGACGAATTCATGGCCCGCAAGGGATATCTGAACCGGTCCGAGGCTTTCCGCGACGTGGTTCGCGAGAAACTGGAGGGCGAACGGCTGGAGAGCGGCGTCGCCACCCATTGTATCGGCTGCCTGACCTACATTTTCGATCACCAGGAACGTGAGCTGTCACGGCGGTTGACCCAAAGCCAGCACGATCACCATGATCTCAGCCTGTCGACCCTTCACGTTCATCTGGATCACGATACCTGTCTGGAGGCCATGATCTTGCGCGGACCGACCGAGGACGTGCGCAATTTCTCCAACGCCGTCATCGCCCAGCGCGGCGTGCGCCACGGCAACCTGCATATCGTTCCGGCGGACGTTAGTCTGGACGGCCACGCCCACGGGGATGGCGATGACACCCGCGCCGCCCACGTTCACAGCCGCCCGAAAACCTGAGAGGCGCAATGGAACCGTATCGGCATTTCACCGCGCCCATCGCAAGCGTTCTGGCCCTCAGTTTCGGCACGATTATCGTGGCGGCGGTGGGTTTGGCGCTTTTTCTGGGGTTTTCCGACGCCACGGATAAAACGCGAACCCTCCTTCGTTTGCGCGCCGAAACCGTTCTTGATGAACTTGTGGGTGAAATCGGCACCGATCTCGATCCCATGATGCGGCGCGCCGATTGGATTTCCGCGCAGGTGGAAGCGGGCAACGTCGATCCCGGCGATTTTGCCAGTTTCGATCCCCTGGCTTCTGGAATGCTGGCCGGAAAGAAGTTTCATGGCGGAATGGCGCTTATCCTCCGGGATGGGCGCACACGCTTTTACCGGGTTCGTGGGGGAGACGTGCAGGCCGAGGCGCTGCCGGATCATCCGGCAATCGCCAAATTCAGCGCGCTCGGTGAAACCCTTGATCGCCCGCTCTGGAACGACCCCATGCTTGGCGGGGGCGGCGGCGAGATAGTCCTTACTCTAATCACGCCCTTGCGCCGTGGCGGCGAATATGTGGGGGTGCTGGGGCAGGGCGTAACCATCTCGGATGTTTCCATCCGATTGCAGGCGACGGCCCAAGGAACGGGCGTAACTCCGTTCATTCTTTTTGGCGGCACACGGGTTTTGGGCCATCCTTTTTTGGTCAAACCCAAGAAAAAAGGGGCGGCGCGAGGGGGAGGCGGCAAGCAAGCCGTGCCGTTCACCGCCGACGGCAGTCCCCTGCCACTGTTGAACGCGGTGGGCGATCCTTATCTTCCGGCGATCTGGAGTCCCGATGAATTCAAGCTGAGTTTCATGGGCGCGCTGGAAAAATCGCAGGCGCGAGGGGTTTGGGTCGATGATGAACGCCGCATTTTCGTTTTCCGTGAAATCAGCCGGTACGGAAACAGGCCCTGGACCATCGGCGCGCATTTCGGTCCGGAAATCGCGCGCGGCGATATTTTGCATCTGATTTATTCGGGCGCTGCCGGTGTTGCGGTTCTATGCATTGCCATTCTGTGCGCCATATGGCTGGCGCGGGCGACGACACGGCCGATCCGCCAAATGGTTGGCGTGGCAGCGAAGGTTCGGGAAGGACAGTTGGACGACTTGCCGCCGTTCCAACCCACCATATTGCGCGAGTTGAGCGCCGCCACCGAAACGTTCAACGGCATGGTCGAGGGCCTGCGCGAACGCGACATGATCCGCGATTTGTTTGGAACCTATGTACCCCACGCGGTGGCCACGGCGATTGTCGAGGATCATGGGACATCGGTGCCGCAATCGGCCCTCGCCACGGTTCTGTTTGCCGATCTGGCCGGATTTACGACCATGTCGGAACGCCTTCAGCCCCAGGAAATCGTCGATGTCCTCAACAGCTTTTTCTCCACCGTCGTTGAAGTCATTGAAAGCCACGGCGGGGTTATTACCCAGTTTCAGGGCGACGCGGTTCTGGCCATTTTCAATGTTCCGCTTGCCGATCCAGACCACGCCGAAAACGCCGTTCGGGCGTCCGTCGAAATGCATGACGCCGTGAAAGGACGCACCTTCGCTGGACAAACCTTAACCTGTCGCGTCGGCATCAACACGGGTGATGTGGTGGCCGGAAGCGTCGGCGCCGGAGGGCGGTTGAGCTATACGGTCCACGGCGACGCCGTCAATCTGGCGGCCCGTCTTGAACAGCTGAACAAGGAATACGGGACCCCGACGCTGGTTTCAGGCGCGACGGCTGAACGCGTAAGCGCGATCAGCCTGCGCCGCATCGGGGAGGCCGAGATTCGGGGGAAATCCGAAAAAGTTTCCCTGTTTGTGGTGGATTAGCCCTACTTCATGTGACTCTTGGCACCGGGTTTCATAATCGGCACCTCGATTTTGATTTTCCCGGCTTTTTCGAATACCAGCGTCAATGAAAAGCTCGCGCCCACTTTCAGCGGCCCTTTCAGGCCCATGAACATGACATGAAGACCGCCCGGTTTCAGCGCCACCGTCTTTCCGGCGGGCACATCAATGGCCTCGACCTGGCGCATTTTCATGACGCCTTTTTCCATCAGGTGGGTATGCAGTTCGGTCTTTTTGGCGATGGTGGATTGCGCTTCGATGATGCGGTCGGCCTGCGCGCCATTATTGGTCAACGCCATGAAGGCCGCGCCGGCTTTCATCATTTTCGAGGCCGACGCCCGGGCCCACGGATTGGCAATCACAATATCGCCCGACTTGAATTCGGCCGCCGCCGAAGGTCCGGCAATACCGGTCAGCATGGAGACAAGTGCAATAAGGATAAATTTTTTCATGTCGACGTTTCCTCATATCTTCCGACGATAAATGTTTCCTCGCGGGCCGCTGCGATCCACTCCTGAAACAACGGCCACTCCCAATTTGTTTGCGCGTAATCCTCGCAGGGGCCTTCTAATTGGACCCCGTACGTTCGAAAGCGGCTGACCACGGGTGCGAAAAACGCGTCCGCGACCGAGGCCGTGCCAAAAAGAAATTGCCCGCCGTGGCCGAACCGCTCACGGCAGAATGTCCAAAGCTCACAAATCCGCTTGATGTCATTTTGCGTGTCCGTGCCGTAGGTGCGGTCCGGATCCTCGCGCCGAATATGCATCGGAAGTTCGCCCCGAAGAGCGGAAAAACCCGAGTGCATTTCGGCACAGGCCGAACGGGCCAGGGCGCGGGCCGAACGGTCTTCTGGCCACAATCCGGCCTCGGGGAAGCGTTCCGCCGACCATTCTGCGATGGCCAGGGAATCCCAGATCACCTCGTTGCCACATTTCAGTATGGGAACCAGACCGGTGGGGGAATGGGCCAGAAGCGCGTCGCGGGTCTCGGGGCGGTCAAGGGGAATCAATATTTCCTCGAACGCCGTGCCTGTCATGCGCAGCGCCAGCCATCCGCGCAGGCTCCACGACGAATAGTTTTTATTGCCGATGACAAGCTCGATTTTCGCCATAACCCCCCCCATGCGAACCTCTTTTCCCGCTTATACTCGATTGTCGCGGAGCGGTAATTGATTTATGTCCAGTGGCGTAACAAAGGGAGAAAAAAATGACCGATTGGTTCGTCGAAGACACTGCGGCAAACGCGATACCCGTGATCGTCCTTACCCAAAAGGATTTCGGCCCATGGCAATCGGCACAATCGGCGACGGTGGCGACCTGGGTCGCGGCTTCGGGCTTCGAGGGAAAACCCGCCACCCACTGTCTGATCCCGGATGAGGCGGGAAACCCGGCGTGCGTCCTTTGTGGATATGATCCCGACCAGCCTTTATGGAGCTGGGCGGGTATCCGCGCGTCGCTTCCGCAAAATATTTATCGTTTTGATATCGCAACAAGTTCGCCGCTGGCCGGAAAGGACATGGAACTGGTGGCGCTGGGGTGGGCGTTGGGCAATTACCGGTTCACCCGCTACCGGCGTGACGAAGGGCCGGGTTCCGCGCAACTGGTTTGGCCCGAGCCCTGCGATCGCGGTCGGATCGGGCGTCTGGCCGAGGCCATTTTCCTGACCCGGGATCTGATCAACACGCCAGCCAATGAAATGGGGCCGGAAGACCTGTACAACGCGGTCGGAACGGTAGCGAAACGATATGGTGCCGAGATCAAGCAGATCGTCGGTGACGATCTGCTGAAAAGCGGATACCCGGCCATTCACGCCGTCGGCAAGGGCAGCCCGCGCGAACCCCGGCTTATCGACCTTGTCTGGGGCGAGGCGGATGCGCCGCTCATCACCCTGGTCGGCAAGGGTGTTTGTTTTGATACGGGCGGGCTGGATATCAAACCGGCGGCGGCCATGAAGCTCATGAAGAAGGACATGGGCGGGGCGGCGCACACGCTGGGTTTGGCCGCAGCCGTTATGGACGCCCAATTGCCGATACGCTTGCGCCTGTTGATCCCGGCCGTGGAAAACAGCGTGTCGGGCGAGGCCCTGCGGCCCCAGGACGTCATTTCAACGCGCAAGGGGCTCAGCGTCGAAATCAGTAATACGGACGCCGAGGGACGCTTGATTTTGGCCGACGCCCTAACGGAAGCGGTCTCGCAAAAGCCGCGCTTCGTGATCGACTTCGCCACCCTGACCGGCGCGGCGCGGGTCGCCCTCGGGCCGTCCCTTCCGGCATTGTTCTGTAACCAAAACGATTTTGCGGAAGACCTTTTGCGCCACGGCGACGCGACCCGGGACCCCCTGTGGCGGCTGCCGCTTTTCGCGCCCTATCGGAAGTTGACCGAGAGCAAAATCGCCGATCTCAACAATTGCCCCGACGCGCCGTTTGCCGGTGCCATTACCGCCGCGCTGTTCCTTGAGGCGTTTGTCGAACCCGACATCCCCTGGGCACACTTCGATCTGATGGCGTGGAACCTAGAGGGTAAACCGGGGCGTCCCGAAGGGGGCGAGGCCATGGGACTTCGCGCCGCCTATGCCATGATCTGTTCCAAATTCGGATAGAGGCATCTTTTGTTGTCGCCGCTTTAACCCGTGATTAACCCTTCGAGTGTAAAAATTACGGAACCGAAACGATACAGGCGAAGTGGCGAAATGGCAGTACCTATAACGGATATGCAGGCGCTCCACCTTTGGCGGCTTGCCGTTCTGGCCGGCGTCCAGCGTGAAACACCCGATCTTTCGGCGCGTCAGATGGCCGTTCTCCTGACCGTTTATCTGACCACGCCGCCCCATACCGTTCGCGGCCTGGCGACCCTTTTGAATGTGTCGAAACCTGCGATCACGCGGGCCTTGGACCGATTGAGCGAGCTCGAGATGGTTCGCCGCAAGGCCGACGAGGCCGACCGGCGCAACGTTCTTCTTCAGCGAACCATCAAAGGGTCGGTGTTTCTTCGCGATTGGGGCGGGATCGTGTCAGGGGTGGCGCAGGACGTTCCCGCTTAGCGTCGAAAAGGCGCGCCCATTCGCGGGGTCAGTTCGAAATCGTAACGAAAATTCTTTAGGATGACGGGGCGTCTTCGGGGGAGCCTTTTCCCAGCGCCTTGCGAACCAGTGTGAGCAACATCGTGTCGTCGAGCGGCTTTTCCAGGAAATCCATCGCACCAGCGGACAAGGCGCGCCGGGCCATATTCTGGTCGCTATGACCGGTGATAATGATGACTGGGAGGTCTATGGCGCGGGCCTTGAGTTCTCTTTGCAGTTCCAGACCGCTCATTCCCGGCATGCGAACGTCCACCACCAGACATCCCGGTTGCGTCGGATCCATCTTTTCCAGAAACTCGTTGGCCGACGAAAACGATACCACGTCGAAATCGCCGTCGCCCAACAACCATTCAAGAGAATGGCGAACGGCGTTGTCGTCATCAACAACGTACACGACCGGATCGCGATCCGACATCTAAACCTGCTTTTCCAATCAGCATTTTGAGCCGTCAGGTGCAAAAAACGGGTGCACCTCCGGTTTCCCCTCAGGCACAAATTCTACTCTTTTGACAATTCTCGGGAATAGGGGATTACCCACTAAATCCTCAGGGATTACCCTTACCGGCCGCAAGAATGGTAGCCATTTTAATGAGTTCCGCGAGGGAACTGGCACGGGTTTTTTCCATGACCTTGGCGCGGTGCGCTTCGACCGTTTTTTCGCTGAGCCCGAGGTTGAAGGCAATCCGCTTATTAGGCTCGCCCGCGACGATCTGGCTCAGCACCTCTTGTTCGCGTGGCGACAGCGAACTGAACCGGTTCCGGATTTCGTTCTGCTGTGACTGAACCTGGATGGTCGACCTGTTTTCCTCGATCGCCTTTTGAACCAGATCCAGCAGGGCCTGGTCGTTAAACGGCTTTTCAATAAAATCGAAGGCCCCGGCTTTCATCGCGCGAACGGCCATCTGAACGTCGCTGTGTCCGGTAATAACGATGACCGGCAGATTGGTGTCCCGCGCGCTGAGTTCTTCCTGCAGCTCTAGACCGCTCATGCCGGGCATGCGGACGTCAACCAACACGCATCCCTGCTGATCGGGATCATAGGCGTCGATGAATTCCTGTGCCGAAGCAAAGGTCGCGACCTCGAGATCGACCGACGACAAAAGCCAACTCAGCGAGTCGCGCACCGCAGGATCGTCATCGACGACACAAACGACTGATTCTGATTCAGTCATGTCGATTTCAGTTACCATTCGTTTCAAAAAAGCCGCGATCAAACGGCAAACCCGGACCCCCCAAAGGCCGTAAGGCATTGATCAGGATAATTTCTGATGGTGCTGTGTGCAAGACCGCACCTCAAAAAACCTTAACACCATAGGAAGAATGTTGATTCCATCTCCCGCATTCAAGTCGCGTACAGGAATTTCGCGGTATTTTTCGACGCCTTCGAATTTACAGGTGCTGCGCAATATCCTGCGCCATGCGGGCCGGATCGGCGCCATGGGGGAAATGCAAAAGAAACTTTCCCTTCCGGTCCATCAGGTATGTATAGGCGCTGTGATCCATTAAATAATCCTCGGGGCCGCCGTCCTCCTCTGGAACCTTGGCGAAAAACACCCGATAGGCGCGGGCCGCCGCCGTCATCTGATCCACCGATCCGCTAAGCCCCACAAGGCGCGGGTGAAACACCGATACATAATCGGCCATGGCTTCCGGGGTGTCGCGTTCGGGGTCCACGGTGATGAAGATCGGAGTGATCTCGTCCGCCCCGTCGGCAAGAATATCGAGGGCTTCGGCAATGCCGGTCAGGGCCGTCGGGCAGACATCGGGGCAATAGGTATAGCCGAAATAAACGAGCAACAGCTTGCCTTCGAAATCGGCGTTGGTGACCGTCTTTTCATTCTGATCGATCAGCGTGAACGGGCCGCCGATGGAGGCCACGTTGTGCTCCGCGCCGATCAGCATGGTCCAGTAATGACGTCCGGCCAGCCCACCCACCACGAGAATGACAAGGACCGAAAACACAAGGCCCAAACGGTTTTTCATGGAAATGCCTCCCATCTACTCTTTTTGTCAGGCAACGCTATGAACGGCCATCAATAGCAAGATTAGCGCGTTGACGAACATCAATACAGGCGTGATGCGCGTTACGAAGCCCTGCCATTTCCCCCCCACGATATGCCCGGCCAGCCCAACGGCCAATAATGACGGCACCGTTCCCAGGGCGAACGCGCCCATGACAAGGGCTCCGGCCAGAACGCCGCCGCTGGCCCCGGCGGCGGCCAATGCGCCGTAAAGAAGGCCGCACGGAAGAAAGCCCAGCGTTATCCCCAAAGCGTAACCGCGCAGACCGGTGGGGCGGTCGAAAAGCGGTTTGGCGATACGCCCCATACCTCGAGACAGCCACCCCGTTCCCGACGACCAGGGCAGGCGGATGGAAAATTTGCCAATCCCGTATCCCAGAAACAAAACCGCGGCGAAACCCAGCAAGACGGCGGAAAGCCAGCGCATTTCCACAGCCGCCATTGCTTCGCCCGCGACCAGCCCGGCCAGTGCGCCCAATCCCATGTACGTGGTCAGGCGTCCCAGGTGATAGGGGGCCAGCGCCGCTCCGCTTAATCGGTGGAATTCCCTCATCTCCGCTGCCGGGCGGGCTTCCAGACGCGCGACCGACTGGGCCAGCACAAACGGGCCGCACATGGCGATGCAGTGGCCGCCGCCGCCGACCAGCCCGGCGATAAAAAGGCTGCTCATAAGATCGCCCCGGTTTTCGATAACGTTACGGCACTGATCGACCCCCGAGGTCAGGAACTCGAGGAATATGGAGAGTTCTTCCATGCGACTAATCTTCTTGCTCCGGGGTTTCGTCGTCATCGAACAATATTCGATTGGCGGCCCCGTCCAAATCATCGAACTGGCCGCTTCGCATGGCCCACATGAACGCGCCCAGAGCCACCAGGCCGACGATCAGCGAAACGGGAATGAGCAACAAAAGCGTGTTCATAGCGCGGGTCCGCGATTCAGCCGCAGGGCGTTGAGAATCACCACCAGCGACGATGCCGACATGGCGATCGCCGCGATCAACGGCGTTACCATCCCGGCCATGGCCAGGGGAACGCTCAGCACATTATAGGTGAAGGCCAGCGCGAAGTTCTGATGAATTATCAATTTTGCACGCCGCGCCATGCCTACGGCCTCGGCCACTGGTGCCAGCGCATCACCCTGAAACACCATGTCGGCGGCGTTCTGGCTGACGTCGGCCGCCGACGACGGTGACAGCGAGACGTGGGCCGCCGCAAGAGCCGGCGCGTCGTTCATGCCGTCGCCGATCATCACCACCTTTTTGCCGCTTGCCGCGAGTAGGGCCAGCCGTTCGGCTTTTTGCGCGGGCGTGCGCTGGGCGAGCCAGTTCTCGATCCCGGCCTTGTGGGCCATGATCCGCACGGCACCCGTCCGGTCGCCGGAAAGAAGTTCGACATCAAACCCGCATTCCTTCAGGGAACCGACCACGGTGTCGGCGTCGGCGCGCAGGGTATCTGAAAAGCCAAACCGAACGGGAAGCTTGCCGGGGCGTGAAAGCCAAATTTCGGGGCCTTCGTCCTCGTCGGTATCGGCAACGCCGCACCATTCGCGGTTTCCCAGACGAATGCTGCCTGCTTCAAGCCCTTGGCCGGGAACTTCCCGAACCCCGGAATGAACGGCAGCTTCGGGCGCGGCGCGGACCAGCGCGCGGGCCAGCGGGTGGGTGCTGGCAGCGGCCAGGGATGCGGCTAATGCCAGATCGTCGGGCCGAGGGGCGGGTGTGCCAACCAGTTCAAGTTTGCCCGTGGTAAGGGTTCCGGTTTTGTCGAATACAACAGTGTCCGCTTCGGCCAGACGTTCCAGCGCGGTCCCGGACTTGACCAGAATTCCCCGGCGCAGCAGCCTTCCAGACGTGACCACCTGTACCACCGGAACCGCCAGTCCAAGGGCGCACGGGCAGGTCACCACCAGAACGGCGATGGCGTACAAAATGGCGTCGCGCCACGGCGCATCGCCAACCAGCATCCATCCCAGAAACGTTGCCAGAGCCAGAGTGTGGACCACCGGCGCATACCAGCGGGCCACCCGGTCGGCCAGCGCTACATAGCGCGCCCGGCCCTGTTCGGCGGTTTCCACAAGGCGCACGATTTCGGCCAGCAAGGTGTCCTCACCGACCGCCGTTACGTCGATGACAATGGGCGCAGACAAGTTGAGGGTCCCTGCGAAAACCCGGGCTCCGGGAGCCACCGCCAGCGGGGCGGATTCGCCATTGATAAGCCCGGCGTCAACGTCGCTGTGGCCCGACACGACGGTTCCGTCCACGGCAATGCGCTCGCCCGGACTTGCGAAGACCTTCATGCCCGGCGTGACTTGCGTGGGCGGCAACAGACGGTGTGCGCCCGATGGGTCGATGACGGTAAGAGCGGTGGCGCGAAGGGCCAGCAGATGTTCCGCCGAACCGCGCGCCTTGCTGCGCGCCCTTTGATCCAGATAGCGTCCGATTAGCAGGAAAAACAGCAGGGTGACGGCCGAATCGAAATAGGCGTGCTCGCGCCCTTGCATGGTGTCCAGCAGGCTCATGCCACCGGCCAGCACGACAGCGATGGAAATGGGTACGTCCATATTGACCCGGGCGGCTGCCAGTGCGCTCAGGGCCGAGCGAAAGAAGGGAACGCCCGCATAAACAATGGCCGGAAGGGCGATGAGCGCCGACAGCCAGTGCAGCAGGTCGCGGGTCGCCGATCCCATTCCCTGATAGTGTCCCGCCCAAACGGCCACCGACAGCAGCATGACGTTTCCGGCGGCGAACCCGGCCACGGCAAGGGCGCGCAGAAGTTCGCGTTCGCGGCCGCGGCTTTCGGCGTCCAGCAATGCCGGATCGTAGGGAACCGCGCGGTAACCCAGCGCCGCGATGGTGGCCAGCAGGGCTTCGGCCAGTTGGGCCTCTCCCTGCCATTTCAGAACCAGACGGCGGGTCGTCATGTTCAGGCGCGCCCACGTCACGCCTGCCTGGCGCGATAGAACGGTCTCGATCAGCCACACACAGGCCGCGCAGTGTAGTCCCTCGACCATCAGATGAAGGGTGTTGATGCCGGCGCCGTCGGTTTTGGCGTGAGCCGCGAAATCCAGCGGCGCGCCTTCGGCGTCGGGTTTCATGGGGCGGACGTGGGGGTCGATCTTGCGGCGCGCATAGTAACGTTCCAGACCGAGGCCCTTAACAAGAGCAAAGGCGGCCTCGCATCCGGGACAGCAGAAATCTTCCCCTTCGGGTGCGACAAGCCCGCAATGCAGGCACGCCGCCATTATCTGACCTGCAACCGGCGAACTTCCTGAAACGCCTCGTCGCCGCGCAAGGCATGAATGCGTACGTTCCATTGCCCTGCCAGTGGCAGGTTGGCCGTGGCTGAATACGTGCCGTCTCCCATCGCTTGCAGGGGAACTTCGAAATCGTAGCCCTCATGGGTCGGCCGCACGATCAGGGCGGTGACGGAAAGGTCGTTCAGCGCCTGACCGTTGCGCTCGGCAAACTGCGCGCGCATTTCAATGGTCCGGGTGTCGCCCGAAACCGAGGCGACCTTCCAGTCCAAATCTAAGCGCCATCCCCGGAGTGCCTGTGTTTCGGCGGCGGCAAGGTTTTCGTTGTAATCGAGGCCTTTGCGATAGTGGCTTTCGGTTTCCAAACCGGTCCAGCTATCCAGCGCGATGAAAATCATGACGCCGTTGACCAGGGCGACCAGAACCATTCCGCCGACGAAAATCCACGGATACCACCAACCGTCGGCGCGCTTGTTTTGTGCCATCGCGCTCACCGTGCGGGCCCGGAAAAAGCGGCATCGTATTCGTGAACGGCCCCGTTGCTTTTGTCTTCCAGAACAAGGGTCAGGTCGCTGGATTTGCCGTCCAGCCTTGCGCGGTCGGCCCGCACCAGCACCCGGAAACTGCCGACGGCATCCGGCTTTACCGGCAATTTGGCTAAATCCGTCCACTCATCCTCAAAGCCGATCACGCGAAGTTGGGCGTTCTCGATCCCGTCGATGCTGAGCTCGAAGGTTTTCGCCTGCCGCTCCATGTTGAGAACCTTGTAAGTATAGGAATTGCGGATGCTGCCGTCGGTCAGGCGCACGAACAGGGGCGCGCGGTCCTTCAGAACGTTGATCTCGACGCGGCTGCGGGTCGCCATGCTGAACGTCATGACGGCCACGACCAGCGCAAGGATCGCCACATAGGCGATGGTTCGCGGCCGCACCGGGCGCAATGTCGAAGGCTCGCCTTTTTGGCGGGCGATCTGGTTGGCGATGGAATCGTAGGTAATCAGGCCGCGCGGCAGACCGACGCGATCCATGACCCCGGCGCAGGCGTCGATGCACAGCGCGCAGCCGATACAGGCCAGTTGCTGGCCTTTGCGGATATCGACGCCGGTGGGACAGACCTGGTGGCACAGGGTGCAATCCACGCAATCGCCCCGTCCTTCAAAAGACTGCCCCGTTTTTGCCTTGCCGCGCGGTTCACCCCGCCACGCTTCATAGGTGACGATCAGCGAATCCTCGTCGAACATGGCGGCCTGAAAACGCGGCCACGGGCACATATAGATGCACACCTGTTCGCGCGCCCAACCGGCCAGCAGATAGGTGGTCGTCGTGAACAATCCGATGAGGAAATAAACCGTGGGGGACGCCCGGCCCGTGAAGACTTCGGGCAGCACCTCGTAGGCATCGCCGAAGTACAAAATCCAGGCCCCGCCCGTGGCCGCGGATATGAACAGCCAAACCCCGTGCTTGGCGACCTTGCGAAACGCCTTATCCAGCGACAGGGGTGCGCGGTCGATGCGCATGCGGGCGTTGCGGTCGCCCTCAATCAGGGTTTCGGCCCACAAAAAAAGGTCGGTCCAGACGGTTTGCGGGCAAAAGAAACCGCACCAGACGCGCCCCGCCAGGGCGGTGACGAAAAACAATCCGATGGCGCCGATAATCAGCAATCCGACCAGATAATAGACTTCCTGGGGCCATATCTCGATCCACAGGAAATAGGCCCGGCGCGAGGCCATGTCGATGAGGAACGCCTGATCGGGCGCGCCTTCGCCACGCTCCCAGCGAAACCAGGGGGCAACGTAGTAAAAGCCCAGCAACAACCAAAGCAGGGTCCACTTCAGGGTTCGGAAGGTTCCCTTGACCTTGCGCGAATAGACCCATTCATGGGACGCAAAAAGCGGTTGCGGCCGACCGGCGGGCGCGCTGCTTTCGTTCATTTTTCTCCGCCGCCAAGCGAATGGACGTATATGGAGACCTGTTTGATCGAGACGTCATCAATGCGATCGACCCAGGCGGGCATGACGCCGTGTTTCGGCGCTGCGATCTGGGCCGTGAGCGCCTCGACGCCCTCACCGTACAGCCAGATGCCGTCGGTCAGGTTGGGCCCGCCCATTTCGCGCAATCCCTTGCCGTCTTCCCCGTGACACGCCGAGCATTGTTCTTCGAAAATCAGCGCGCCTTCCGCGGTGGACTGGCCCGCGCCGGCCAGCGACATGACATGATTGGCCACCGACTTGATTTGCGGCGCTTCCAGAATTTCGTCGGCGCCGAAGGCCAGCATCATGGCTTCGCGGGTGTCTTCGTGAGCCGAGCGGATGCCGTACTGGACCGAGGTATAGATTTCTTCGGGCGTTCCGCCCCAAATCCAGTCGTCGTCGGCCAGCACCGGATAACCCGGCGCGCCCGCGCCGCCCGCTCCGTGACAGGGCGCACAGTTCTCGCCGAAAATTGCCCGTCCGCCGGCCATGGCATATTGCAAAAGTTCCTGATCCTCGGCGATTTCGTCCACCGATTTTTCTTCGAATTTGGTCAGCCAGCCGACGCGGCTTTGCTTGACCTGATCCATGGTGGCGGCCAGTTCGGCCCGTGACGAATAGCCCAACATGCCTTCGGTGTAGCCCGAAAGGCTCGGCCACGCCGGATACAGAACGAAGTACCCGATGGCCCAGACGATTGTGGCGTAGAATGAATAGAGCCACCACTTGGGCAGCGGTGTGTTCAGTTCCTTAATGCCGTCCCACTCGTGACCGGTGGTCTCGATTCCCGTGACGGGATCTATTTCGCGTTCCGCCATGGTTCAGCCCCCGCCGTTGTCGTTCTTAAAGGGAATCATCGCATCTTCCTTGAACCGCTGTTTGTTTTTCGGCCGGAAGGCCCAAAAGACGACTCCGCCGAACAGGATCACCAGCCACACCAGCCACATGGGCCGCAGGGCTTCCCAGAAACCGGATAAATCCATCGATCCACCCCCTACCTGTGCGACAATTCGGGTTTGAAGGCCGTGAAATCGACCAGCGTGCCCAGCATTTGCAGATAGGCCACCAGGGCGTCCATCTCGGTGATGCGTTCGGGATCGCCGTCGAAGTCCCCGATGGGGACCTTGGCGTAACGTTCCAGAAGCGCGTCCGGGTCGAACTCTTCGCCGTTGGCCTGGTTTTTTACGTCTTCGAAGGCATGGGTGATCTGTTCCGCCGTATAGGGCACACCGACGGCGCGCAATGTATCCATGTGCAGAGCGATATCGCCGAAATCGAGGTCACGCTCGAGCATGAACGGGTAGGCGGGCATGACCGTTTCGGGAACCAGATCGCGCGGACCCACCAAATGCCCGACGTGCCATTCGTTGGAATACTTGCCGCCGACCCGTGACAGGTCGGGGCCGGTGCGCTTCGATCCCCATTGGAACGGATGGTCGTACATGCTTTCGGCGGCCAGACTGTAGTGGCCGTAACGTTCGACCTCGTCGCGGAAGGGCCGTACCTGCTGGCTATGGCACAGGTAGCATCCCTCACGCACATAAATATTGCGGCCCGCCAGTTCCAGCGGCGTGTAGGGGCGCATGCCCTCGACCTTCTCGATGGTCACTTCCATGGTGTACAGCGGGATCAACTGCACCAGTCCGCCGATGGACACCGTGATCAGGATGGCGACGATCAGAACGATGACATTGCGTTCGAGGATTTTAAAGTTCATGACCGCGCCCCCTCAACCATGGGCGCCGCAACATAGGGGGCTTCATCCCGAATATGACCCTTGGTGGTCCTCCACAGATTGTAAACCATGATCAACGAACCCAGCAGGAACAGGATGCCGCCGAAGGCCCGGATCGCATAGAAGGGATGCATGGCTTCGACCGTTTCGATGAACGAATACTGCAAGAAGCCCAGACTATCGTAAGAGCGCCACATCAGGCCCTGCATGATGCCCGATATCCACATGGACGTGATGTAGACGACGATGCCGATGGTGCAGATCCAGAAGTGGTAGGAAACCATGCGCAGGCTGTAGAGCCGCGAGGCGTTCCACAGGCGCGGCACCAGGAAATACAGCGCGCCGAAACTGACAAAGGCGACCCATCCAAGGGTGCCCGAGTGAACGTGGCCGATGGTCCAGTCGGTGTAATGGCTGAGCGAGTTCACCGCCTTGATCGACATGATCGGGCCTTCGAAGGTGCTCATGCCGTAAAAACCCACCGAAACCACCATGAAGCGCAGCACCGGATCGGTGCGCAGCTTATGCCAGGCGCCCGACAGCGTCATGATGCCGTTGATCATGCCGCCCCACGACGGCATCCACAGCATGACCGAGAACGTCATGCCCAGGGTTTGCGCCCAGTCGGGCAACGCCGTGTAATGCAGATGATGCGGTCCGGCCCAGATATATAGAAAGATAATCGCCCAGAAATGGACGATGGAAAGCCGGTACGAATAAACCGGCCGTTCCGCCTGCTTGGGAACGAAATAGTACATCAGGCCCAAGAACCCGGCGGTCAGGAAGAAGCCCACAGCGTTGTGGCCGTACCACCACTGGGTCATGGCGTCCTGCACACCGGCCCAGACGACATAGCTTTTGGCCCCGAAAACCGAAACGGGCAAAGCCAGATTGTTGACGATGTGCAGCAGCGCGACCGTCAGGATGAAAGACAGATAGAACCAGTTTGAAACATAAATATGCGGTTCCTTGCGCTTAAACAGCGTGCCCGCGAAGATCACCAGATAGGCCACCCAGACCAGGGTCAGCCACAAATCCACATACCATTCCGGTTCGGCATATTCCTTGCCTTGGGTGACGCCCAGCACATAACCAAGGGCGGCCATGACAATGAAAAACTGATAGCCCCAGAATACGAAGTCGGCGAGCGTTTTTCCGCCGAAAAGGGTCGCCCGGCAGGTGCGCTGCACCGAATAGAACGACGTGGCCAGCAGGATATTGCCGCCGAAGGCGAAAATCACGCCGGACGTGTGAACGGGTCGAAGGCGCCCGAAGGTCAGCCATTCGAGTGAGGGGTCGAATTGTGGATAGGCCAATTGCAGCGCAATGAGAACGCCGACCAAAAAACCGACAATTCCCCAGAACGTCGCAGCGATAACGAATTTGCGGATGACTTCTTCGTTATAGGCCCCGCTGTCCGGGTTTCCGCCAACGGCCGCTGTCGCTTGGTTCATTTATTTCCCCCTACCCCACCGGCTTATTCTGCTTGATCTCAAGTCCTTACAAGAGATTTAGTATCATCACAGTGTATACAGCATGTCCGAAAATTGACCAAGAAAATTAGCCCTATGTTACCATACGCTGAAATTATTGTACTGGTAGGTTTCTCACGATGACAACCACGTTCGATGCGTCCGTCCGCCATTCCGTTTGCCCCCACGACTGCCCGGGCGCTTGCGCGCTGAATGTGGAGATAGAGGCCCCTGATCGCATTGGCCGAATTCGCGGGGCTAAGGACATGCCCTATACGGACGGCGTGGTCTGCGCCAAGGTAGCGCGTTATGCCGAACGCGCCCACCATCCCGACCGCCTGACCACGCCCCTGAAACGTGTTGGCGCGAAGGGTGAGGGGAAATTCGAACCCGTATCGTGGAGCGAAGCCCTTGATACGGTGGCGGACGCCTTCAAAAGGGCCGCCGCCGAGCACGGCGCACAAAGCATCTGGCCCTATAACTATGCGGGAACCATGGGACTGGTACAGCGCGACGGGCTGGAGCGGTTCCGCCGCGTCATGGGAACCTCACTCATGGGCGGGACCATCTGTTCGACCATTGGCAAGGCCGGGTGGAAAGCGGGCGTGGGGTCCGTAATCGGCACCGACCCGCTGGTCATGGCCGAGGCCGAGTTGATCGTGCTTTGGGGCATGAACGCGGTGGCCACCCAGATAAACGTTATGTGCCATATCGCCAAGGCCCGCAAAAAGCACGGGGCCAAACTGGTGGTTATCGACCCCCACCGCACGCCCACAGCGGAGGCGGCCGACCTTCACATCGCGCCCAAACCCGGCACCGATGACGCTCTGGCCTGCGCCATGATCAACGTCCTGCTGAGCGAAAACCTGGCGGACCGCGAATTTCTGGCCGCCCATTGCGATTTCGATGACGAGGTCGAGCGGCATTTCGCAGACAAGACCCCGGCGTGGGCAGCGGAAATTACGGGACTGCGGGCCGAGGATATCGTTTCCTTGGCGCGCCTTTACGGAAAGACCGAACGCAGTTTTATTCGCTTAGGCGTGGGGGTTAGCCGGTCGCGAAACGGCGCGGCCAAGGTTCATGCGATTTCGGCGTTGCCTGCGGTTTCCGGCGCGTGGGCGCGGCCCGGAGCGGGCGCTTTGCTGGCCACGGGCGATGCCTTTGCCCACCTTGATCGCACGCTTATCCGGGGTGCGGACCATCCGACCAGCGCGCGCACAATGGACATGTGCCAAATCGGCCGTGTTCTGACCGGTGACGCGGATGCGCTAAAGGGCGGCCCGCCGGTCACGGCCATGATTGTGCAGAACACCAATCCGGCGGTGGTGGCGCCCGAAAGCGTGTTGGTTCGCGAAGGGTTGTTGCGGGACGATCTGTTTTTGTGCGTGCACGAGCAATTCATGACCTCGACCGCCCGCTACGCCGACATCGTGCTTCCGGCGACCACCTTCCTTGAGCACGACGACATGTATACGTCGTACGGCCAGACCTACCTTCAGGTGTCGCGTTCGGTGATTTCGCGCTGGGGCGAAAGCCGTTCCAATCACGAAGTTCTTTGCGCTCTGGCGGAACGGCTGGGGTTGGCCCACGAGGGGTTTGAGTTGTCTGAGTGGGAAATCATCGACCGAACCTTGCGGGCGTCGAATATGCCAAACGCCGACGAGGTGCTGGCGCAACGGTGGTTCGATTGCGGCTCCCCGGTTTCGGCGACGCCGTTCGCGGGCGGCTTCCCCACAGCGGACGGGCGGTATCATTTCAGGGCCGATTGGGCTTCGGTGGGTTCGGATACGCGCAATTTGCCGCGCCTGCCCGACCACATGCGAGTGCTGGAAGAAGCTTCCGACGCCCATCCTTTCCGGCTGGTTGCCGGTCCCGCGCGCAATTTCCTCAATTCCACCTTCAGCGAAACCGAAAGCTCGAAGGCGGGCGAGGGCGGACGCCCCATCGCGCAAATCAACCCCGCCGATGCGGACCAATTGGGCTTGCGCGACGGCGTGCCCGTTGAACTGGGCAACCGCCGGGGACGGGTCGTATTGCACGCCGGGATTACCGACGCGGTTCGCCCCGGCATGGTCGTTGTCGAAAGCGTCTGGCCCAACGAAGCGTTTGTTGACGGGATGGGTATCAACGCGCTGACCGGTGCCGACACCGTGGCCCCCGCCGGAGGGTGCGCGTTTCACGACACGGCGGTGTGGATCAAACCGGCGGCCTGAAGGCGCTTAAGCGCCGGGCGTTCACCCCATGATATTTGAAAGGATAAGCTGCGCACGGCAGAAATTATCGTCCGCCCACGGACAGTCAGAAGTGATTTTCTCAAGTTCGATGAGAACTTGAATTTTCTCGTATACGCCGATTTCGTCGCCAACCAGGTTTTTTGATTTTATGAATTCGTCTATTTTTGAAAAGCAATGCGTACTTTCATCGTCCGGCTCGCATCCACGAATGGCGGTCAGGACGTCATTTTCCAAATCCACGCGTTCTAAAACTTCCATCCTGTCCATCTTGGCACCTCGATAGAACGAAATATGGGCTGCAAGTTCGACGAAAGAGCGGGCATGGAATTTGTTCTTGATATTGTTGCGGTGCACCTCGACCGTCTTTTCGGAAATGCCCAATTTGTGGGCTATGGCCTTGTTTTTTTCGCCGGTTAAGACGTAGCGAAGAACCACCACTTCCCGTTGAGTCAACTTGCCCATCATGTTGTCGATGAGCCGAACCTTTTGATTGATCAGTTTATCGAACGCGCTGGTCGAAAACGCATCGAACACCCGTTTTCTCAACAATAGGTGTGAGACCGGTTTTTCAATGAAATCGAAGGCGCCGTTGCGCACGGCATCGACGGCCAGCCGAATGTCGGCGAATCCGGTGATAATAATGACCGGCAACGTGGGATAATCACGGGCAAGTTTTTTCTGTAGTTCAATGCCGCTCATACCCGGCATCCGAACATCCGACACAACACATTCAAAAGGGCTTTGCGTATAGGCGTCGAGAAAATCTTCCGCGGAGCCAAATCCGCGGACATCTATTTTTAGATCGGCAAATAATTCCAAGAAAAACTCAAGGCTATTTTTGTCGTCGTCAATAATAGCTGGATTCAAATTTCAAGTGCAACACCCAATGATTTGACGAAGGCTTCCAATGGAGTAAGGAAGCCGAGGCATTTTCTCGGTGTGGTGTTGTAGGTCCACATGATGT
>Ga0233431_1001105_pt1 | contig 49283 bp, 44 predicted proteins | sample SI_118_April2016_FD_179867 | JGI IMG/M metagenome (GOLD analysis project Ga0233431, IMG submission 179867) | Seawater microbial communities from Saanich Inlet, British Columbia, Canada - SI_118_April2016_200_MG | ecosystem: Environmental > Aquatic > Marine > Inlet | place: Canada: British...
CACCTGGTTCCCCAAAAGCGATTTCTGAAACTGATTGGCCGATCCAGTAGTGGGATGTTAAATTGGCTAGATCAAAACGGCCATCGATCAGCATTAAGGATTGATAGGAAAGTAAACCGATAGGAAAAAAGGCAGCGATAAAGGCAAAAGCAGTGACTAATCCACTGATCGGCCAGGCCCATTTACCTAGATTTGTAGGATTTCCCTTGAATCCTTTTCCTCCAATGGTTTCAAATCTTTTAGCTTTTTTACTGGAAATGCGGGAACTGACGTAAACAACCAATGCTGTAATTAAAATCAACACAAAAGCCAGAATATAGGCGGATGCTTCCATACCTAATGAAAGACTTGAAAAAAGCATGGTTGGCAATGTATGATAACCCACTGGTGAACCTAATAAAAAGGGTAGCGCAAAGGTTCCAATGGTTTTCCCAAATGTTAAAACAAAGGCTGATAAAAAAGCGGGTGTTACTAAAGGAAAGGTAATTTTACGTAAAATAAGCCAACGAGAGGCCCCTTGCATTTCAGCGCTCTCTTCCATTTGTGTGTCAATGGTTGCCAGAGCCCCAGAAACTAACAATAAAGAGAAAGGGAAATAATGGATCACCATGGTAATGATCATGGGAACGGGCCCATAAGATAACCATTCAGGCGGAGAAATCCCTATCATTGACTCAAAAAGACCGGCCTCCCCCCCGGCCCTGGGACTTCGGAATAAAGTGGTCCAGGCCAGTGCAATTGCAAAGGAGGGGATGATATACGGAATCGTTAAAACAGGTCGAAGCCATTTTCGCCCAGGCATGTTGGTGCGCACCAGTAACCAGGAAAGAATACCCCCCAACAATAACGCAATAACTGCTGAAATAGAACCCGTTACAATTGAGTTTATCAAAGGCCTAATAAAAATCTTCCTGGCGGATCTTCCAAATAATACTTTCTTCCAGTGATAGAGGGTATATTCTCCTTCTTCAGCTTCCTGTGAAAACCGAATGTCTGATTCTTCCCACATCAAAGTCCGGTCTACCATTCCAAATATTGGAATCAGAACCAAATATGATAAGACGGCAAGTAATAGTATTGTTACAGCAAATTGTGGTGATTTAACCCTTTCCCTTATCTGATTCAATCGCTGTCCATTAAACATCCCTTGTCGGGTGAGTTCTGGTTCATTCATATATACACCCACTGAAACAGTCGCTGTTTTTAATAATAATTTCCCCTCTATAAGATGATTTTTAGATAAATGTAACCTTTTTCATCAATATAAATATCTAACCGGACATTTTAAAACTTAAGAGATTTTATTTAATCCTCAATAAGCAAATCAAATTCTTATCAAATATGGCCGAGTGTCCTGATAGTATTATTTTGGAACTTTGCGAGTTTGATTGTAATGTTTTATAATTCCAATACAAAGTCAAATTGGAATATTTTATTCATACTATCGGTTTTCTTAATCAATAGAATTTTTTTGGGACAAATCCGATCATTTTATCTAAAAAGTGGTTTTTGAGATAAAATGACCAAGGTATGAAAAATCATTTTTTTATTGCCGGATTTTTAATATCTCAATAGGTTAAACCATCTGCCTATGTGGTAAACTGTTGACCCCCCGTTTTTAATAATATGACACAAAAAGCTCTCAAAATTCTTGCGATTGGTGGCGCCAATATTGATATTACGGGGTTTAGTGATGAACCTATTAAAATGGAAGATTCGAATCCAGGAAAATTGCAGCTCTGCATGGGAGGAGTGATTCGAAATATTACTGAAAACATGCACCGGCTAGGATTGCCCATAAAAATGATAACGGCAATTGGGGATGATTTGTATGGAGAAAAACTGATTAAACACTGCCAGGAAATTGGAATAGACATTTCACTGTCTTTAATCAGTAAACATTATCCATCTTCTACATATCTATCAATAATTGATACTAATGGTGATATGATTGTCGCCATCAATAATATGGAAATATTATCTCAATTAACAGCTGAGTATTTTCAGATGCTTAAAAATGAAATTGAACAGTCAGATATAATATTATTGGACACCAATTTAAATCCTCAATCGATTGAATATATTGTTAAAACGGCGTTAGGAAAGATTTTTTTGGATACTGTTTCTACAAAAAAGGCCGGGAAAATTAAAACCTTTTTATCATATTTACACACTCTCAAAACCAATAAGATAGAAGCTGAAGTATTGTCAGGAATACAAATCGATTCCGTTCAAACCGCTTATAAGGCCGTTAATTATTTCCTTAAGCAAGGTGTAAAGCAGGTTTTTATCTCGATGGGTAAAGCTGGTGTCGTTTTTGGTGATCACAACCAAAGCGGGCATTTTCTAGCTGAAAATATTAAGTCCATTAATGAAACCGGTGCCGGTGATGCTTTTATGGCTGGCATCGCTCATGGTTTCATTCAACAATTACCTTTAGATCAGATTGCCCGATGGGCATCAGCAGCATCAATTTTGACTTCAGAAAGTGAATTGACCAATCATCCGGATTTTTCAATTCAAAGGTTAAAAAATAAACTTAAACAAATATCATCATGTTAACAAAATATCTGGAAATTCAACCCGAAATTTCACAAGCTCTAAAAGAAGATAAACCCATTGTCGCTTTAGAATCAACAATCATTTCTCACGGGATGCCCTATCCCGAAAATTTAAAAACAGCGCAAATGGTTGAAAAAACAGTGAGAGATCAAGGGGCTATTCCGGCGACGATTGCGATTCTTGAGGGAAAAATTAAAGTCGGCTTAAGTGCTGAAGAACTGTCTCAGCTGGCTCAGGTCAAAGATGTCAAAAAAGTAAGCCGACGGGATTTTCCCTATATTGTTGCCAATAAAATGAATGGTGCTACCACTGTTGCGGCCACAATGATTGTCGCTAATATGGCGGGAATATCTCTGTTTGTAACTGGTGGTATAGGCGGAGTCCATCGGGGAGCGGATCAAACATTTGACGTTTCTGCTGATTTAACTGAGTTATCTCAAACCAATGTGGCTGTGGTGTGCGCAGGGGTAAAATCTATTCTGGATATAGGCTCAACACTGGAATATCTGGAAACCCTGGGAGTTCCTGTCATGGGTTATCAAACGCTCGATTTTCCGGCCTTTTATACCAGAAAAAGCGGGTTTCAAACGGAATATCAATTTAAAGATGCTGCCGATGCGGCGAATACCCTTAAAACCAAGTGGGATCTAGGATTAAAAGGAGGGCTGATCATTGCGAATCCGATTCCCGAACAATACCAAATGGATCCTGATGTCATAAATCAGGCGATTCAGGAAGCGTTGAAACAAGCAGATGATTTGAATGTCAAGGGCAAGGATATCACACCCTTTTTATTATCCAAGATTGCTGAATTAACTGGAGCTAACAGTCTGGCTTCAAATGTTCAATTGATTATTAATAATGCCAAAGTGGGTGGGCAGATTGCAAAACAATTCGTTGAATTGAAAAAGTAGTGAATATATCATTGCTGATCGATCAACTGGAAAAATAAAAGAGCCTCACCACAGAGAACACCGAGATTACAGAGGTTCAGCTGTGTTCTCCTCTATAGTATTTTCTTTTCTAGGATTACAAATTGACATTTTTTTAATATTTGGTTAACCCAGATAGAGTAAATGGTTAACCCAATAGATTATAGAAAAATGAAAAGTTCTATATTAAAAATATTATCCACTTTTTCTCCCGATCCTGTTTCAGGACAGAAAATCAGTAAAGAGTTGGGTGTGTCCAGGGTAGCTATTTGGAAACAGGTTCAAAGCTTACAAGATCTGGGTTATCCCATTCAATCAACCTCCAAAGGTTATTTTTTAAAAAAGCAATCGGATTGCTTATATTCCTGGGAGTTTCCTGAACTAAAAGATCGTGTGTTTTATTATCCGAAGCTGGCATCAACCATGGATCAGGCAAAACATCATGCTCTGGAAGGATGCCCTGATTTTTCAGTAGTGATCGCTGATATACAGGAAAAAGGCCGAGGTCGATTGGACCGCAATTGGGAATCCCAAAAAGGCGGCCTATATTTTACCCTGATTTTAAGACCGGAAATTCCCTCTGCCATTGCTCATCAAATTAGTTTTACAGCTTCGGTTTGCCTGGTGGATGTTTTACGAAATGATTACCAGCTAGAAGCATCGATCAAATGGCCAAATGATATTTTGGTTGGTGATCAGAAAATATGCGGTATGCTTTGTGAGATAAAAGTAGAGGCTGATTTGGTTAAGTATTTAAATATTGGCATAGGCGTAAACATCAACAATTCTCCCAAAATAAGAAATGTTGAGACAACCTCAATTAAAGCGTTGGTGGGGAAGAAAATTTCCCGTAAAATGGTATTAAAACAATTTTTGACCAGTTTTCAAAATCGATTGGAAGCAAATGATTTTTCTTCAGTCTTAGATCAATGGAGAATACTTTCCGCAACCCTAAACCGGGAAGTTGAAATAAAAACCACCAGGGAAACGGTGAAAGGAAAAGCCATCGGAATCAACGAATCGGGTGCATTAGTGCTGGAAACCGTAGAAAAACAAACGCAATTGATTTATTTTGGAGATTGCTTCCACCTTAATTGAGAATTATCGCAAACATCATTTAACAGACTGATATTGGATTAATATGGAACCTTTTGCAAAAGATTTAAGAAATACTGTTTTTGCCGCTTTGATGGCAGCATTGGTGATTGCTGGTTCATATATGGCGATACCCATTGGCCCGGTGCCGATCACTCTGCAAAGTATGTTTGTTTTATTGTCTGGATTGCTGCTAGGAAAATTTTGGGGATCAATGGCGCTGGCTGGCTATTTGATTGCCGGGATAGTTGGACTACCGGTCTTTGCACATGGCAAGGGTGGTTTGGCGGTATTGTTTGGGCCGACGGGTGGGTTCCTAATTAGTTTTGTGGTGGCAGCATTTATCACCGGAATGATTTCGGAGAAATCTCTTAAACTGTTTGCTGGTAATCGGTCCAAAATCATTATATTTGATATTATTGCCCTTATCTTTGGTAGTGTTGTCATTTTTACGTTAGGGGTCTCCTGGTTCAAATTTATTACCGGTCATGGTTGGGAACAGTCTTTAGGATGGACGCTATATCCTTTTATCCCAGGTGCCATTGTCAAGTTAATTGCTGCTGCAGTAATTGCTCAGCTGGTTCGACCGATTATTTATAAGCAACAAAACCAGCTATGAGTCACATAAAAATTAAACAACTGACTTATCGATTTCCGGACCAAAGTATTGGCTTGGATGATATTTCAATTTCCCTTGGAAAAGGAGAGTTTGTTGTGATTGCCGGACCGAATGGTTCCGGTAAAACAACGCTTTGTCGACATTTAAATGGTTTGATACCGGTTAAGAAAAACTGTATTTCTATCAATGGACTTAAACTACCTGAAGATGTTGGCAAAATCAGGCAACTGGTAGGGATGGTTTTTCAAAATACTGATCACCAGCTTGTAGGGCAAACGGTCTATGATGAAGTTGCTTTTGGCCCGGAAAATTTAAAATTATCTCGGAAAGAAATCGATCAACGAGTTGTTCAATCTTTAAGAACTGTCGGATTGATGGAATATCAGGGGCGGAGTCCCTATACGCTGTCGGGTGGTGAAAAACGAAAACTGGCCATTGCCGGAGTCTTAGCCATGAATTCCAAAATTCTGGTTTTTGATGAACCATTTTCCAATCTTGATTATCTGGGTACTAAGATGGTGCTGGATCAGATCCTGAAACTGCACCAGGCCGGACATACTATTGTTATTGTTACCCATGAACTGGAAAAGATAATTGCTTATGCGGATCGACTGATTGTGCTGGAAAAAGGGAAAATTGTCATGGATGATCAGCCGAGTGTGATTATTCATGAAGTAGAGCAATTTGGAATTCGCGAACCATACAGTTCAAAAACGGGACAAGGATTAGTGAAATGGCTGAATTAACCGCTTTTAATTACTTCTCCGGAGACAGTTGGTTGCATCGTCTGGATATCCGGTTTAAATTGGTCATTATTTTTACTTTCAATATGATCAGCATCCAGGCTGGTTATTTCGAATTAGTGATGATATCACTACCTGTTTTTATTGTCATTTTTCAACTGAAACTACCATTACGTCATTCCCTTTATGAGACACGTTATTTCCTCTATTTTCTACTGTTTATTTTCCTTTCCAGGACTATCAAAATTGATACAGCTAAGCCAACTTATCTGAATTATAGTTATCCGGATATGATTGAGAGTTCAATAATCTGTTGGCGCCTTTTTCTGATATTATTGATTGGGCTGGCTTTTATGTTTAGTTCAAAAATTACAGAAATTAGAGCTGCTGTTCAGTGGTATTTAAAATTAATTCCTTTTGTTCCTGAGAAAAAAATTAGCCTGATGATCGGCCTGATGATTCGATTTGTCCCGGATATTCTTCAACAGGCTGCTGATATTAGCGAAGTTCAAAAAGCCAGATGCATTGGCAGGCGAAAAAATCCGGTGTATCGGATAACCGTTTTCTCAACCCCTCTTTTTATTCGGATCTTTGGGCAGGCGGATAACATTGTACATGCTATGCTTTCCCGTTGCTTTTCTGAAAACCGTACAGATATTGAGTTGAAATCAGATAAAGTGGATTGGATGGTTTTGATAATCACTCTAAGTTACCTATCAATAACGATTGTAGTGAACATTCTATTTTGAAGATTTACTTTTGCTAAGATGTTCTGAAATAGTTGCCTTTCCAAATTCCCCAATCAGTATACTGAGCGAAGTCGAAGTATATTTCTATGTTACCCTTTGTTTTTTGCTCAAAGCATCGCAAATTCAGTGCTCAGGGGAGAGTAAATTCAGAGTATCCTTTAACAGGATTAGTTGGTAAAATTTGTATAACAAATTGCTACAGCTGATGTTTTTCATCGCAAGCTTCTCAAAACACAGCTGAGAATGGCGTTAGAAGTCGAGTTTATTGAGTTTCTGGTATATGTAAGGAGATTGGAAGGTGCTTTGAGAAGTGTTGAAAATCCTGATCTGTTGTAAAAATTCCAAGATTATTGTTTGCTGAAACGGCGCAAATTAGAAAATCTGTATTTGATCCTTGAATTCCCTTTGAGCGGCAAAGGTTATAAAACTGCGCGGCAAGAATATAGTCGTTTTCGTTAAGTTGGAGATCGGTGAAACCACTTAGGTTTTCTTTTAGATTCTGAAATTGTGTCTCATGCTTAATTCCAGATAGAATTTCCTGACGAATTGGGCCTATCATTTGGACCCTGAAATCAAGTATCAAGTTTTTTAGTTCAGTGATAATCCCATTTGATGCACTTTTGCTATGCCGAAGGGCTACAGACCAAACACATGTATCAACGATTGTTTTCATATTTTAGACCGTTGGTCTTTATAATTATAATCGTTCTCGTATTCAATTGATCCAAAAAGTTCCAATACCTTTATTTGTTGAAGATGTTGGTTATATGTAACCAATGCTTGTGTAACAGCTTCTTTTTTTGTTCGATGGCCGCCAAGTTGCACAGCGGTCTGAATAAGCTTGTCATCGATTTGAAGATTAGTAGCCATGATGATCTCCTTTTTTACACAGATTATCACACATTCAATGGTGTGAATACAAGTGTAAATATTCATTTATATTTGTAATAAGCTGAAAATTTAGACTTTATCTTCTACATATTTCTTCACCGAAACGCCCCGCCGCTTCGCTATGGGATGTCCGGTGAGAAAAGCGTTAACTGTCTAAAAACCACTGATAGTTGTATCTTTTATAGGAAGTGATAGTGAAATATTTTTTAAAACTGCTTTTCCAAGTCGAAGATGTACTAAACTTTACAGTTTAAAAGAGGATTGATGAAAAAAAAGTAAAAACATATTTAAACCCATTGACCAGGAAGAAAAGGCTATTGTGGCTGTACGAAATACCTTAAAAAAAAGATAAACGTATAAATCTACGACTTACCCAAAAGGATTATCATCAAGTTCAAATTAAGGTTATTGAAGAAGGCATACCATATCAAACACTTATCTGTAGTATATTACATAAATATTTGAATGAAACCTTAGCTCCAAAGTCATAGGTATTGTAAAATTTCACTACATTATCATATCTAAAGTTGAGGAAGTTTAAAAATGACAGATAAACCAAACTTAACCAAATACATCGATCCTCGTACTAATGAAACGTTTCCACTGGAGATACCTATCTGGCGATCTCCTTCTGGAAATCCTTTAATGCTAACGCCTCTGCCAGCCATAACTGGTATCCTTTTTTTCTTCAGGGCACAAAAACGCTTGGTTATGAGATCTGGGAAGACTTCAGATTCAGGGTGCCGGACAATATCATTATCCCGGCATCAGCCGGGAGCAGTCTGTTGGGATGTTACATAGCGTTTAAGGAACTCATCTCATCCGGTGAAATCGATCGTTTACCGAGATTGTTTGTTTCTCAATGGTGATGCCATGCTTGTCCAGGGGCAGCCTCAACTCTAACCCAGACCGTTATGGGTACAAAAGAAAATGCTAGAAAAAGTAATATTAATAATCTATCTTTAGAATGAATCATCAAACAATATTAAGATAATATTTATTATGCCTAAACAAAATGAATCACCATATATTTCTCATGTTTTTGTTTGTATCAATGATCGTGGGGGAGAAAAAAAATCGTGCGCAGACAATAACAGTAAGCTTATTAAAGCTAAACTGAAAGATATTGTTAACGATAGAGGCTGGAAAGGAAAGATCAGGATTTCTACATCAGGATGCATGGGGGTTTGCGTCAACGGTCCCATCGTGATGATTTACCCTCAGAAAATAATGTTTTCTGAAGTTTCCTCTGAGAATATCGATGAAATTGTATCTACCGTTGAGCGTATCATGACAGATATTTGAAAATGATCTTTTAAACGATTCAAATTATCTGGAGGTTTGAAAATAGTCGCAATTCCAAAGTTAATTTTGAATTAAATCATTTTCTTTGGGATGATAAGCATTATTTGGATAAGGTAGATTCTGCTTCTTTTAGTATTTGGTAGTTGCAATGAACATCTCGTAGGAAATCACCCGCCAGGATAGCATCTCCCTGGCCTAGAAATTTAAGAAACTCAACATGTTCCAGATAATTCAATTCGCGCATTTTAGGACTCCAACCCTTTTTACCAAATACAAATAGTCGTTGTCGCACAATTTCTATGAGATTTCGTAGGGGCTTATTCTGGGACATGGAAATATAAACATTGTGAAAAGCCACATTGAGATCAAAATACTTATAAACTCTATCATCAGACATACATTTGAACATATCCTGATTAATTCGTTCCATCTGCGCAATTTTTTTAGCTGTCAGCTTATTGAAGATCGATATTAGTATCGTGGATTCCAGTGCACCCAATATTTCATATAAATTTTCAATATCCTGTTGATTTAGCTCATTAATTTTAATTCCCCTCTGGGGCAGGAAACTGACAAACCCTTCACTTTGTAATTGTAAAAGGGCATCCCTTAATGGTGTGCGACTAATGTTCAGTTGTGCCATCAATTTATTCATACTGATTGACATCCCGGGTTTTAGATTTCCTTCAATCAGCTCTGCCCGCATGTATTTATAAACCTGGGTACGTAATAAGCTATGCCCGGTGGATGAAGATTCATTTAAGTCAAGGGTGGTTTCCAACATCATAATATTTTTTGCGCTATTTTCGTTATCATCGAAAGAAAATAACGTTATTCTATAGTGGATGTATGCCGTTCAACAGGCAATTTATTATAAAATCAAACTTTACAAAAAAGCTAAAAATAAAAAAAATCTTGTGAAAAAACAGAGTCTAAATTTATTTTAGAAATATTAAAAGGCTAATTCTTAATAAGTGCATTTAATTTACAAAAACCTGCTCCTTTATTGACACCTTCCTGGTACACAGGGAAGGTGGTATTGCCGTCCCTAAAGCTTTTTAAGGCTTGGCAGACACCTAAGGTACCGCTTTCTCTGACATCTTTTACTTTTTTAGCATCAACTTTCAGGGTTAAGATCGCTTCGGATGCTTCCTGTTTGTCTAATATCAGTCCTTCAGGATCCACCACTACTGATTGACCATTACCACCATGCCCCAAACCATTGATACTCATAAAATATATTTGATTACTGATGGCATTGGCCTGGCTTAGTATCACTTCCAAATGGCGATCTGGTGTCCCTGTCATAGTGGGGCACACAATGACATCAGCCCCCATCCAGGTTAACTGTCGAATAACTTCAGGAAACCATTGATCATAACAGATACATAAGCCAATGCTGAGCCTGCCGGGGATGTCAAAGACACAAAATTTATTACCTGATAAACACTGTTCCGCTGGTTTCCAGGGATACATTTTACGATATTGAGTAACGATTTCACCTTGAGGATTAAATACAAGCGCCGTATTGTAAACACCTTCTTTAGTGCTCTCACTGATCGATCCCGGTATCAACCACTTATTGTATTTTTTGGCCAGTTGACTGAGTTCAGCTGTGATTGACCCCGGTATTGATTGCGCCCATTTGGGATCATTTCCAAAGACAGATAATTCACTAAAAACAACCATCTCCACCCAAGGTTGAGAATCTTGAATCTGCTTAAGGTATTTTTCCATCCGGTCAATATTCCCTTCTCCTGAAACCACTTCCATTTGAACTCCGGCAATACCAAATGTATCAGCCATCCTTTTTCTCCAATAATAATTTCAAATTAAAAAACAAGCTGCCTGCCTATCTCCAACCGGTTTCGTTTGCGGTTCTTCAATTCGGCATTCGGGTCTGACGTCTAGGCACCGGGTATGAAATCGACATCCTGTCGGTAGTTGGATAGGCGACGGTACATCTCCTTCCAGTAAAATTCTTTCTTTTCTGGCTTTGGGATCAGCCTGGGGAATAGCCATTAACAGTGCTTTTGTATAAGGGTGAAGTGGGTTTTCGAATACCTGTTTTACGGGTCCCTCTTCAATCAGTTTTCCCAGATACATTACAAAAATACGATCAGCAACATGTTTAACCACCTGCAAATCATGGGTAATAAAAAGATAGGTTAGCTCTTTTTCTTTTTGGATTTTTTTAATCAGGTTTAATACCTGTGCTTGCACTGAAACATCCAGTGCTGATGTTGGTTCATCCAGTATCAGGAATTTTGGATTTAAGGCCAGGGATCTGGCAATCGCAATCCGTTGTCTTTGCCCGCCACTAAATTGATGCGGAAAACGGGTCAGGTGTTCAGCCTTAAGGCCTACCTGCTCTAATAATTCAATTACCTTGGTTTTTAAGACCTTGCTCTTCAGTTTCAGGTGTGTTTTTAAGGGTTCTCCAACAATTTCCAGAATCTTCATTCGGGGATTTAAAGATGAAAATGGATTCTGAAAGACAATGCCCATTTTTCTTCTTAACAGGTGAAGATCAGCAGGACTCAGATCATAAATATTACTGCCTTCAAATAACATTTGGCCTTCACTGGGTTGTATCAGATCTAACAATGTTCGTCCGATGGTTGATTTTCCACATCCTGATTCGCCGACAAGCCCTATGGTTTCTCCTGGCTCAATCTGAAAAGAAACATCATCCACGGCTTTAACGACACCGCTGCGCAGGTGGAAGTATTTTTTTAAGTTTCGGCACTCAACGATTGGTTTCATTGTCCCTCCTTATCATACAGAAAACAGGCGATATTATGCCCGTCTTTATGTGTTTTCAAGGCTGGTGTTTTTTGTTGGCAAATCTCTTCAGCATGTGGACAACGGGGATGGAAGCGGCAGCCACTGGGAGGTGTGATTAAATTAGGGACACTACCTGTGATTGCGGCCAGTTCCTGATCTTCTTCATTTCTACCCGGTATTGAGGCCATTAAACCTTTTGTGTAAGGATGTAAGGGTTCTTGAAATATATCTTCAACCGGAGCATCTTCCATTATTCTGCCTGCATACATAATCACTACCCGATCACAAACTTCAGCCACGACGCCCAAATCATGTGTGATTAACATAATCGAAGTTTTAGTCTCTTCCTTTAACTGCAGCATCAATGTTAATATCTGTGCTTGTATCGTGACATCTAAAGCGGTCGTTGGTTCGTCTGCAATGAGTAGCTGGGGGAGGCAGGATAGGGCCATGGCAATCATAATTCTTTGCAACTGTCCACCACTGAGTTCATGTGGGTATTTATTTAATAGTCGGTTTGGGTTAGGTAGCCTGACCTGATTAAACATTTCAACGGCACGTTCTCTGGCTGCAACTTGCTTAAGATTCTGGTGAATTCGAATAATATGACTTACCTGCTCACCGATTGTAAACAGTGGATTTAATGATGATAAAGGATTTTGAAAAATCATCGCCACTTGTCCACCCCGAATCTCATTGGTTTCACTGTCACTCATGGATAGGATGTTTTTTCCATTCAAAATAATCTCACCGGCGACGATCTTCCCTGGTTGAGGAACCAGTTTCAGTATCGAGCGTGCGGTGACCGATTTACCACATCCGGTTTCTCCGACGATACCCAACACTTCATTTTGATTGAGGTGTAAATTGATGCCATCTACGGCTTTCACAACCCCGGCATAGGTAAAAAAGTGGGTTTTAAGATCTTTGATTTCAAGAACAGGTTGCTGATTCATCAATATCTCAGTTTGTTTTTTCTATTTGAAAAGTATTAATCAATAATTACAAAATATCAGTCCCTAATCTTGGGATCCAGAATATCTCTCAAACCATCTCCCACCAGGTTAAATGCCAATACACTAACAAAAATGGCTAAACCGGGGAAAGTAACCGTCCACCAAAAATCCAGATAATAGGCCCGGGCGGTTGTGATCATTAGCCCCCATTCCACAGTAGGTGGTTTGGCTCCCAGTCCCATAAAACTTAAAGACGCCGCTGCTAATATCGTATAACCCATATCCATTGATGCTTGAATGACAATTGGACTTAATACATTAGGGAAAATGTGTCGAAAGATGATAACTCTGCGACTGACACCAATAGAACGGGCTGATTCCACATATAACTCTTCCTTGACAGTTAACACCTGGGCTCTAACCAATCGCACATACCAAGGAAACCAGGAGATTGCGATGGCAATCATGGCATTCATAATTGAAGCTCCCAAAGCAGCTGCAATGGCAATGGGTAACAGTAGTGCCGGAAAAGCCAGAAACATATCGGTGATTCGCATAATGACTTCATCAATCCAACCACCTTCAAACCCCGCAATCAAACCCAACGGCACGCCAATCAATAAGGAAATTGTAATGACTGTCATACAGATTTTTAATGTCATACGGGCACCAAAAACCACCCGCGTAAAAATATCCCGACCTAAAGCATCAGCACCAAATAGGTGTTCGGCACTGGGTTCTTTAAGTTTTTCTGAGAAATTGATTCCAAAACCGGCATCTTCCGGATAGGGAGTGATATAAGGCGCAAACAAAGCTGCAAAAACCAGAAGTATTACCACCACCAATCCAGCAATAAACATGGGATTTCTTTTAATTAAATGCCAGGTGTAGTGAAATCGACCACCCATTTGGGATTTACTATTTATATTTTCTTCCATGGCTTTGTTATTCCCCGGGTGTTTTGATGCGTGGATCTATCAAAAAATAAATCAGATCCACCAAAAGGTTTAAAATAACAAAAGTTAAGGCAAATAGAATTGTAACGCCCATTATAGCTGGGAAATCATTAGTTTCTATTGATAAAATGGCGTAACGCCCCAAACCTGGCCAGTCGAATATGGATTCAACTAAAAAAGATCCGCCTAACATAACGCCATAACTGATTGAAACCACGGTCAGGGTTGGAATCAAGGCATTTTTCAACGCATAACGAAAGAGAACCAATCGCTGACTAACCCCATAAGCAATAGAGGTTTGAATGTAATCTTCTCTTAACACTTCCAGCATTGATGACCGGGACATCCGCGTTACGACCGCTAAAGCAGCAAATGATAAACAAAAAGCAGGTAAAACGAGGTGTGAAATGGTACTCAGAAAAATCGGCCAATTTCCAGTGATCATTGAATCAAAAAGATAAAATCCACTGATTTTCTCAATGGGATGATCAATTAAGACAGTTGAATCTACCCGCCCCTGCAGCGGGAGCCAGCCCAAAGTACCATGGAAGACCATTTGCAGAATCATTCCCAGCCAAAAAACCGGCATGGCTACTCCTGAAATAGACAACCCACGGCTGACATGATCAAAGGGTTTGTCTTTCTTAGTGGCAGAGAGAATACCAATAGGAATTCCTAAAACCAACGCAATCAGCATGGATATAGTAACCAGCTCAAAGGTAGCGCCCCATCTTCTACTCAGTTCCTCTGAAACTTTTTGATGGGTTCTCAAGGAAACACCTAAATCCCCTTGTACCATATTTCCGATATAGGAAAAATACTGGACCCACAACGGCTGATCCAATCCCAGTTCCTTAATGGCGGCATCCAGTTGTTCCTGAGTTGGCTTGGGACCCACCCACATTGCTGCTGGTGATCCGGGAACCACATGTGAAACGACAAATGTGATGATACTGACCCCCAAAAGAACCAGAACCATAAATGTCAACCGTTTGAGTAGGTATTTTCTCATTGACGCCTCGTTTCTCCACTTTATTTAAAAATGACGACTATTGACGATACAGTTTATAGAAGAAAATACCGTAGGCCGGATCATTTTTGTAACCCATGATCGACTTACGCTTAACAATACGTGCTGATAAATCAGCATAAAAAATAGCAGGTGCGTCATCCACAATCATCTGTTGTGCTTTCTGGTATGCCGCTATTGAAGCATCCCGATCCACACCTTCCATTTTAACACCTTCGTCAATTAATGCATCAACTTTTTTATTGGAATAGTGTGATAAATTGAATACTGCCTTCTCTTCAGTTCTGAACAAACCTACTAACCAATCATTGGGGGTTGGGTAGGAGGGCCACCAGGTCATTGACTGCAGATTGGGTGCAGTTTCAACGTTTTTGGCATTTTTCCAAATGGTTCCCCAGGGACCGCCTTTCAGTTCCAGCTGAACACCGATTCTAGACAAATTTGCCTGAAGTAATTGAGCACAATTCTCATACTCCTGTGATGTTGCAATATAAGCCATGCTCAATTTTAATTGGCTCTTGGGGATGCCGCTTTCAGCAATCAGCTGCTTGGCTTTCTCCAGATTAAAATCAACTTTTGGTAAATTTGGATTGTGCCCCCAGATGTTTTTAGGAACGGGTCCTTCAGCTACAGTTGCCAGACCATTATAGATAGACTTGACCACAGCAGAATAATCCCAGGCGTATTGCAAGGCTTTTCTGATTTTTAGGTTGTTAGTCGGGAACTTTTTTGTATTTATTAGAAAGCTGGAGTTTTTCCATGATTTTGGTGTTAACACCTCAACACCCGGTGATTTTCTTAAAGCTGGCAGAGAATCTACAGGAGCCAGTGAAGCAAAATCCGCCTCTCCACTTTTGATCATCTGAACTTGTGTGGATTTTTCCAGGACCACTTTTATAACCACTCGTTTAAAATGTTTTTTGTTCCATCCACCCCAGTAATTATCATTTTTTTTAAGTACTGTTTGTTGACTTTTTTCCCAGCTATCTACCATATAAGGTCCTGTTCCGGCAGCATTACCTTGCATAAACCATTCAGTGCCTCTGGTAGCCGCTGTCGGAGAAAAAATATAAGCAGCGTATTGTGAAGAAAGGATAATATCCATCGGAGCAGGATTTTTTAGATGAACCTGGACGGTATAACTATCAACAACTGACAGCTTCCCGATAGCTCCTAATATATAGGAGGTACCTTTTTTCATCTTCTTGGTACGTTCAATGGAATACTTGACCGTTGATGCATTAAAGGGGGTCCCATCGTGAAATTTCACCCCTTTTCTTAAATTAAATGTCCAGATTAACCCATCATCAGATGTACTCCATGAGGTCGCTAAACCTGGTTTTACATTCTTAGCGCCATAGGTATCATAGACTGTCAATGTTTCATAAACGCTGGATAACATTACAACTTCCATGGATGCTGCCACGGATGGATCCCAATCTTTAATGTCTGCATAGGCGGCATAAACGATGGTGTCCTTTGAGCCACCTGCGGCCAATAAGGTTGCCGGTAGACTCAATAAGATTGCTAGTATTAGCATTAGGATACTTTTTTTCATCTTACACTCCTTTTTAATAAACAAATCGTTAAACCATATCCTGGACCATAAATTTACAAGAAGGCGAATTCAATTCTTGCTTAAATCTATTTTGCCAAATCATTTTGGTCATTACATTCTTCAAAATGCTTCATTTGTTGAATAAAGCATTCTGAAAAAGAGGGAGATTTTAAAATTTAAACTAATATACTAGTGTACTAATGTATTTGTCAAGAAAGTTTTATCATTACGGATTACTCCATAAAGTAGAGTATGTTTACTGTATTGAAAATATAGATTTTATAGTGAGAGATAGAGGCACAACGAAGGATCTCTTATACATGATAGATGAGATCCTTCAGTTGCTTGTAAATTTCACTTTTCATACCTGACGCATTATTCAACGGATAATTTACCGATCCGGGACCAACAAAGCATGTTTTTTTAATTTCCGTACAACACTTGACTGGCTGATTTCCAGGTATTCTGCTATTTCACGGGTTGTAACGCAGGTTTCCAGGGCTTCTTTAAGTTTTTCTTTTTCAAAATGGTCCATTTCCTTGGTAAGTCCAGCTGGGTGACTTCTTTCTTTAATAGCATTGGGGCTAACTGGGGTTTGATTTAGTTTTATTTGCTTTTTAGGGACCAGGTTTTCCAGCACATCTTTTTCAGCAATGACAACAGCATTCTTAATAATATTTTTTAACTCTCTGATATTACCCGGAAAATCATAGGACTGAAATAATTCCAAAGTCCGTTCTGAGAAGCGTTTTTTTTGTTGATATTCCAGGTTATATTTTTTCAAGTAATAATTCGCGAGTTCCAGCGTATCTTCCGGGCGTTTTCGTAGGGGAGGCACCCGAATCGGAAAGGTGTTTAGTCTAAAATATAAATCCTGGCGGAATTTTTTACTGTCAACACGTTCTTCCAGTTCCTGATTGGTGGCAGCTATTACAGTACAATTCACGGGAATTGACTGGGTGCCACCCAGGCGTCTGATTTCTTTTTCATCCAGGCATTTCAATAATTTAGCCTGTATGGATACTGGCATATCACCAATTTCGTCCAAAAAAATAGTCCCCTTGTCTGCCAATTCAAATAATCCAGCTTTTCCATGACTGGAAGCACCTGTGAAGGCGCCTTTTTCATATCCAAATAACTCAGCTTCTAACAGCATTTCTGGTAAAGCAGCACAATTGATCTGGATAAAGGAACTGTTTTTACGTTTGCTGTTTTTATGGATAAACTTCGCCAATAGTCCTTTACCACAACCCGATTCACCGGTAATCAAAATGTTGGAAACATCCAGGCTAGCCAGTCTCAATAGGATTTTTAGGACCTGATGCATCTCTTCACTTTTAGCGATCACCTCATCATTTTTTAACTCCAGCAAATTTAATTCGGATAACTCATGTTTAATAGTTTCTGCCACTTTTCTAGCTTCTTTTAACTGATCCTTCAAATCGGCCACCAGTGTCATATCATATTCAATGACTACCACAAATTTAATGTTTCCGCTGTCATCAAAAATGGGTGTTCCAGAGGATAAAATGTATTTCCGGTTTTTAATTACGTACAGGTTTTTGGTAATGGCTTTTTTAGATTTTAAAATTTCAAGTGTAGTTGCTTCATCAATTATTTTATGATCAACCAATGATTTGATTTTTTTACCCACCAGATCCTTGGCTTTTAGTCCAATCAATCCTGGAGCTACAGGATTGACCCTAATCACCACACCCTGGTTATCTAATATATATATACCACAGGTACTGGAATTAAATACGGTTTCAAATTGTTCACTGAGATTTTTAAAACTGGCTAACATCCTTGCTGATTGCTCAATGGTTGATAATTCACGTAAATTGCAAATGGCACCTGTTGTTTTATCATTCTCTATCAATAAAGAGATGCTGACTTCAAGTTTATTTTTGGCGACTAAAAGATGATGAATTTGAAAGGGGGTATTTTGGATAAAACCTTGAGAAACCAGATCATTTAACTTTCTATCAACAATAGATAGCGGGGTTCCGACCAGGTCAACAGTTGTATTTAACATTTTTTTAGCGAGAGAATTGGCAAATCCAATATTTCCGTCTGGCTGGACTGTAATAACTCCCAAAGCCATTGCTTCCAATATCTGATTGGTACTTGAAATGCTGCTCCCCATTGATTTACCTCTTTTCACGACATATACTATTTCTTATATTATGTTCTATAGCGAATACCTGCTTATTGATTGATCTTATTCAAGTTTGAAGTGTTTTTTTGAAAAGACTGATGAAATTGTGAATAGTGTTTTCAAGAAATATCTTAAGGTATCAGTTAATTGATCATCTAAATGCGGTTTGCTATAAAATCATGTTCATCTAGTTGTAGGAAACATTATGCATTGAGATGAGGTGTTGATCAAGCGAAGAGAGAGAGAAAGGAAAGCGAAGAAACGCTTTAATACTAAAAGGAATCTTCGCTATAGTCAGTTACCGTTGATCTTGAGGAACTTCCATTTCGTCTTCCGCCTGGGTGACGATAGAGCGGACCTCTTTCAAAACAGACTCGGATAATTGCGGTGGCGTATAAGTGTTTAATATACGTTTCGCCTCATCCCAGGCTTTCTCGTAAACATCTTTATTGACGGCTTTCTCCCATTGATGACGCATCTGACGATTGATCAGCGTCGGTGTGCTGATGGATCGCATATGGTCAAAAGTTGATTTGTGCGCCAAATAGTCCTTAAAAGGACCAATTTCTTTAATCAGGTCCACAGATAATGTCTTATCGTTAACCTCGATACCGTTAACCGCTTGCTTGATTAAGCCTGCGATTTCGTTATCTAACACCAACTGTCCAAGATCGAAGGTAATCCCCATCTCCAGCATTCCTAATCCGTAAATAACGTTGCACCCTGACAACGCTGGTAGGAGGCCGGTCATGGTCTTCTCATGGCCAGATTGAGCGTCTACTATTTTGCTATCGCCCTAACCACCGGCAGCAAAAGAGGGAAGCCCGTAATAATTCGCTAATCTTGCCACCGCTGCACTGATCATCCCCGTTTCCGGAGCACCAACGGAGGCTGTAGCAAATCGTAAATCCATGGGACAGGTGGAACTGGCATAAATAAAGGGACACCCTTTTTGAATCAGCTGAGCCAGTACCAGACTAGCTAATACTTCACAATTCTGCTGAACCAATGTTCCAGCCAGATGAATCGGGGATGAAGCTCCCGCCATCGCCATTCCGATACAATTAACACCCATACCATTTACAGCCGCTTCACTGATAATATCTGTGTGATGTGCCGATAATTTCAATGGGCTGATGGGACAGGTTACAAAGGTTAAAAAGGGTCGCTCTCTAAAGTTTCCCCTACCACCGGCAATGGCACTGCACACATCAATGATTTTACGACACTGGTAGCGATCGACTGGTCCCAGCCAATGATGTTTGGTGGTATTGGTTAAAGATGCTTCCGCATTGTGTAAGGCCTGAACGGAATGATGTTTATCATGGGATAACATACATCGTTCGTAGGTTTCGACATGATCTAATGAATCAATAATCCGGGCTGCCATTTCAATGTCGGCTTTAGTGGTTTCCCGATGTTCCCTGGTTTCCGGGTCCACAAACATGATACCTTCACCGAAATTGGTAAAAGTTACCCGGCTGGAATTTAAGACAACATCACTTTCCGGTATTCGGCCATACGCATAGTAGGTGTCTGGGGCTGAATGAATAGCATCTTCCACGATATAAGGTGGAAACTTAACCACTTTGGTCTCTTCATTCACCAGTGCGCCTGCTCCCCCGAATATATCCCGTGCTTCCTGGCTTTCCACGAAAACACCGGTATCCTTCAGGATCTCTAATGTCGCCAAATGAATCTGATAGGCTTCATCATCAGTGAGCGTACTCAGGCCGAAGCTGGTACTACTGGAAGCTCCTGCTCTGATGGGTCGTTTCATCAACAACTCCTATAAAAAAATATTAAATTAAAAACAACTAAAAATAGGCCAGGTAACCCTCCAGCCTATACACTACTTACATCTTGATAGCTTTGTTACCCGGATCATAAGGTGGTCTCAAATGAATCTTGATTGGCACTCTTACACCTTCAACTTCGATATCATAACTGCCATTTAAAATCCACTCATCACTGATGCCTGCCTCATTTTTTAGATAACACATACCAATGGCAGCACCTAATACATGCGAATAGGAACCATGTGTGTTTTCAGAAACAATTTCATCATTACGACGGATGGGTTCATCATGGTAGATTAGGGGTTCTTCATCTTCAAGTGTAAAGATCACTAATTTTCGTTTCAATCCTTCCTGTTTTTGCTTTAAAAGAGCTTTCCTTCCTAGAAAATCCCCTTTATCAAGTTTGACACAGAACCCTAATCCCGCTTCATATGGGGTATCATCAGGAGTGATATCGGAACTCCAATGCCGATAGCCCTTTTCCAGGCGTAAAGAATCAATGGCATGTAATCCCACCAGTTTAACATCAAATTCTTTACCGGCTTCCATTAAAGTATCAAATACACCAGGAGCCATCGGTGTTGGAATATAAAGCTCCCAGCCCAATTCACCCACAAAGCTCATCCGGATACTGTAAGCAGTACCATAGCCGATTTCAATTTCCTGGGCTGTCGCAAAAGGGAATGCGGTATTGGATAAATCAGCCTTACTGACTTTACTCAGTAATTTTCTAGCATTTGGACCCATCACTGCCAACATCGTATAAGAATAAGTAACATCGGTGATGACTGCATTGGCTGTTTCCGGAATATTTCTTTGAATGTAATCAAAATCCCGGTCGGTTGTGGCACACGCTGTTATCACCAAATACTTATTGGTATCCATGTGGGTTACAGAAAGATCGGCTTCAATACCACCCCGTTCATTTAATATTTGTGTATAGGTAACTTTACCGATGGGACCGGAAATATCGTTGCCACAAATATTCTGTAGTACTTTTTCAGCATCTTTTCCCTGTACCAGGAATATTCCCATGGAACTTAAATCATAGATGCCAACATTATTTCTAATGGCCATGTGTTCTTTTGCTGAATATTTAAACCAATTCTGCCGGCCCCAACTATATTCGTACTTCGGTTCAACGCCTTCAGGTGCAAACCAATTGGCTCTTTCCCAACCAGAAACGGCGCCAAAGCAGGCTCCCTGGTCTTTTAAGCGGTCATGAACCGATGATAAAATAATATTGCGGGCAGATGTGGCCTGTTTAAAAGGCCAGTGATCAGCATAGACGTTACCGACAGATTCTGAACGAACCCGATCATCCAGGTAATTCAAATTGGTCTGCCATTTACTGTATTTTCTGACATCAACCGGCCAGAGATCTTGTTCCGGGTGTCCGTCAATGATCCAGTGGGCTAAGGCCATACCGGCACCACCGGCACTGGTGATACCAACAGAGTTCATCCCGGTGGCAACAAAGAAGTTTCTGATTCCCGGTGCTTCACCTAACATATAAGCGGTATCTGGTGTAAAACTCTCTGGAACTGTAGTAAGGCTACTTACGCCTGCCGTCTCAAAAGCTGGAACCCGATGAATGGCATTATTGATAAATATTTCCATTTGATCCCAGTCGTCTTCCAGTTGAGTATGTTCAAAATCATCAGGTATGCCATCGACACCCCAGGTTTTTGCGATCGGTTCAAAACCACCCATCAACAAACCACCCATCTCTTCTTTAATATAAATGTACCCATCCATATCTCGTAAGTAAGGCATGTCCTTATTAACGCCTTCGACAGGTTCTGTTGTCATATGCATATGCTCGGCAGCCAGTAGTGGTAAATGAACACCGACCATTTGGCCCACTTCACGACCCCACATTCCGGCACAGTTGACCACTACTTCACAATTGATGGTCCCCTGGTCAGTTACCACCGCATTGATACTTCCATTTTTCAGTGTAATATCCAGAACTGCTGTTTTTTCTAGGATCTGTACTCCCCCCATTCGAGCCCCTTTGGCTAAGGCCTGGGTGGTATCTTCCGGATTGGTAACGCCATCATCTGGCTGGTACCAGGCACCGATAACATCATCAACTTGCATGACCGGAAACAGTTTTTGGGCCTCTTCTTTACTGATCTCTTCCATGTTAATACCGAAAGTTCGCGCCATGCCCAAAGCTCTCATAAACTCACTTTTTCTGGCTGCTGTACGAGCAATTCGAAGGGAGCCATGTCGTTTATAGCCAGTCGGCTGTCCTGTTTCCTTTTCCAGGTTGGCGTAAAGATCAGCACCATATTTTGCTAGTTTGGTTAGAGCCGCTGTGGGCCATAATTGTCCCAATAAACCAGCTGCAGCCCATGAAGTACCGGATGAAATGCTTCTCCTTTCCAGCAAAACAACATCTTTGATTCCCATTTTAGCTAAATGATAAGCGGTACTACATCCTACAATACCACCACCGATAATCACAATTCTAGCATGTGACGGTAATTGTTTATCCATAATTTCTCCTCGTGTGAATTGAAACTAATTGGCAGAACCTCTGAAAGACTAAGTAATGAATCTATAAGCCATCAGGAATGTTGATCCGGTAGTTTAGGTCGATATCAAAAAATGTCATGTTGATGCTTAATTTTACAGGATCGACATCTCTCCTCAAGAGGCTTTTGAATTAGAAAAATTACAGTATTTCAGAAGTTTATTTGACAATTTAATATTGTCGTCTTTTTTCATTTGTATAAAATCTAAATTTTGAGTGGTTCGATAATTGTGTTATTCAGCAAGACATATACCAGACACCATAAATAATAATAGCTTATTGATATTATAGAATTAAATATTCAATTTAAAATTGATTCCAAACTACTTGATTCAATAATGAATCAAGTAGTATTAAGATATCTCAATGATATAATAGCCTATTATCAACTTTGAGTCACTTCAAAACTGAATCATCGTCATTGATCAATGGATCTAACTATTGATTGCCTTTTCCTGTTCTTTATTGAAAATGGCATAATTAATTAATCATAACAGCTTGATAGATAATAATACAATTGAAAGTTAACTGATTTCTATTCGTGCTTGAATATGCTTTCCAAATTAAAGCTTTCAAAAAGTCAAATTGTAATCATCGTGAGTAAATATCTGATTGTATAGTAATAGCGGGCGCCTGCCAGGAAGATTTTAATGAGAAATAATTGTAGGCATGGTTTTAGCACTATTCGCCGCTTGGAACAGGTAACTTGATAAATATTTTTAATGGAACTGATCCTTCCCGGGTAAGAACTTGAATGCAACCTGCCTGATATAAGAATGTTTATTGAATATAAAAAATCACACACAATAGTGAAAAAAGTTTTAAAATCTGAAGGATTGTGTGATTATGAAACCTAATACCGGAGGAGCTCCTAAAACTTGACACAGGACACCAGAAATCTAAGCAAATGCTAAAGACGCTCAGGTCGGTAGTGTAAAGATAAAGGAACGACTTACTTTAAAATTAACTTCAAGGAGAAAAACATGGGGAAAATCCAAACGCGCCTGGGCGACGGTTTCATGGTCGAAATGACTGAAGCTGAAGTTCGGCAGGATCTTGAGGATGGAACCAATGATGCTGCTGACCGTGCAAGTGTCCCCCCATTGACTCAGGATGAACTGGATCACTTGTATGATATTTTTGCTTCACCTTATAAGGTTGTGGGGGTTGAACCAGGTAAAGAAGTTTGCCTGAGTTACGACAGTGCCAATACCAAGATTAAGCGGGCGCAAATTTCTGCTAGTAAAATCCAGTCACTCCAGGTTCTGGAAAGAGCATTGGGGGCTGATTCATTAGAGCTTGCACATATCGATTATAGTTTTAAACCAGTAAAACCCATTGTAACATTTGAAAAACCGATCATGGAGCAGGCGGTACTGCTTACAATACCACCGTTGCTATATGGTGCGATGCCAAATATGGCGTTGTACAGTCAACCTGATGGTCCGAGTCCTAATCCTGCAGATTTACTGCCCAAGGGTAAAATTAAGGAAGCTCGTGAATCCCAGGAACAGTCAATGGAATACTTGATAGACGATATTGTTCATGTGGGTGAGGAAATGTATAAATCTGGTTCTGATGGCTTGAACCTGGATACAACAGCTTCAGCTGGGGATGCTGAGTTTTTGGCCTCTCTGAAAGCCGTTGAAATTCTGAAGAAGAAATACCCCAAAATGGCGATACAGATGGGTATGGCTGCCGAATTTGTGCTGGGGATGCACGGTGAATTATATTATGATGATGTCAGACTTGCCGGACTTTATCCCCATGACCAGGTAAAGGTGGCGATGAAAGCCGGGGTTGATGTTTTTGGTCCTGCCGTTAATATTGTCACCCAGGAAAGCTTGCCCTGGAATGTTGCCCGTTCCACCACCTGGACCAAAGCCTGTTCAGAGGCTTCGGATATACCGATTCATGCCTGTTTGGGTATGGGTGTCGGTGGTGTACCCTTGAACCTGACACCTCCAATTGATGCGTTATCAAGAGCGTCAAAAGCACATGTGGAAATATGTCGACTGGATGGGTTGTAGGTTGGCGTAGGCGACCCATTGGGGATGCATGCTGCTCATGCAATCGTTTCGGGATTTGGCGGAATTCGCACAGCCGGAGATCTGGTAGCGCGAATGCAATTTAACGGAGGGATGAGAATTGATGCAGCCAAGAAACATGTCGCGGATAAATTAGGTTGTTCTGTAGCAGAACTGGCCGATCCGGTTACCATGAATGAGCTCAGGGAAGATATGGATCTTGGACGAGCCAATGAAGCTCCGGAAATAGCCAAAGGGATTGATGCAAAATTCCGCATCTCTAAATTGCTGGATCTGGAAATTAATTGTGTCGAGATTTTCAGGGAAAAGATAGAACGTGGTTTTTAGTTGAGTAAATAGTGTCTGAACGAAAAGTAGGTAATTTGGGGACATGTACAATTTGTAGAAAACACTTTAATAATTAAATACCAAGTTGTTACGTGTACCCTAATTACCGGACTAATATTCAATAATTGAATTTTCATTCAGCCACTAAATTGTAATAAATACAGAAACCTCGGCAGGTAAGGCTACCTGTCGGGATTTCTGTAATAAGCAGAGAATCAACGATCAATCACCCCCTGCCGCTCCCTTCAAATGAACACCTGCTATTTTTAATCCAAAACACGAATCTTCTTATTGTCCATTGGCCAGTGCTTTTAAGTGCTTATTTGAAGATACAGCTCACAGATTCGCAAGAGATTTAAAATAGATACTCCAAAATTTAATGGTATCAGCCAATACGAATGTTGTTTACAATAATTCCTTGTAAACACCGTACACTGAGCGAAGTCAAAGTGTCCTAATATTTATGATGATTCTGCACTTTGTTTTTTGAATATTGTATCGCAACATTATTGTTTAGTGCGCATTCCGGGGAATACTATAGCGGTTTTCCAAACTTGTCTCTCCATCGGTTCCCTGAGCGGAGTCGAAGGGTGAATCCGATAATATACTTCGACTTCGCTCAGCATACTGGTAGGGGCAACCTAATTGAGAATAGCTACAGAAAGATCTATTTTGTACATTATCAGAAAAAAAGCAACTTGAGGTTTACGACTTTATATTTGGGTAATATCGTTATTCTATCTCCATTCATTAACTGAAATTTTGTAATGAATTATTAAGCACTAGTGAACTAAAATGAAGAACCTAGCCCATGATCTTTCAAAACTCATCGGTGTTGATGCTGTCAAAAGCGAACCCGAAGATCTCCTGGCGTATGCCAGTGATGCTACCCATGACCATGCGACTCAGAATCCCAATATGGTAGTGTTACCCAATGGGGTGGATGATGTTTCAAAGGTGCTGAAGTATGCCAGCCAGCATAAAATCCCAGTGACACCCAGAGGTGCCGGCAGTGGTTTAGCGGGTGGTAGTACCCCCATTCAAAAAGGGATTGTGCTGGATATGAAAAGAATGAACGCGATTATTGAGATTAATCGTGGCAATATGACAGCAGTGGTTGAAAGCGGCGTTGTTTTGGGTCAATTTCATCATATCGTAGAAAGTCAAAATTTATTTTATCCACCCGATCCACAGAGTATGAGTGTCTGTACCATCGGTGGTAATATTGCTACTCGTGCCGGTGGCCCCAGAGGGGTTAAATATGGCACGACCGGTAATTATGTTTTGGGTCTGGAAGTTGTTTTACCCGATGGAGACATTATTAATACCGGGGGTAGCTGTGTCAAATATGCCACCGGATATGATTTGACACACCTATTCACTGGTGCAGAAGGTACCCTGGGCGTTGTTACTAAAGCAAATCTTAGATTGATCCCTTTGCCAGCTGATCATCAAACGGTCATTGTCAGTTGTGTTACCGCAGAGCAGGCCGCCACACTCGTTTCTGAAATTATAGCTCATGGCATCGTTCCAGCCAAGATTGAATATCTCACCCACGCTGCTATTGGTTTATTGAATCAATATCTTGCTGTCGGACTACCACCGGATGGGGAAGCCTATCTATTCTTAGATCTAGACGGGGAGACTGATCAAATAAAAAAAGAAATCAGGCAAGTCAAACAAATATGTTCCGATATGAGCGTAATCGAGGTTCGGGTGGTAGAAAATGAAAAAGAGTCTGCCTCATACTGGAAAGCGCGTTCTAACTTATACCCGGCTCTGGTATCAGCCATGAAAAAGATTATCATTGAAGATGTCACCGTTCCTCGGGATCGTTTACCGGATTTTGCCAGATCTATTTCTGAAATATCCAGGGAGAGTGGTTTGATGATTGATATTTCCGGACATGCCGGGGATGGAAATTTTCACCCGACAATCATGCTTAAAGAAATCAACCCTGAAATCGAACAAATCGCCCAACAGGCTGCAGAAGCAGTAGTTAAATGCGCGCTTAAACTTGGGGGAGGTATTTCCGGAGAACATGGCATTGGAATTCACAAAGCCCGTTTTTCTGCTTTACAATTAGGAGACCGGCAAATCGCCTTGCAAAAGCAAATCAAAAAAGCGATTGATCCACTGGGAATTATGAATCCCGGAAAAATCTGGTTGGAGGGATAAGTGAAACTATTAGATTTAAATGGCTATCGGGATATATTGGATAAGTGTTCACACTGTTCTTTTTGTCAGTCTACCTGCCCGGTTTACACAGAAAGTTTGTTGGAAACTTACGTTGCTCGTTCCAGAGCAGAGCTGATCAAATCCGTTTTTTTGGATAAAACCATGCCGGTTACGGATCGGGTGAAAGAGATCGTTGATCGCTGCTTACTATGCACCAACTGCCAGCAAACCTGCCCCGCCAGTATACCAATTCCTGAACTTGTTATCAACGCCCGGTACCAGATCTACCAGGGAAAGCGGCTGGATTTTCCAAAGCGGCTGGTTTTGAAGCAATTAATGAAAAAAAGAGGGTTAAAAGGCATCTGGAGTCTGGCTGGAAAAATTGGGAAAAAATTGGGAATGACCCCAGAAGAACTACCGGACTTTCCTCCCAAAACATTTGAGAGGCTTTATCCGCCTAAAAAATATACTGTAAAAGGAAAGCCCAGGGCCCGTGTTGCCTATTATGTGGGTTGTGGAACAAACAGTATGTATCCCGATACCGGAGCGGCGGTGATGAAGGTTTTGAAGCATAATGGCATTGAAGTGATTCTGCCGAAAGAAACCGTTTGTTGCGGTCTCCCCGCCCTGGGTGAAGGTGATGTCAATTTGGCCAAAGCAATGATGGTGAAAAATATTCAAATTCTCAGTTCCCTGGATGTTGACACGATTGTAACAGATTGTACCTCCTGTGGCTTAACTTTAAAAAGTAAGATGCTAAGTGTGCTTGACCCCGACGATTCCATTTATCTAAAAGCCCAGGCTGTTGCCGATAAAATTTATGAAGTGAGCGACTATTTAAATAAAATTGGGCTGAGTCAAAAACCTGAACCAAAAAACTGGAAGTATTCCTATCATGTCCCTTGTCATCGGGGCTGGTCACCGGGGCTCGTAGAGGCGCCCTTGGAATTATTGGATGCTGCAGACTTGAAAGAATATCGGGCATTAGATGACCCACAAAAATGTTGTGGCGCCGGGGGAAGTTTTTTTACGGAATATAAAACAGTGGCTCAAAATATTCGTGCGCCAAAATTAGAGGACGTCAATAATAATGAGGCCAAAACGGTTATCACCCAATGCCCACTCTGTCGCATGTATTTATCACATGGCCTTCCTGATGGGACAACAGTCATTCACCCCATTCAGCTTTTGGCGCAGGCATATGATATATGAAAAATAAACCCGATCTCTATCAGATGTTTAAAGTTTTTATTTTCTCTGAAATGGGTCCTTGCACCTGATATTCTGATTTAGGAATCTTATTCTTCGTTATAATTATAGCTACAAAAGGTTATCAGCTCCTGACTTTTTGAAGTTCTTTCATCAGATGAATTGCCTTTTCATTGGTTTGTTGGTTTTTAACTAATGAAATTTTCAAATAAGTTTCTCCTATTAGTATGTTGAGCAAAGTCGACCAGGTTATCATTAACCATTAACCTCTTTGACGGTAGTTCACGGATTAAATGAAAAATAATTAGCTTAAATCATGAGATGCTGATAATCTTCTAAGCGATTGGTGCTTTTTCCCCCTTGTAAAATACAATTACAAACAGAAACAATATTTTTTCATTTGGCAATGATTAGCTTGATTCGTCAAATTATCATTATTTTCGCTATCAGCTTGATCTTTACTCCACTTAGTGGGCAAGAGTCCAGCGTTAAACCCACACCGAAAGCGGTTAATGGAATCATTGATTTGCGAAACTGGGATTTTAATCAGGATGGGTCGTTGAATTTGAGTGGAGAATGGCGGTTTTATTGGAAACAGTTATTAAAATCAGATGATATTAATAAGCCGAAACACTCAATGATGGCAGGTCTCTTTAATATTCCGGGATATTGGACAGGTCATGAAGTTGATGGTAAACCAATTTCCGGTCATGGCTATGCGACTTTTACTCTGACAGTGCTCCTGAAAAATCAGATTGACGCTATAGCCCTCAGAGTATATGAGGTTCAATCGGCCTATACACTTTATATCAATGACAAGGTGATGATGTCTAACGGTACGGTTGGACAAACCCGGGAACAGATGATTCCACAAAGCTTTCCCAAAATTGCTGAATTTACGCCTAAAGGAAACCAATTTGAAATCATACTCCAGACATCCAATTTTCACCACAGAAACGGTGGACCATGGACAACAATACACGTTGGGACGGTTGATGATATTCGGGAATCCTGTTTGAAAGACATTGCTCAGGAGCTGTTTCTAATTGGTAGTTTTATCATTATGGCACTATATCATTTTGGGCTGTTCATACTTAGGAAAGAAGACAAATCATCACTCTATTTCGGAATTAGCTGTTTTTTAATTTCAATGCGGTTGATATCAATCAGTGAACGATTTCTTTTATATCTTTTACCACAATTGAATTGGGAAGTACTATCAAAATGGGAATACCTTTCCACCTACCTGGCCGCTCCTGCTTTTTTCATGTTTATGCGAGCACTTTTTCCAAAAGAATTAAATAGAATGGTCGTTTATTTCATGTTACTAGTGACTGTTATTTTAACAGGAATTGTTTTGCTTACTCCGCTCGCTTGGTTTTCTTATACAATGCCGGTATTTGAACTGATCATCGGCGTCGTTGGGGCTTATTCTATTTATATTTTAATATTAGCTATTTTGCGAAAAAGAGAGGGCGCTTCAATTTTTTTAGTCGGTTTTCTCATTTTCTTTTTAACCTTTGTTAACGATGCTCTGTACGCCAGTGGATTTGTACACACAGGCTATCTCGCTGGCTTAGGCCTATTTGTTTTTATCTTTTCCCAGGCATTTTTACTATCATTGCGGTTTTCCCGAGCTTTTTCCAAAATAAAAACCCTTTCTAAAGAACTGGAAATAAATAACAAGGCTTTGGCAAATACAAACCAATTGAAGGATGAATTTCTGTCTAACATGTCTCATGAGTTTCGGACACCAATGCACGGAATTCTCAGTTTTTCAAAATTTGGAATAGACAGGATTGATAAAACAAGTAAAGAAAAAAATTTATTATATTTTAATAATATTAATAAATCAGGAAAACGCTTGATGGTTCTTTTAGATGACCTGCTCAGTCTATCTAGTCTGGAAACTGATACAGAAGACTATAAAATGGAGATCGTTGACATTTTGGGTTTGGTGCAGATCGCTGCTTCTAATATCGAAGCAATCTGTAAAGAAAGAAAAATAAAGATTGAGATTGAAAAACCATCGATTTCAACAGAAATTATTTGCGATAAGTTCAAAATTGATCAGGTGATTCGAAATCTGCTTTCTAATGCAGTGAAATTCAATCCGGAAAACAGACCCATTTATATAGCCTTTAAATCCGATGAATTAAGCCAAAATTGGAAATCAGTGCTTAATACAAAAGTTTCCGCTTTAACTGTTTCGGTGAAAGATGGGGGGATTGGAATTCCTAAAAATGAATTGAAATCAGTGTTTGATAAATTTGTTCAAAGCAGTAAAACGAAGACGGGAGCCGGTGGCACTGGATTAGGATTATCCATTTGCCGGGAAATTATTAAAGCTCATAAGGGTATAATATGGGCTGAGAATAATCCGGAAAGTGGTGCAAAATTTAGCTTCATGTTGCCCTATGAGCAAGAGAATATCCCTACCTCAGGCTAAAAAATTGACAAAAGCAGGAGATTCCTGGACTTGATTCATCCCCGGTAGAACAAATTAAATCGTTTCGTATAACTATTTAGAAAACTGCAGAGGGCAATTCCGATACTATAATTATTTCCAACTGAACTGCTATTACCAGAGTCATCTGTATCGCTGCAGGAGGATGGAAGCGGGATATCTAATAATGTACGAGCAGCATACTGAATTTTCTTTCCTGTCAAATCGATCCGGAGCGATAACCTGGTGTAAATCTAGCCCATCAAGAGGGGAAAAGAATAATATTTGCTATAAACCATTGTAGGTGATACGACCATTCATCATTGTTAACAGCGTTTTAATTTTATACATGGCGTCATCTTCCTGCATTGCAAAAATATCCTGGTCAAGCAGTACCAGATCTGCCTTTTTACCAACTTCCAAAGATCCAACTTTATTTTCAATACTTAGTTGATACGCTGCATCCAGGGTATAAGCTTTTATGGCCATTTCAAGATCAAGTTGTTCTGATTCAGGAGGACCGACGATGGTTTTAAATTCCTTAGGAAAATCTGCAAAACCATCAGTTTTAGGGTAGCGACGCTGACAAGCAACCTGGATGCCTAGCAACGGTTTTACGGCCAGGGTACCGAAATCAGTGGCTGGAAAATCACTGCCAAGTGTTACCCGAACACCTTGATCGATTAACGATTTGAACCGCCATTGTTTAGCTGCCCGCTTATTGCCAAGTAATGATACGTCTGTAGGGAACGAATAACCATGCCAAAAACCGGATGTATTGGCGATGACATCTAATTCTTTGAACCGGGGCATATCTGAATCCTGGACCAGTTGTGTATGGGCACAGGTGATTTTGGTTTTGTGATAACCAGCTTTTCTTACTGCTGCTGCCATATTTAAAATTTCATTGATAGCCTTATCTCTGATTCCGTGTAATTGCAAATCATATCCATTTTTAGCCACTTCAACACCGAAATCATAGAGCTTTTGTCCTTCAAATACTAGCTAGTTTAAGCGTTGCACTGTTTAGCCATGCGGCGTGACCATCCATGGCTATCAGGAGCAAGGGTTTGTCGGGAACGACCTCATCCAGGTATCTTTTATCAGGTCCTTCCGGACCAAATAATCCGTTGTCATAACCAAAACCAAAAATGTAGTTTTTCTCGGGGTGGGCTTCTACATATTTTTTCAACATCTTCTGAATCGTTGCGGTATTCCAACCTGGTTCAATCACAAATCCACTAAACATCGTGATACCTAACGCCGGGTGAGTATGGGCATCGATAAAGCCCGGAAGCAATAGTTTGCCCTTGATATTCCTGACAATAGTATTTGGACCAACAAATTCTGAAACTCCGGCCCCTGAACCGATATAGATAATTGTATCACCTTTAACTGCCAGTGCTTCTGCAATTGGCAACTTTTCGTTAACGGTGTATATTTTTCCATTTTGAAAAACATAATCCGCAATTATTTGCTGAGTACTATTGTCCACTTTGTTTCTCCATTGAGGAGGATCGTTCACGAGTGCTATTTTGGATGAAATAAATTGCACGTACATTTTATTAAAAATAGATCATAATTCAATTAAATTGCAAGATTATATTAGATAATTTATAAACTTTTTCTCTCTTTCATCGTCTATTGTGTTTATTCTTGATTTAGAATAGTCAATTAACATATTTAGGTAGATGTTTAATCTTAGCTGGTTTATTTAATTGATTTTATCAATTAATTAAAATGTTTTGTGATTTGTTCTGCTTTCAATTGAATTATTTTTCAGTGTTAAATTCTAAGATGAGTATAAAGATTTTGAAGAGTTTTAAGCATGGATAAACAATTACTAAAAGAATACAGTTTGGCAACTCATCAAATAATGGAGACCGCAAAAAAAGGAACACTGCTTGGTCCATTTATTAAAGAGTGTTCAAAAATATTATATAAATTTATTAATTGTGATGCCTTAAAGCTGAAAATTAAGGATAAAAATAAAGATCAGCTGTTGATCAGTCTTATTTCCGCAGATCAGTATTCATTTGAATCCAGCGCATCATTTATTGTAAATTCAACCGACTTTTATAAAAAAAAGAGCGAAATTGATATTAATGGATTGGAAGAATTGATTTATTTAACATCACTAGATAAGTCTTTAGCCCACATAGCTGAGGTGAATGATTTAATGATTGATGGTACCCAATTAAATTTGCGATTAAGAAAGGATAAACTACAATTTACTTTTCGATCGGAAGCTGCATATAAATCTAATCTGGTGTTGCCTTTATTTTATTCAAAGAAATCATTAGGGATTGTAACAGTTTTATTTAAAGAGGAAAAATCAATTGATGAAAATAGATTGTTCTTTTTTCAAATATTACTTCAGACTTTGGGAACTTCCATGGCACATCGCTACTCAGAAGAGCGACAAGGAGAAAGGGTTAAAGAGTTGTCATGTGTTTATAAAATTGCCAAGCTTGCTGGAGCCGTTGATCGTAATATCGATAAAATTCTTGCAGAAGCTGTTCAGGTGATCCCTGATGGCTTTTTATTTCCGGAAATTGCGGCTTGTAAAATTGTTTTTGAACAAAATGATTTTTTTTCTGTGGACTATGCATCACCTATACATCGGCTTTCTGCTGATATTTTGAATAAGAAAAAAAAATGTGGATATGTTGAGGTTGTTTACACCAAAGAACTATTACCTCCGGATGATTATCCATTTTTAAGGGAAGAAGAGCATTTAATCCAGGCAATAGCTGGTGAATTATCGTCGATCATCGAGAGAAAAAAACTGGAAGAAGAGCGAATTACCCTTCAATCGCAATTGTGGCATACAGATCGACTGGCTAAAATTGGTCAACTAACTGCCGGGGTTGCCCATGAATTAAACGAACCCCTGGCCTGTATTTTAGGGTTTACGCAGTTGATTGCTAAAGAGGATAAATTACCTTCAAATGTCTTAAGCGATCTGGATAAGATTGTTAATGCATCGCTTCATGCCAGAGAAATTGTAAAAAAACTGATGCTTTTTTCCAGACAAACACCTCCTGAAAAAAAAGAGGTCAGTTTTAATGAAGTGATTAAAGAAGGTCTTTTTCTATTGGAGTCACGGATAAAAAAAAGTAATATTGCCATTGAATATCATTTTGCTCCTGGACTTCCGCGCATCATTCTTGACCCCTCACAATTCAACCAAATTCTGGTTAATCTGGTTGTCAATGCCATTCAGGCGATGCCGGATAAAGGAAGGTTGACAATTGAAACTCAAAAATGTGAGAAGGGCGTACAACTCATTGTTGAAGATGAAGGGATAGGTATGAGTGAATCTGATAAAGACCAGGCTTTTATTCCCTTTTTCACAACCAAGGATATTAACGAAGGAACGGGTCTCGGATTATCTGTCGTACATGGTATTGTTGAATCACATCTTGGAAAAATAAAACTTCAGAGTAAAAAAGGAGTGGGTACCAGATTTGAGATATTCTTCCCCAGTATGAAACATTGATGATGACTATGGAAAAAACACCTCAAAAGGAACGAATTTTAGTGGTTGATGATTCCTTGGATACTTTGGAATTGATTAAAAGAAACCTTGAATCGAAAAAATTTATTGTTTTCACCTCGGATAGTGTTGATAACGCAATAATTATTCTCAAATCGGTACCGATCGACCTTGTGATCACTGATTATAAAATGCCGGGAACCGGAGGATTAGAACTGATAAGATATGTGAGAGAAAACTATAAGCATACAGAAATCATGATGATTACAGGATATGCCTCTATCGATGGCGCCGTAAAAGCAATGAAGGAAGGCGCTGATGAATATCTGTCCAAACCGTTTACTGATGAAGAGTTATTTTCAGCTATTAATCGGTCAATAAATAAGTTAAAAATTCGGATTTCAAAGACTAAAAACGACCTAAATGAAAAATATTCAAATTTCGGATTGGTAGGTACCTCAGAAGCAATGCAGAAAGTTTATCGATCAATCAAAAAAGCGGCAGGAAATTTTGCGACGGTCGTTATATCCGGTGAAAGTGGTACCGGTAAAGAAATTGTAGCACGTGCAATTCATTACAATAGCTTGCGAGCTTCTGCGCCATTTGTGCCTATCAATTGTGGTGGAATACCGGAAGGTCTGTTGGAAAGCGAACTATTTGGATATGTAAAAGGTGCTTTTACGGGTGCTATTGAATCCCGAGCTGGTTTTTTTCAAACGGCTGAAAAAGGGAGTATTTTTTTAGATGAGATTAGCGAATCAACCCTATCGATGCAGGTTAAACTGCTAAGAGTTCTCCAGAGTAAAGAAATCTGCATGGTGGGAAGCAATAAAACCTGCACCATAGATATTAGAATTATTTCAGCTTCCAATAAAGACTTACTTGGCTTAGTTCAAAAAGGACTTTTTAGAGAAGACCTCTATTTTCGTTTAAATGTGATTAATATTAATTTACCGCCACTTAGGGAACGCGGTGACGATATCTATGAGTTAATTAATCACTTTGTCCAAAAATTTTCGGCTGAAATGAAACTGAAAGCACCGGAGTTTTCGAATAGTGCGCTAAAAGCCTTGAGAAATTATAGTTGGCCGGGGAATGTCAGAGAACTTGAAAATGCCATTCAAAGTATTATTGTTATGCATGAAGATGAGGTTGTGGATATTAGCGATCTGCCTTCTCATATGAGATATTCTATCAAACAGCAAAATGGATTAAACAGAACCCTGGCTGAGGTTGAAAAGGAGTATATTAATAACGTCCTTGAAAGTACCAATAATAATAAGACCAAAGCGGCTGCTATTTTGGGCATTGACCGAAAAACCCTCCGGGATAAAATTAAAAATGATGCGGTGGAGAAACTTCAGCCAAGCGTTAAATAATAATTAGTTCTGTACATACAAAAACATAGATAGCGTTATTCAATAACAGATCATTACTGGGGAGAAATTCCCCGGTGATGCATAACTCCCCGTTTCAATTTCTTTTTGATAAGTCAAATCCCTCTTTTTCTCACAAGCAATTAAAAATATTTTACTTTTTATATTCTGTTTTAACAGAAACTTACATTGAATATTGGGCCTTTTTTTATTGATAAATCTGTAGTGGATTACTAACTGCAGTTGATAAGATAATTCATTTGTTTCTGAAAGATTCATAAAACAGGAAACTGCAGTTATTATGAGTCAAAGTTCGGTGATAAAAGAAGATCATTTTATTTGGCTCATAAGGTTTGAAAAAATCATAGGTAATTTGAAAAAGAAAGGAGATATCATGAAAAACTTAAAACTTAGAATGATGGGCTTGTGCGCTTCTTGCGCGAATTGGCAGAATTGTGCCTTATTGGCAAATACGACAGAATCTATCCATCAATGTGAAGAATTTGAATTGTCCAGGGACACTACTCAACCAGATACTAATTTGTTAAAAACTTTAGCACCGGCTAATAAAGAAGAGAAAAAGGAAATGGCTCCGGAAAAATGTTTGAAGGGTTTATGTGCTTCTTGTGTATCCAGTGAAACTTGTATATTGACAAACAAAGAAACGGGTGTTTGGTTTTGTGAAGAATATTCTTAATGATTTTAAAACTGTAAATTGAAAACATGTTATTGACAATATTACCTGTTAATTGCCATAGAAAAATAAGGCAACAAAACGTAGTTTGATAGTTTATTAAAGTGATATATCTTGTGTACCGCAAAGGCTGTAGGATTCTTTTAGCAAAATAAAAAGTTTGCTTTAATCAAAGATGTAAATAATAGAGGTATCCTGCATCTGGTTTTTGATAAAGATAAAAGTGACTGAAATACCGCAGATATTGAAACAGGAGGTTGGTAAAGCCTAAAGAAAAAATACCATATACTCCTGAAACACCTGCTTATAAATTTAGATAGCCTGAAAACGCTAATTCAGGTCTAAATTTAGCAGATTTTAATAGGGAAGGAACGCGATGATTAGTATTTTTAGTAGCGTTTGGGAAAATTACGTTTGAGGTGTGCTGGTCAGGCTTTCTACCCTTTGAGGTCAACAAAGTAAATCTTCATTACGCCTCCATTCATATATCTTCTTGCCGCAAAAATTGATTTTCAATTGTCTTTCAAATAATGTTTTGCAGTTCATCCGATGAACTGGTTACTAGTTAGGATATTCTTTAATTGTATTTAATTATTTCTAAATGTAAGGATTAATAATATGTCCGGTAAAAAAAATGATAAGACCAAAGATGTTGGTTCGAAAGAACCTGTGGAAAGTCTTTCGACAGAGATCCAAAAATTTATCGATCACAATAGCTCTGAGGCTCAGGAAAATTTAAACTGGTTGCAAACATATATGCACCCTTATTTTTTTGCTGCTTTTAGAGATGAAGCTGAAGCTGTCTATTTTCTTGTCACTAACCTCTCGAGTCTCTCAAATAACAAGCAACTGGTACTTGCAGATCGGGAGAATACGTTGATTGTCGGGAAAAAAAATCAACGGGGTTCAGTATGCGAAACTATTGAGGCATTAAAAGGTAAGGATATTTCATATACCTATATTACCAACTCCTATGCGACCATTCCAAATTTATCCAGAGAATTAGAAATCCAGCGATTTGAATTTGGTCAAAAATCCGATAAAGAAATTGCTGCATCAGAAAAACATAATATTGCGGCTTACATTAAAGAACCAATTCTGGATAATTTGAAAAAACAGTATCCATCATTTAATTTTGATAAATTTGAAGATCTGCTGAGTACCTTTTGGTCTAACAATGACCGCTATGTCAAGGTTTCCTCTCCAAGACGAGTAGCTCGCCTTATGTGGCTATACCAGCAAACGGCTTCCCATGATGGCGTTTATTTTGGTTTAGAAAAAGCAGGAACCATGGGTGATAAAAATGAGACACGGATTCTTTTCGGCGTTGCTAATCCGCCCCAAAAAGAATTCCTTTTTCAATTGATGAAAATTTTTAATCGATTAAACCTTGGTGTTCATCGCTGTGCCTGTCTATCAGTCAGCAATGGTACTCACCCCTATTTTTTAGGAGCCTTTTGTGTAACAACAGAAGATGGAAGCAGGATAGAAAAAGGCAGTGAATTATATTCCAATTTGAAGATGGAACTCTTTCATACACAAATCCTCGGGTCCAGTTCTACTTCTTACGAAAAGTTGTTTATGCCGGGTATTATGAACGGTGCTGAAAGTTCTTTGGTTGATGCCTTTATCGGGTTTTGCCATACCAATCTGGGACATAATAATCCGGATGTCTTTGGATTGGAAGGTATGATGCGCGCTTTTCACACCCATATTGATGCCTCGATGCAGTTGATTGACTTATTTAAATTGAGGTTTGATCCTGCCATCGAAGACCGTGAAACCAAGTACCAAGCTGCGTTGGAAAAAACGATTAAAATGATTGAAAATCACAGTACTGGCCGACGTCATATTGATGATCATCGACGGACGATTTTTAAATGCTGTTTGTCATTTATCCAGCATACCTTGAAAACGAATTTTTTCGTATTGGAAAAACAGGCATTGGCTTTTAGGCTGGATCCCGCTTATTTGACAGACCTTGGTGAAAATACAACAGCTGATCTGCCACCGGATCGACCCTTTAGAGTTACCTATTTTCACGGGCAATTGGGTCTCGGTTTTCATATCGGATTCTCTGACATTGCCAGGGGCGGCTGGCGAACTTTGATTACCAAGGGACGAGATGATTATGTGACCAATGCCAACACCATTTTCAAGGAAAATTACGTTCTGGCGCATACCCAGCATTTTAAGAATAAGGATATCTACGAAGGTGGGTCTAAAATGGTGGCCATATTGAATGCTGGGCGAGAAACAGATCCTGAAAAAATTAAACATCTACTGTATAAGCATCAATATGGTTTTATTAATGCGTTTATGGATATTTATTTGACAGAAAATGGCAGCCCTAAAAATCCGCTTGTGGTTGATTATTACCACGAAGATGAACCGATCGAATTAGGTCCTGATGAGAATATGCATGATATTATGATTGAAACTATTGCCAATCAAGCTAAAAAACGTGGTTATATGCTCGGTACTGGTATCATGTCGAGTAAGAAAGTTGGAATCAATCATAAAGAGTATGGTGTCACTTCAACCGGTGTTGTTAAATTTGCAGACGTTGCTTTGGAGCAACTGGGTATTAATATGCGAGAGGACACCTTTTCGGTAAAGCTGACCGGAGGTCCCAACGGGGATGTGGCAGGAAATGCCATGTTGCAATTGTTGGATCAATGCCCAAATGTCAAAATCAACATGATTCTGGATGGTACCGGTGCTTTTTATGATCCATCGGGAGCTAATCATGAGGAACTTCGACGGATATTGCTTAAAAAAGATCTGGATGCTTATAACCCGAAAGTGTTTCATCCTGGTGCATTTATTCTGTACCGTAGCCGAAGTAAGATGGATGGTATGCGACAATTGTTTCAAAAAATATCACGGACACGTACCGGTTTAGAAGAAAATTGGGTATCCACGGATGAATTTTATCGAGAGTTTGATAATATGATTTTTACCGTTGCCTCAGATCTTTTCATTCCAGCGGGCGGCAGACCGGAAACCATCGATATAAATAATTACCATAAACTGTTTAATGTAGATGGTACACCACTTAACAGAGCCATTGTGGAAGGAGCTAATTCCTTTATTACGCCTCCGGCCAGGGTTGAATTGCAAAAAAGGGGTATTATGGTGATTCGTGATGCTTCGGCGAATAAATGTGGTGTGATCTCTTCTTCCTATGAAATTATTGCAAACCTCTTACTTTCTGAAGATGAATTTCTGGCCCATAAAGAAGAATATGTTGGTAATGTGGTTTCTATACTGAAAAAGAGGGCTGAAGATGAGGCCCGCCTGATATTTAAACGCTATGATGAGGCAGATGGAGAACTTTTATATACAGAAATCTCCGATGCTATCAGCACAGAAATCAATGGGTTTTATGCCAAGTTGTTTGATTATTTCAGAAATAATTTAGAGATATGCGATCAACCGCTTTATCAAAAAGCGATTATAGCTCATCTACCTGAAATGCTTAAAAATAATAAGTTGTTCAGTGATCGAATTACTCAGCTTCCCGATAAATATAAAGCTGCTATTTTAGCCAGCGAAATTGCCTCCTCTATGGTGTACAGTGGAAATTTAGAAGCTAATTTTATGTATATGGTAGAAGGTCATTTATCCAGATTAGCTGGTTAAAAATCAAGTGTACATTGTGATTGTTTTTGTCACTGTTTTTCTTCGCTTTCAGTACAAACATTCCACCTATTCTTAACTACGATAGGTGGACACCCTTTAATACTGCAGTAAAAAATGGTACTACCAGAGTTTCTTCCTGATCCCTCGACTCCACTCGGTAACCGTAGTCCCCTGAGCACTGAATTTGCGATACTTTGAGCAAAGAACGAAGGGTGAGCAAAAGATGTGAATCAATATTTAAAGGTTGCTTTTAATTGTCAGAACTTTAAAATAGGACTATATTAATCTTATTTAATTTCACACTACTCTTTTTCAACTTTTATATTAGTAAAGGCCATGATTAAAAGATCTATTAATGCAAAATTAGTCTTTTATATCTCAATTATCTTTTTTATCTGGACGATTCCTCTTTATAGTCAGCCTAATTCGTTACCTGAGTTTACGGCCAGTTCGTCAGATGCCTGGATTAACTCAGCACCTTTAAGAAAATCTGATTTAAAAGGAAAAATCGTATTGATTGAAGTCTGGACTTCCATATGAATTAATTGCATCCGCAGTTTTCCATGGGTCCATGGAATCGCCAATAAATATAAGGGAGTTGGGTTGGAAGTTATTGGGGTACACTCCCCTGAATTTTCCTATGAAAAGAAAAGAGCCCAAGTAGAGAAGGTTGCCAAAAAGTACCACAAAACCATTCCGATCATGATGGATAACGACTATGCATACTGGAAGGCTTTAGGCAATCGTTACTGGCCAAGTTTCTATCTTTTTAATCAAAACGGACAGCTTGTTCTCAGATTATTTGGAGAAACGCATCCGGGAAGTCAAAACGCTATTCAGTTTGAAAAAGCGATTCAAAAATTAATTCCAAACTACTAATTCTATTTGCAATTCTGAATGGAATGTAAAGTATTCACTTTAACTGAAAATAAGGAAACCCTATGTCAAATATCATATCAGATCGCGTAACCGGGCTGATTGGAAATACACCGATCGTTCGTGTAGATTCCCTGAGCCGATTGACCCAATGTGAAATTTTACTGAAATGTGAAACTCTTAGTCCAGGGGGATCCGTTAAGGATCGTGCCGCTTTGCAAATGGTGCAGGATGCAATTGAAAACGGATATCTTAAAGAAAACATTACCATTGTAGAGGGGACGGCAGGAAATACTGGAATTGGATTGGCTTTGGTGGGAAGATCGCTTGGTTTTAAGGTATTGGTGGTCATGCCTCAGAAGCAGGCGATTGAAAAAGAGCGCCTGGTATCTTTATTTGGGGCCGACTTAAAGCTCGTCAAACCCTGCCCTTTTTCAAACCCAAATCACTTCTACCATACCGCTAAAAAAATCGCGAAGGAGAATCCGGATCAGTATTGGTGGGCAAATCAATTTGATAATCTGAGTAATTATCACGCTCATTACACAGGGACGGGTCCTGAAATTTTAAAACAAGTAGATGGCAAACTGGATTTTTTTGTTTCCGTAGCGGGAACAGGAGGAACCATTGGCGGTATTTCAAGTTTTTTGAAAGAAAAGCTACCTGGTATTAAAAATATTTTGGTTGACCCTGAAGGTTCCGGATCCTGCAGTTACTTCCATACCGGTGTTTATAAGAGTTCAGGAGGATCGATCACTGAAGGAATTGGAATTATGCGGCTGGTTGGTAATTTCGCTAAAGCAAAAATAGATGACGCTTTTACTTTACCTGACCAGGATTTGGTAACTATATCGCAGTATTTAAGAATAAATGATGGTTTGGTGGTAGGAAGCAGTTCTGCTTTAAATATTGCTGGCGCTTTAAGGGTAGCGGTTAAGAACGGACCGGGTAAACGAATTCTTACCATGTTGTGTGATGGCGGCGAACGATCCTATTCGAAACTTTATAATTCTGAATTTTTAAAGGAAAAGGATCTTGATCCTGATAACCTTGATATTGAGGCTTTAATGCGAAAATATCAGCAATCATCCTGTGTAGTGTCTGAACGAAAAGTAGGTAATTTAGGGACATGTACAATTTTTAGCAAAGGTTTAAACAATTAAATACCTGATAGTTACGTGTACCCCAATTACCGGTTTGATTTCCAATAATGGCGTTTTCGTTTGAATACTAACTATTTTTTGTTGTAAAATTTTTATCGTCATTATAGAACCATTTTAATCTTTAGATCTTTAATTTTTAATTTGATATACGATAGGGATTAGAATGGACACTATCATTGGAAATAATATCATTTTTAACGCTATTATTGGTGGCACTTTGATTGGATTAGCCAGCTTTTGCCTGATGCTTTTTAATGGAAGAATAGCTGGTATTGCCGGAATAGTGAAAGGCGCGCTTCGGCCTGAAAAAGGAAATTTTATGTGGCGAGTCACTTTTATTATGGGTATGATTCTGAGTGGCGTCTTATTAGAAAGGCTTTACCCGCAATTGTACCGAATGGAAATCGATCGCTCGATATGGGCTTATGCAGTGGCCGGATTATTGATAGGAATAGGAACCGGATTAGCAAATGGCTGTACTAGTGGGCATGGTGTTTGTGGGGTCGGCAGATTATCAAACCGCTCAGTAACCATAACCATGTCCTTCACCCTTAGCGGTATTATTGTTGTTTGGGTGATTAACACTCTTTTGGGAGGACGGATATGATTAAGCAGGCAGTGGTCAGTTTTATTTGTGGTGTTGTTTTCACACTCGGTTTAACAATCGCAGGAATGACGCAGCCAGCCAAGATTGTTGGATTTTTAGATATTTTTGGAAATTGGGATTTTACATTGGTGTTTGTGATGGCCAGTGCTGTTGGTGTTTACTTTATCTCTTTTCAGTCGATCATCAAAAGAAATAAGCCCTTGGTAGCCCCTAAATTCCTGATTCCCACCAGAACTGATCTTGATTTTCGTTCTATTTTTGGGGGAATACTATTTGGGTTAGGTTGGGGAATTAGCGGTTTATGTCCAGGGCCAATCTTATCCAGTTTAGGAAAGGGAACTACTCCAATAATAGTGGTGATGCTTTTTATGTTGATTGGTATGTTCATCTCTTCCCGAATTGATCAGTTATCGAACAAATAGATAGCTGTCATTAAATGTTTATGATCGTAAAAGTCTGCTTTAGCGATGACCAGAAATCCTTTGGCTATTTGGGTGATGGAAACAAGCATGACTTACTATGTGGCGATATTTGGCTTTAACCTGGGATCATAGGTCGATTGAGAAAACAGAAAAAACTATATTAACAGAAAATAGCCTGAGGGACTGGGAAGAGATTGTTCAAGCTTTCGATAATAGAAACACAAAGTATGCCTCCGATTTAGCCCGTTTTCATTCCATGCGGTTCTATCGTGCCTTTAAAAAGTATCGCAAAATCAGTGCTCAGGGAACTACGGTTACCGAGCTCTGAATTGCGAACTGGTGTAGCAAGAACGACGTACAGATCAAAGCACTACGGTAACCGAGCGGAGTCGAGGTATAGATTAGGGAATGATAAATTCAATGTCCGATATGACAATTTCAGGGACAATCAGAGAGTAATCGATATGGAAGTACAAGAGATTAAAGTTGAAATAGAGGTAAATGGAACGTTTCAGCAATTGACCGTGGCTCCGCAGACGACCTTATTGGAACTTCTGCGTGAACAAATCGGATTAAAAGGTACTAAACAAGGTTGTGGTGTTGGACAGTGCGGCGCCTGTACTGTTTTATTGAATGGTAATCCTGTTAATACCTGTTCACTTTTGGCGGTGCAGGCTCATGGTCACAAAGTTGAAACCATTGAAAGCGTCGCGAACCAGGACCAACTGCATCCCTTACAGGAAGCCTTTGTCGCTGAACATGCGGTACAGTGTGGATTTTGTACTCCGGGGATGGTGATGTCATCCATAGCGCTTCTGAAAAAAACATCGCAGCCGAAACGAAAAGAGATTTTGCAGGCAATCTCGGGAAATACTTGCCGTTGTACGGGGTACAGTAAAATTGTGAAGGCCGTGGAGCATGTCGTTGATGATCGTATTACCAGAATTACCATCTCACCTGACAGGGAGGCCGTTCATGATTGATGTTAATATCGTCGGAGATTCTCCTCCCCGACGTGAATCTGTTTTGAAAGTCACTGGTCAGGCAACCTATACTGATGATTTGCTTATTCCCGGTATGGTATATGGAATGGTTGTTCGCAGCCCCCATGCCCATGCTAAAGTAAAAAATATCAATATAGAAGTAGCACTTAAAGTGCCGGGGGTTTTGGGAATATTAGGCCCTGAAGATGTGCCACGCCAAAATTTCAATTGTGCTGGTAGCCCGCCTTCACCGTTACTGGTCAAGGATGAGCAGATTCTGACGGATCACCCGCGTCATGTGGGTGACCGTATTGCAGCCGTGGTTGCGGAAACACGATCTGCTTGTGAGCAGGTGATACAAAAGATTCAAATTGAGTATGAGATTCTGCCAGCGGTCTTTACCGTTAAAAAAGCTATGGCAGCTGATGCCCCTTTGCTTCACCCTCAAACGACTTCTAATAATATCTTCAAAACGATTACGGCCAACCAGGGAGATATTGATCAGGGATTAGCCCAAAGTGAAATAGTTTTCAGTGACGTGTTTCAACTTCCAGCAGTTCAGCACGTCGCTATGGAACCGATTACTTGTATTTGTCATTTTATCGGGAAAGATTCCCTGACGATTTGGGGTACTACCCAAACCCCTTTTCAGGAACGACGGGTTTTATCAGAACTGTTGGGACTGCCTGAAAGTCAAATCCGGATTATTAAGCCGTTTATGGGTGGTGGATTTGGTGCCCGTCAACAATTGCATAACCAGCATATCGGTGCTTTGCTTTCGAAAGCTGTCAAGCGACCGGTTAAAATTATCAACACGCGCGAAGAGGAAATGTACGCTTCTGCGGTGCGACATGAAGTTACTGCTAATCTTAAGATAGGCGTGAATCGATCGGGGTTACTGCAGGCTTTTGATGCAGAACTGTTTTTTAATGCCGGTGCTTATGGCAGTCATAGTCCGGTTGTGGCTGCGGCAGCCAGTCGTAAACTTCAGTATAAGATACCCCATTATCGATATCAAGGGCATTGTGTCTTTACCAATGCACCGGTGGCCGGTGCTATGCGCGGTTATGGGAATCCTCAATTGAGTTTTGCCAGGGAAATAATGATGGATCGAATCGCCAAAGAATTGAACATGGATCCTGTGGCCTTTCGATTGTTAAACCATATTAAGGTAGGAGAAAAATTTCCCGCTGCGACTGATGCCATTCAGAGCTGTGCCATTGAAGATTGTGTTCAGGGTGCCAATCGTATCAAACTTGCCATCGATAAAAAAGCCAAGCTTCAGATCAATAAATCTGAAAATGAAATAAATCGGGACTGGGGGGTTGCTTTTGCCTGCCATACGTCAGGACCCTCTTCTAATGAAGGCATGAGCGGCTGTCTAATGGTGGCCAATGATGACGGTTCGATACAGTTAATGACTGGCTCGGCTGATATCGGACAGGGAAGTGAAACAACCTTGAGTCAGGTAGCAGCAGAGGTACTGGGACTTACATTAGCAGATGTTGCTGTGACTGCGGCGGATACCGGGCATACTCCTTATGATACCGGTACTTTTGCCAGTAGTCAGATGTATGTGGCCGGGAATGCTGTCAAAAAAGCAGCTGATAATCTGCTTTCCAGGTTAAAACTGGCTTTGGCTGAAAAATACGATGTCCCAATGGAAAATATCGTTTGGGAGAAGCATCAATTCATAATTTCAAAGCACAATAAATCCGATGAACTGGATTTTAAACAGGCGATTCAGCAGGTAACTTTTCACCAAAAAGGTACCATAATAATGGGGAGTGCCAGTTTCAAAGCAGGAGCGAGCCCACCCCCCTTTGCAGTTTGCTGGGCCCAGGTGGCTGCTGATCGATATACGAATAGTCTAAAGGTGTTGCACGTTATTGAAGCTGTTGATGTCGGCACGGCAATAAATCCTAAAATTGTATCAGGGCAGGTTGAAGGAGGGATTTCTATGGGTGTTGGTTATGCCATGATGGAACAGGTCGAAATCAATCATCGGAGTCAAAAACCAATCAGTTCGGATTTATTACATTACCGGATTCCCTTGTCTACTGATATGCCTGAAACTCATGTTTATATCGCTAAGAGTTATGAGCCTACAGGTCCTTTGGGGGCCAAGAGTGTGGGTGAACTGGCGACGGTGCCTGTGGCGGCGGCCATCGCAAACGCTGTTGCTAATGTACTGGGTGAACCTGTTAACAAATTGCCATTTTCCCTTCAATCGGTTCCTGCCAATTACAGGTTGTTTACCAGAACAGGTGAGATGGAACACAAGGAGGTTAACGATGATAATTAATCATCCTTTTCAGTTTCAAACAGCTCAAACAGTGGATCAGGCTTTTGATGTTTTGCAAAACCAGCCTGAATCTGTTCTGTTAGCTGGTGGAACCGACTTTATTCCACTGCTAAAATATGGATTGAAACGACCGGTTCAATTGATTGGGCTGGATCAGATTCCCTATTTAAATCGGATTGAACAACGGAAACAAGGGCTTTTTATAGGGGCTATGAATCGCTTGGCGACGATCGTTAAGGATCCTCAGGTTATTGCGCATTGTGCTATTTTGTCTGATGCGGCCAGGTTGGTAGCTTCTCCTCAAATTCGTAATGTGGGAACCATTGGCGGTAATATTTGTCAGGATCGTCGTTGTATCTATTTTAACCAAACGCATTTCTGGCGGCAAAGTATTGCTTCCTGTTTTAAAACTGGTGGTAAGATTTGTCATCAAAAACCCCGGTCGAATCAATGCTGGGCGATTTATCATTCGGATCTGGCCCCTGCGCTGATAGCTGTGGGTGCCCGAGTTGAGTATATGGATAGTCAGGGCATGCATGAAGTTCCGGTACTGACTTTTATTAAAGAACACATTGCAAATAATGGGGGAGTGAAAGACGCTACGCAATTGGTATGTGGTTTTATTATTCCTCAGCTATCATCAACAGGCTGGATGGGATTTGTTAAGCATTCCGTTCGGGAATCCATTGATTTCCCTGTCGTTAATGCTGCAATTTGTTATCAGCCCACGGTGGAAAAGGATGATGAGCCAAAATTAGCAATTGTGGTGGGTGCTGTAGCACCGGAACCTATCGCATTAATTGAAACCCAACAGATGATAAAAAAACAATATCAGAAAAATAATATTTCAAAAACAACCTGGACGGAGTCAGCGCTGAAAGAAGTTCAACAAAAAAGTCAATTGATCCTGGATACAGGTCTGGCTTTGTCCGCACGAAAAAAAGCGTTTGGGGTAGTTGGTCGCCTGATTGAAAAGCTGGCTGACTTTCTAGTTTTAAACCCCTTCAAAAATTAACACCAATAAAAGGAATGTTTTTATGGATACGATAATCCTTGATGGTCAAACACTGTCGATTGAAGCAGTTGTTGAAGTTACCAGAAATTTTAAGATTGCGGAAATTAGCCAACCCTGCCGGGATGAGATTATTAAGGTTCGACAATATATTGAAAAAAATTGGATGACATCTGAGGCACCGCCGACATATGGCTTCAATACCGGGGTCGGTAAATTGAAGTATCTGAATATCGATATGGATCAAAATGATACTTTTCAGAATAACCTGATCCTCTCTCATTGTGGTTGTGTGGGAGAACCTGCCAGTGAGGAGGTGGTGCGGGCTACTATGGTGGTTCGCCTGAATGCTTTTTGTCAGGGAGTTTCCGGTTTGCGGATAGAAGTCATTGATCGTTTACTGGCCATGCTTAATCAACGGGTGCATCCGGTGATCCCGATTCAGGGATCTGTCGGGGCCAGTGGTGATTTGGGACCCCTGGCACATATGGTGGCAACCTTGGTTGGGCTACCACAGGCAGAAGCTTATTATCAGGGGGAACGACTGCCAGCACCTGAGGCTCTGAAACGTGCCGGAATTACGCCGATTAGTTACCAACTCAAAGCCAAGGATTGTCTGGCTTTAATCAATGGTACAACTATGTTTGCCGGGATGGCAGCTTTGAATTGTTACGATGCTAATCGCCTTGCCAAAGAAGCCGAAATATCAGGAGCTTTGAGTTTGGAAGCGGTTAGGGGTGAGATGGCAGCCTTTGATGACCGTATCCATCAGGTACGCAGGCAAAAAGGACAAATTGATTCAGCCTCAAATATTCGGTTTCTAGTGGCCGGTAGTGAGCGAACCACTGAAAAATCACGAGAGGTGCATCTCCCCCATGACGTTTTAAACCCGGAATATAAACCCAGGATTCAGGATGTATACTCCTTACGCTGTTTACCACAGGTACAGGGAGCTGTTCGTGATAATCTGGCCTACGCCAGTGGTCTATTGGAAAAGGAAATTAATGCTGCTACGGACAACCCCCTGGTGTTTTGGAATGAGGCTGGAGAATTGGAGTTTTTTAGCGGAGGGAATTTCCATGGGGAACCCATTGCCTTTGCCATGGATATTTTAGCCATGTCACTGACCGAACTGGGTAATATTTCTGAGCGCCGCACATTTAATATGTTGGATCCTACGCTAAGTTATGGATTGCCTCCCAATTTAGCCGGTGAGCCGGCAGGGTTGAATTATGGTTATGGGATCATTGCCTGTGCTGCTTCAGCCATTGTTTCTGAAAATAAGACCTTATGTTTCCCGGCCAGTGTCGATAATGTTTCGACGAAAAGCAATCAGGAGGACCATGTCAGTATGGCTCCCTGGGCAACCCGTAAGGCTAAATCTGTTATTGATAATGTCCGTAAAGTTCTGGGGATAGAATGTATGTTGGCGGCAGAGGCTATTTCTTTGACCGAACCTCAATTAGGACAATTCAAGCTGGGGAATGGCACTCAAGCAGCTTTTGATTGTATTCGCCGGGAAGTGGAACCAGCTTTTCAGGATAGCTATCTGCCGCTTCAATCAGAACCGGTGATCAAAATGATTGAAAAAGGGAATATTCTGGATAGTGTGGAGGAGGCGATTGGACCATTGCGATAAGTAGCTTAATCAGTAATTAATGTCTGAACGAAAAATAGGTAATTCGGGGACATGTGTGTGCCAAGAACGGATATTAGGCGGGATTCAATCTCCTTGGTTTGCTTAGATTGAGTCAAAGAGATATTCGATGCTATACAATTGATGAGGGGTTGGTCCCTCAAAACCGGCTTGC
>Ga0233431_1001106_pt1 | contig 49235 bp, 45 predicted proteins | sample SI_118_April2016_FD_179867 | JGI IMG/M metagenome (GOLD analysis project Ga0233431, IMG submission 179867) | Seawater microbial communities from Saanich Inlet, British Columbia, Canada - SI_118_April2016_200_MG | ecosystem: Environmental > Aquatic > Marine > Inlet | place: Canada: British...
ACAAAGAACTCCCCCGGGAAAAGTCAGGGGGTGTATGATGATGCAAGGGCCTATGCCCTGGCCCGTGTTTACCGTAAACTGATTTAAATATCATAAACCATGTCTGTTGCAGTTGTCACCTGTGAATTGATTGCAGGGCAGTCGGAACCTGGCCGGAAAGACTCCAGGGCCCTTTTGCGGATTTACCAGCCGGATTGTTTGCCAGTCATCTGCTCAATCTCAAGTTTATAAACGGCAATTCCTTTGATTGATTTCTCAGGTATTTCGAAGTGCCGGTCGGAATATTGAGCCATGATAAAATCAAGTACCTTTTTTTTCTCCTGGGGAGATTCAATCATCGAGACCTTCCCAAATCCTACGACACTTTGAAATTTCATGCTCCAGTCGCAGGCTTCTTCGGCCTCTATCAGCTCAAGGCGGGTATCAAATTCAAATGCTGCATGCTTATTTTTCTGCAGGAGACTTAGTTTCTTCCCTTTCATGGCACCGTGGAAGTATAAGACATCATCTTTGTATCCAAAGTTCAGGGGCACGATATAAGGGTAATCGCCGTCAATGATGGCCAGGCGACAGACCAGGCAGGCCCTGATGACCGCTTCAATATCTTTTTTGTCAGCAATCTCTTTCTCTTTTCTTCTCATGGCAGTTACAAGTGATGTTTCAGTATTTGGATTTAATAGAGTGAAAAATCTTCAATTCCCAGAGCGGTCAGTTCCTTTTCGATAAACGCTTCCCAACCACGGTTAGCTCTTGGGTTCGCGGGGCTGGGGTGGGTGATTTTACCGATCGTGAGGCCGTTTTTTTCCTTGAGGCAAACCTGCGCGCGCTTTTCTGCAAAGGCACCGACACCAACCAGGTAGCTGGGGCTGAAATAATCGACCAGATCGATCAAAGCCCTGTCACAGGCCTCAAAAAGTGGCTCTCGTTCGGCTTTTGGCAGTTTATCCGGGGTGCGATTACGCCCCCCCTCTTCGATGAAGATCAACGGGCAGTAATTGGCGACAAAATAGCGGTCGAAAAAGGTTTCCGGGTTTATAAAACGGCTCTTCGCCCAGCCCCAAAGCCGTCTGCCGCTGACTTCACTCTTTTTGCAGTCAAACCCCTCCACCGGTCTTTTAGGGTGTGTCCGTGGCGGTTGCTGCACGGCCTCCTCGATCTTTAACCACTCTCGGGTTACAGTGATTTCGCCAAAAGGAACCCCGGTTTGTGCCATCCCGAAAGGGCCCGGATTCATTCCCAGCAACAGCACTTCTCTGGGACTTGTGCCATACAGTCTCAGATATGTCTCATGGGGCTTTTTGGCGTACTCCAGGGGATTGTAGACATAAGCCACAGGTAATGAGAAGGTCATCGACCGAATCTCCCGGTTCAACCTGTTGAAGATGCTGGATAGTGTCATGTTTCAGGGCGGTTAATTGTTCAGTGACCAGTCATAATACTGGCGTAGAGGTCTAAAAAAGCATCCACGTCTACATCGATACAGACATCGGACTTGGGAATCCCATCCCATGCCGTTTGCTGATAAGGTTTCCGGCTGCGGTTCATGATCGTCAGCCCCGCCGTAATCCCTTCGGTGCAGACCCGAATGGTACCTGACTCGATAGTGAAGATGTCTGGTTTGATCAGGTAGGCGATCGTTGAGGGATCATGGGTGTAAAGACCGTCAGTACCTGTTGAGCGGTGAAATTCCAGATAGAATTGGCTGATTTTGGTGATAAAGTTTCCAATGTTCGTGCCCGATTGATGAACGCGTTTCAAATACATTTCATCCATGATGATCTGGTGGGTGACGTCCAGGCCCACCATGGTAACTGGCCAATCAGCGGTGAAGATTCTGTCTGCAGCAAGGGGGTCGCTCAGCATATTGGCCTCCGCCGCCGGATTGACATTTCCGTTGACAGTGGCTGCTCCCCCCATCAGCACGACTCCTTTGACTTTGGATGCGATTTCAGGCGCTTTTTCCAGGGCCCTGGCAATGTTCGTGAGGGGCCCAATGGGAACCAGAGTGATCTCACCGGGATTCTGCAAAACCTGCTCGATGATAAAATCTACCGCATCTGTTTCCAGGGCTTTTGTCTGGGGTGTGTTCAGAGTAATATCTCCGAGCCCGTTTTTACCATGTACCCAATCCGGGTAGCGATCATTTTTGCGGTTCAGGGGATGGTCACTGCCGGCGGCGACAGGAATATTCCCCCCCATCAGGTCTGACAGATAGCACGCGTTGATTGTTGCCTGTTCAACGGAGACGTTTCCAAAAACGGTGGTCAAACCCACCAGCTCAATATCCGCAGCGAAATGGGCAAACAGAATCGCCATGGCATCGTCTATTCCCGGATCAGTATCGATAATGATTTTTTTTTTCATTCTTTCCCTAACAGTAATCTCTGGTGCTATTTAAAAAGACTGGTGATGTTACAGACTATCGTAGTGAAATGCTTGGGGCTTGTGATAGCTCCCATCATTTTAGCGATAAATGGACAATAATAAAAACGGGGCATCTCTTTTGGATGCCTCCAGGACTTCCTGGTCACTCATCCATCAAAAATCGGGGATTTTTGTATGCAGGCCTTGGATATTGGTAAAATCCGCTGCCTGTTTTTGCTCCCAGCTCTCCTCTTTCGATGAAAGGACGAAGAAAAGCGGCGATTTTGTCAAACTGCGCGTCACTGATCCTTGATTTATGAGCCTGCTCCTCAATGATGTCCCTGACAACGTTTAATCCAACAATGTCCATTTGACCAAACGGACCACTCGGCGTGTTTTGCACCATCATCCAGGTTCTATCGACATCTTCCAGATCAGCATGCCCGTCGATGACCAGCATCAAGCCGGTTGTCAAAAATGAGATAAACATCGAATTTCCCAGGTAGCCGTCCTTTTCCTTTTTCAGCAGCATCGGTCTCATTGCCAGGCTTCTGATAAACGCTGACAGGGTCTGAAGGGTCTCTGCCGAGGTTCGAGACCCTCCCACAAGATCAACAAAGGGGATCATACCATTAAAATGCAGGGCAGCGAAGTGCTCACCCCGTTTCACGGCACCTTCCAGCTCAGAAACCAGCAGGGAAGATGTATTGGTCGTCAGCAGGGTTTTTGGTGGACAAATTCCATCAAACTGGGTGTGAACCCTTCGTTTCAGTTCCAGGTTTTCATTAACGGACTCATTTAAGAGATCGGCTGACTCAACTGCCATCTCAAGATCAGATGTGATGCTGATTCTGGAAAGCGCTTGCTCAAAGGTGTTTAGATCGAAATAGCCCTGTTTGATCATGGTTGCGCCCATTGCCTGCTGGCGCATGGAGGCCTGGTTGAGTGTCTCTTCTGAAATATCATAGAGCACCGATTTGTAGCCATGAGCAGAGCAGATAAGAGAATTGATGCAGCCCTGGGTGCCTGCACCGACAAAACATATTTTTTGAATTTCAGGTATCATGTGGCGTTCATTTCTTTAGAGGTGGTCATTCGATTTACAACTACTGGTATCTTGTCCCGCAGTGCTTTACTGATGAAAGAACAAACAAAGCTTCAGATATGGAGCCTGGATCAGGCAGATGACATTGAATCCGGCTTGTTCCTGTTCGAGTATCTGTGGCCACACTGTGGTCACAGATACCTGTTTAAATTCGGCTCTAACTTTGAATGTGTTGCTGGAAAATTTAACACTATCTAAATTTGTACATTGTTCAGGCATATTTGGCCATCTAAACTTCAGCCGCCTGGAAGTCAGCCCTTTTTTACCGGAGTTGAACCGTTTCGCAGTAGAGGCCCACTTTCTGATATAATCCAGCAATTTCCGGTTAGGTTTTTGCAAAACAAAAGCAGAATGATAAATCCCGTCTCTGCGCATAAGGATTTAAAGATTTTCTAAGTTTGCTTCACGAAAAACCGCCAAACTCGCTCGTGCCTCGCTCAAACAAGGCTTATTTTCGCTACGCTAAACTAAGAAAATCTAATAAGTCCTTATAAGCTCGATCCATGTTTCATCATTCAGCTTTCTGCAAAAACCAACCGGACATTGCTGGATATAATCCTGTTATTTTTTCTGAAGTGTACTGAAGAAGAAGCCATGGTCGGTTGCCATGGCTTTTAACCTGTCCGGTTTTGACATTGCTTCCAATTATAAACAACGCAGTTAAGTCGTAACTGTCCCGTTCAGGATCTCGGCAATATCTCTCACAGCCAGTTTTTCCTCCAACCCTTCAACCTTGACCGCGTCCTCAAGCATGGTCAGGCAGTTGGGGCAGGCAACAGCCAGAACGTTGGCCCCGGTATCATGAGCTTCTCTGACTCGGATTCTGGCGGGACTGTCTTCACTGCCCCCCAGGAAATCGGTGTAAAAGTTTCCACCGCCGCCACCGCAGCAGAGGGCACTTTTTTTGTTTCTTTCCATCTCCGTCAATTCAACGCCATTGAGGGATTTCAGCAGTTTTCGGGGCATATCATACTGCTTGTTCCAGCGTCCCAGAAAGCAGGGATCATGGTAGGTCACTTTCATGTTCAGGTCGGCAGGCGCCTCCAGTTTGCCGGCTTGCATGAGTTCTGGAAGAATCTGGGTGTAGTGGAAAACCTCGAAGTCGCCTCCATATTTCGGGTAGCTGTTCTGAAACACATTATAAGAATGGGGGGAAAAGGTAATGATTTTCTTAACGCCCAGCTCCTTGAATTGTCTTATATTTTTTTCAGCCAGCTCCTCAAGCAGTCCCTCTTCACCCAGCATTTCGACCTCGTTGCCGTCAGAAATTTCCTGGTTTCCCAAAACACCAAAGGAGACCCCGGCTTTCAACAACAGGTTTGCCAGGGCTCTGGCCGCAGTTTGTGCCCTGGTGTCATAGGATCCTTCACAACCCACATAAAAGAGGTACTCCTGATTGGTATAGGGGGCGATATTGGAATCCTCGATCCACTGGTCTCTTTTTTTTGCGGACAACCCATAAGGGTTGCCGTGCAGATGCACATTGTTCAGAAAATCTTTCACCGGGGAGGGTATTGAACCCTGATCAACCATGGCGTTCCTGGCGGCAACAACCATATTGACCAGATTGTCGCTGAAACTGATGGGGCATTTCTCCTCACAGTTTTTACAGTTGGTACAGGAGTACACAATCTTGGCCAGCCGGTCTGTCCATTCCATCTCTCCCATGACCCAGGCCCTGATCAGCCAGAGGCGTCCACCGGCTGAAAAACTCTCCAGGCGATACCTGGCGTAGGTCGGGCAATTGGTGATGGTGCTCCAGTCGGTTGGAAACTTACAATAGCCGCAACGGAAACAGCGGTGGATCATATCGTCATATTTATATTCAATCTTCGCTGTCATGCCACCTCCCAATTGCCGGGGTTCATAATTCCATTCGGATCAAGCATATTTTTTAAATTGTTCATCAGCTGCAACGTGTTCGGTTCCATATGCTCCATGACAATTTGTTGACCGTAAACCGCGGGTTTCCAGATAGTACCGCCCAGGCCCAGAACCAGGTCATCGGTTTCATGCAGTGCCTCCTTTGCATGCTGGACGGTTGCCGGGTCAGCCCGGTTAAAGGCATAGGACCAGGCAAACATCATGGCGTGGGAGCTGCCGATGACCCGTCCCACGACTGTATAGGGGATATCATGCCTTTCGGAGATTTCGACGCCCCTCCGGTAACACTCCGCGTAAGCTGTCACCGGCATGATGGAACCCACATATTCAAAACCGCCCCCTTTTTTCCAATCGGCGGATTTGCTCGTTTTTGGTCTTTCAATATCCTGGGCAGTAGCCACGATACCACCGGTTCCGTTTTCAATATATTTTGCCAGCCTTTCATCGTACATCAGGCGTCGTTTGAACTCAATTTCATCCTCCGAATCACCGGAGACGAAAATACTGATGTGGTGGAGCTTGTTGGAAAAAGGTGGAATAGCGCCGCTGAAAGCTGCCAGGTCTTCTGCCATGCCCACATGGGTTAGATCGTACAGAACATCTGGAATGAGCTCCGGGTCCTCAACCAGGAACATGTCCATCTCTCTGATCTTCTTACAGGGAAAAAGGCGCAGTGACACTTTAGTGATGATACCGGTGGCGCCGCCCCAGCCCAGAAAGAAACTCATATCGGGCAGCGGATGTTGGGTAAACCAGCCGGATCCGACAGAGCAGGAACCGAATTTACAGATCTCACCCGTGGGAAGAATCACTTCCAACCCGTTGATCATGTCTGAATTAAAACCATGGGGATGGGCCAGGTCCCCCTGTCCGTGAATGGCGATATTCCCTCCAACGGTTGCAGCGGGCGGGGCGTCCGGCATTGAATGCATCAGGTCGGGATGATGTTTTTTCAGGTACGCGGAGAGTTTTCCGTGGGATGTGCCCGCTTCCACAACTGTATATCTGGATTTTTCATTGACCTCGATAATTCTATCCATCCGTTTCATATCGATCAGGATGCCTCCCCGCAACGGCTGCGCAATTCCTGCCAGCGACATGCCGCCTCCTAACGGCACAATGGGGACTTTCTCCCTGTTCGCAAAACGGATGATCTGCTGCAACTCCTCTGTGTTTGCCGGTACAACGACGTAATCCGGCAGCTTCGGTTTAGACGTTCCCAGGTCTTTGCTGTATGTAACAAGTTCCTCAATTTGTGCAGATGCGTAATCCTCCCCAACGATATCAGCCAGGGCGTTATAAACAGTATTCATAGGTTTATCTCCCTTAGGTGGTTTTTTCGCCTATCGCGAGGCGGCAAAGATCACTCATAAAAATTGGCATGATACCCTTCTTGGAGACTGGTTTTCCCAAGGTCTGCATACAGGCCGGACAATTAAACACACAGAGTTCGGCGCCGGCATTTTGCATGTCGGCCATATTCTTCTCCTGCAGGTCGAGGCAGAAGCGGCGGCTGCCTTTTTTCTTCTGTCCGGCGATAGTTGCACCGCAACAGAGGGCGTTTTCGCCTACATATTCCCGTTCAACACTCTTCACCCCAATTAAATCAAAGATCTTCTCCACAAATGGGTATTTATCGGAAGAGAGTCTGGATGAGCAGGGTCGCTGGTAAGCCACCTTGTAGTTCAGTGGTCTGATATCATCTTTCAGTTCCAGCAGTCTGTTGTACAGAAATTCAAACAGATGCACAGATTTAAAGGGCACGTCGATTCCGAAGGCAGGGGCATATGAGGCGTAGGTTCCATAACACTCGTCATGGTAGTGAATCACCTCATCAGCTCCATGGTCGGTAATCGTTTTAATAACGCCGGGAAGTTTTTCGTTGATGACAGAAGTCCTGGCATAGTGCAGGTACATCAGCTGGCAGAAAAAGTGAAACATCTTCCGGGAATCGGGAGACATGATGGTGAGCCCTTCGAAAAGCTTGCCCTGTGTCAGGCTGCCCAGTTGGCTGAATACGCCCAGATTGAGTGCAGAGCCCTCGATTTGGGGGATTTCCGGTTCTCCCCGGAAGGGAATGCCCAATTGGACCCCTCTTTTGATCAGAGGTTCCGGCAGGGGCGCCAGATCCAGCTCTTCCTGCCTCTGGACAATCAGGTAAAACGGGTGATTGTCGTTTGGGCAGTACTCCTCACAGGCATAACAGGTCACGCAGTCGCGTAACACAAATGATTCTTCCTGGTTGATGATTTTTCCCATTTCCGCCTTGGCCGTATCCACATTAATATCCATATACTGGCATTTGGTCAGGCAGTCATAATCACTACAGGCAAAACACTGGTTTTCATCAAATGATAATTCAAACATCGTTCAACCTCCGCTGAATTTTAGATCTATCGAGAACTGTTCAGAACTGTAGAACAGTTGACATGTTTCCTTGATGATGACTTTTATGAATGAAAGTTGGTAATTACCGATTCCGGATAGCGCGCAATATACGAACTACAGTGGAACGGTCCGGGTCTGTTACTGAAAGCAGGGTCTTGCCATCAGTCTGTTCAACCAGGCGCTCAAAGCGGGATATTCAGCCATGTCAGAACCCACCAGGTTGTTGATCATCATCACGGAGCCAACATTGATATCAGCCAGTGTGAATTGATCGCCCAGCAAATAATCATTGTCACGCAGGGCTCCATCCAGGATCCGGTGATATGGCAGCAGGGCTTCTTTAGCCGTCGCTTGAGCATCTGCATCCTGATTCATGACCAGACTGAACAGGTGTGGCTGAGGGTAGAGAATGGCCCAGTAACTCCATTGATCAAGCAACGCTCTCTTTTCTATTGTCGTTCCCAACAACTCCGGTTGAAACTTGGCGGTCAGATAGCTGTTGATCGCCATGGATTCCCAGATCACAAAATCACCGTCGACCAGGCAGGGTATCTTTCCATTGGGATTGAGTTTTAGAAATTCGGCGGATTTGTGTTCGCCCTGACCCATGTTCACAGGCACCTCTTCAAAATCCAGGCCCAGTTCCTTGGCCAGAATATGGCACCGTAAGGCGCTGCTCATTTTCGATCCGTACAGTTTTATCATCGTTTACCTCCAAAAATTAGTGAATAAAATCCTACCCGAGCTCATTGACCGCTTTTTCTATCCGTCGCAACGCTTCTTCAAGGGTGACGCGGGGGCAGGCAATGTTAATTCTCTCAAATCCTTTGCCGGACGGACCAAAGGCATAACCGTGGTCAAGACCGACTTTGGCTTTTTTGTTCATAAACTCTGCAAGTTCTTCCTCATCCATATTCAGCTCCCTGCAGTCGAGCCAGATCAGGTATGTCCCCTCAGGTTTGATGACCTTTATTTTAGGGATGCTGCTTTCAAAATATCGGATCAGAAAATCCAGATTTCCCTGCATGTGCTCAAGAAACTGTGCCAACCACTCATCTCCATGATTATAAGCGGCTTCCAGAGCGACCAGTCCGAAAATATTGGCGGAAGGCATAATTCCCGCCTTCGCCTGCACAAATTGGTCTCGCAGCTTTGCATTGGGGATAATGTTTATTGAAGCGCCAAGGCCTGCAAGATTAAAGGTTTTGCTGGGAGCCATGCAGGTGACTGAATTCTGTTCGAACTCTTTTGAAATCGTTGCAAAGGGAACGTGTTCATGTCCTTTGAAAAGAAGTTCACAATGGATTTCATCAGAGACCATGATCGCACCATTTTTAACAACGATTTCCCCCATTTTTGTTAGTTCTTCCCTGCTCCAAACCCGTCCCCCGGGATTGTGCGGGTTGCAAAGCAGCATCATTTTGACACGAGCAGAAACAGGCATCATCCTGTAGACTGGCTTGAATTGTGCTGCCAGATCTTCATAATCTATACTATAATAGCCGTTTTCAAGTTTTAACGGATTATTGGCCACCCGGCAGCCATTGCTTTCGATAGCCGGCCAGAAAGGATAATAGATCGGATCCTGGTGAATCACCGCGTCCCCGGGCTCAGTATAGGCTTTAACTGCATTGAAAATTGCCGGCACGATGCCAGGCGTGACGACAATCCATTCCGGCTTTATATCCCAGTCGTATTTCCTTTTCATCCGGTTCATGACCGCAGTGATGGTTGAAGCTGGCGCCGGCAGCGAATAACCATAAAATTCGTGTTCTGTCCTTTTCCTGAGCGCTTCAGTGATGGGTTTTGCGATGGGAACATCCATATCTGCAACCCACATGGGAATGATATCCTTTTCACCGAAAACTATCTCAGCGGCATCCCATTTTGCACAATTGGTGTTCTTCCTTGAGATGACTTTATTAAAATCGTACTTTTCCATAGTTCCACCATCAATAATTTTTGGAAACGGTCTCCTGCTTAAAGCATTGCCACTCTGCTGACATTTAAAAACCGAGTGGCATAAAACAGCACCTGGTTCCGGGGTTTGTCCCGTGTCGCTATTTTAACCTCCCTGGGATACAGGTGTTGCGTGAGAATACATGTGCAACAAGAATAACATCACAAGGGTTTCTGTTGACGTTGCGAAACGACCAGAACCGGATTTATGTCATTTTCATGACTGCAGGGTCGCTGGTTAAAGCGTCTAAGTCAATCCCTTTTCTTCTTAAAAAGCTTCTTCTCAGGGGGTAGTAAGCGATCGAAAAAACAATCCAGGTCAGCAGAGTCCCCAGGACTAATTTCGAAAGACCTCGCGACAACAGGATCACTCCTATCAACATGCTTATCTGGGAAAGAGTGAAAAATACCCATATCCAGAAGCGGTTGAATTTGAAGAGCGAATTTTTATATTCTTCAGGAAATTTCTTCGGTATCCGGGTGATCGCCCAATACAAAATAAATCCAGGCAACGTCGCAGAAATCGTTGCTGCCCTGGCGATTGAACCAATATCCAAGCCAGCCAGTAAAGGAACGACCCCGATAATGAGCATGGCAATCAGAATGAAGTGAGGGGCTCCGTATTTGTTCACTCTACCCATCCATTTGGGAATCAGATTGTCCCAACTGGCGACGATAAAATTTCTGGGTAGCTGAATGAATTGCGCATTCAGGGTAGTACAGATCGCCAGTCCGGCACCCGCTATCAGAAAATACATGAACGCCCATCCGGGAAGAAAAGCCTTGCCGGCGACCGTCAGAGGTTGATTTATCATCTTTTCCCAGGGAATAACGCCCACACTGGCCAGTGCCACAAAGCCGTAAATGACAGCAACAGACAGGGTCGAAATAATCAAGACCAGCGGGATATCTCTTTGGGGATTTTTCATCTCACCCCCCAACACAACGATTAAATAAGCGCCGCCGGTTGCGAATTTCAACAGAAATATCGCAGTCAGAAAACCCACAACACCCTTGGGAAACATAGGCGTCAGGTTGGCCGCCTGAAGATCCGGCATAGCGAAACCGGCGTAGACAGCCAGCGCGGAAATCAGAACGACGACCAATGCCATTTGGACTTTAGACGCCAGATTCAGACCGAAAAGGTTGGCTACAAAAAAAATGACGATCGCCACCACCCCCCACATATTGGCCGAGAGCACAGGAAACAGTGGATTCAAATACAGACCGAAGGAGCTACCATAAAGACCCAGGGTAATACTGGCCAATAATATCAACATCAATACGATAGATCCCAGCCATCCGTTACACAGTCTGGCTGGCCAGACGTAAAAAGCACCGATGGAAGGTAACGTGGCGCCCGCCATCATATACAGGGAAGAGGCGATCAAGACCAGAAGCGCTGCCCCGAAATAGGCAATCGTTACCGATGGCCCGGTCATGCCGATGGCAACACCGGTGAGCGCTATCACTCCGGCACCGATTATCTGGCCGACTGCGATGAAAAAAACGTCCCAAAAAGATAATACCCGTTTGAGTTCACCCTGTGCCTCTGTTCCCATTTTAAGCTCCTTTTTAGTCGCTCTGTTGCGCTTCGTTTTCATCCTTTGTCATGATCGAATTGATCACTGGTGGATTCCATTTTTCTTTGAAGATGACCTTTCGAATTATTTCCAACATGGAACGTGTCTCTTCTGCTTCTGGGCTGCATTGACTCGAATGCAAGTATCCAATACAGTGACAATCGGAAAATTGTCAAGCAAAAGTCCTGTAAAAACTGGACATTTTGCAGACAGAATGCCAACGTGACGTGTTTCTTTAACGCCAATGAGAAACACTTGAGTAATTTTTGAGCCAACCCTTAATTGTACATTTGCTTCGGATCTGTTATTATCAGATCTGAATAAAACGCCCCAACCCGGGACAAAATCCTTCCTGCATAATCAAATCGCGATTACCTATTAAAACACGGATCCGCTGATTTTTCGTCGGTGAAATCAAAAAACAGAGTCTAACAATTATGGCCAAAAACAAAAAAGATTTGGGAACCGTGTATTCCACCGCAGACGGGACGATGTGTCCCCAATGTGGAAACCCTGTCGCCGCCTGTAACTGCAAGCAGAATGAAGACATCCCCAAGGGGGATGGAATTGTCAGGCTCAGTCGTGAGACAAAAGGGCGCAAAGGCAAAGGGGTGACGGTAATTCAAGGGGTCCCTCTGGCTCAGGACGAATTGAAACCGCTGGCCAAAAAACTGAAGCAAAAATGTGGCACTGGTGGAACCCTGAAGAATCGAACCATTGAAATTCAGGGGGATCATCGAGAGACGCTCTTTAAAGAATTAAGCAGGCTGGGCTTTAAAGTGAAACAGAGTGGGGGTTAGAGTGGGTGGGGATTTTGCTCCAGAACCCGAATAATTCTTAATATCGTTTGATTCACCGGGGTTGGGATGCCATGGGTTTTGCCCAGCTGAACCACTTTTTCGCAAAAGATTTCCACTTCAGTTTTGAATCCTGCCTCTATATCCTGCAACATTGAGGTTTTCCCATCCGGGGAGAGGGTCTTGAGCACAGTGACCCATTCCTGCAAATCCTGGTCAGTCAGATTGATTCCAACAGCTTTTGCCAGTGAGATCACCTCTCGCATCGAAGTCTCCATCAGTTTCATGGCTTCCGGAGAGGTCTGGAATACGCCATAGGGCGCTCGCAAAACAGCTGATGTAGGATTCACTCCCACGTTAATCATAAATTTCCACCACATCATTCGCATCATGTCAACCGGTGTTTCGTAGCTGATGCCGGCTCTATCAAATGCCTGCTGGACAAGTTGAACCCGTTCGCTGATCTGGTGGTTGCTGGGTTCTCCAAAGTAGTGAGTTCCAGGTTTGGTGTAGGTGACACTGTTGCCTTCACGTACTGCATCAATACCAACCGAGATGGCATAAAGAATTTTATCCTCACCATAATCCGATCCCAGGACAGTTTCACTATCAAGGCCGTTCATGACTGAGATGAGGATGGTGTGTTCCCCAACCAGGTTTTTTAAATCATTTGTCGCATCAAGCAGGTGATGGTGCTTCAGCGCTACAATAATAAGATCAAAAGGAGATTCTTCATCCGGATTAACAACAGGGATCTTGTAAGGTTTTCCGTTAACGACGATGCCATCTTCTTCGAGCCTGCTAAATCGATCCCCTTTAGCGATCAAAGCCGTTGAAAAGCCGGAGGCTTCAAAAAACCGGGTTGAGAAATAAGCTCCCATTGCCCCGGCACCAAAAATAGCGACACTTTTTATTTCCTTCATTGACGACTCCCGTTGTGCAAAAAAAATGAATTATTGACTTTACAATCTGTAGCCCTTTTTAAGTTTTATCGTTCAATTCTTATTCTGTAACTAGAAAAGACTGTTGGCAATCGGGGATTCTCTGGCCCGTGTCACGCATCATCCAGACTATTCAGATAAATAGCATCATTTGCAGGTAAATTCGATTCATCAGGTTCCCCGGTTTTTTCTAAAACTTTGCATTGGCCTATTTCGATTGTTCACGTTATCATATGATGAAGGATGGGAAATATCCTTGAAATTTCAGTCTGCAAAGTACCCGTTTGAGTAGGCGATAATCCTTATTTGAACCCATAACTTATTATGAGCAGGTATCAAGCTGTTGGCACGCCAGAGTTGATATGAAGGATGCAGAACAGGTTTTTCACCTGCAGAGACGAATTCATTTCTAAGATGAGAGGTCAACCATGAAGAGTATCAATCCGGCCAATGGACAATTGATTGAAGAGCACAAAGCACATACACCGGAAGAGGTGAATGAGATTTTGATCGCCGTGGATAAAGAATGGCAGTCATGGAAAAACACCTCATTTGCTGAAAGAGCAGCATTGATGAGAAAGGCGTCTGAAATCATGCTGGCGGAGCGGGATGAATGTGCCGCCATTTTAACTGCTGAGATGGGCAAAATCAAGAAAGAAGCCCGGGCGGAAATTGAAAAATGTGCGCTGGTCTGTCGACATTATGCGGATACTGCGGCTGAAACCCTGCAGGATGAAATCGTTGAAACGGCTTACAGCAAAAGCTATATCGCCTTTCAACCCATCGGCGTGGTACTGGCAGTCATGCCCTGGAACTTCCCCTTCTGGCAGGTGTGGCGCTTTGTGGCGCCGGCCTTGATGGCGGGAAACGCCGCTGTGTTGAAACATGCATCCAATGTCTTCGGGGCGGCCAAAAAAATCGAAGAAATTATTCACAAGGCAGGTTTTCCGAAGAATATTTTCCGATCCCTGATTATTCCGTCGGGACAGGTGGAAGCCGTGATTAAAAACCCCCTCGTTAAGGCAGTGACTCTGACCGGAAGCGAGCCGGCGGGTATGCAGGTGGCGTCAACAGCCGGTAAAGAGCTGAAAAAAGCAGTTATGGAACTGGGGGGATCGGATCCGTTTCTGGTGATGGAAGATGCGGACCTGGAGAAGAGTTCCAGCGTATCGATTACGGCGCGATTACTGAATTCGGGGCAGGTCTGTATTTCTGCGAAGCGGTTTATCGTTATGGAGAGTGTGGCTCAGGCCTTTGAGGAACTGCAGAAAAAGAAGATGGAGGCCCTGGTGGTCGGTGACCCGTCAGATGACAACACGGATATGGGACCCATGGCCCGGCCGGATCTGGCTGATGAAATTGATGTCCAGGTGCAGAAATCCATTGAGATGGGTGCTCGACTTGTGACCGGTGGGAAAAAGCTGGATCAACCCGGTTTTTATTATGCGCCAACCATTCTGGCGGATGTCAAAAAAGGCATGCCGGCTTATGACGAGGAGACCTTTGGACCGGTTGCTGCCATCATTACCGTTAAGACCGAAGAAGAGGCGATTGCTGTGGCGAATGACACTCCCTATGGCCTGGGAGCCAGTGTCTGGACCGAGAATACAGAGCAGGGGGAAAGACTTGCGCGGCAGATAGATTGCGGCATGGTTTTTATCAACAACATGGTAGCCTCTAATCCAGCCCTGCCTTTTGGCGGTGTCAAACGCTCCGGATTTGGCAGGGAGTGCTCGGAATATGGGCTGAAGGAGTTTATCAATATCAAGACGATCTGTGTCTGAAAGTGTGTCAGGCCGGAGCGGTTTGCCCATCTTCGGCCGCCTCTTCTATTTCTTCCTCTTTAACATGGGCTGCCGCATCCCGGTACAGGCTGGTCAGATATTTGAGCAATTCGTGAAAATCCTGTTGCACAAAGGGGTCGAATCCGGCCTTTTCCGTGCTGCTGATGTCGATGGTTTTTCTAAGTTTGTCCGAGTATTCAATATATTGCTTCTCATCCGGCAGGATATCATTGACCATGCGTCTCTTGCGGATAAAGAGAGATTGCCGGCTTTCGCTGACTTTTTCGAACAGCTTATCCTTCATCATCGACCAGAAATTGGTCTCGGATCGCAGCAACGTATATTGATCTCTGGTAATACCTCGGTTAATGGCCTCGATCAGGGCTGCTTTGCGATCATTGAAGTCGGGGGGGTAGATCTCTTCCAGGGTCCTGGCGAAATCGGTTCTTAAGGTTTTGTCAGTTCGTATCAGCTCCATTTGATGGGTCTTGCGGTCATGGATGATCTGCATTTTGCGATTCAAACCGTTTTTATAGGCAAACTTCAGCTCCAGAAAAAGGTTGCTCATAACCGAGTGCAGCGACCGCGATGCCTGGATAATCCTGGGGGATTTTTCCTCATCTTCAACCCCGCATGCAACTAAAATTTCCTGGTTAATCGGCAGCAGTTGCTTAAACCCATCGAGCTGTTCGGCAACTCCCTGGATTTCGGCGGAAAAGCTTTTTTGATAATCCTTTTCCATGGCCGCTTTCAAACGGCTGTCTGCGGTTATGGCAACCTCCGGCAGTCCCATTTCATCCTTGATCTTCGAGACAAAGAAGGTCTGCCACTCCGGGGTGACGCTGTCCGCTGCTTCCTGCATTGCCTGGCTGGTTCTCTGTGCCAGGAATATCGGCTCGCGCATGGCATCCATCAGTTCTTCAGTCTTCCTCAGATTGTCGATCACCTTTTGAGTGAAATCGATTTTTTCGTCCAATGCTTGTTGGGCTTCTTTTTTTGCTTTGGACGCAAACAACCCCTTTCCGCTGGCTGATTTTTCCTGTTCCAGGTCTGCTGAAAATGCAGTCAGGATGTCGGAAATCTGTTCCGCCAGATGTAATGCCTGCTGCCGGACCTTTTTCAAGCCTTCAATCTCACATCGGTATTTGAGGTAGACATCGCCAAAGAGGTTGACGGTGCTGATGGTCCAGTTGATGATCGCCTGTGCTGTTTCATCGGTATTTTCCTTGATGTGCGCAATAATCTCTGACATCAGGCCGATATTCTCATTCAGTATTCTGATGATGGCTGTTTTACGGGCGCCATCGCTCTTTGGATTGAGGAAGATGGTCTGCTGTTTTTTTAGAGGCCCCTTCAAATTATACAGGTTGTTGTAGAGATGAATGATTTTTTTGCGGATATCGTCACTGATTTTCGTTAGATCGCTGCATCTCAGGAGTCCATGGACAATCTCCCTCTGTCCGTCGACGCCGATGGAGGAAAAATATGCATCGATGCGCTTTTCCTGGATAAACTGGGGGTGGGTGATCTTTCTGCGGCCGATAAAATCGTTTAACTGTTTGCGAACGGGATTTTCCATACTTTTTTAATATTGCAGGTCCAATTCAATTTGTTTGTCTGATCCTATCGTACCCATCATGCTGATTGTCTGCAACAGTTGTCAATTCCCCTTCTCTGTTTTTCCAGAGACGGGTTCCGGATTTTTTTGCTGGAACCCTTAACTATTTAATTTAAAGAGGGATTACCTGGCATATTGGGGCGTCCTCCGCAGCTATCGTTTCGAATACCCGCCGTCGATAGTAATGACGGTGCCTGTGGTATTCCCACTTAAATCTGAAGCCAGAAAAGAGGTCATATCCGCAATGTGCTGAGGCCGACCCGGTGGAAAAATATCGCTTAACAGCTCCTGCCAGCGGGATTCATCGTTGAAGCGCTGTTTTGCGACGCGGCGCATTTGTGTTTTCAGGCGCTCGGTATGGATCAGTCCCGGATTGATAGCGACCACTCTGATACCATGGCGCAGACTTTCCGCACCCAGACCTTTGGTCAAAGCCATCAGTGCCGCATTGCCTGCACTGCCGGTGATGTATCCCGCACTTGGTTTTTCCCCGGCGGCACCTATGATATTGATAATCACGCCACCCCCTCTGGCCTGCATGTTTTTGTACGCAACCCGACAGGTATTGATATAGCCGAAGACCTTCAAGTCCCAAGCCTCCCGCCAGCGAGCTTCCTCAATATCTGTAATGAAGCCATTGGGAATCGCACCGGCGTTATTGACCAGAATATCCAGATCCGGTTGACTCTCAATCAGCTTTCTGGCGTCGTCCCCAACACTTAGATCAACAGGATGAATAGAGACGCCGACATCGGTGTGCTCCCGGATTTTCTCCCGGGCCTGATTCAGGTCAGCTTCTGTTCGTGCAGCCAGGTGGAGATTGCAGCCTTCGGCTGCAAAACGGCGTGCGCATGCCAGGCCGATGCCTTTGGACGCACCCGTAATTAAGACATTTTTCTCCTGAAGTCCTAAATCCATATTTCGTTTCAGCCACGGGTTATCAATTCATTGCCTGTGAGGGTAGGGTGGTGTATCAGCCAGCCGAGGCGTTAGGCCTGATTAAGACCCCGCCATCCAGCGGCAGAATATTGCCTGTCATAAACGAACCGGCTTTGGAAGAGAGAAAAATGGCCAGGCCTGCTGCATCTTCCGGAGCCCCGATGCGACCCAGCGGGACATTGTCTTCGAGCAATTTCCGCATCTCTTCGTTTTCCGTCATAAAAGCCATCATCTTACTGGGAAAGGGTCCGGGAGCGATACAGTTGACCGTGATTTGATCCCCGGCGAATTGAGCCGCCCAGTTTTGTGTCATCTGGTGTATGGCAGCCTTACTCGCCCCATAAGAAAATGCAGGTCCACCCGTTCTGAATCCATCAATGGATCCGACATTGATGATTCTGGATGGGTCCTCTTTAGTGGCTGTATTTTTCAATAGTGGCATGAGTTCCCTGGTTAAAAAGAATGGGCCCTTGACATTAATCGCCAGGATTTTATCCCAGCCGCTCTCCGGAAACTCTTCAAACGGAGCGCCCCAGGTTGCGCCGGCATTGTTCACCAGAATATCCAGGCCGGTTTCCCGTTCTCTGATGGCATCACCCAGTGCTTTTGCGCCTGCTTCGCTGGATAGATCAGCGGGAATTGCCATGCACTCACCTGATTTCGACAGCTCCTGCGCCACTTCCTCGCAAACAGCGGCTTTTCGGGAGGCAATATATACCCTAGCACCGGCTTCAACGAATCCCTTCGCAATCATCAGTCCGATGCCACTGGATCCGCCTGTCACAACCGCTGTTTTTCCTGAAATATTAAAAAGATCTTTCATTTCTATCTCCGTTTAGAACTCCTGATTAATGGTAAAAATATCTGTAAAATAGTTTTGCCCCTGGATATCTCAAAAACAGGGCGATTCAAACTGTTCTTCATCTGTATCGGTTTACGCGGTTCAAAAATTCCTGTCAATCACATACAGGTCTCGACTTCCTTGGCGGAGTGCAAGCGCAATAGTTACAAAAAAATCAATATTAGACCCTGACGCCAGCGAGTGACCTTTTTTAAAATGCAAAGTGGAATAAACCCAGAGACTTTGACTGATAAATCTGACTTACCGGGCTCATAGTGAGCGCAGATTTATGGCAGGGCAACACGAAAAAATGGGGCGATCTCCATTGACTGTGAACAGAAAGATGTGGATAATCTAGCCAATGTGTGAAAAAAAGATGCTAACCTGAATCCCTCACTCTCCTTAAGATCACTAAACATTGGAATAATGGTCGGCTCAAAAATTACTTGGCATTTTGTCTGCAAAATGTTCAGTGTTTTTAGGACTTTTGCGGACAGATTATGCCAAGTTATTTTTAAACGATCCCTAAACAGGCGTGTTATGACAAAAGTACTTGAAGATATCAGAGTTCTCGATTTTGGCCGGTTCATTGCCTGTCCGTATTGTGGTATGTTGCTGGCGGACATGGGTGCCGAGGTCATTCGGGTTGAACGGACAGGAGGGGAGGAGGACCGTACCCACGGACTTCTCGGTCCCAATGATCAAAATCTCAGCTACCCCAGCTATGCGCGGAATAAAAAAGGCATCACCCTGAACCTGATGAATAAGCCTGAAGCCGCCAAAATTCTGCAGGATCTGGTTAAAAAAAGCGATGTTGTTATTCACAATTTCACCCCCAAAGCGGCAGAGCTGATGGGGCTGACCTATGAAAATCTGCAGAAAATGAAGCCGGACATTATTCTGACGGCCATCTCCTGTTTCAGCAGTGAAGGCCCCTATCGAAACCTTCCCGGATTCGACTTCATCGCCCAGGCCATGTCTGGCTCGCTGGCTCTGGGTGGCTATCCCGACAAGCCACCTATCAGAGCCTTCATGAACCCGATGGATTACAGTACCGCCCTGGCGGCGTCCTACGCTACAGCCATGGCGATTCGGCACCATGACAAGACAGGAGAAGGACAGATGGTTGATCTCTCTCTCTTGAGGACTGCTATTTCGATGACGACGCCGCAGATTGCGGAAGCAGAAGTCATGGGCAAGCTCAGACCCATGATCGGGAATCGTGCAGCCTATCTCGGCCCCACCGACCTGTTCCAGTGCAAAGATGGTTATGTGTTTATTGCTACGATAATGAACAGTCTTTGGCGCCGATTGGCAAAGGTTATCGGGCATGAGGAGTTGATTGCAGATCCGGACCTGCACAATGATTTGGGCAGGTACAACCATCGCAAAAAGATCGATCCCCTGATTTCCGCCTGGACAGCGGAAAGAACTGTGAAAACCGTGCTGGCAGAGTTGGAAAAAGCCCATATCCCCTGTGGTCCGTGCCTGGGTCTGGATGAAGTCGCTCATGACCCCCATGTTCAAGAGACCGGTATGGTGGAATATATCGATATGGAAGAGCCGGGCCTGGAGAAGATGCCGATCAGCAATACCCCCTTTAAAATGTCCAAGACACCGCCAACGATCGAAACACGGGCTCCCAGACCGGGGGAAAACAACCGTGAGGTCTATGGTGGACTTTTGGGTTACAGCCAACAACAACTTTCCGAATTCGAGGAACAGGGATTAATTTAGACCGTTCTGAGCTGCAGTTTCGGCTCGGGGGTGCAACTATTAAAATATCAGGAGAAAATCGGTGGCGGGAAAATTTGGAAGATCTTTGACATGATTCTGGACGCCGCCCTGAAAATGGGGAAAGATCTCCTGCAGCCGAGTTTCGAAGAGATGGACCGACAACCGCCGGTTCTTGAAAACGGTAAGGTAAAAGTGCACCCTTCTGTCAGAACCGTCATGCAGAAGTTCGGGGAAGGCGGCCGCAAAAGCGCTGCTTAGTAATCCGTCTAAGACTGAGACCCATTTTTACCAGGGGAAGCTTTTTACAGCACGCTATTTTTTCCACTATGAACTGCCGAAAACCCAGGGGCTGGTAACCAGGTTGCTGGACAGTGATCGTTTGACAATGGAGATGAAACCTGACTATTTTTCTGATTAGGGAAAGCGGCTCTTCTAAAGAGATTCCTGCAGATTGTTTAAGACAATCTTTTTTTCAATTCAATATTGTTCGAAGAACAATTTTTTTACGTATTTGGAGAGGATATTATGAAACTTAGAAATGTTGTCATTGTAGATGGGATTCGTTCCCCATTTTCCTGGGGTGGAAGAGGCATGTTTGAAGCAACCCGCGTTGATGAAGTCGGTGTCGAGGTGCTAAAGCAGCTCATGGCGAGAAATCCCAAGGTTAAACCGACCATGGTTGAGGATGTCGGTATTGGGAATAACATGGGAGATGACGATCTGACGATGCTGGGCGTAATCCCACGCATGGCAGGGCTACCGGTAGAGACGACCTGTTTTCACACCAATCGGCAATGTGGGTCCTCCATGGATACCATGCAACGTCTGGCAACAGGCATCATGGTGGGTATGTTGGACTGCGGTATTGCGTTGGGTATTGAACGGCTGGGAAGATCTCTGGGAAGACCTGCTCCTGCTGTTCCACCAACGAGGGTCACGGGTCTGAATCCAAAAATGATGGATAAGAATGACCTGCAACGGAATATGGCTTTTGATCATGATGAGAACTTTTCCGTTCCCATCCCGGATCCGATTCTTGATTCCCCCCCTCTGCAGAACATGCCGCAAACAGCTCAAAACGTCGTGGATATGTATGGCATCACACGGGAAGAGTTGGATTCATTTACGGTCCGTAGTCATAAAAAATTGGCAAAAGCTTATGCTGCAGGTATTTACAAGGATGAAGTCATCTCGATGCAGGTTGAAAAACCGGTTTTTACAGAAAGCAAGCTCTGGGATCCTGAGCAAAAAGGAGAGATGGTTACCTTTGATCAGGATGAGTGCCTGAGGGCTGAATGCAGCATGGAAGGCCTGGCGAAACTGGGTCCGATCAAAGGCCTGGTCAGTTATTGCGGAAATGAAGTGATCATCACTGCCGGAAACTCCTGCCCGACCAATAGTGGTGCTTCCGCAATCCTGTTGATGAGCGAAGAGAAAGCGCTTGAACTGGGTCTGAATCCCATAGCCAGAATTGTAGGAATGGGTGTCGGTGGTGTGAAGGGTCAATTAATGGGTCTGGGACCTATCCCTGCTACTCGCAAGGCCGTTAAACATGCCGGTATCGAAGTGGGTCAAATCGAGCGGATTGAATTCAACGAGGCTTTTGCAGCTCAGGTAATTCCGTCGCTCAAGGAACTCGGCCTCTCAGAAGATATCACCAATGTCAATGGTGGCTCACTGGGCATCGGCCATCCTCTCGGAGCAACCGGTGCTCGGTTGGTTCTGACCGTGGCGCGCGAGATCCAGCGCAGTGGAAAAAAATACGGTTTGGCAACTCAGTGTATCGGATCCGGCCAGGGAATCGCTACGATTGTGGAAGGGATGTAAAACGGTACAGTTCAGCTGCAGACTGAAGGCCGCCTTCAGTCTGATCTATAGCGCTCTCACGAACCTAATGAAGGACGAAGAAATTACGCAACTATTCTCCACTTTTCCGGAGTCGAGGGGATGGATTCATGCGTGTTTTGAATCATGATCCGCTCGACGGAGCCATGCTGAACAATTACAAAATTATAACAATATCCAATCAGGGGAAAAATTGAATGCCCGTCTGAAGGAATCATTGCAAGCGATCTTTAAACCCCAATCAGTCGCCATTATCGGCGCCAGTAATAATCTGTATCGCTGGGGGTATTCCACCGTACATAATATGCTGCTGGCAGGATATCGGCATCGGTTTTACCCGATTAATCCAAAGGAGACAGAGGTCCAGGGGGTGAAATGTTATGCCAGCCTGGATGATGTCCCCGAACCTGTTGACCTGGCGATTATTGTCGTCAACACGTCTTTAATCTCTGCTGTAATTGATGATTGTATTAAAAATGGGGTTAAAGGGGGAATTATTATTACCGCAGGTTTTGCGGAGATCAGTGAAGATGGCGCAGATTTACAAAAGAGGCTGGCGGCCAAAAGTAAGGCTGCCGGATTTCATTTTATCGGGCCAAACTGCTGGGGTATCTGGAGCACTGAAGGAAATGTCAATACCGTTTTTGGACGGGAGATGCAGTTCAGAAGCGGTCCGGTTACCTTTCTGTCCCAGAGTGGGACGTTGGGGGAGTATTTTTATAACGGAGCTGCCGAGAATGGCTTTGGGGCCAGCAAATTTATCAGTTGTGGGAATCAGGCCTGTATCGATTTCAACGATCTGCTGGAATATCTGGGAGAGGACCCCACTACTGAGGTTATTACAGCTTATGTCGAGGACGTCAAAGATGGACGGCGGTTTCTTGAGGTTGCCAGATCGATTTCACCAAAAAAACCGATACTTCTGTTTAAGGCAGGGTCTTCTGAAGCTTCGGCACGAGCTGTGCGCTCCCATACCGCCTCCATGGCCGGGAATGATACCGTGTTCGATGCGGCCTGCAGACAAGCGGGAGTGCTACGTTTTGATGATTTTATGGAGATGTTCAGGGTGGCCTACGCCTTATGCTATCAACCGCTTCCAAAGTCCAACCGGATTGGGGTTATCTCACCCGGTGGTGGATTTTGTGTGACCACCGCTGAGGTGTGTGCCAACTTGGGGATGGAACTTCCAGAAATGAGTCTGGAAGCCCAGGACAAGTTGCTGGCCCAGATGAATGATTTTGCCCCGCCACCACTTAATCCGATCGATTCCATTGCCCGTAAAAACATGCCCGCTTACCAGCAGATCGCCGAGATTGTTGCCAACGAGGCCTATATAGATGGAATTATCATGACGCCGCATATTACACCTTTTGAACGGCGGCTGAGACCCGACAAAATGATTCGGGCCATTGATCTGGCAGAGAAGACGGCTTTGATCCCTGAAAAGTTTAACATACCGCTGATCTGCGCCAACGAACATCCGCTGGAAGGTCCCCTGTTTGAAATTTATAAGCGGCATAATATCCCCTTTTATGACAACCCCATGGACTGTGCCAAGGTCATGCGGGGCCTGGTTCAATATGGCACCTGGAAACGAGCCCATGAATAACCGGACGTTGTAAAACCAATAGTCCCATTGGTCACTCATTTACACCAAGTATTTTCAGAATCATCTCCACCACCACCTCGAGTATGGTATCAAATTCATACTCCTTTAAATTCCAGTCTCTCAGCGGGAGAAAGGCGTTCAGGAAATGAATGATATTTGCGATGATTTCCACGCGTTTGTCATCATCCTTAACGTCCATAAACATCCCGATTCTGGCTGTTATTTGATCAACCAGGGCACTATCTTTGCCCAAAAGTTTTTTTAGTTCTTCTTTCTTCAAAGATTTTGTTATCCGATAGATCAGGAGAATACCGCGTCGGTTTTCGGTCCATGAATATTTGAACTGTTGGGTGAGGTATTCCTTTAAGCTGCTGAACCTTTTTAGAAACGCCACCTTGTCTGTCGGAAACTCATCGCGTGGTTGATGCATTTTTTCAAGCAGAATGCGTAAAATATCCTCTTTATTTTGTACATAATCATATAAACTCCCCTGATTCACACCGGATCGTCGGGCAATATCCCGAATGGTTGTGGCGTGATACCCCTTCTCCAGAAAAAGATCCAGTGCAGCTGTCATAATCTGAGATCGACGCTTGCCTACCAGCGCCTTGTTTTTTACCTGTTTGACCCGCATTATCCCCAATCCTTCATCTTGACCATTACCTGAATCTGAGTCCATTCTTTTCTCTCCTCATAACCGGTTTACATTCAAGCTTGCCAGAGTTATCCAAAAAAGTCTTTCCCATTCATCCCGTTTTAAATAAGAAGGCGTCAGGGATGATTAATGCGTTTTGCAAACGTTCGTCAGCCAATTATTTATTTGACTAATATTTTGGCAATATTTTTCCGCTTTTTTTGAACTATGTCAAGTAAGATCAATTCCGGTCCATTTTCAGCTGACTCTAAAGCGATGCAATTACATTGGCCAATTCCTGTTTTATCGTATATATTGCACGATGCGACCTCTAAATTATTCCTGTTTTATGAAGGAGGACTGGCCGTAGCGGCTGCTTTAGAGACCAGAATGGATTTGATTACTTTTTAATCGAAAATGGAGCAATTGTGATTTGGAAACCAGAGATTGATGAATTGCAGCACCGATCGTCGTTAGCAAAACAAATGGGAGGAAAAGAGAAGGTCTCACGGCAGCACGAGTTTGGTAAAATGACCATACGCGAGCGAATAGATGCTGTGGTGGATCCGGACTCTTTTCACGAAATCGGTGCCCTGGCGGGCAGGGGGACGTATGATGAGCTTGGGAATCTGCAGGAATTCATGCCCTCCAATTTTGTGTTCGGGACCGCAGATATTGATGGACGGCCGGTAGTGATTTCCGGGGATGACTTCACGGTACGTGGCGGGTCGGCTGATGCATCTATTCTTGGCAAACGAATTCGTGCCGAGGGACTGGCTCTCGAAATGAGAATACCCCATGTGCGGCTGGTGGATGGAATGGGCGGAGGCGGGTCGGTCAAAACCATCGAGATGGCAGGGCGCACCTATATTCCGGAGCTTCATGGCTGGGAACTCATCGTGAATCATCTGGCGGTGGCACCTTCGGTCTCTCTGGCGCTGGGATCAGTCGCCGGTATCGGGGCCGCCCGGGTAACCACCAGTCACTATTCCATTATCGTTCGCAATACGGCGCAGATGATGATTGCGGGTCCGGCCCTGGTGGAAATGGCAGGCATGGGAAAGGTGACCAAGGAGGCGTTGGGCCACTCACAGATTCACACACGCAACGGTGCTATTGATGATGAGGCTCAAACCGAGGCTGAAGCGTTTGACCGGGCACGCCACTTTCTCTCCTATCTTCCGGGCAACAGCGACGAATTGCCACCGGTTTTGGACTCCGATGACAATCCCGAGCGCAGAGACGAGGCGTTGCTGAAGATCATTCCCCGCAACCCGCGAAAATCCTATCAAATGAGATCGATTCTCGAATCCGTGGTGGACCGGGGGTCCCTCTTCGAAATTGGCGCGCAATGGGGTCGTTCTATCATTTGTTGTCTGGCGAGGTTGGATGGGGTTCCTGTGGCGTTCTTTGCCGAAGATCCTGAGGTTTATGCCGGGGCCTGGATGGCAGATTCCTGCCGCAAGCTCACCCGTTTTATCGATCTGGCCTCCACCTTCCACCTGCCGCTGATACATCTGGAAGATTGTCCGGGGTTTTTGATTGGCAAGGATTCCGAAGAATCAGGCACCATCCGCCATGGTTCTGAGACATTGGCTGCGTTGGCTCAGTCCAGGGTTCCCTTTTGTTGTATTGTTCTGCGCAAAGCCTTTGGCGTCGCCGGTGCAACGAATCACAAATCCGGCAGTCACCATTTTCGCTACGCCTGGCCTTCCGGGGATTGGGGTTCACTTCCGATTGAAGGGGGGATTGAAGTGGCGTATAAAGCCGAACTGGCAGAAGCGGATGATTATGACGCCCATCTGGCGGGGATTACGGAGCGACTGAATAGGGTCAGGTCGCCGTTTCGGTCTGCGGAGTTTTTTGAAGTGGAAGAGATCATCGATCCCAGGGACACCAGGCCAATTCTCTGTCGCTGGATGAAACTGGCCCGCAAAGCGACAGTCCCGGGACCCCAGTCCTTTACATTTCGGCCATAGATGTAAAAAGCATTCCAGGAATAGCGACCTCAGCGTCAGTCGTTTCTGGTTTGCCTACGATTCGCGTAACACTTTTTTGGTTATCTTTCCCGATCCGGTTTTGGGAAGCTCTGTGATAAACTCTACGGACTTCGGTACTTTGTAAGAGGAGAGATGTTGTTTGCAGAAACCAAGGAGCTCTGCTACTGAAATGTGTTCTCCCTCTTTCAGGACCACCACGGCTTTGACCGCCTCGCCCCATTTCGGGTCGGGAACTCCGAATACAGCCGCTTCCAGTATCTTCGCGTGCATATAGAGCACGTTTTCCACTTCAATGGAATAGATGTTCTCACCCCCACTGACGATCATATCTTTTTTTCGATCGACAATGTTCACATATCCTTCTGAATCAACCACCGCCAAATCCCCAGTGCAGAGCCAACCCTGATGGAAAGCGGTTTCAGTTTCTTCCGGGCGATTCCAGTATCCGGGTGTCACAGTGTCTCCCCTGACCCATATCTCTCCAACCTGTTGGTCGTCAGGAACGACCGGCACTCCGTCTAGATCGACTACTTTGAGTTCCACAGCCACGAATGGACGACCGGTTTTAACTTTGTAAAACATCTGCTCTTCCGCTGGCAGGTTCTGCAGGTGCTCTTTCAGTATGCTCAAGGTCAGATAGGGGCTGGTCTCGGTCATACCGTAGGTCTGAATATAGTCGCAACCAAATGCTTCCATAATCGTGCGCACCAATTCAGGGGCGATAGGCGCCCCGCCGCTGAGAATCACTCTAAAACTGGAATAGTCGTATGCACCAATACGGGGGTGCTTTACCATCAGGTTCAGCATGGTCGGGATTAGATTGCTGATGGTAATGCGTTGCTTCTCAATGGTGCCCATGACGGTCTCGGGGTCGAAATTTTTTACCATCACGTGGCGTCCGCCGACCCAGGTAATGGCAAATACAGCCCAGGCGTCCGCCAGATGGAACATCGGGGCGATATGACCCCAAACGTCAGCATCAACCAGCTTTAGTTCAGCGATGGTACCCAATGCGTGGAGGCAGATGTTTCGGTTTGTCAACATCACCCCTTTGGGCTTGCCGGTTGTGCCGCTGGTATAGTACAAATGGGCTGTTTTATCTTTCTCTACGGTGGCCGGCTGGAAATCAACTGCCGGGGAGTTGACGATCTCTTCATATTCGAACATCGGAAGGTCTACCGTCAGAGAAGGCTGGTTGCCTATCCAGAGAATACCCTCCAAAGGGGGGTATTCCAGCAGAATATCAACAACCAGGGGAGCAAAGGACGAATTTACCAGCAACCATTTCGCCCCGGAGTCCTTTAGAATAAAGGCGATTTCTTTTGCGGAAAGGCGGTAATTAAGCGGGCAGAGAATAGCCCCGCTTCCGGCTGCCGCATAATAGGTCTCCATGAATTGATGGGAGTTATATTCAAGTACGGCGATACGGTCTCCCTCTTTGACCTCCTTTTGCTGAAAGAGCAAAGCCAAAGCCGCTGCTCGTTCGCCCACCCGGGTATAGGTGAAGGCTTGATCACCGTCCACCAGAGCTGTTTTATCGGGATACAGAGAAATTGCCCTTTGCAAAATCATCCAGATGTCCATGGTTTCTCCCTGGAAATGTTGATGTAGTAAAGTCCCCCGGAGGCGTGTACTGAGGGACGTTGTTGCGATTTTGCGATTTGTTCAAGTACTGAGGGAGTTGCGATTTGAATTTAAATCGCAATATCGCAACTACGTCCCTACCCCTACACGTTGGCGTCACTTTCTGTTTGCAAAATGTCCAGTGTTTTTAGTACTTCAGGGTCGGTTAAAAGATTAGTTCACCTTCTGTTTGCAAAATATCCGGCTTTTGGGATTTTTTCAATCAGATTAAGTGAAGTTATCTTTTAACGATCCCTATGCAAATAGATTATGTGAAGTTATTTTTGAACGATCCCTAAGTGTTATTAACTCCGATATTGATCGTCAAGTCCTTTATCGGAGAATGAACAGAAACAATGCCAAAGATGTTGGTGTACCGTTCCTGGAGTTGTTTTTTCCCCCGGTGGGGACTATAATAAAAATCAATAGTAACGATTCTATCAATGTCACCAGCTTAAGAATTGGTAACTATTCACCACTTTTCCGGAGTCGAGGGTATCAAGTTGAATAGTTGCATTTTTTCTTTCTGTAGCAGATTTTTGTATATTCGAAAACCAGAGGGACATCAAATTGAGCAAGAAAAAGAAAAGCAAACCTGCAGCACAGAAAAAACAGGTTGCACGGGAAAAAACGACCAGGCAGGAACTCCCTGAGGAGCGAAAGAAGAAAAAAAAGTCGCCACCACAAATGATGGCGCAACCAAATTGGGTCCTGACCGGACTGGCAGCAGCAGGCATGATATTGACCGCTTACCTGTCTGTTTCCGGATGGTTGGGTGAAGCGGCGCTGTTGTGTAGTGACGGAAGTCTCTGTGATGTTGTCCAGCAGAGCAGATGGGGAACGTTTCTGGGCCTGCCCACTGCCTTCTGGGGGTTCCTCATGTACAGTACACTGTTTTATATTGGTGTCAAGGTGCGTAAACCCGGGACACATTGGAAATCAGCCTGGACCATCTCAATGATAGGCCTCGGCTACAGCATGTATTTAATGATCATTTCACTGCTTGTCATTCAGGCAGCCTGCCTCTACTGCATCGCCTCTTTTACCATTATGACCATCATCTTTGGGGTGGTCACATTCCAAAGGTCGCAGAAATTGTCAAAACTGCACTTTGCTGCTTTCGCGAGACAGACCGTTATCATCACAGCCATCATGGTGGGTGGCATGCATTTGCATTACAGCGGCGTTTTCGATCCAATGGCCGGACCCGAGGACCAGTATCTTAAAGGCCTGGCTGCACACCTGACCCGGGAGCAGGCTGTGTTCTACGGCGCCGACTGGTGACCTGCCTGCAAGGAGCAGAAGGATCTGTTCGAGGCCTCAGCAAAAAGACTTCCCTATGTAGAGTGCTCCCCACAGGGAAAGAGTGGACCCAAGGCAGCTGCCTGTATCAGGGAAAAGATCAACTCCTACCCCACCTGGGTAATCAGGGGCAAACGTCATCAAGGAATTTTAAAGCCCGAGCGCCTGGCTTCACTCTCATGGTATACCCAAAAAAGAGAGTAACAACATTAAAAAGAACCTGAATGATGAGGGATAAATGTGAATGCCTGAGGCCGGACTGTCCTGACTGTAGTCCGGAGTCATGGAAAAAGACAGTCCTCGAGGACGTCATTTGCGATTGTGGTGAGGTATGCAAGAGCATCTATGTCACGGGAACTTGCAGTTTTTGTGGTATGGATTTGAGGCTTAGAAATGAGAGGAGAGTTGTCAGAATCGAAAACCGCATCAGAGATGAAAACACATCAGGAGCTTAAATAGATGAATGCGTCAGATTACCAGTAGCAGGCTGCCAGAACACTGATTAACAGCCCCGGTTTTAACATTCCGGATGAAGATATCATGTTTGTTTGGAATGCTTTAGGTTTGGCAAGTGAAGCCGGTGAGGTGGCCGAGATGGTTAAAAAAGGAATTTTCCATCAGCATGGATTGGGCAGGGAAAAGCTGAAAAAGGAGTTGGGTGACGTTCTCTGGTATATTGCAGCACTTTGTACAAAGCTTGAGGTTGACATGGGAGAAATCATGCAGGGTAATATTGATAAACTCAAACAACGATACCCAAACGGTTATTCAGCCGTAGATAGTATAAACCGTGTTGATAAAGCTTAAACTGCCGGATGGTTGATCAGTTCTTTTTGATATTGATCTCAGGTTGGAATAATTTCGATCGTGACAGAAAGCTTTTGAGTTGTTTATGTAAATTTGGTAGTATAACGGCTAACAAAGAAAAATAAGACACTCGCCAATCACGTGGAACAGACAACATCACACCTATCCTTGCTGAAATTGCGATGACATACACAAAAAAATGTATCCCTGGGATATCGCTGTTTTTGATGTTTTGTCTCTCCGCGATTTGCGTAATTATCGTACTGCCTTCGGTTTTTGCAAATACCGAGAGCGACTTAACAGAGCAAAGAGCAGCCGCCTTGAAGAAAGAGCTGGTGCTGACACCGCAGGAAAAATCCTGGCTGCAGGATCATCCAAAAATAAAAATTGCGGGTCCACGCTCTTTTCCACCTTTTCATTATTATGAAAAAGACGGTGCTTTGAAGGGCATGTCCGCCGATTACATTCGTATTGTCCTGAAATCCCTCGGGGTAGAGGCGGAGATACAAAAAGACCTGCCCTGGCCGGAAGTCCTCAAGAGAGCACAAAGTCGGGAAATTGATCTGATCTCCTGTGCGGCAATTACATCTGATCGTGAAGCATATCTCAGTTTTTCACACCCCTACCTCTCTTTTCCGTTGGTGATTATCAGCAGGAAGGAAGCTCCCTTTATTGGGGGGCTTGATGATCTGTATGGCAAAAAAATTGCGGTGATAAAAAGAATTTCAACCTATGCATGGTTGCAGCGTGACCAGATAGACATTCTTCCCTATTTTGTGAATTCTCCGCTCCAAAGTCTTGAGGCTGTCTCTTTCGGGCAGGCTGATGCCGCTATTGAAAACCTGGCGGCTGCCAGCTACCTCATTCAAAAAAACGGTCTGTCCAATCTTAAAATTGCTGCCCCGACGCCCTACGGCAACTACAATTTACACATGGCCGTTCGCAAAGACTGGCCGCAGCTTGTGGGGATTATTAACAAAGCACTTGACGCTATGCCACCGGAGCAACATACTGTGATTCGCAACAGGTGGCTCTCCGTTCGGTATGAATACGGAATACAGACAGCGGATGTAATAAAATGGGTCCTGCTGGCGGTTTCCATAGCGATTCTGATCCTGGCAGTTATTCTGATCTGGAATCGACGTCTGCAGAGGGAGATCGCTCAGCGTGTGCAGGCAGAGGAAGAACGGGAAAAATTGATCGTAGAGCTTCAGGATGCTGTGGATAATATAAATACACTGACGGGACTGTTGCCTATATGTGCTAAATGCAAAAAAATTCGTGACGACAAAGGGTATTGGAACCAGATTGAAACGTATATTGAAAAACACTCTGAAGCTCTGTTCAGCCACAGTGTCTGCCCTGAATGTTCTGAAATACTCTATGGTGAAACGAAATGGTTCAAAAAAAGAAGGGCTGAGGGCAAGATTTGATATTTTTGAGCCAACCCTAAACCAATTGAAAGGATGAGGCATTGCTATGGCAGTACAGGAATGGATGAATCAAATGCTTGAGGTGATTGCTGATCTGGGAAGGAATTATCTGGAAAACCCCAGAAAGAAGTATTCACTGGCCTCCGTTGAAGAAATGTGCAAAACCTTACTCAGCCGGAAAGGGGAAGCATCAGGAACAGCGCTCGCTAAAGAGATCGTCGATGCATTTAACAAGATGACCTCCGTTGAAAAAACCGGTTTCCTTCTCATGCTGACAGAAAATTTCGGGCCGAACCCGGAGACAATCAGCCAGGCAGCTCAAGAATATTTAAAGCATCAGGATATCGAGACCCTGTATCATCTGAGTCGAGCAGTGGAAACACCCCGACTGGAACTGCTGAGATTATTGAATATCGCTCCCGGAGGCACATCCGCTCTTGTCGAGATGCGGGAAATCCTATTGCAGGAGATAAAAAAGAATAAGGTCTTTGGACCGTTGGAAAATGACCTCATCCACCTGTTGACATCCTGGTTTAACAGGGGATTCCTCCAGTTCGAACGGATTGATTGGAATACACCGGCGGTGATATTGGAAAAACTGATCGCCCATGAAGCGGTGCACGAGATTAAGGGCTGGCCAGACTTGAGAAGGCGCCTGGCGGAAGACCGCAGATGCTTTGCCTTTTTTCACCCGGCCCTGCACAACGATCCGTTGATATTCGTGGAAGTCGCATTTTCGAAAGGCGTCGCGAGTAATATAGAACCGCTGCTCAGTTTAAGAAAAACCGGCCGCAATAGCCCACAGCCGGATACCGCAATCTTTTACTCAATCAGTAACTGTCAGGATGGTCTAAAAGGAATCAGTTTCGGCAACTTTCTAATCAAACAGGTTGTCGACTCCATCAATCATGAAATGCCCCACATAAAAAACTACTGTACCCTCTCCCCGATTCCAAATTTCTTGAAGTGGCTGAACAAGGATTATCTCAAACGAAAATCAACCGTGTTTTCGAAAGCGGAGTTGAAACTGATCGAAGATGAGGATTGGTTCAGCAGCGCTTCGGTTCGACAATCTCTGAAGAGTAAGCTTTTACCGTTGTGTGCCCGGTACCTGAGCCAGGAAAAGAAACGCAACCGACCTTTTGATCCAGTGACACGGTTTCATCTGGGGAACGGGGCGGAGATTGAGAAGATTAATTGGGGGGCCGATCTGTCACCCAGGGGACTGAGCCAGTCTGCAGGATTGATGGTCAATTATCGATACAACCCTGCAAAAATAGTCTCAAACCATGAATCATATGTTAACGACGGTCGCATTGCCATCTCCAGCAAAGTCAAGAAGATGATCCAGTAGATGTGACTGCTACGTTGCTTCAATCCTCCGGGCGTCTTGTTGATTAAACAATATGCTTGGAGATGATCTCGTTCATGATTTCGGTGGTACCGCCACCGATGGACATGATGCGGTTGTCCCGGAACAGTCTTTCCACCACGTTACCGCGGATGAAACCATAGCCACCAAATATCTGGGTGGCGTCGAAGGTTAGTTTGTCCGACACCTGGCAGGCAAAGTTTTTGGCCATGGAGACCTCCTTAACTTTGTACTCGCCAGCGTTGACCATGGCTCCCACCCGGTAGGTGAACTCTCGGCTGGCTTCCAGCAGTGTTGCCATCTCAGACAATTTGTGACGGGTGACCTGAAAACCGGAGAGGGCCTTGCCAAAGGCTTCTCGCTCTTTCGCGTATTTGAGAGACTCCTCCAGGCAGAGTTCGGAGATCATGTTACACTCAATCGCCATTCCCAGCCGTTCCATCTGAAAGTTCTCCATCTGATAATAAAACCCCTTGTTCTCTTCTCCAATGCGGTTGGAGACGGGAACCCGGCAGTTGTCGAAGTAGATCTCGCCGGTATCCGAAGCCCACCAGCCCATCTTCTTCATTTTGTCCGAAACCGAATAGCCGGGGCTGTCGCTCTCGATAATCAGCAGACTGATCCCGTGAGCACCTTCACTGCCGGTCCGCACGGCGCAAGTGAGCTGATCCGCATTGACACCGCTGGTGATGAATGTTTTGCTGCCGTTGACGATATAATGGTCCCCGTCCCGCACCGCTGTTGTTTTCAGGCTGGCCACATCGGATCCGCCGCTGGGTTCTGTCACCCCCAGCGCGGCGATACGATCACCTGCGATAATCGGGCGCAGGAATTTCTCTTTCTGTTCGGGAGTACCATGTTTGATGATAGGGGGCAGGGCGATGCCGTGGGAGAAAAGACTGGCCACCAACCCGAAAGAGCTGCAACGGCAAAACTCCTCAAGAACAGCAATATTCTCAAACCAGTCCCCATCAGATCCGCCGTACTCCTCTGGATATGAGACACTGTTATACCCCAGATCCCCTATCTTTTTATATAGTTCCCTGGGAAAATCACCCGCCTCTTCCCACTCCTCCACATGGGGCGTAATCTCCTTTTTAACGAAATCCCTCACTGCTTTGCGTAACAGGTCATGCTGCTTTGAAAAATACTGTTGATAAGCCTGTCCGTTGGCTGCTGCTTCCACGTCTCCCTCCATATATTATTTTTGGGGGTCAGGAAAGCCTGACCCCATGTGATTTTGATTTTTTTGACCCTAGCGGTTTTTTGGATCTCCTGCCAGCAGATAATTCAGCCAGGAGAGAATTTTGTGACATTTCACGCCGTTCGGGTCTCTCCGATTTTCATGATCCAGGCGCGACTGTCTGAAATACCATTTTTGACAGCGAATTTCCGATATCTTTCCGGTGGCTCCCAATGGGGTTCATCTGTCAGTTCAATCGTTCCCCAGTGGGATGGCACGATGATATCTGCCCTGATGTCGTTAGCCAGTTGGATGGCCTCTTCAGGATTTGTGTGCACTGCTTTCATAACGTTCTGGGGATTATAAGCCCCGATGGGAACGATGGCCATATCGAACGACCGAAATGAATTCCCGATTTCTCTGAACAACGTGGGTGAATACCCTGTATCCCCTGCAAAGTAGCAACTAGCGGATGATGACTGGATCGCCCATGAGCACCAGAGTGTCTCGTTGCGGTCATTGAGCCAGCGACTGGAAAAATGAACGGCTGGCAGTGCGGTCAGCTTCAGCCCGTCCATCTCGATAGATTCGTGCCAATCCAGTTCACTGACCTGGGCATACCCCCTTTCGGTAAAGAATGATTTCATTCCCAGGGGCACGAAAACCTGGATGTTCTCTTTTCCCGGCAGGTTTTCCACGGCGTTCTCGTCCAGATGGTCATAGTGGTTGTGGGACAGGATGATGCCGTCAATCGGGGGTAGATTTTTCAGCGAGATGCCCGGCGGGACATAGCGTTTTGGGCCGACAGGCAAAGGGCTGGCAAGGTCCGTTAGATATGGATCCAGCAGCAGGGTTCTACCGCCTGTTTTTAGAAGGTAGGTGGAATGTCCGATCCAGGTCACAGACAGCTCTCCTGAACTGCGCTGAAAGTCTGCAATGGCCCGCGGCTCACTGATCGTATGATCAGAAGGTATTTCCGGATTGCTGAAGAAGGCCTTCATCCGATTGAACATAAAGCTGAACCCCGGGGTACCATGTGGGGGCATGACAGGATAGTTGCGAAATCCGGTTGCGGTATGATGGGGTGGTTTTCCTTCCATGGGTAGCACCTGTGTTGAGCATCCGAGCAGAGGCTGCAAGGCCAGAAATGAAGCGGCTTTCATAAACTGTCTACGAGTCCACTGCTTGTTTAAACCTGTCATTCTCTATCCGTTTGTGGCACTGTTTCCAACGATCGGTTTCCTGCTGTCAAGAGCTTCATTATACAAACAGGATCAAACTCTGTCACATTACCTCCGCGTCCCATGCCGATGAAGTCGTGGGACATCACCATTGCCAAAATCGTCCCTTTGACACTAAAATACAGATTCGATAAACCTGTATTTATTCCAGCAATGTCCGCTTAGGTTTTTGCAGAAAGTTGAATGATGAAGCCTGGATCGCGCTTATAAGGATTTATTAGATTTTCTTAATTTCGCGTAGCGAAAATAAGCCATGTTTGAGCGAGGCCGGCGAGTTTGGCCGTTTTTCGTGAAGCAAACTTAGAAAATCTTTGAATCCTTATGCGTAGAGACGGGTTTTATCATTCAACGATTGAACTGCAAAAACCTAACCGGACATTGCTGCAGCTTTTCGGAAATTGTATGAAAAAGGGCCTGATACTTTTTTTGATATTTTTTGCCTTGCCGTTGATGGGCGATTGGCAATTCGAAAAGGAAAGGATCGGTTTTCTGCTGAATCAGATCAGCCGGGTCGACGGCGTCTTCATTCGAAACGGGGTTGCTCACACACCTGAAAAAGCGGTTGCCCATCTTGAATTGAAAATGAAAAATGCGCTGAACAGCTGGTTTTCTCCTGACAAAGAAAAATGGACGGCGGAGATGTTTATTGAAAAACTGGCCTCCAAGTCTTCCCTGACAGGTAACCCCTACCTGATTAAGTTTAGTGATGGTCGAACGGTCTGGGCCGGGGAGTGGCTGCTTGAAAGCCTGGCCCGATATGATTAGGCCCGGATGAATAAGCTAATCAGGAAAGCCTGATCTCATCGGGGAGTCTGATCGGTGTTGGATCCACGCCGTTTCACCATCATCTTCAGACGGGGTAACAGCGCATAGAGAGCGGCGTCTTTGACCCAGTTCAAATACTGAATACTGCTTGGATCCATTTTCAAACTGGCAGCGTGAAATTTTGAAGCGCCCAGGAAACTGACCATATGATTCATCATGACGCGGCAGAACATCTCGATTTCGTATTCTGGAGCCGATAGCTCGACCGTCTCCATAAAAATTTGGACAGAGCCGTCAATGGCATTCTGAATCAGATCATATCCCGGAATCGGTTCGGAGTCTTCAGACTGAATCATGTTCAGGGCAATCATGTGTAAAATCTCGGGATGCAACCGATAGTTGTCCAGGTGATGATCAAGAAAAATTGACAATCCCCGAGCGGGTGACATAGATTTCACCTCTTCCAGCCACTTCTTTTCCAGCTGATGTTGGTTCTTAAGTACTTCCCCGAAGACTGCCTGAAACAGATCTGCTTTGTTGGGGAAATAGTAGCTGATTAACGGATGTTCAATTTTAGCCAGTTTTCCAATTGTCCGAATACTGGCCGAGTGGTAAGGGTAATTGCTGAAAACGTGTCGGGCGGCGGTCAATATTTTGTCCCGGGTTTCCGTCTTAGTCCCTTTGCTGTGTGGCTTCTCGCCTTTGGCGCGCTTCGCCTTGGCAGGTGATTTCTTTGCTTGAGCCATGGTTGTTGTCTGTGTTGATTTGTTCTGTTTGCTTACGTCGGAGCCTTCCGAAGTTTGTGGCAAGCTCGATCCGGGACAGATTTGATTATGCAGACACCGGTGAGTTAATCACTCAAGCTTGGAACACCTTGCTTTTTCAGTGAATGAACCAACAGGAGTGAGGTCATCTCCTTTTTCAAGCGTTGTCAGAGAATTCGCTTTTAGGTGTCGATACCTATTATTTTCATATATTATCAGATCTGTCCAAATATTTTTTAACACCATGCTGATGGGCGAATAAAGGGGGCAGAAATAAAAGTCCGGAAAGAGCCTGAAATCTGCAAAGTCACTCGAAAAACAAACAATTTAGACCTTTGATCCGGATAGGAACAATGGTTTGACAATTCAAGATAAATTGAGAATTTAACAGGAGAAAAATTAATTTTAATAGGGTGACAGCATACCAAATATGTAAATAGGGTGACAGCATACCAAATATGCCTAAGGTGTAAATAGGGTGACAATGTAAATAGGGTGACAGCATACCTATTTTTTGAAGCGTGTTTTTTGGGTCCCAGGATGTCAGATGTTGACGGTGTCATACCGGAAAACGTATATTTGTCATCACAAATACCTCCGTTTCCCCGAGTTCCACTCGACGAATCATCGTAAATATCAATAAATCATGCTCAAAATCAAAGGACTAAATTAACGTGCTCTCAAAATATCCTCACAAAGTAAGGGTCGAAAAACTAGACGATCAAAATTCAGTGTTGACTGAATTCTATTTTCGTCATGGGGCCAACATTTTTGTTTTCAGCTACGAAACAGATGGTCAAATTAAACATACATTCATCGACACCGGCTATCTGGAACATCAAGACCGGATCCTGCCTATTCTCAGGCAAAACCAGATTGATCTGGCATTAATTGAAAATATCATCATTACCCATCGGCACATTGATCACTGCGGGTTGGCTCGTCAGCTGGCTCTGCTCTCTGGTGCTAAAATTGTGGTGCATGCTGGCTTCAAAAGTTTTGTCGAAGGTGATCTCACTCCCCAGGAAAAGCTCTGGCTGGGAAAACTTGACCCCAGCCGACTGCGGGAGAGTCAGATTGAATACCGGGTTCCTGATGACAAACATGCAGTAGAAATTGAAGGAATCCGTTTCCCACGCTTAGGTGACAACATTCCCATCGGACTGTCGGGGAAGCTGGAAATTCTAGCCTGCCCGGACCATAACACGACCCACAGCCCTGATCAGTTGATTGTCCGTTATTCGCAGAGCCCGGTTGTTGAACATAACGGTTCCGATGTAAATCACAAACCATCAACAGAAGATATAATCTTTTCAGGTGATTTGTGGCTGATGACAGGCCCTGTCTTCGATAAAAACCTGAGAATGATTCCGCTCATGTTGAAATACGCTTTCTACTACTTCAAAGAAAGAATGGCTGGAAGGAGAATCATCTGGGATGATCCTCGCGATCAGGATGTGGATGCAAAGGAAGCGTTGAAGAAAGGGTTTTCGCTGATTCGAGTCAAACCAGGGCATGGTGAAGAGTTTCTGGGCTGCAGAATAGTTCCCAACGCGCTTTTGGCCGATCGCGACCTGCTGGTAAAGCTCGGCTATTCCATTGGTGAGGATCCAGGAGTTCTATCATCAGAAGAGAATAAACACTTAATTGCTGAGCTTACTGAGAATGCCTATCAGGCCTTTGAAGATGAACTTCAAGTCTGGCTCGACGCCGGCTCTGATATTGAAGAAATTTCCAATCGTCTGCGCCGGATCTACAAAGAACAGCAAGGTGGCGGGAAACTGGTTGCGATCGACCGGATGCAGCGGAGAGAATGGCTACAGGCTACCTTATTCCTACTGAAACACGACTCATCCGCTCCGGAACAACACCGACAGATCGCTAAATTCACAGATCTTACTTAGCATTTCCTGCATTCAAAAAAAAAATGCAGACTAAATAAGCAAAATAGGGTGACAGCATACCTATTTTTTTGAAACAAAGAAGTAAGAAGAAGTTTTTTCAGTAACGATATCAATCAAGCAAGGTAAAAGATGGGTAGATTAGCGAGAGTCGTGCTACCAGGGATTGTACACCACGTAACGCAAAGAGGTGTCCGGTCTATGGATATTTTTTTCGAGGAGGATGATCGAATTGAATACATCTCTCTCCTGGAAAAACAGAGTAAAAGGGTTGGGCTGACGTTTGTTGCTTATTGCCTGATGACAAATCACATCCATTTATTGGTGATTCCTTCACATGAAGATTCACTTAGAAGAGGAATTGGCGACGCTCACAGGCTCTACACTCGACATATCAATTTGCGAACAAATACTCGTGGACATCTATTTCAGGGTCGGTTTTATTCCTGTCCATTAGATGGCTCACATTTTTTAGCTGCTGCGCGCTATGTTGAGCGGAATCCTGTTAGAGCAAAGATATGTGAGCGAGCCGAAATGTATCGTTGGTCAAGTGCGAGTTATCATTTGGGTATCTCTAAAAAAGACCCACTAATCAAGACAAAATATCAAGGGATAGGTAGCCCCAGTAATTGGTCAAAGTGGTTAGGGTCGGAACCTGCAGAGATTGAAACCTTAAGACACCATTTCAGAGTCGGAAGGCCTATTGGAAGCGCTGCTTTTATAAAACAAGCGGAATTGATGACTGGTCGAACTTTCACGCTTCAAAAAGCGGGAAGGCCAAAAGTCAACGCCTAAAAATGTGCCTGTATCCGGCGATCACCGCCTGATGAAATAGGTATGCTGTCACCTAATTATGCCGCCTGATGAAATAGGTATGCTGTCACCTAATTATGAATTATATCTGCCTGATGAAATAGGTATGCTGTCACCTAATTAATGGTTACCTAATTATGAATCCATCGCTATGCTGCTGTTGATTTTTTATGGTCCCTGAAAAAGGGGCTTTCCGTTCAGACACTAATTAATTAAAGGCCGCAATAAACTGTTTCTTTTTATGGGACTTATTGTGGTCATAAAAACTTGTAATATTCATGCAATATTTTGTGTTGTAGTGTGTGCGTAAAATTGCTAAGATTGACTTATTAATAAACGCAATATCAAAAATGGAGATTCCAATGACGACGGAAACCATACGGATGAATATTACGATCCAGAAAGATTTGGCTATAGACCTGCAAAAGCTGACAAGCCCCAGAAAACGCAGTGCCTTTATTAATGAAGCGATTAAGCAGAAGTTGGATCAGCAAAAAATGGAAAAACTGGAAATGTTGTTGGAAGAGGGATACAAAAACAGATATCATGAAAGTATCGATATGTTGGGAGAGTTCACAGATATCGATGTGGAGAACTGGGATGAATATTGAGAGAAAAGGGATCTATCTGGCCAACCTCGATCCTGTCATTGGTCACGAAATTTCCAAAACCCGTCCTGTTATCGTTGTTTCGAATAATGTGAATAATCGGTATTCGGGAACTGTGTCTGTCTTGCCTCTAACATCAACAAATCTAAAAAAGATTTATCCATTTGAAGTTTTACTTGCGAAGGGAACAGGCAACCTTCCAAAAATCTCAAAGGTAAAAGCAGATCAAATCCGAACGCTCGATAAACAGAGAATTGTTAAGCTTATTGGAGCTCTGTCTGATAAGGAAATGCATCAAATTAGTGAGGCAATCATGATTCACCTGTCCCTGAAATGAAATATGTTGATTATGACAACAAAGATCGCTGTTATTTGACTTTGGAAAGGGGATCTCCATCAGGCAGGGAAAATAGGGAGAGAGGAGGGGGCTGGGCTGCCTCCTTTGATCCCGCTGCAGATTAAAAGCGGTATTTTCCGGCCTCAATACTGGCGTACGCTTTCAGGGTGAGCTCGGTGTATTCAGTCTTGCCGGGCAGCATTACATACAGGGGGTCCTTCACTTCATCCGGATTGAAGCCTCCCTCCTGCAGCCTTGCTTTGAGTCGTTTCATGGTTGCCGTGACTTCGAACTCCTCCTGGAAGCGAAGGAAGACCGGAACCGCGTAGGAAGGGAGACCCTGTTTGAAGCCGGCACTAAAGGTTTTGAAATCAAAACGTTTCAGGTCAGTATGGGAAATGATCGATACCATTCCGGCCCGACCGTCTGTTCCCGGTATTTTGACGCCATAAACCGTTGATTCCTTGACCTGCTTCTGGGCGGCCACCACCTCCTCCACCTCAGTGGTGGAAACGTTTTCGCCTTTCCAGCGGAAGGTATCCCCGACCCGGTCCACAAACTAGGCGTGTTTATACCCAATCTCCTTGAACAGATCTCCGGTATTAAACCAGGCATCTCCTTTTTCCAGAACATCCCACAAAATCTTTTTCTCGGAGGCCTCCTTACTGGTGTACCCGACAAAGCGGTTTTTCTCATCGATCTTCCCCAGCAGCAGTCCCGCTTCCCCTTTTTTCACGGGCTGCAAAAATCCATTGGCCTCCCGTACCGGCTCATCATTATCAACGTCATACCTGATAAGTGCGTAGGGGGCGAATCCAATCCCCACCGTACAATTCAGATTCATCATGTTGACAAATGCAATATTGCCCTCTGAAGCGGCATAGAACTCCTGGATGATGGAAATGCCGAACAGGTTCTTAAACTCCATCCAGATATTACGCCGCAAGCCGTTACCGAAAATCTTCTGCACCGAATTATTTTTTTCTTCGGGCTGGGGTGGCTGATTCACGAGATACCGGCACAACTCTCCCACATAACCGAAGGCTGTGACATTGTACTTTTTCACATCCTTCCAGAAGTGACTGGCACTGAATTTCCGGCGCATCAACGCTGCAGCGCCGCTGGTCGCTGGTCGCTGTCGGTCCCTAGACAGTGACTAAAGCAGTGCTGTGGCAAAATGGCAGGGGAATATAGGTGGTGTCCCCGGATTTCAATCCCAGGCCTGCTCCGAAGCCCAATGATGTTCCCAGCCAGCGCTGGTTTTTCATGATTGCTGCCTTGGGCTTCCCGGTCGTTCCGGAAGTGAAGATGAAGCAGAACGGGTCCCGGGCCTGCATCTTCATCGTGGTGGGGGGGGGTGGCAACTGCCGCTCCATCCAGTTCTGTTTTTAGATCGATATACCCGTCCGGTGCCGGTTTGTCTCCTCTATTGGCCGCGAAGTACAGGGTTGAGGAAGGGTGCATGTTGAGATTGGGGCGGACCTCCTCAAAGGCATCCAGCAACTCGTCATCAATGATATAGGTCTGGGTCGGTTCGATAGTCGCGCAGTGTTCCAGCACCGCCTGCCGCAAATTGGGGTTGATCAGCGATGAGATTGCGCCAATCTTTGCAAGACCAATGATACAAAAAAGGAGTTGGGGCGATCGTCCAGTAATTAGTCCAGCTTTCTCATCCCGACAGGTTGGATGCCTGATGAAATAGGTATGCTGTCACCTAATTAACACCGACAGGTTGGATGCCTGATGAAATAGGTATGCTGTCACCTAATTAGTCGAATGGATGAAATAGGTATGCTGTCACCTAATTAAATTAAACCGAATTCATTCATGTTCTTCCCCCGTTCATTTCCGAATACCGGGATTGTTCTCAATGTGCCGATATGCCTCTTTAACAGTTGAAAGATAAAATCTCACTTATCCCCTTGAACTTTCTTTCACAAACCGTCAAGAAAAAGAGCCGCATTAATCTTCAGGGTGACTCATCCCAGACTAAATTAACTGAGAACAACATTGTATTTGAAGATGGGGAGGTACTTGACAAAGTTTCATCTCAGGGTAACAGTACTATTTAACGAAAGAAAAAAAAAGCTGCCAGGAATGATGTGTTCGGCATGTCTAACAGGGGGTAAAATTTTGGTAGGTCTCAATTCGACTTTTTAATCAGGGGCGTTTATGATGAATGTGAAAAAAGCAGTGGTGCAACTGGCTGCGATTTTATCAGCAACCATACTGTTTTCAGGAATCGGGTTTGCGGCAGATAATTTCAGCATCATGGCGGGTGAATGGCAACGAACAGACGGGAACTATGTTATCAGGGTCAGTCATGTTCAGCCGGCTGGCCAGGTGACAGCGGAATATTTCAATCCCCGCCCTATTCATGTCGCAGAGGCTGGAATCTCAATACATAAAGGCTATATCCGGCTCTTCATCAAGTTTCAAGATAAAGGCTATGAAGGGTCAATGTATACGCTTTACTACCATGCAGAAGAAGATTCTCTGGTGGGCCTCTACTACCAGGCTACGATGAACAGGTCATATAAAGTATATTTTTAAGAAAGCTTGGCTGAAATAGTCGCTATCTAATTGGAGCTTGAATTCTCAGCCAATCAAAATGATATAAAATTGTTTCTCTGAGATCGAGCAGACTGAATCCAAGTCAGACTGAGTCCAGAAGGTTAAAACAGAGCTCTGGTCTTCAGTAAGCCAAATTTCGATGTCCTTGTCCTGCGTGAGTACCAGTAAATACAGGCAATCTATAAAAACCGATCATCGAGGTTGAAAGTGATAAAAGCAGACTATTTACCCCTGAAAGTATTTGGATCCAAAATCTCTTATTTCACCGGAAAGCTTGAAAATTATTTACGTTACAAGGAGATTCCCTACGAGCACATTCCGCTGGGAACGTTTAAAATCCAGGCGGAGATTCGAAAAAAAATAGGGGTGATTCAGCTTCCGAACATTAAACTGGCCGATGGAAGTTGGATGACGGATACCACTCCGATGATTCAATGGTTTGAAAAAGAGTTCCCAGACGGGGCTGTGATTCCCAGCGATCCCGAGCAGGCCTTTTTCTGTCTGCTTCTGGAAGATTATGCGGATGAATGGCTTTGGCGCCCGGCAATGCACTATCGCTGGCATTACAAACAAGATGCGTATTCCTTGAGTCGATTCATTGTGGATGAACTGTTCGGCCCCATACCGCTCCCGAAATGGATAAAGCGGATTCTGATCAGAATTCGCCAGAGAACAGGATTTACCGTAGGTGACGGTATTCATAAAGGAAATATTCAGGGAATTGAAGCCACATACATCAACACGCTCAAAAACCTGCAGGCAATCTTTGAAAAACGTCCTTTCCTGCTGGGTGATAAACCTAGCCTTGCTGATATCGGTTTTTCCGGTCCCATGTTCAGGCATTTTGGAATCGATCCAACGGCCTCGGCAATCATGCGTGAAACGGCACCTGCGTTATACGAATGGACTGCGCGTTTGTGGAATGTTCGGTTTAGTATAGTTGAAGGATCGTGGCTAAATGGGATTCCTGAAGATTGGGGTCCTATTCTGGATGATATCGGATCAGCTTATCTTCCCTACCTCTGTGCCAATGTGGATGCCTGGAAAGCAAGAAAGAAAAGGTTCAATGCGACGATAGATGGCGTAGCCTATAAAAAAGCCAGAACCTCACATTACAGGGTCTGGTGCCTGGAAATCCTGCAAAAACAATTCAACATCTTGCCCGACACGGTAAAAGAAAAAGTACAATGCCGCCTGGAAGCGCATGACTGTTGGGAGCCCTTGTGGCATCATCAGGAAGTGGTTTCCCAGCTGGAGCGGGATAACACGCCGGCATTCAGTGCTGGTACCAATGTCTTAGGGATATGAGACCTTCCAATTCTCTGACCGGCAAATGGTACCGACCTCCTTCTTTTTCAGGCAGCCTTTTTTACACATGACAGCATGGTTATTTTCTCTGTTATCGATTTACGCTATTTTCAGCGTTTGCCAGCGCCTCTTCTGGTATCTCATTCGTAAACCTCGATCGCAAACCATCCCGTGACAAAAAAGGCGATATTATTGGAGAGATGTGACACTTCATTTTGCTGACGCCTTTCAAAGGGAACCAACGACAAGCTGTTGAGTGTTTAACAGTGGTCAAATTAACGACTAACCCTTTGGTTTTAAAAATACTCCGCCAAGAGGAAATTCAAACAGGCCACTTCGAACTGCCCGCTAACGCCCATCTTCACTCACAAGATCAAAAATAAACGGGACTCCAGAACGACAGTTTCAACCTTGATGGAATTGATGATCCCCTGTATATTATTTCTCCAGGGGCAAAACAATATGAGCCGTTGACCATGGATATCTACCAGGGGTCTTATACGGCGATGTCCAGTTCTGATCATTTAAAAACAATCAACCCCTCATCCTTAACCGGAGTGTGAACTGAGATTGTGAACTATAAAACCGCTTGAAACAGGGAGTTGGTAATAGGTATAACTCCTTTTTTTTTTCAAGCACAACTAAAGGATTAAGAAGCAGATGAAATTAAAAAATGTGGTTATTGTAGATGGTGTACGATCCCCTTTTTCCTGGGGTGGCCGGGGAATGTTTGAAGCGACACGGATGGATGAGGTGGGCGCAAAGGTTATCAAGGCTTTGATGGAACGGAATCCCAAAGTAAAACCTGGCATGATTCAAGATTTCGGTATTGGCAATGTGGTGGGAGATATGGATCTGGCCTTTAATAAAGCCATCTCCAGAATGGCCGGACTCCCTGAAGAGTTGGGTTGTTTTTCCACCAATCGGGAGTGTGGCTCGTCCATGGATACGATGCAGCGTATCGCAACGTCGATTATGGTTGGCGCTATCGATACCGGTATCGCATTTGGGATTGAGAGGCTGGGACGCTCACTGGCAATGCCTCCCCTTGAAGGCACGACCCGAGTTACCGGATGGAATCCGAAGATGAATGAGCAGGCGCCCCATCAGCGCAACATGGCGGCTGACCACAGCAAGTATTTTTCTGTGCCTATTCCAGACGGTATCCTGGATGCGCCTCCCAATCTGCCCATGCCCCAGACGGCGCAAAACGTCGTTGATATGTATGGACTGACCCGGGAAGAGATGGATGAGTTTACTGTACGTAGCCACAAAAAGCTGGCTGCTGCTTACGCGGCAGGTAATTATAAGGATGAAGTCATTCCCCTGGAAGTTGAAAAACCGGTTTTTAACGAAGCCAAACAGTGGGATGAGAATGAAAAAGGTGAAATGGTCCTTTTTGATCAGGATGAATGCCTGCGCGCGGACTGTAGTGTTGACGGTCTGGGTAAACTGAATCCGATCAGGGGTTTGATCAGTTTTGTGGGCGGTGAAGTCAGGGTGACGGCAGGGAATTCCTGCCCGACGAACAGCGGTGCATCGGCCATTTTGCTGATGAGTGAAGAAAAAGCCCTGGAACTGGGGTTGGAGCCGTTGGCTAGAATCGTTGGCATGGGTGTTGGCGGTGTGAAGGGACAAATCATGGGACTGGGACCGATCCCGGCTTCAATGAACGCGATGAAGCATGCCGGTATCACATCTGACCAGATTGACCGGGTTGAATTCAATGAGGCCTTTGCGGCCCAGGTGATACCTTCCCTCAAAGAGCTCAAGATTTCGGAAGATAAAGTCAACGTGAACGGCGGCTCTCTCGGAATTGGTCATCCCCTGGGAGCAACCGGTGCTCGTCTGGTAATGACAGTCGCCAAAGAGTTGCGACGAAGTGGCGGACGTTATGGTCTGGCAACCCAGTGTATTGGATCCGGTCAGGGAATCAGCACCATCATTGAAGCTCTGCATTAGTAAACTGAGCGGAATCTGGTTTTCGGGCGCTGGGAGCAGTTTTCCAGCCCGATGACCAGTTTCACAGGTATCAGGTGCCAGCCGCCATGCTGGCGGCCGTCCCTGTTTTTTAGACCGATTACACCTGTTGCATCAAATTCTCAAAAACCGCATCATATAACGTCGCAGAGTCGCCGCAGATATATTCGTGGGCTTTCACTTTGCGGAAAAACAAGCCTGCATCTCCTTCACGAGTGGTGCCGATGCCGCCGTGGATATGAACGCCTCTTTCACTGATAAATTTATAGGCGTCATTCACATTGGCTTTCAGGGCATAGGCCTCCGTGGCAAAGTCCTCACCCTCATCGACCATGCAGATCACCCGGTAGAGATAGTTATAATTGGTATCATAGGCAATCAGCATATTGGCGATGAAGTGCTGGATAGCTTGAAAACCGCCGATGGGTTTTCCATACTGCATCCGCTCCTTGGCATAAGCAACGGTCATATCGATACTGGCTTTGCAGCCCCCCAGCATTTCGGCGGCTTTGGCCACTGCGGCCTTCTGATTGGCTTTTTCAAGAACCGCTATTGCCGCCCCCGGGTCACCCATCATATTTTCCTTCGGTACGCTCACATTTTCGAACGTCACCACGCAGTTGTTATCCAGCGCAATGGTCGGGACCTTGTCGATCGTCACGCCACCAACGTTGGTATCAACCAGGAAGAGGCTGATTTCACCGTCTCCTGTTTTTGCGGCCACGATCAGTTTGTGGGCGATATTGGCATCCATCACAAACATTTTGGTGCCATTAAGCCGAAAACCATCCGCCTCAGCTTCCGCGGTGAGTGTCACATCAGAGACGCTGTAGCTGGCATGTTCCTCATATTGAGCCAGGGACATGATCAGTTTGCCGTCCGAAATTTCGGGGATCAGCTTTTTCTTCTGCTCCTCCGAACCGCCTTCCAAGAGGACCAGTCCGCATTGAATAATGGTAGAGAAAAACGGGCTGGGGCTTACCATTGACCCCAGGGCTTCCATAATAATTGCGGTATCAATAAACTGTCCGCCGTCTCCGCCATATGATTCCGGGAACATTAAGGCCAGCCAGCCCAGATCCGCCATTTTTTTCCACATCTTGGGGTCGTAGCCCTCTGCGGTTTCTTCCAATTCCTTGACCCTCTCATAAGGACACTCTTTTTTCAGGAAGGCCAAGGCCTCATCCCTGATCATTTTTTGCTCTTTACTGAAATCCAAGTTCATAATTACTCCTGTCAGTTATCTATTTCAAATAGTGTCGGGCGCCGCTTTCGAATTCTGGTTTAAGGTGTTTTCGATTGTTCGGGCGTCCCCGGTTTTTTGATAAATATGTAGTCGATTCTGAATCACCTCAACTGTCATTTGAATCGTGGTAATTCAGCACCCGCCCAGGCAATGATATTTCGTTGGATTTCCGACGTTCCTGCTGAAATGGTGGCAATCAGGATGGATTGATATCCTTCAATCATCTTTCCATTCAGTTTAGCCCATTTTGAGTGGCTCAGTGGACCAAGCATCCCCAGGATCTCCGTTCCCAGATTGTATAGTCGTTGACCCACTTCCGAGCCATAAACCTTACTCTCCGAAGCAGCATGGGGCGCAATGGCCAGTCCGCCTGTTTCCTGGTTCCACCCAATCCGGTAACAGAGTGCCAATCCTGCCTGCGCTTCAGCGTAAAGCTTTGCCACTCTTCGTCTGAGCTCCGAATCCTCGTACAGGTATTTGCCGCCGCGTTTGGTGGTTTTCATATAACTCACCAGTGCTTCAATCGTTTTGACGGCTGATACAAATCCCCCAATTCCCGACCGTTCAAAATTCATGGTCGCCCGTGTCAATTGCCAGCCTTCACCTTCGGGGCCAATCAGTTCAGATTCGTGAACCCGCACATCCGTCAGGAATACCTCATTGTATATATGGGCACCGTTCAGGAATTTTATGGGTCTGACTTCCACACCCGGGATACTCATATCGATATTAAAAACAGAGAGGCCTCTGCTGCGTTTTTCATTGGGGTCGGTGCGCACAAGGGCAAACATATGATCTGCCCGATGGCCACCCGTGGTCCACAGTTTCTGACCGTTAATCACATAAAAATCGCCGTCCTTGACAGCCAGCGTCTGCACTGTAGCCAGATCGGATCCGGCATCCGGTTCACTCCATCCCTGGCAGTAAACAACTTCGGCGCTGCTGATAGGTGGTAACAGGCGAGCCTTTTGCTCATCAGACGCGAAAAGCATCAACGTCGGGGCAAACATTTTCACACCAAAGACATCGACACCCGGGGCCCCAAAACTGGCCTGCACCTCTGAAAAAATCATCTGGTCCATAATTGAGGCGTCCAGTCCGCCGTATTCCTTGGGCCAGGCCATGGTCAGCCACCCCTTTTCCACCAGCCTTTTAGACATGTAGCGATTAAATTCCCAGGCCTCATCCGAGTCATAAATCGAGTCTCCTCCCTGGGCGATCGCTGGTGGTGCTTTTGCCATCTCCTCCCGAAAGAAATCCTGGTACGCCTTTTTCAAGGCCAATTGCTCATCGGTAAATTTGAAATCCATCTGATTCTCCTTCATGATGTGAATAATGATTAAAAAATATAGATGCCTGGGTCACGCTCTCTGTTTACCAGGCACCCTCTGCCAATAAGAATAAAACCACTAAGGGTCGGCTCAAAAATTAGTCAAGTGTTTCCCATTAATGAAAAGGAAACACGTTGCTGTCACATTCAATGTCATTAACTTAAGCATCAAGTCCCGTGTCTGATATGAACCCTTTTCAATTGCGGATACGTTTTAAGATGATCTATAAGCCGCTGCTGCAAGTTTCGCAGCTTGCTTTCGCTGAAATCCCGAACTCGCGTTGCTCAAACAGAGGGATTTCGGGCGCTCAATTTGGCTAAGATCATCTAAAAACTCCTCCAAGCAATTGAAAAGGGTCCATAACAGACACTCTGTATTCTAATAATCCTTAAGTTAATGACATTGAGTCCCATTTTGCTGAGAGAATTTCTCTGAAAGGATCATGAAGCAACATAAACTACCCCACAGCAAGCAGCGGGGTATTGCCCGTCATTCCGGAGTATTATACCCATGCTTTGCAATGAAAGGATTTTCCCCACGGAAAATCCCCTGATAAAACAAACCAACTAAAGTGGGTGAAACCAGTTGACAATTCCAGCAAAACAGTAAAGGGTCAACC
>Ga0233431_1001107_pt1 | contig 49211 bp, 54 predicted proteins | sample SI_118_April2016_FD_179867 | JGI IMG/M metagenome (GOLD analysis project Ga0233431, IMG submission 179867) | Seawater microbial communities from Saanich Inlet, British Columbia, Canada - SI_118_April2016_200_MG | ecosystem: Environmental > Aquatic > Marine > Inlet | place: Canada: British...
TTCTTTACACTTAGTAACGCCTTCGTCACTTCCAGTTATGTAAAAGAAGCTACCTGCATCTTCTATTTCTAGAGAAGCAGCATCGCGTATTGTGATGCTTTGTCGAGATGCTAAATCAAAATCTTCTTTTAGAGCGACCTCTGCTCTTGATACGTTTGTTTTTTCAACGAAACAAATAAATTCCATCATATTCACCTAGTTAGAATTGTTAACTAGAGATTTAAAAACATATAGTTAGGTGTTATTCCAAATCCGCATATAATATAGGGCGGATTTTGAAAAATTTTAATGAGATTAAAATCCTCACATGTTCTTTCTTACTCGGTCGTCTTCTTTTCTTTTCCGTTCTTTTTCAAGCCGCTCTAGATCTTTGAAAAGTTTCATTCCCTTTTCGTTGGTGTAAACAATTTCTCCAGTTGGCATGCCTACCTGGAACTGAACTATCATTCCACCCCAGTGTTCTCGAGTTGCGTTTATAGGTAATCTGTGTTTCGAATAATAATCATCAAGTTCGATACCGTCTTCATTGTATTCAACTATGTAACCAACTTTCTCAAATGTTGTTGGTGTCTGTGGTTTATATGATATATGCCAAACTTTACACATTTCTTTAATATCTTTTTTACCAACGTCTTTTGTTATGTAAGGAGCTAAAGCAGTTTTTAATTCCTGCATATCTTGTGCACTACTTAAATCGACTAGTTCTTGTGCATAGTTTCTTTTTTTAGGCACTTGCTTCGGCCTCCTGCTTATTTCTTGTTTCTGCAGATGCTGTAAAAATTCTATCGAATGTATCTACTGCTGCATATTTGAAAAATGGTATTTCTTCTAAACCATGGGAAACAGTTCCTTTTATGAAAGAGACTTCGTAGTTACCATCATCTTTCTGTTGTAATTTCATTCGTATTCTAGTTGATTCTTCGAAATGGTGTGTTAATGTTTCAATTGCATAAGATGCTCTAGCCATTTCTAATAACATTTGATCTTCATCAAATTTTTCGTGAACATCACTTGTCATTCCAAGTTTTTCACCTTCTCTAACACTAAAGAATACGTCAACTGGAACACCACTAACAGAATCATATCCACCATGCATGAATTTCAATAGTTGTTCTTCTGTAAGTGTTGCGACAGAGTGTTCACTATGTCCATATATTGATGCATCAATTTTTTTAGACTCTTCATAAACAGCAATTCTTGTTCGTAATCTTTGTTCTTCTTCACCATCTTCTTGAAAACTATCATAAGGAAAATTTTCATCAACACTGTTAAAGATGTCTGTTCTATACACGGCAGTGCTTTCTTTATCTTTCATTTCTTTTAAAGAATATTTTAAAGCTGCTCTTGCAGTTTTACATTTATCTCGATTATCTTTATCTTCTAATCTTCTTTCATCAAGTTTATGTCCTTTGTAAACATTACATGTAATGTTCTCGCCATCTCCTCTTAGATCTGTGTAACATTTTTCATCTGCCTCTGGACATGATCCATGACCACCTGGAATATTATCTATAAATTCACATGCTTTTCCTTTTTTATCATTCATAATTATTCAGTCTCCTGTAGTTCTGGATGATTTTCTAAATATTCTTTAGTATAAGTTATGTTTCCTCTGTCATCTACAGATTCAACATTATCAGAAATCATTCCAAATCCTTTTCTGTTCAGAACATCAAGCTCTTTGAAATAGTCCAGTAATCTTTCTGTTGGCACATGACTATTTCCACCACAAACATCAGCTTCAATGCTATTTACCTTAATAGCATCTTCATAGCAGAAATGCCCGTCTTGAAGAATTTCTATATCCATTGTTACTGTGAAATAATCTATACCATTTCTCATGTTTCTTTGAATTCTATATCTAGGTACTGATGCATCACATGTCATATCTTTATCTGGCACATCTAATGTGTCCTTTACTTTGTCAACTGTAAAACCATATGTTATGTCAGTTTCAGATAACTTGTCGAGAAATGCTATAATTTCCCGTCTATCTTTTCTTTGTTCTTTTTTACGAGTTTCTTCATAATTGTCTGTTTTACTGACTCTGACTGTTATTTCTTTAGAATCTGCATAAGATGGTTTTTCATTGTCTTCTACAAGACCCCCATCAAACCATTCCATTAATGTTTTATAATTTGTACAAATTGGAGTACCGCTTTGTTTTAATGTAGTACGTTCTTTTCCTAAATAATCTTTAGAACGTTTGATAGTTGTGATCGAACCATGATCTCTTCTTTTTAAAACCTCTGTTGGTCCCCACATAAAAGAATATAGTTTTTGATCTCCTTTTGCAAGATCTCCTGATTCTTTAACAATATAATTTATTATATCACTGTATGTTTCTTTACTTTTAGCAACAAATACCATCTCATCTCTTGACTTTATCATAATATCACCTATACTTACTTACTAGTGGTTATAAGAATATATAGGTTATGGGTGAAAATTGGGCTAAAATGGAATGATTTATAAGGTTTGTTTCATAATGTGTAATTATGGAAGCTGATATTGACCTAAAAGACAAGAAAATACTCTATTTATTGCTTGAAAATGGCCGAATGGCTAATTCGCAAATAGCTTCGTTAATAGGGATTAGTAAGAACACTGTGGCTCATAGGATTGAGAAGATGGTTGAACGCGGAGTTATTAGAAAATTCTTGCCTACATTAAATTATGATAAGTTGGGGTTGTTCTCATATGATATATTTTTCAAGCTAAGGGCAACTGAAAAGCAAGAAAAAGCCATTACTGAGTACTTTTCAAAGCATCCTTACGTTGTGTGGGGAGCTAATTTGTTTGGTCAATGGGACATTATGTGTCAATTGCTTTCTCCTAGCATTGAGGTTTTGGAAAAAACACTAAAAGAGATACTTGGATTTCTTGGTAAGCGAGTTGAGGCGTACAAAGTAAATCCTATTGTTGAGCGATTTAAGATAGAGCACCAGCTTTTCGAACATTTCAAAGAAATTAATTATAAGCACAAAGAAAAAATCACTGGTCGAGGGAATTTAAAGTTAGATAAAACTGATAAGAAGATTTTATTTGCAATGAATAATGGATTTGGGCGAAGTTCTTACTTTGATATTGGGCAAAAGGTTGGGATTTCCATGGAAACTGTTCGAAATAGAATTTTATCGATGCAAAAAAAAGATATAATTTCTCATCACATGACATTTACTCGGTTTGCTAAACTTGGTTTTCATGAGTATGTTGTTTTTTCAACGTTGAGAAATTTAACACATGAAAAAGAAAGGGAATTGTTTAAGTTTATTAAGAATGATAAACGAGTTCGAATTGGTTTCAAATCTATTGGAATGTTTGAAGTTTATTTTTATGTGACTGTCAGAGAACCAATTGAATTTCAGAAATTCATACGGGAATTTAAAAATAATTTTTTCGATATTGTGTTAGATACAGATTATTGTGTGCTAACAAATGAGTTTAAGTTAGATTATTTCCCAAAAAGTTTGGAGAGGCTGTAATAATACTGAGCCAATTTACTTGCTATAGAAAATAGAGATGATTAATATGAAAATAATAAGTGACTTACACATTCATGGAAAATATTCTCGGGCATGTAGTAAGAATTTAAGTTTTTCTAATCTGGAAAAGTATGCGCGAATAAAAGGATTACACTTGATGGGGACTGGGGATTTTTCACATCCTAAGTGGGGAAAAGAAATTAAAAATGATCTGGTGGAGAAAGAAAAAGGAATCTATAGAACTAAAACAGGATTTCCGTTTTTGTTAACTAATGAAATTTCTCTAATGTATTCGCAAGGTGGTAAAGGTCGCCGTGTGCATTTAGTTTTGTTTGCGCCTAACTTGGGTGTGGTTGACCAAATTACAGATTACTTGAAAAGTTTGGGTAGGATTGATTATGATGGCCGGCCGATTTTCGGAAGATCTGTAATGGAAGTGACTGAAAGTTTAAAAGCGATTTCTAAAGACATAGAAATAATTCCTGCACATGCGTGGACACCGTGGTTTGGAATTTTAGGAAGTAAGGGCGGATTTGATTCGTTAGAAGAAGGTTTTGGTGATCAGATAAAACATATTCACGCATTAGAAACTGGGTTAAGTAGTGATCCGCCAATGAATTGGCGAGTTAGTTCTTTAGATAAGTTTGCATTGCTTTCTTTCTCGGACCTACATAGTTTCTGGCCGTGGAGAATTGGAAGAGAAGCTACCATATTCGACCTGAAAAAACTTAGTTATGCTAATATAATCAAAGCTATACGAAGTAAAAAAGGATTGGTTGGAACTGTGGAAGTTGATCCTGCTTATGGAAAATATCATTGGGACGGGCATAGGAATTGTAATATTATTATGAATCCTAAACAAACAAAAAAAGCAAAAGGCATTTGTCCTAAGTGTAAACGAGCTTTAACAATAGGCGTTGAGTATAGAGTGGAAGAAGTGGCTGATAGGCCTATTGGTGTAAAACCTAAAGAAGGAAAAAAGTTTTGGAAAATGCTTCCGTTGTCAGAATTAATTTCAGTTGTGTATAATGTTGGTGTTGGTTCGAAAACTGTGGAAGGGATTTACAATAAAATGATTAAGAAATTTGAAAATGAATTTGATATTTTATTAAATGTTGAAAAAAATAAATTGTCGGATGCAAACGAAAAACTTACTAACATAATTATTAAAAACCGTGAAGGAAAAATAAAAGTTGATCCTGGATATGACGGTGTCTATGGAAAATTAAAAGATATAGAAAAAACAAAAGTAAAAAACAGGCAAAAGGGTTTGGGAGACTTTGGTTAAACTCTGCCTGATTTTTAAATATTCAAATAAGTTATCTTCCTAAGATTGTTACGTCAATTTCATCCTCTATTGTGTATCCATAAGCTGCTTCAATTGTTATTGGAATTGATTCTTTTGTGTCAAGTGCTTTTGTTATGTTTAGATCACATGCAATTGTTGCTGTTCCGTCTACCAAGTGTGCTTCTGTTGGACAGGAATTGTTCATAACTTGTAATGTTGTTCCTGCAGGTCTTACATTTATGGAAATGTTATTTCTCTGGTTTTCTGATATTGAGAAATTGTTTTGTGTTATTATTCCCTGTGAATATGCTGTTCCGTCTCCTATGTTAGTAACAACGATTTCTAACATTATGTACTCGCCTACATATTCTGCCATTGCTGGATCAGGTATTACTGAAACAGATAAATCGATAGGTCCAGTGCTTGTTACAAAAGAGTCGGATGATGTTTTTTTGTTTGGGTCATCTCGTTCTGCTTCTGGGTAAAGTAGGATTTTTCCTTTTGATTCTGTTCCGTAGCTATAGTATATTTTTGCAAACATTGAATCTGATCTTTCATCACCTTTATCTAATTCAGGAGCTTCTATTGTCCATCTTAGTGTTGTGAATTCGGAAGATGCACCTGTTGTAGGATTTGCTGCTCGTAGATTTCTAGAAAGTGCTACTTTGTTTTTTTCTTTTGGCAATGCTCCAGAAGGCCCTGCTATAAATTTCCAATCAGATGGTGCAATTAACATAGCAAATGTTACATCTTTGAAAACATCATCTTGTCCCAAATTCTCTAAAGTTATCTGTGGGTGTAAAGATTGGCCACCATATACTTCTGATTTATCAAGAGAAAAATCACTTATCTCTAAACCACTTCCGCCTGAAGCGATTACATTACCATTTGAACTCTGGCTTATACAACCACTTATCATTACTACTGCAATAATTGCTAAAATAAACATTTTCTTCATACAACAACCTCCGTTTATGGGTTATATTATTAGTATTCCGATATTTAAATCATAGACAGTCCATACACATCGGAGCTACTATTGATATTGCGATTATTATCGATAAGAAAGCCATCCAAACCCATCGGGAAAAATATTTTTCTGATAGGTAAACTATGAAAATTGACCAACCTACAAAATATGAAGCTAATGGAACTATTGGTTGGAAAACCAATGTGAATAAATTAAATCCTTCTAACCATAGGGCCCATTCTATCCCTGACCATGAAATCAAAAGAAACATCAAACTTAGAAGGAACATTGGTTCGGATTTTTTCTTAATTGAATAGAAAATAAGGGCTATAGTTAAGATTGCTGAAATTAGAGAATATAATAGACCAACGGAAAACATTCTATCTCTTCCTTAATTCTATACTTGCGTCGCCAGTTACTTTGTAATGATATTTGGCAGTTAAAGTTATTGTTCCTGTTGCAATTGGAGTTGAACCAGCTGTCTGGAATTCACAAGTTGATTGTACTGATTTTTTGTTTAAGAAAGTTTTTTCTTTATCTAGTATTAATTTATAGGAACCGTCTTCGTTTTCTTCTACCCTATAATCCAAACATTTTAGAAGTTCTAGATTTGATGGAATGTTTATTGTTACTGAACTGTTTGGAAGTGATTCTATTATTCCTGTTGCACTATATGAGTAATCAACATACATCAAAACTCTTGTGTCATTCATAAATGGTCTATCTTTGTCAAATGTCATTCTTACTTTCACAGGGGATTTTTCTGAAGTTGATTCATGATCGATGTTGTTTAAAGTTCCTTTTGAGTATCTATCTTCGTATTCAAAATCATCTAAAATTGTATATCCTTCTGATAATGATGTGGAAGCGTCATATTCTGCTATGAATTTTATTTCTATATCTTGATCAAATTCTACTTCACTAGCTACATAACTTGTTTGGAATATTTTTGTTCTGTTTGATTTTAATTCGGAAATCTCCCAAGAATCTATTTGATTTTCTGATAATTCGAAGAAAGGCGATTTGTCGTAAACCTGCAATGAGATATTTTTCATATCAATTTTTGGATTTATTTCAACTGACCAGAAAAATGTTTGACCTTCTCTCACGAAAGCAGGAACTTCTGCAATGACGGAAATCTCTTCCACCGCCGAATCAATAACATTCATCTGTAATGTTGCAAGTAAAACATTGTCTATACAACCTGAAACCAATACTATTGCCATTATTGCTAATATGAAAATTTTATTCATGTTTTAACCTCACTCAACTATTATATCAACTTCTATTTCGTCTCTTATTTCATATTCATAATCATATTCTGCTTGTATGTAATAAGTTTTTTCATAAGGTACTTCAATGTCTGCATTGAATGTACATCTTAACATTATTGACACATCATCTAACATTGGTATTTTCTTTCCGTTTGTGAATACGATATAATCTTCGTCTGATGTAACTTCGATTGGTTCTTGGTCTTCTTCAACATGACAAATTTCTGGATACGCTGTTTTACAATCTTGGTCATTACAATCATATAGTCCAACTCCGTCTCCGTCGTTGTCAATAGTATCGAAACAGTTTGTTTCTGTTTTTATTCCGCCTGCACATGTACAACCGTCTCCACAACTTTTAGTGTCACAGTCTGTATCCGCACAATCTGTTTTTTCATCTGCGTCATTGTCCAATCCATCATCACAAGTTGTTTCTGATTCTTCTATGTAACCACATACAAAATCCTGAGAACAATCTGTATCGTCACAATCCACAAAACTGTCTAAATCGTTGTCTTTTCCATCATCACAGATCTCGTTAAACTCTTTACAATCTGGATCATCTGATCCGAATAATCCGTCTAAGTCATTATCCTGTGCAAGTTCATCAATGTAACAAAGTAATTCTTTTGGTATAACTTTTATGTATGTTATATCAAATACCACACCAGGTTCAGATATTACACGAGTGTCTGGTTTTTCTTTTAGTATAAATTTCATGCCTTCAAATTCTGTTTTAACATCTTCTGTTAATGTTATTGTTTTTTCTGTTTCTCCATAAGTTATGTTTATTACTGCTTCTGGACTATCATAACTTATAGCTTCTATCATATAATAAATTCCGTTACTTGATGTAGTGTCTGATTCTCCAACATATATTATTTTTTCTTCTGTTGTTTCTTCTGAACCTGAACACAAACACCCAAATCCACAGGACATATCGTTACAGAAACTAAATTCACATGCATTTTCATTTTCACTAACTAAACAATATTCCCCGTCTGGTCCACGACATTCTGTTTTTAATGCACAATTATTATCTACACAATCTGTCATCCCGTCTTCATCATTGTCTAAACCGTCTGTACAGTTTATCTCATTCTTATATTTTGCAAAACATTTGTATCCTAAATCATTGAAAAATTTATTGTCACAATTTGGATCTTCACAATCTACCAAGCTGTCTCCATCATTGTCAACTCCGTCGGTACAATCTTCAACTGTTGTTTCACCTTCTAATAAAATGTTTCCTGTGATTCCGTTTTCTAATTCTTGTTCATCTACAATAACGCTAAATCTGTCGCAAGGTTCTTCTAAAAGTGTTCCGTCCTCGCTTAAGAAAAGTAAATCTTTTGGTACTTTTAATTTCACTGATCCGATTGGAACATCTCCGAAAACTCCACTTCCACGATTTTCAATTTTCATTGACATTGATAATTGTTTTCCTGTTACAGCTTCTATTGGAAATCTTTGTTCTGTATCAAAAATCATTTTTATTGGACCGGTTCCAATGTTTTGGGAAGGTGATTCACTTGGTTTTTCACCTGATTTTAGAAGTGCGCGGTAAGCTCCTGATTCCATAATTGATATACCACTGAAAGTTGTTACTGCTTTCAAACCATAATTCATTCTGTAAATAATTTTACAGATTCCTGGTAGGTTTTCATCTGGTGTTGTTCCAGTTAATGTTAAACCAACTGGTAAAGAACTACCAGCTGTTAATTTTGTTATTCCTTCTTCAAATCCTAAGTAGAATGATTTTCCTTCTTCGACAGGTAAGCCGTTTATTGCATTTAATTTACAAGGGTTCCAATTTTCTATCCACACAGAAACATCGTTTATATCCCTGGTATCGTGTGTGTTTGTAACTTGGAAATTTATATCAAATGAATCTCCGTTATAGATAGTTGCAGGAATTACAGACGGGGATGTAACAGCTATAATATCATTTGATTCTATATCTGTTTGTGTCTGACTTGGATTGTCTATACAACCACTAACCATTACTATTGCAATTATTGCTAAAATAAACATTTTCTTCATGTAAAACCTACCTCCACTTATTCTAAATCATTAAATTCTAAACATTAAAGTCTATTGGAATGCTGGTGCTGATGATATTGGTAATTCAATATCTTTTTCTCCGTTATAAACATAGTTGTCTATGTTTCCTGTTATTGTAAATGTTTTCTGTTGCACTGGCTCTTTCAAATTAACATTAAATCTAAACAATACATTTGCTGAATCGTCTTTTTCAAGTGTTTCTCCTAATTCACAAATAATTTTCATTTCATCAAACATACATTCTCTCATTCCTATAACACTTGTTATTTCCAAATCTGTTATTTCCAAACCGTCTGGTGTTTCAATGTTTGCGTAAACTTCTGTTCCTTCTAATAATTTTCCTTTACCTGTGTTCAGGACAGATAATTTTCCGAAACTTGTTGAATCTGATCTAAGTGGTTGGTTTTGTGTCCAAACAGATAATTTTATTGGTCCACCGGAATATTCTGAATCTTTTTCTCTTGGTTGTTCATCTAAATTATCAAATAATGATCGTGTCATTACATCAACACTTAATGCTGATGATACTGAATACTCAAATTGGTATCTTATCGGTATTTCTATCATCCATCGAGCTTTTGTGTATGAAACAATTCCTCTTTTTCCACAAACTGGATCTTCTGTTGATGTACAAGCGTTAATTGCGGATTCACTACATGAATCCATAGGAGATGTTTTCCATGTGCACTCATCGCTTGATCCTGCATCTGCTCCAAACTGCTGTTCAATAGCATCTTTCTTTTCTCTGTATTTTGCACACTGACAAGTTAACAAATCATTACTTCCTCCGCTTGACCAATTCAAATAATTTTGTGTTGGATCACCACATTCAAATGTTATCTGAACTTTGTCAGATGGGTAAAGTGATTCTAACAAATAACAAATTCTTTTGTTGTCTGAAAGTTCACCACTACAATATGTAAATATGCATTCGTCTCTCAACTCGTTTTTTCCTGCATTACTATCTGCAGCACTAACTTCTAATGGATCATAAGTCTGTAAATCACCAATTGTAATTATTATAGTTTCTGCATCGAAGTCTCCCTTGTTTGTTATTTCTGCATCGCCAATTAGTGGGAGCATTGGGTCGATGTTTGGTTCTAGTGTTTCGTAATTTACTGCATTGAAATTTTCAAGTTCTAATGCGCGGGTTGTTTTTCCTCTTGCAAGCAAACCTTGCTGTTCTTGTTTTAGTCTTTCTTGTTTGGCCACCCAACAATCATAACACGACGCCATTAAACTGTAATCTTCCATGGTTTCCCCTATACTTTCAAATGCATCACCAATTGGTTCCATAACTCCTGAACCAACACTATAAACTGAAGGCCACCACTGACCGAAAACTGCTGTTCCAATTGTTCCTGTATATTGGAATGAGAACAAGATCAATGAGAATATTATTAACATAACTCCGATGTAAGGTCTAGTTGTTCTTGCACCTGGTGCTGCACCAACTAATGTTGAAAGTATCCAGATCGCTGCTGTTATGTACATCAATTCTTTTGCTGCGCCTGCGGTTAGGTCTGCAATTATTGGCAAACCTGCTTGGATAACAAATGCGTAATACATTGAAGTTTGTACTAACCACATTGACCCAGAACCGTCTTTTATTTTTGCATATAGGTTTTGAATATCGTCTGGCTTTATGTTCAAAACAAATTTCAAACCTTTTGTGTCAAATGCTTCTGTTGATATTTTTCTATTTGGTGCGGTCATGAAAAATGCTAATACTAAATAAAACATAGACATTTGAACATAATTTCCTGATACGAAAAGTGAATCTATAACAGATCTAAAGAAGTACCAGAATATTAGTGTAAACCCAAAAGCTCCAGCTAACATGTAGTAGTTTTTGTTTATTCCTTCCTTCTCTTCCATCTTCCTATCTCTTGCCATTGCAAATGCAAACATCACAGACAATGGAACAATTGAGAAAAGTAACTGTGGAAGGTTTTGTGTTAGTACCATAAACCCATTTAATATAAGACTTGATGCACCGTTTGGATTTAGGAAACCTACCATAGCCATTCCTAGAGGAATAGCGAAAAACATTCTGAACCATGATTCAACTGCGCCTGATATTTTTCCGGTAAAGTAACTTAATGGGAGCCAAAAATACAATCCGAATAGCATTATCATTGTTACTGGACCGTTCTGTGGATGCACAAAACCGAATTCGACTATTGTGAAAATTATTACAAATATCTTTAACATTGATCGAATAATTAATTTATCAAGGTTTGATTGTGTCATTTTTGATTCTGTTCTTAAAACTAAAGGCTGATTGTGTCCACATCCCCATCCTCCTGGAGGCATTTGTGGTGGTTGTGGTATTTGACCCATACCCATCATACCCATACCCTGCTGTATTCCGCCATATTGTCCCATTGTTTGTCCACAAATAGGACATGCATAAACTTGTCTGCCGTGTTTTTTGGCGTCCATCATGATTGCTTTTTCAGATGGGAAAATAATGTAAAAACTATAAGTTAAAATTGCAATTGAGAAAAATATGTAATTGAACGTTACTGCTGCGAGAATTGCTAAAATCCATAAGATCGCGGTTTCTAACATTTTCTGTTTGAAACGATACTTTGCGAAATTATAAGCATTAAACATTTTCGGCATTACATTGCCACTACCTGTTCCTCTTACCATGTTTTTACAGCTTGGACAAACTCCTCCTGTTGGTGGTATTTGACCTCGTCCACAAAATGGACATGGTATTGGTTTATGCAAACCTGCTAAACCTTGGCCTGTTATCAATCCTTGGCCTCCTCTACCATCTGCTATGCCATGGCCACGCACAACACCTTGTGATGGATCCCCACCACCTATTATACCACTGCCGACTTGTGGTTGTTTATTTCGGCTAAAGAAATTTCTTATTCTACTATTTGATTTACGTGTTACACCTTTCAAACCTGATCCTTTAGTAATCTGTCCACCTAACAACCCACTAGTTGATTGAGGTTGTTGTTTATTTCGGCTAAAGAAGTTTCTCATTCGGGTTCCTGCGTTTCTGATTCCGCCACGCATTCGGCTTCCTGTAGTTGGGGCCCCACCACGCATTCTTGATAATAAACTGACTTTTGGTTTAACAATATCGGCATCTGTAATAATAACTTCTTCTGGTCTTGGTCTTGGATGAATAAGTGGAACGTCTGGTCTTGGAGTAATATTCTTTATGGTTTCCTTTGTAACATCAACATATTTGGATTTTGGTGCTGGTCTTGGAATAATGTTTCTTTTAGTGCTTTCTGTGACATCAACATATTTAGGTCTTCGTGCAACCATATTATCGTGTTTTCTTTCTTCGCGAGCTACTCTGTTTGTATCTCGAATAGCTTTAGCTGACTGCATACCAGTTCTTATTCTTTCGCGGAAAGAAGGTCTTTTCTGAGAAACACCTGAAGCAGGTGCGATATTTTTAGAAGACCGGCCTAAAATACCACCTAAGAAACCAGACTTTTTCGATTTAACAATATCAGCATCTGTAATAGTAACTTCTTCTGGTTTTGGTTTTGGGTGAATAAGTGGGATTTCATCTTTGATCGGCATGCCTGCTCTATTTTCACGCGCTGTCATTTTTGGTGTTCTCCACGCACTTCTTTTTGAACTACTTGAACCAAGGCTATCATCACCTAAATTTAGTGGGTCTTCTTTAGAAACTTTAATATCTGCTTGTAATATTTTATGTCCTTTTTTTATCTGTTCTTCTTCTCTTGTTCGCTTTCCTATTTCTGTATATTTTGGACTTTTTGCATAAAAACCAGTTGGTTTTCTCCATGTTTTTTTCTTAGTTTTTGGTGAAGATCTTCTAGAAGCAAGTCCTGATGAATTTGATGATTCAACTAAAGAATTTTCTACCGGAGTGTCTTTTCTTCCTAGTAGTTTGTCAAAGAATCCACCTGCTTTTTCTGGTTCAAGTGGTTTATCAGAACCAACTCGTCTATCAATGTTTCTCTCCCAATTTTTCATTGATTTTTCGAGATGTTTTTTTCTACCTTCTGGCGTACCTACTGATTTCAAGTAATTCTTATTCTTTCCTGTTGGTACAAAGCCATGTCTCTCCCTATACTCAGCATCACTTATAGAATCTTTCTGTTGTTTCTGAAGACCTCTCGGCTTTGGTAGATCTGCTGTATGAACTGGCTTATCAAAATCTTTCATTTTACGTTCAAAAGATTCTTTTTCCATTTCTTCGCCAATTTCTTTTAATCCCTGTCTAACATTAGATAATACTTTTTTTACATTTTTAGAAGTTTTTGATAGTGGGGATTTAGATGGATCAATATCACGAGGATCAATACCTGTAGCTATCAATCTTTTCTTTTTCTTATTAGCCATAACAACATCATCACTTACTTGGGATATTTGAGGCATTTCTTTTTGTATTAATTGCCTATTTTTTTGTTTCGGTATACTTATTTTATCCTGAGGACCTATAAAAGCATTTCTATCTTCTCTAAGTGACCTCCTATTAGAAAAAATACCACGCGGACGCACATTATGCTTACTCACATCATTATTAGGTGTACGTGAAAACACATTACCCAATTTTGATTTCAATTTGTTTCTTAATGTGGGATTTTGTGGTTCTTGTGGTGTGTTTTTCCTTAAGTATTCTTTATTTTTTTGTTGTTTTATATTCATCCTTTCTATATTCTTTGTGTTTCGCGCAATCATATTATCATGTTGTTTTTCTGCCAAAGTGCTTCTTGCCCGACCGAATAACCTTTTGTGCAAAGAAGGCTTTCTTTGGGAAACACCTGAAGCAGGTGCGATATTTTTAGAAGACCGGCCTAAAATACCACCTAAGAAACCGGGCTTTTTCGGTTTCATTGAATCATTATCTGGAAGGTCTGTATTTTCTGGTCTGGAATTGTTATCAATTATCTCTTTTTTAATTTTAGAAATATTATCCCTATGCACATTTACTGTGTGTACACTTGGCTTTGTAAGTTTCGGTGTTCTCCATGCACTTCTTTTTGCTAATTTATCACCACCCAAACCAGGCGGATCGTTTCTTGGTTGTGGGTATTTTAATTTTTTAACTTTTCTTATAATTGGTTTATTGTCGCTCTGACTAAGTTGAAATTCTCTTTCTTTATTTCGTTTAGCTCGTAATTGTGTCTTTCTCATTTTTGTGACATCTTTATCTTTCACATGGTCTCTCTCTTTCTGTGCTTGTATTGCTTGTTGTACTTTCAATTTGGCTTTTTCATCGTCTTCTTTTGACACGCGACTATATCTATTATTTGCTTCTCTAGTTGAGTATTTTATAGTATTTTTATATTTATTTGACTTAATTTTAAAATCTTTACGCATTTCTTTATTTCTTGCTATACCTCTTTTATGTTCAATAGTTGTTTTTTCCATATTCTCTTTACGACGTTTCATTACCTTTTCATGTGAATCACCGTGTCGTTCTGGATTTTTTGCACGCCATATCGACCTACTGATCTTATCTAATTCTGATTTAGTATCTATCATTCCTTTATTACGTTTTGTTTTTTTTATTCCTATATCAAGTTGTTGAGTTTCTTTTTTTCTTGATTTAGAATTAGATTGTTTTTTAGGCGATATGTGCCCATATACTTCACTATAAATGTTTTCAATGTCCTTGTCTGTTTTCAATTCTTTTGGTGTTAATGTTCTTTCCTCTTTTATTAATTTCTTTTTTTTATCAGCCATAACACAACCACTTCTTCCTAATTGAAAATTTGGGAACAGCTATATTTAAAGGGCCAATAGATAGAATTCGTCTATTTTGCTTCTGTTATATGGAGATAAATGTATGAAAAATCGTATTCTGCGCTGTCCCAAGGCACAAAACGGATTGTATTCTTGTGTTTTAGGTCTTTAAAGGAGATTTCTATTATATTGTCGTCATCCTCTTCTTCACCTGAATATATGATATTTTGGTTTAAATAAATATCTATACCGCCCCGATAATCGTCAATCTCTGCTATTAATTCGTAGTTTTTGTCAGCAGATGCATAAAATGCGTATAATCCCTCTAATCGGTTTTCTCCGTAGATCTTAGCTGTGAAATTGTAGCTAGTTTTTCCCCAGAAAAATAATGCTGGTGATGCTGCTTTTGCTGTTAAGCTAGTGGAGAGCAATTTTGGATCTACCTCAAAGCGATTTTCTCCATATGGTGGAATTTTTCTGTAGATTGTACCGGAGGATGATAAAACTAAACTTCCTGAAGGAGAAGCTGAATCTATATCAAGTGTTAAAAATGCATTTGTAAAACTTCCTGTTTTTAGCTCAGAGGATAATTCTTTATTTTCAAAAAGCGATCTAGAAACTGTCCCATTTATCTGGCCAAGTAATTCTGTGGTAGAACGAACTACCATATTTTCTCCTAAGAAAATACTAGAATGTGTAAATCCTTCTATTGGTTGTTGAACTGTGGTAGAAAAATCTGTTGGGGCTCCACTTTCGATTATTGATATTAAACCGATTGTAACTACAAATACTAATGTAGCTGCGATAAAAGTTGAAACCATCTCTTCAGACATATATTTAATTTCGCAGTCCAGTAATTAAAGCTATAGGCGAGGCCATTTAACTTGTTGATATGGAGTATGTTAAACATGAAATCGAGTTTTGATCTAAAACATGGGATTGGAAAGGTAACTCCTGAGAACCCAGATGATTTGTGGGTATTGGAAGGAATCTTGAAAGAAGGAGATTTGATTACTGCGAAGACTCCTCGATCACAAGATATTGTTAGAGATGGGAAAAAAGAAAGAGGTCCTAAGAAATTGGTATTATTGACTGTTCAGCTAGAGAAAATGGAACTTGATAATGTTTTAAAATTACGCGGGAAGATTGTTGCTGGGCCGGAAAATGTTGATCGAGGCTATCACACTATCGAAGCGGACGCTGGAACGTTCATGACAATTAAACGTGAATGGAAAAGTTGGGAAGTTTCTAAAATAAAAAAAGCTGCTGACAAAACTGAGCCGGTTTTGGTTTTGATATTGGATGAGAGAGAAGCTGATTTGTATAGAGTTAGAGGAAAGGTTGAACACTTGGTGCACATAACTGGAAAAAATATTGGAAAGGGTGGGGATATTTCTGGGAGGAAAGGTTATTTCGGAGAAATTATTTCTGTGTTAGAAGGGAAAGAAGAAAAAATAGTTGTGGCTGGTCCTGGATTTGCTCGCGATGATTTAGTTAAAGAAATCAAAGAACGAAAATCTAATGTTGGTAAAATTATTATTGAAGGGTGTTCACACACCGGAATGAATGGTATTGAGGAAGTTCTGAAACGAAAAGTTTTGGATCGTGTTATTAAGAGTTCTAGATTAGAGGAAGAAGTTGAGGAAGTTGAAAAGTTTTTTGAAGCTATTGCTAAAGATGGAAAAGTTACTTATGGTAAAAACGAAGTTGAGAGAGCAACAGAATCTGGAGCAGTTGAAAAAATATTAATTTCTGAAAAGTTGGTTAGGGAAAATGAAAAACTTTTGGAAGGTGTGGAAAAAATCGGCGGGAAGATAATGATTATTAGTGAAGAAAGCCAAAATGGTAAAAAGTTTTCTGGTATAGGCGGAATTGGTGCTTTCTTACGCTATAGGATGGAGTAAAGGTATTGGTGATTATATGGGATTGACTGATGAAACATACGAATTCTGGATGGCTGATACGCAAAAGGAAAAAATAAAACAACTACTTGAAGAGATTCCTCCTATGGGGAAAGTTCTAGATGTTGCATGCGGTCCAGGGTTTTTGGAGGAATTGGTCAATGAGAAAGTCCGGAAAAATATAATTGCTTTTGATGTAAATAAGGAATATGTTACTAAGGTTAAGGAAAAGTTTCCGGAAGTTACTGTTTTAGAAGGGGATGGAAATGAAATGAATTTTCCTCCTCGGAGTTTTGATACTGTTTATGCAATAGATATTATTCATTTACTCGAGGTAGAAAATTTCTTAGAAAGGGTGAAAGAAGTTCTTAAACCAGAGGGGATTTTTGTGTTAACTATTTTCTGCAATGAACACAATTTTGAAGAAAAATCCGAATGGTTGAAAGAAATTGTAAGTGGGTGGGAAATCACAAATGAGTTTTTAGTTAAGTCTAAAAATGAATGGGATTTTTGTTTGGTTCTTAAGCCAACGGTATAACATAATTACCAATTGTTGTTACAAAGCCTGTGATTGCTAAAATAATATCTAGAATGAATATTTTCAGATTGATTAACCAGTTTGTTCCTTCTACTTTAACTTCTTTATTTTTTATCACATCTATCAAACCCCCCATTGGGTTTCCTGAATTCATTATTTCTTCTATTTTGTCTTCTGGAATTTCTATTGTTAAAGTTGGATTTGCTGATTTTTCTGTTCCGATACTTTTTATTTTACCATCTTCGGTTTGTATATTCATTTCTAACGGTGTATCGCCTGTCACTTCAATGTTTATGTTTTCTGTTCCTAAGACAGTTTCGATTATCCATGGTGTTTCTTGTTGATTAAATTCTGTTTTTAGTGTGTCTAGATTTACGTTAAAAAAATCAACTGAAAAAGCCGGAACTGACATAATTACCAATACTAACAAAATGGAAAATAGTTTCTTCATAATTTAATCATCCTCTTGAGTGTTTAAAAATGTGGTGGGCCGAGCAAGATTCGAACGTGCGATATCCACCTTGTAAGGGTGGCGTCATGCCACTAGACCACCGGCCCATTTGTAATATTCTTCTGTTTGTTAAGGTTTATTAATTCATTAACCTATAAAAGAGTTTATGTCAGCGAAGAAAAGTTATGAAATTCTAGTGAAGAAGAATAAAGGACTTCCAAGCTGGAAATGGCTTAAAGACAATTTTAAAGTGAAAGACGAAGGCGAGGCTTTGGAGACAATCAGAACTGCTGTAGTTGATAAAGTTGAGGGAGTCACAAAAGGGATTTTAGAGCCGATAATTTCTGGACAAGAAAGCTATTCTTGCTGGTTTGAGCGAAAAATTCTGGAAAATGAAGATGGAATATTTATGTTTAATGCTTACAAGGATTTTCAAGCGATTATGTGGGAATCCAATAAAATCAGTTTCAGTAGTAAAAAACAGGACTATATTAAATGGATTGTTTTTGTGAAAAAACGCTGGGACAAGCATGCGCCTATTCTTGAGAAAATATGTGATAAGCTTTCTAAGGGATGGGAAAAATACAAGAAAAAAGACGTTGACACGATCTATCACGGCTAAATCGATTCAGCTTCTTCTGTGGGGTTTAACATCTGATAAATTCGATTTTTCTGATGTAATTTTTGCTAAAGCTTTTTGACCGGGTTTTCGCTGCCGTTTTTGACCCAATTTTATAGATAAAAAGGGCATGGTGGGCGGGATGAGATTTGAATTCGTGCTTTCATCGAAAGTCTCACGACCTCCAGTTAGCCTAGAACTTCTAGCCTTTTGGAATTTGTGGCTAGCAGTCATATAAGACTGGCGCTCTAACCAAGCTAAGCTACCTGCCCATTACATAGGGATTTGGGGGCTAATTATTTAAATCGTTTCTGAAAGCGGATAGGAGCTTTTAAAAGCTTTAGAGCCAATAGATAACTTCTAGTTATGAGGTGATGTTATATGAGTAATGGACAAGGCCAACAGCCGATTTATGTTTTACCAGAAGGAACTCTGAGGACTATTGGGAAGGATGCACAGCATAATAATATAGCTGCAGCTAAGATTGTAGCTGATTCTGTGCGATCAACTTTAGGTCCAAAGGGAATGGATAAGATGCTTGTGGATGGTATGGGAGATATTGTAATCACAAACGACGGAGTTACTATTCTAGAAGAAATGCAAATTGAGCACCCAGCTGCAAAGATGATTGTTGAGGTTGCTAAGACTCAGAATGAAGAAGTCGGCGATGGAACAACAACTGCAACTATTTTGGCTGGAGAATTATTGAAAAAAGCCGAAGGTATGTTAGATCAAAATATTCATCCAACTGTTATTAACAGAGGTTATAAATTGGCGAAGGAAAAATCTCTGGAAATTTTAGATGCTATTTCAATGAGTATTTCTTTAGAAGATCAGGATTCTTTAGAAAAAATTGCTACAACAGCTATGACTGGAAAATCTGCTGAGCGAGCAAGTGATCACTTATCAAAAATTGCAGTAAGAGCAGTTTCAACAATTGCAAAAGATGGAATCAACAAAGATGATATTAAATTTGAGAAAAAGCAAGGTGCTTCTGTTGAAGAAACAGAACTGATAAGTGGAATTATAATTGATAAGGAAATTGTGCATTCTGGAATGCCTAAAAATGTTTCAAATGCAACAATTGCTTTAATCGACACTTCATTAGAAATTACAAAAACTGAAACTGAAGCGAAAATTAGTATAACATCACCTGACCAAATGCAAAGTTTTTTGGAACAAGAAGAAAAAATGTTACGAGGAATGGTGAATAAAGTTGTTAAGTCTGGTGCTAATGTTGTATTTTGTCAAAAGGGTGTTGATGATGTTGCACAACATTTTCTTGCTAAAGCTGGAATTTTAGTTGCTAGAAGAGTAAAACAATCTGACATGAATAGATTAGCTAAAGCTACTGGAGGGAAAATTGTTAAAACTTTAGATGACATTTCTCCAGAAGACTTAGGTTTTGCTGGATTGGTCGAGGAAAAGAAAATTTCTGGAATGGAAATGATTTTTATCCGAGAATGTAAAGATCCAAAAGCAGTTTCTATACTTGTGCGAGGGGGAACTGAGCATGTTGTTGAAGAAGTTATGCGTGCTATGGAAGATGCTGTTGGTGGAGTTGTTTCTGCTTTAGAAGTTGGAAAAGTTGTTGCAGGTGGAGGAAGTCCTGAAGCTGCAGTTTCTAAAGGCTTAAAAGATTTTTCACAAAAATATTCTGGACGGGAACAATTAGCTATTGTTGCTTTCTCAGAAGCAATGGAAGTTATTCCTAGAACGCTAGCTGAAAATGCCGGTCTTGATCCAATTGATACTTTAGTTTCTTTACGTGCTGCGCACGATGAAAACCGAGTAACTTATGGTGTAGATGTATTTACTGGAAATATTGTTGACATGAAAGCTAAAGGAGTTATTGAACCTGTTAAAATTAAAACTCAAGCTATACAATCTGCAGCAGAAGCAGCTGAAATGATTTTAAGAATCGATGACATAATTGCTGCTGGTAAATTAAGCGGCGGATCAGGTGGACCACCAATGGGTGGAATGCCTGGTATGGGCGGCATGATGTGAGCGCCCTTTTTATTGGGTAAATTGTTTCAAAAACGGCGGCGAAAAATTACAAAAGCTTTAGCAAAAAACGTGTAAAAAGAAAGATCTAGGGTACCCCAAAGAAAAATTTGGTTCAAAAAACAGCGAGCGGAAAAATAAAAAAATACTAAAACGGTATAACAACTTTCTCGTAGGTTTTAGCTAAATTGTTTAAATATTTTTTATTTAAAACTTCATTTGCTGGTACAGAAAGTCCACATCCTGCACAATCGTATGAAGTAATGTTTTTCTTTTCATCTTTTTGTGGATTAAGTGGATGGTTATCTAATGGACAAGCATATCCTTTTTTAATTGACATGATAGAATCAGTGTATCTAAAACTTAAATATGTCTATTCTCGATAATTTCCTTTACCGGGAAGTATGTTTCTTATTCCGCCAGTTGGGTCTTGCACATCTCCAACGTATCTAGGAATTATTTGGATGTGTAAGTGATGAATTGTACGGCCGGCTTGTTCTCCATCATTAATGCCGATGTTGTAAGTAACCGGGATTTTCTGCTGCAAAACAGCACGACAAAAGTTTTTTGATTTTTCACTTGCGTCAGAAGCTATTCGCGTCTGGTAAATCTTTTTTAGGTTAGTAGTTTCGATAATTTTTATTGCTTCTTTAATCGCCGGTTTTAATTCTGACCATTCTTGGTCAGTCAAATCCAGTAAAGAATCTACATGACGTTTAGGAACTACTAAGCTATGACCAGAGGAAACTGGGTTTGGGTCGAAAAGAATTCTAAAAAATGTAGTTTCCCCACAAAGTATTTTCATTTGTGTTTTATCACAGAAAAGGCAATCTAACATAACAATCACATTATATACTTTCTTTTAATTTTTCTATTACAAAATCAATGTCTTTGTTTTTTGGTATTCCTATAACCGCGGTGTTTTTTCCCAAGCTAGGAAACATGGAACAATCCTTTATTATTATTCTGTGTTTTTCTAATTTTGATTTTAGGTCACAGGCATTTCCTTTTAGTTCTATCATAAAGAAAGTTGTTTCGCTTGGATAAACTTTTACATTTTCAATTGTTTTCAATTTTTCGTAGAAAACTTTTTTAGTTTCTTTTAATTTACTTATAGTTTCTTTTTCATTATCCAATAAAATTATTCCTGTTGAACAGACGATTCGATTTACTCTAAAAGTTTCTAAATTGTTTATTAAAGAATTCATATATTTTGAAAGTTTTTCGTTAGCTATTAAATAACCCAATCTCAATCCCGCCATCGCATAAGACTTTGAAAAACTTCTTGCAATTATTAAATTATTATGTTTCTCTACTATCGGTAAAGCTGTTTGTTCTGATATTCCGTGATAACATTCGTCGATAACAACAACTCCGTTAAACTTTGAACACAGTTCAGATATTTTTTCATTTGATAGTAAAATATTCCCTGTTGGGTTGTTTGGGTTTGCGATAAAAATTATTTTTGTTTTAGGTGTTATTTTTTCTAAAATGTCATTTATGTCTAAAGAAAAATCGTTTTTCAGTGACACTGTCTTTACAGTTCCGCCCTGAACCAATGTCATTGTGTCATAAAATCTATAAGAAGGATCTATAACAATTGCTTCATCGCCACTGTCAATGAACGTTTGACAAACGACTTTCAACAAATCATCTATACCATTTCCGATAACTATTTGATTTACATTAACTTTGTTTTTCTCAGCCAGTTTTTCAGAAAGTTCTTTTGTTTTATCGACAGTATATAGATTTGAGAATTCAACATCCTTTGATAATTGTTCTTTTATTTTTACTTTTATTTTATCAGACAAGCCAACAATATTTTCTCCATAAATCAATCTTATGTCATCTATCTTTGGTTCAGACCAGTTGATCAATGGCATGTCCTGAATGACTTTTCTTACTAAGTTTTCTGGATTTTTCATTATATATCACTTTCTATTGTACATGCTCCGCAAGATGTACAACTTGAGTGTTCTTTTGGATTTAAACCATATAACTTTAATCCATCAGCAATTATTTCAGAAACTTCTATGAGAATATCTGGATCGCATGGTGATCTATCTTCATATACACAACCATCATTTGGATGAAATGGGATAGCTGATGGTATTACACCAGCCGCAGTTATATTTTCTATACCTTTCTTTACAGATGATACTGGTTCAAGACCAGTAACAAGACCTGTTTCCATGCTGTTAGGTCCTATTGTTTCTAATCCAAATGCCCAAGATTCAAAATATCTATTTTTTGGTATTTTTGATTTACCCGGACACACTTGTTGTCTTAAAATGTCGTCCCATATCTCAATATTACAACAAAAATTATCTGCGCCCCACCAAAGTAAAGTTTTTAAAATATCAGTATCGTCTGGAGGTGCTAATTCGCAAGTAACAACAGCGCGTGGATTATATACTTTTATTGTTCGCACTGTTGGAAAGTATTCTGCTGCTCCTTTATGATATTGATTCATGTTTCCACCAGTCAAAAGTACTTTATAATTTGGATTGAAAAGAAATGCTATATTTATTATTCCTGCTAGTACGTCTGGATCATTAACTCTTGGTTTTTTATTATTTTGTATTCCACAGAATTTACACTGTTCATCGTCATAAAAATACTCACATCCGTCATACACATTAGCAACTAACATGTTGTTTCCTTCCTCTGCAACATAATCACTAAGCATTTTACCATTTCCAAACTTTTCAGAACACCATGATGATGGAACTCTTGGAATTATCTCATATTCTTCTTTTCCATTTGTAACAAACCATTTGTCATCTCTCTGTTCAATTTTATATGGTGATTTTTTAGTGAATTTATGACCAAACGGAGAATTTACATATAATCCACCTAACCTAAAACCTAATCCCACATTACCTGTTCTCAAATTATTACCAGGGTTTTGTATGTTAGATAATTCTATAGAACTTTTACTAGGAGCTATTCCGTAGCACAGTAACTCTGCTTTTGTTCTTAGTATACCACTATCTACCACAATTAATCTCAAGGAACAAAACCTTAAAAGTATGGGGAAACTTGGTGTTTTACTCAAAGTTAAAAGCATCACAGTTGAAACATTTCTTATGCCTAGACGATTTTGTTATGAATGTGGTAAAGATGAATGGGAAAAGGGTTTGTGTAGACAGTGCTTTGCTAAAACACACAAGCTAATGAAACTTCCTGCGCGCATTGAGATAGAGAAATGTAGTAAATGTGAGACTGTTAAAGCTAGGAATAAGCGCGTGGAATGGAATGCTGAAAGGTTTTTTTCTAAACTGATTGGAAAGGAAGTAGAGCTGGTTGAAAATGCAATAGGAAAGGATTTGATTTATACTGTAAAAGTAACGGGGGAAATTGCTGGTGTTGAAATAGAGGAAACTGCAAAAACCAGAATTCATTTTAATGTTAGAATTTGCGAACGGTGTGGAAAAATTGCTAGTGATTATTACGAAGGAATTTTACAATTACGTGGTAACTTTACAGGTGATGTTTTGAACTGGATAGACGAAGAAATTGGAAAGTCAACAGACAAAATGGTCTTTTATCGTTTAAAGCAGGTGAAAGGTGGAGTTGATGTTTACTTAGGAAGTCAACGATTTTTGAAACGGTTAGCTGCTAAATTATCTAGAAAACACAAAATAAAATTAGTTGAGAGTTTCAAACAGGTTACTCAAATAGAAGGAAGGGAGATTCGAAGACGAATTATACTTGCTAGGTTTGACAAACTTAAATAGACTAAATTGGAGTGTATGTTTATGTATAAAAGAGAACGTCCCACAGAAGAACAAGAAATTGCAAGAATACGAATGCCTAAGGAAAAAGATAGAGAAATATTTGCAATAGCTACTGAAATGGTTGGAGCTGGAAAGTTCCGAGCTGATTGTATAGATGGTATTCCAAGACTTTGTAGAATTCCTGGACGATTAAAAAGACGAGTATGGATCAGAGCTGGGGATTTAGTTGTTATTATTCCTTGGGAAATAGAACCAAATAAAAAAGCTGATGTTATCTGGAGATACACACGAACACAAGCTTCATATCTTAAACGACAAGGACGAATAGGAAATCTATTATACGGATAAAATTCTAGGAGAGTGGTAATATGGTTAGTCAAGTACATGCTTTGCATATTTTAGTTAAAACTGAACAAGAAGCGAAAGAAATTCTTTCTGAGTTACGAAGAGGATCTACCTTTGAAAGACTTGCTCAAATGAAATCAACATGTCCTTCTGGTAAGAAGGGTGGTGACTTGGGTTGGTTTGGTCGAGGACAGATGGTAAGAGAATTCGAGCTTACTGCTTTTGGTTTAGAGAAGGGAAAAATATCTGAACCTGTAAAAACCGAATTCGGTTGGCACGTGATTAAGGTATTAGAATCAAAGTGATCCCTCTAGGAAACTTTATATTCTCGGTTTGCTAAGTTTCTTTTAACTAAAAATACCTTGAGGTGTGAAAATGGTTTTTGGATTATTTAAGAAAAAGAAAACAACACGGAAAAAAACTGTGAAGAAGAAAGCTGTAAGAAAAGTTAAAAGAAAGAAAATAGTAAAGAAAAAAACAGCTAAGAGAAAAGTTACTAAGAGAAAAACTGTTAAAAAAGCTAAAAGAAAAACAACAAAGAGAAAAGGTGGAAAGAAACCAGCTTTCGGCGGTTATAAAATTGTACCTGACGCAAAATTAGGTGTAATTATTGGTAACAAACCTTTGCCTCCTTCACAGATGACAAAGAAAATATGGCAATACATTAAGAAAAACAAATTGTCAAACAGATAGTTTTTTATTTTTGGCTGGGTTTTTTTGAACAGCCTCTAAACTTTTTATTGGTTCGAAACACCTTTTAGAAAAAGCTGTACCAAAAATGTAAAAGTTTAATCAAAAAACGATATTTTTTCTATAGCTAAAGCTAATCTGTTAAAAAAAGAGAAAAGCACCTTTTTATGGGTTCGAATGCAAAAAAGCTGCACCAAAAAATAGCTAAAGCTAATCTGTTAAAAAAAGAGAAAACAAAAGTTAAAAAAATTTCAACAATGTTTAGCCTACTAACATCCATGAACGGTTTAGTTTTTTGGCTTTTAACATTTTCATACCACCGTCAGTGCGCAAAGCCTTTCGATGGCATTTTTTACATTCTCTTACACGCTTACCATTAGAGGTACTGATATACCCAATAGTTTCTGCGCTAAGTTTATTTTTACACATGTCACACTTCATGACAAAACCTCAAAAAAGTTCTAAACAGTGTAGCTCGGAAGCTAGTTTATCCCCTTTTTGTCTATAGTATATAGGTTCTACTAGTATATAATGCTTTGTTCTTGCTAACGAGTTGTAAAAGGGCTGGGTTTATTCTGATAATAATCTTTTTAATAGAGTTTGACAATTAATTGTATGGTAAAACACTTTACGTTGACGAAAGGATTAGAAAAAATTAAGAAGGAAGTTGCTAAAATTGGTAAAAAGCAAAAAGTTGTAATTGTTGGAATCGCTGGAGGGTCTGGTTCTGGTAAGGGTTATATTGCTAAAAAATTGGGTTGGAAAATTTTGCATGCTGATGATTATTATTTTGGTAAAGGATTAAATCCAACACATAATTATGATTCGCCTGATTCTTTAGAGTTTGGACTTATACGGGTTCATTTACAAAATTTGAAAATGGGAATAACAATCGCTAAACCGATTTATAATTTTAAGCAACAAAAAAGGGGAGGTTGGGAAAAATTCCATTCTACTAAAGTTATTATTGTTGAGGGATTGTTTGTGCTTAGACAACCTATACGTAAACTTGTGGATGTTGCTGTTTTTGTAGATGCACCAATGGAAGTTAGATTAAGAAGAAGATTAGATAGAGATATTAGAGAGGGAAGAAAGGGTGGGATAGCTGGTTCAAGAAAAATGTTTTTGGAACAAGCAGAACCAAACTATAAGAAATTTATTACACTAACAAGAAGAAATGCGATTATAATTGATAATAATATTGATGAATAATTTAATTTTTTTGTTTTCTTCGCCTTAGGTGATATAGATGAGTTGCTTTTTCTTTTGAAAATTTTCTATAATCCATTTTGAATTTAGTTATCATTCCAGCTGTGTAATGTCCGCCAATTAAATGAGGAGTGATTACATATGTTGCACCCAAATCGTATAGTGAAATTGCATCATCTACGTACTGCGCAACACAAATTACTATTGAACGACCACGTCCTTTTCTTGCCCTACGCAAAATTAATGCATTTGTTTCGAAATCAGGTACAGTAGAAATAACCATTTTTGCATGACGGAAATCTAAATTATTTAATAATTCTATATCGTTTGCATCTCCGTATTTACAATTGTATCCACGGGAACATAATTTTGAAACTGTCGATGGATTATAGTCTATAACAAGAATTTTTTTCTTTAATTTTTTAAGTGATTTCATTATATCATAGCCAACCCTATCATAACCAAACACTATCACATCGTATTTTTTCTCTTTCTTTGATTCGGATTTTCTTATTGATGTTCTCTCAAATATTCTTAAAATTCCAGAAAGATGTGGATATATTTTATGTGCATATAGAATCAGATAGCTTGAACACCCTATTGTTATTATTCCTACTAATGTTGCAATAGATAAAATCTCTCCTGTAATATGACCTACCTTTACTCCCAATCCAACAAGTATCAAAGAGAATTCACTTATTTGTGCAACTGTCAATCCTGCGAAAAAACTATTTCTTCTACTGTAACCCATAATTCCCATCAATATCATAAGTATCAATGGATTTCCAATAAGAACAAATCCTGATAACAAAAGGGCAGGAAGTAAATATGTAGCTACATCTCCAAATTGCATTTGTGATCCAAGAAATATGAAAAACAATATTATGAAAAAATCTTTTAGTGGTTTAACTTTTGAAGCGATCTCATCATGATACGGTGATAGTGAAAGCATAACACCAGCTGCCAATGCACCGATCTCAACTGAAAAGTTAAAGTAATTAAACAGTGCGGCAAAAGCCATACACCATGCTATTGAAAATAAGAAAAGGAATTCTTGTGAAGATGCTATAAACTTTCCTGATTTAGGAAGGATGAAAATACCAATGAATGATAGGATAGCTAAAAGTATTACTCCATTGATCATCATATCGTACGCCATTGTTTCAAGTCCAGATCCTCCTGAAAAAGCTGTTACACCTAAAAGAATGAAAACTGCGATTAAGTCTTGCACAAGTAAAAATCCTACTGAAATTTTTCCATAAAGTGTTTCTAGGTCTCCTCGGTCTGCTAGAAGTTTCATTATTATAATTGTACTTGAGAATGCTAGGGCAATTGCTAAATATAATGATGGGATAAAACCAAAACCAAATTGTTGAATAATGAAAAATCCCACGACTGTTGTAAATAGAACTTGACCAACTCCTGTTATCACTGCGATTTTTCCAACTTCTTTGATGACTTTAGGGCTAAGTGAAATACCCACCAAGAAAAGTAATAATGCTACACCAATCTCTGAAAGAATAGTTACACTACTCTCATACCCGACAATATTTAGGGCAGATGGGCTGACAATTATTCCTGTTGCTATGTAACTTATTATCATTGGTTGTTTTAGCAACCGAGCAATAGCTGACAGAATTGTGGCTATTACAAGAACAATACTTAACTGAATGAATATGTCTCCTGTCATACGGTTAGTTTGTAGAAACGCATTTAAAAACCTTCAATTATGTAACAGAAACATGGAAAGTATACTAATACCACGAGAGCGTGCTGGGATTATTAATAAAAAGGTTATCGAGAAGATCAAAGATGAATTAGGTATAACTATTGTTAAAAATAGGAATGTTATTGAGTTGGGTGGGGAAGGAATTGAATATTTACTTGCTAGAAATATTATTATGGCTATTGGTAGGGGATTTTCACCTGTTAGGGCTTATCGATTGTTAGATGAAGAGCAAGAATTATTAATTACTGAATTAGGAAATCGCGCTCAGCGAATTCGCGCTAGGTTAATTGGAACCAATGGAAAAGCTCGAAAACGAATTGAATGGAAAACAGGAGTTGCTATTTCTGTGCTTGGTAAAACTGTGGCTATTATTGGAAATTGGGAAGAAATGAATAAAGCTAGAAAAGCTGTTGAGATGCTGATTAATGGGACATCGCATACTTACGTTTACCGTTGGTTAGATGAAGTTATAGGGAATTAAAATCCGTCTTCTCCATAATGTTTTCTTTTGGGTCTGTCTATAATATTTTCATCGTCTCCAAAGAGAGTATCGCCTTCTCCAGGAATTCTTTCACCGTTCGCGCCTTCTTTTCCCCAGAAAAGATTATTTGCTTGTCTTTTTCCGCGTTCAGTGCTCTGCTCTGGTCTTTTCAAACGGTACTCATGAATTAGTTGTTCTTTTTCGATATATGCAGCAACCTTTTCTGACAATTCTTCTCCTGAGTAACCTTTCTTTTGCATATGAACTGTAACAGCGCTGTTAACTATTTCCATGTATTGCCGATATTCTGCTGCGTCTTTTTCAAATTCTTCGTCTGTTGGTCGTCTATATTTTATGTTGCCCTCAGAATCACAACATCTTCTTGCTGTTCCTATTTGTGGCTCGTGTGGAATTCCCATTGCTCTATACTCTGCTGCTTTTTTTTCAAGATGTATTTGTACACTTCCTTCAACCCATTGTCCACCATTTGCAACATATCCGTGTTCTCTTTGAAAAGCAGCATTTGCTTTAGAAAATTCACTCATAATATCACCTAAATTTCTATTGTTTCTAATTTATTTATACCTTTCAGAAAAACAATAATTTCAATGCGGACAATGCAACTACGATAATGAACATTGTCTGGACGAATTTATTTCCTTTCTGTATGGCTATATGCGCACCGATGTATCCACCAGTTATCATTCCTAAGAAAAGTGCAACTGAATAGAATAAGTCAAAATGACCTGAGAGGTATAGGACTATAACTGCTGGAACAAGAGATGCGAAAAAATATATTTGTTTTGTTGCGTTTGTTTCAATCATTGTCAAACCGAAAAAATGTACAAATGATATTGTTGCTATTACACCGGCCATTATACTTGCTATACCGTCAAGAACTGATATGAAAAACGCTGAGATATAACCTTTTGTTACTGATTGTTGTGATTTTTTCACTTGTTTTAATCCTAAGTTTTTAGAAAATACAAACGGCAATGAACCCAAAACTAAAATACCGATTATTGTTTTTACTAAATCTTCTGGGATTTGAACAAGTATATTTGCACCGATTGTCCCGCCAACTATACCACACAATATTAATATTGGTAAATGTTTTTTAGAAATTTTCCCTGCCTTGTTATATTTGTAAGTTTGTCCTGTTGTTCCTCCAACTGCTCCGATTTTGTAAGATGCTATTGCTGTATGTGGTGGTAACCCTAAAAAAATCAATAATGGTATCATAAATGCACTACTGCCTGTGCCGGCAACAGAATTAAGAATTGCCCCAATAAATCCGATAACAAACACCAAACCTCCTGTTATTATGTCCATAGTAACCATTGGGTAATAGGGTTAAAATATATTTATATGCTCTGAGTCTAATCAGTATTATTCGTGATTCTATGGTTGACAACATTGCTGAGAAAATGAGTAAGGGTTTGCGGGAAATTAGTGTAGCTGAATTTTTCGAGAAAAACCGCCATTTGCTTGGTTTTGACAATCCTGCTAAAGCGCTACTTACTGTTGTAAAAGAAGCTGTTGATAATTCTTTAGATGCTTGTGAAGAAGCTGATATTCTTCCTGAGATAAAAGTTAAGATTGTTCAAAAGGGTGAAGATAGGTTTAAGGTTATTATTCAAGACAATGGACCAGGAATTATAAAAGATAAAATTCCTAGAGTTTTCGGGAAGCTTCTTTATGGAAGTAAATTTCACAAAATGCAACAAGGTCGTGGACAGCAGGGAATTGGAATTTCTGCAGCAGTTTTGTATTCACAATTGACAACCGGAAAACCAACAATAATCCGATCAAGAATTTCTGGGAAAAAAGATCCACATGAATTTCATTTACGAATTGATACTGTAAAAAACGAACCGCATATTATAAAGGATTTTGTATATGATAAAAATTTCCCTGATCATGGAATTTATGTTGAAATGGAAATTGAAGGAAGTTTTAAGCGAGGAAAAAGATCTGTAGACGAATACATAAAACAAACAGCTTTAGCAAACCCTGCTGCGAAAATATCTTATCAAAACCCTTACAAAGAAAGATTTTCTTATCCTAGAATTGTTAACAAACTTCCTAAGAAGGCAAAATCAATTAAGCCACATCCTTATGGAGTTGAATTGGGAGTGTTTGAACGAATGGCTAAATCAACACATGCACGTTCAATAGCTGGATTTATGACAACTGATTTTTCTCGAGTAGGTTTAGAAACTGCTAAACAAGTTTGTAAATTAGCTAAAATAAATCCATCTACATCTTCTCATGCTCTTGGTCATGATGAACTAGAAAAAGTTTGGAGAAATTTACAAAAAGCAAAATTAATGAAACCGCCTTTAGATTGTTTGTCGCCTATTGGGGCAAGTGTTTTGGAAAAGGCTGTTTTAAAAGATACTAAATGCGAATTTGTAACTTCTATCACAAGACCACCTTCTGTTTATAGAGGTAATCCTTTTGGTATTGAAGTTTGTATTGGTTATGGTGGTAACATTGCCAAAGAAAAAAGTGCAGACATTGTAAGAATTGCAAATCGTGTTCCTTTAATTCACGAAGCATCTGCTTGTGCAATTACTAAAGGGATAAAGGGAATTGATTGGAGACATTATAAAATGGAACACAACAATGGGATTCCTTCTGGCCCATTTATTATAATGGTTCATATGTATTCAACTTGGATACCGTATACTTCTGAAGGTAAAGAAGCTATAGATGCTTATCCTGTTATTTTGAAAGAAGTTAAGTTAGCTATTCAAGATTGTGCTCGGAAAATGGGTAGGTTCTTAGCTGGTAAACGAAAAAGACATTTAGAAAGTAAAAGACAAAGTTTATTTGAAAAATATATTCCTGAATTAGCGATTTCATTAGAGAAGTTAAGTGATGTTAAAAAACAGATAATAATTGATGATCTTGGAAAAATTATTAAGAAACCTGTTGTAGAAGGTGAAGTTAATGGCAAATGAGACAAAGAAAAAATTAGATAGATTAGGAAAAGATTTGGTTAAACAAATCTCTGAAAAGAAGAATCCTTCAGTGGAAGTTCCTATACGTTCATTATCAAATATTCATTTTAATAAACAGAAAAGAATGCTTGAGATGAAAAGTGGAAAGTCTAAAAGATTTTTCTTTAATGTTGCACACGTTCGAAAATTTGTTCAAACAACAGAAGCAGCTGCAGTTGCTAAGGAACTTTTAGAAGCTGATAAGCATTTATCGCTCAGACAAACTTTCTATAAAATCAAACGAACAATTCCTGGAACAAGCATTAACATTGTTGATGAACAGTCAGAAAGCAATGATGCTATTGAAGATTTAGAATTAATTATAGGTGCACCACGAGAAAAATTAAATATTAATGCTAATAAAAATGGTTCAGTTGCTGGGCATGTTGTGATTAAAGATCGTGGAGACACAATTGATTGGTCTAGGTTAGGTTCAGGTGGATGGGCGATTCCTTCTAATGTTGAGAACATAGAATTCAAAAAAGTAAATGCGAAATTTGTTATTTACATGGAGAAAGCTGCTGAATGGGAAACACTTCATGAAGATAAAGTTTGGAATAAATTAAATTGTATAATTATGTGTTCACAGGGTCAAGCAACAAGAGGAGTGCGCCGACTTCTTAAACGTCTGCACGAAGAATTTAAATTACCTGTTTATGTTTTAGTAGACGGTGATCCTTGGGGAGTTTATATTTATTCTGTAATTAAGTACGGATCAATTTCTTTAGCGCACATGTCTGATTCGTTGGCTATTCCATCTGCTCGGATGATTGGTTTAACTGCGGACGATGTTGAGAAATACAATCTAAAGAAAAACTTGATTAAGTTTAAAGACATTGACAAAAAAAGGATAAAGCAGATTTCTAACTATGAGTGGTTTAGAGATAACAAACCATGGCAAAGACAGTTTACTAAATGGAAGAAATTGGGTGGGAAAGTCGAGTTAGCTGCATTGACAGCTAATGGATTGTCTTTCATGTCTCAGAAATATTTGCCTGAGAAAATTAGGAAAAAAGAGTTCTTGGACTAAGAAAGATTTAATAGGCTTCACTTCAACTCTATAGTATGACATATATTCCGTTCTTTCAAGAAAAGTTTACTGAAATTAGAGAGAAATATCCTGAGCATAAGCCTATTGTAATTGTAGATGGTTTATCAGGTGTTGGTAAAAATACAGTTGCGCGGATTTTTCAAGAAGAACTTGAGAAACGCGGAATTAAACTTTCTATAAAAGATGCAAGTGATTTTTTTCGGCCAGTTGCTAAAGAAATGGGCTATGAAAATTTAGATGAGTTTGCAGAGGCGAGGGAAAAAGATTTGGAATTAGCTAAGAAGGTTGATATTAAATTAGACGAAACTATGCTTGAACACGGTTTGAAAAATGGTGGAATAATCACTGGACGAATAATGATTGGGGTTTTCGGGGATGAGGCAGACATTAAAGTTTTTGTAACTGCTGATATCGATAAAGTGGCTGAAAGAGTTTCAAAAGATAAGGAAAGAAAAGATTTTAACAGACCGAAAGAAGAAATTAAAAAGCGATTCATTAATCGGGACAAATCTGATATCGCAACTTATGAAAAACTTTATAATATAAATTATAAAGAAGTGGAAATTCCGAATGCTCTTATCATTAAAAACGATAAAGATGTTGATAATTTGCGCAGACAAATTAATATTATTGTTAATTTAGTTGAGGGGATTATATGAACGTGGAAAAATTTATTGAGTTTGCAAAGCAGGTTGGAAAGTTGAAAGAATTGAAAAGATCTGGATGGTATGAAAATGCCGATATAGAAAAACCATATGTAGAAAGTGTTGCGGACCATTCTTATCGGTCGGCACTACTAGCGGTTGTGCTAGCAGACGATGCTGGACTTAACAGTGGGAAAGTTGCAAAGATGATGCTATTGCATGATCTTGAAGAAAGTATTACTGGGGATATTGCTAAGCCTATAAAAGATAAAGAAGATCCAGAAAAAGTTTATGCACGGGAATTAAATGCTTTCAAAAAAGTTATTTCTTATTTACCAGAGGATTTACAAAAAGAATACTTAGGGCTGTGGGAAGAATATCAAGAAGGAAAAACTCCTGAAGCTAAATTAGCTAGAAGTGTTGATAGAATTGATATGGCTATACAAGCGCAGGAATATTTTGTTAAATATCCGGATAAAGAGATTTTGAAAAAGTTTTCAGATGAGAATGATTTAGATAAACGCTCTCCTGAAACTGAAGAAATTTGCAAAAAACTTATGGAATGGGGCAAATCATGAAATTTTTAAAATCGGGTGGGATGATTGCGTTTTATAGTTCGATAGCGATTGGACTCGCATATATTCTTACAGAAATAGCATCAAAGGAAATCGGTTGGATAAAAATGCTTATGTACTTACAGCTAATGGGAGCTGTTTTTTTAGCTGGAATTGCGCTTTTTCGCGGGAAAAAATTAGAAATAAGAAAAGCCATTAAAAATAAAAAATACATTTTAGAGACTGCTGTATTTCGTAATATTTTAGGTCAGGCGCTTTTTTTTGTTGGATTTTCAATGACAATCTCAATGAAAGCGGTTTTCCTAACTCGGTTTGAGCCGATTTTTGTTGCGATCATGGGAGTGTTGCTTCTGGGAGAAAAAATTCGTAAGCGGGGCATGACTGCTATTATTTTGTTAGTAATAGGTTCTATTATTTTGTCAACTGGTGGAGAATTAGTAGGATTTAGTGAAAGTAGTATTGGTGATTTGTTAATTGTCGCGGCTATGTTATCGTTTGCATATTCTTACATAGCTACACGAAAAATAAAAAATGTTAATTCAGTTACTGTAGCATTTGTAACATCTATTGTAGGTGGATTGTTTGGGTTTGTGTTGTTGATATTTTCTGGCCAAAGTTTGTGGATAGATAGTCTATATCATTGGCAGGTTTTGATTGTATATGCATTTTTGTTTAATGGACTTGCGATTTATTGGTATTATGCAGCATTGAGAAAAACAAAAGCTTGGGTTGTTGCATCGATTTTGTCTTTTTCATCGGTAGTAGGAGCTGTTATAGCTTGGTACTTCATGGGGCAAGAGTTAACTATAATCCAATGGGTCGGGGCACTAATTGTGCTTGGAGCTAGCCTATTTGTGACTTATGAGAGTTTAGAAGGGAAGAAGTGATTATTTTCTTCTAAGTAATTTTGGTATTATTATATCTTTCATAAGGAACCACACTAACCCACTCATCCTTTAAATTTCTATTCACATATCCTCCTTCTCTCCAGCCTTGTCGCCCTTCCGGAGCGGAGGCGTCAAGCCTTACGAAAAAGGAGGTGGTGTATTGTGAAGAATATAAATGGTTTTAAATCAGTGGGGGAAATTGGTGGGATGGAAGAAATTCTAGTAAATTTTGAAGACCTTGGTGAGATCTACAAAGATAAAAGATTGGCTGAAAGATACAAACATTGGTTTCCTATCAGGGCTTCTGAAAAACTAGCGGGTCTAGTAGCTGATCTTATGGGAGATGGTCATATTCAACCGGCACCCATGCTTAGACTTGACTATACATCAGCTGATAAAAAAGAGCTTGAAAGATTTGGAAAAGAAATTTTTGATTTGTTCGGTATTAAAGGAAAATCACGACCATGTAGAACAAACAGATTTGGTGAAACATACAACTACGGTGTTAATTGTAAAGTAATATCCAAAGTCCTTATTTTATCAGGAGCTCCTGCTGGCGCTAAAGTTAAGCAATCTTTTAGAATTCCTACATGGATTCTAGAGAATAAAAAATTCTTTAGAAGATTCATATCTAGATTGTATAGTTGTGAAGGATGTGTTGATAGAAAAAGCCCATGGATCGGTATAGAAATGTGGAAAGTATTGGATAAAATGGATGATGGAATGAATTTCTTTCACGATATCAGAAACGGATTGGATAGGTTTTTTGAAATAAAAACTAGCAATCCATTCACATTCAAAATAAAGCCCAAGCTTCCAAAAAAGGTCGAAACTGCTCCTATAAGGATTACTATCAGAAGGAAGGAATCTGTCAAAAGATTCTTTAAATATGTTGGATTTGATGATAAAAATAAACAATTTAAACTAGAACAATCAATTAAATACTGGGGATCGGTGAGGGGCGGTAATTCCTGAAAAGGGAACCGTTTGCTCAGCTCGGGAGAGCGCTAGAGCATTATTGTTTTGATAATGTTCCGCTAAACCCTGAAGTTTTACGCAGCAAGGTAGATGTTAGTACTTGTTTGGTGCTATCAACTTTTTTGTCGCGTGAAGTTGATCAGGAAATCCTGTCGGCTAGCGAATTCAAAATGACCTCGAGCACTCGTGTGTCCAAGAAGATCACGCCCACCCCACCATTTTATTTTTATGTGATAACTATGCAGACAACTGATGTGTTCATTGAATTGCATGTAGACAGTTTTCAGAAGGCTATTGATTTCTACAAGCTTCTGGGTTTTGAAGTAATCTATGTGTTGGATACTTACATGGTTATGCAGAGAGGGAAAAGTTTTTTGAATTTCTATGGCGGGGATGAGAGAGTGTTTAATCAAGCATACTTTAAGCGATTTCCTAAAGATACTAAACGTGGATATGGTATGGAAGTAGTTATTTGGGTTGATACTGTTGAAGAGTTGAAGGAATTGTTTGAGAAAGTAAAAGATAAAATGAAAGTTGTTGAGCCTTTGAAACTTCAAAGATGGGGCCATTGGGACTTTAGAGTAGAGGATCCATTTGGTTTTTACATCCGAATTGGAGATAGGTATGATTGGATCAATAGGGACGATTTCAAAGCAGCGACTCCTGGAAACATTGAGAAAAAGGGCTTGAAGATTTAATTAGTTTTTTTTTCTTGCAAAGCCATAATTGCGTGGTTTTCCCCTAATCCTATATCTTGACTCTTCTTTCTTAGATATGTCAGTATCAGAATAAGTTATTTCACTGTTTCTTCTCCAGAAAATTGGCATAAGTTATTATTGTATTTAGAATATTAAAGATCGTTACTCTTTCTTGTTGAATTGTTTGTATGGAATGATTGTGGATGAGATCGCGTTAGATTGTTCTGGTGTATAAACCATTAGAATCCTAAAAGTTCCTGTTGTTTTTCCATCGCCTACAGTTGTGCGCAAAATTGCGATTCTTGCAAGGGCTTCCCACTTATCTGAAAACAAATTCATTGGGATATCTATTGGGTAGACTCTGTGGCTATCTTTAGTAAACTTGAATTCTTGGCCTTCTTTAATTGAATCAGGCAATCCTTGAGCTGGACTCAACCTCAGACAACTATTAATTTTAACATTGTACGGCATACTTACTATTCAAAGGTAAGGTATTAAAATATAATCTATTTTAAAGCTTGGCCACAATTATAATTATGCTTATAAGACTGATTCCTGTCGGAAACATAACTGGGCGGATGATGGAAAAACTACCCCGCGAATTAACTAGTATTTTTCATTGTCACATAAAAGTCCTACCTCAGTTAGAGGTGCCTAAACAAGCTTTCAACCAATGGAGAAAGCAGTATGACGGGGCAAAGATAATGTCTATGTTATCTGGGGACAAGGAAGGGGTTTACATCGATAAAGAAATACCTGCGATTTTTATTACAGATGCTGACATCTATTATCAGGGAATGAATTATGTTTTCGGGCTGGAAAATCCCACTCAGGCGACAGCAATTGTTTCTATTGCGAGACTTTCACCGGAATTCTACAATAAGTCGCCTAACCTATACATGCTTCAAGAAAGAATTCTCAAAGAATGTGTTCACGAAATCGGCCATCATTTAGGAATGGATCATTGTAGACATCCGTTTTGTGTGATGAGCTTTTCGCCTTCTATTGCAGATGTTGATGGTAAGAAAGCTAGTTTCTGTGCGAATTGTAAATTGAAATTGAATATGAAAGGGATAGAAGTAGAATGACCTTTTTATGGGTTCAATTTGTGAAAAAAGATCAGGCAAAAATTTCTTTAAAACGATAGCAAAAAATTATCTAGAATCTTGGATGAATTTTTTGAGTCTGTGGTAATTTTCTGTTAGTTCCTGTTTACAGATATCTAAAGAGAGCATTTTGAATTTTTCGTCTATCTTTTTCTCGACAAAATCCAATCTTTCGGAGGAAGTCATGTCGAGTTTTCCCAAGAAAAATAAAAGTTCTGTGAATCCGTCAATTGTTAAGAATTTGTAACTGTCAGCGTTAGCGCAAATTTCAGCTTCTTTGCATGTGAATGGAATTTCTCCATGGTGAGCTTCTACACAGTTAATTATTTTGTTTTTTTCTTCTTCTGATAAATCTGTGGTTGCTAAGAATTCTTTGGTTGCGTCTGAGCTCATTTTAACGTGTTCGTTTAGTCTGCCTTCAGATCGCGCCAGTCCTAATTTGAAATCCATCAATATCGTACCAAGAGTAACTATTTTTTCATCTATAATGAATTGTTTCATAAGACGTATTCCATTTTCGAATGAAAGATCGAACCATATTTTTCTTGGTGTTCCGTATTTTTCCATATCAGCTAATACCAATTTTCTGGCTTCCTTTATTGTGTCCATGATTAGTTTTGTCTACTAACTTATTTATAAGCTTCTAAACAATCTTCTAGTTATGAAAGCTGAGTTGAAAGACGAGAAAGTTGTAGTAGAAGGAACAGAGCTATTCACAGATGGATGGTATGGAAAGAAAGTGGGTAGTGACACTGTTATCGGTTTAGTGGAAGCTTGCTTGTTAATGGAGAGAGGGAGATTGGAAATTGATAAATTCGACTTCAAAAAGTTTTTTCAATACTGTGCTGAAAAGGATAAGCGCTTTACTACACGGTTTCTTGTGTATAGAGATTTACGAGAAAGGGGATTGCCTGTTAGGATGGGTTTCAAAGATTGTGATTTTCGGGTTTATGAGCGCGGAGCAAAAAAGAAAGCTGATAGTATAAAATGGATTGTTTTTGTTCAGGGCGAAGATTATGATTGTCAATTGGAATTGTTTGGGAAAATGAATAAGCTTTCTAAGAACATTCGTGCAGAAGCGATGTTTGCTGTTGTTGATAATGACACAGATGTAACTTACTATAAAGTAAGTGAATTGGCGAAATTGTAAGGTTTTTAAGTTCTTAATACTTATTTTCAGTATGAAAAAGATATTAATTTTATCGTTAGTTTTAGTTGTTTTGTTTTCAAGCTTTGTTTTTGCTGAAGATTATTGTATTGATACAGATGATGAATCAGAATTATATATAAAAGGAACTGTTGAAAGTGCTATAGATGATGTTGTAAATACTCAAACAGATTACTGTATAGACGAAAACAATCTTAGAGAATATTTTTGTGTTTCTGGTGGAACTATGGTAGGAACTATAGCACACACTGACAAGCTATGCGATCGTGGTTGTGAGGATGGTGCATGTATTTCTATATCAGCTGCTAAAACTGCTCAAAGGGAATCTACTGAATGTTATCAGCACAGAGGGGAATGTCAAATGGAAATTAGCGAAGGTATGACAGAAACATCTTTTGGTTGTGAGGCAACTGGTGGAACATGTTATCTTTATGATTTATCAGAAGGGGCTTCTGTTGATAAAGAAGTTTACGAACAGGGAGACTATATTAAAACTTATGTGAATTCTCCAATTTTTGGAGATTGTTCTGAATATCTAATTAGTCCTAGTGGTAATAGAATAGATACTGGTTCTGGTGGTTGTAATAGAGGACAAGGATCAACTGGAGAATTTTCAGCTGATTCTCGAATGGAAGGAAATTATGGAACATGGACATACGGTGTTACAGTAACTGATTCTGAAGGTAAAAGTGAAAGTTACGAGACAACTTTCGAGTATAGATTTATTAATAAAATACAATCAAGGTGTGTGGTTGGATGGAAAGAAGATTCATACATATGTGAATTCTTAGGGACAGTGTATACTGTTGTTGTTGAAGAAGGGAGTAAATGTGGATCAAGACTAGAAGCAACTATAAAATATGATGATAAAGAAAAAGGTATCTCAGCTATTGTTGGTGAACGAGCAGTTTTGGAAAATGGCGTCAATATAATGCCTACTGGTATACCATGTTCTGTGGATATAATCAATTTAGAATTTTCAGAATATGTAGAAGCTGTTTGTGGAGATGGTATTTGTGAAATTGGGGATTGTGAAGAAGATTGTTTAATCGAAACAATAACAATAATCGATGTAACTGAAACAGAAAATATTACAGCTGACGAAAGTACAACAACAGAAACAGAATCTGTGACAACGTGTGATAATGGGTGCTATTTTGATGGTAAATGTTTATCTTATGGGTTGAGAATTGCTTCATCAACTGAAAATTTATTTTGTGATATTGAAGGTGGGTTTGTGTCCCAGAAATTAGATGGAGAAACTTGCCAAAATAATTATGAATGTGGGACAAACTTTTGTTCAAATGGGGTTTGTTATGATATAGCTGGTGAAGTAGCAGAGACAAAAGGAATATTAGAATCTATTATGGATTTTTTGAGAGATTTGTTTGGATTTAGTTCAGATGTTTAAATCCGAAATTCCCTAAACTCGACATGGCCTTTGTTAACTAATTCGCAAATGGATTTCTGTTTTGATGTGAGTCTAGATTGGCCTGTTTTAAATTCTATGAAAATAACTTTGTTATCTTCAAATTGGATGCCGTCCACAGGGTTGCCTATAAATCGAAATTTTGATTTGTCATATGGATAGTGTTCCATGAACGGAAGAAACTGTTCTGATATCTTACCATGTTTTACATGTAGAGATCTTTTCTGACTCATTAGATCTTTTATCATTTTGTGTTGATTATATATCACATATCCTGTTATTCCTAAAAGTGCTATAAGTGATACAACGAAAATATTTTCTACAAGGGTAGCTAACATAGGGTCTATAGAGAGGGAAAAGGATTTATAGTTGATGTGAGGGATAATATTCTAATTATATAGTACTAACTTAGAATTTCTTGAGGGGTTTCTTTGTAACAGGTTTCTCTATATTCACACATTCGGCACATCCACTTCATTTTGCTTCCCATCCGAGCTTCTGGTTCTGGGACGATTTCCTTTTTTAAGCACATGTGCAACAATCGAAACTTGTCAATTACTTTTTCTGCGTGTTTTTCATCATATGGTAGATAGAAAACTCTGCTTGCCATATTTTTTTTATCTATGTAAAGAAGTATTCCGTCATGCGTTCCTGTAAAGTGCATGTATAGTTGTAATTGATCGATGTTGTGTGGAGATGGGTTTGAAACATATTTTAAATCGGCTGTGGATTTTACTTCCACTAGTAGATTTGTTGAATCTGCTTTTATCATGATTAAATTGTCTATTCTACCAGAAATCAGAAAATCATCTATTTCTGCTTTAAATGGTAATTCTGACTTTACAAGTTCTATATGTGGATTTTTTTCGCTTTTGAAAATATCAACCACTAGGTCGTGTATCATGTGTCCTAAAGAAAAGATTTTCAGAAGATCTGGAGAAAGATCTTTTGGGTCTACGTAAGAATACCAAACTTTTCGTATGCACATACCAATTTCAGAAGGATAATATCTGCCTATTGTTTTCGGGCGAGATTCACGCCTGACAAAATTGTCAGCCATCTCATTGAAGTCAATCATAGGGTAGTTATAGGCATCGAAAGGATATATGTATTTATAGTCTTCTGATTAAATTAGTAAAGAGTGAATTTTATGGTAGAAGCAGTACTTTCAGAGAATCGGGCAGTAATCTGGGACAGAGAAAAAGCTAAAGATATCTATGAAGAGAATTTTTTCGGTAAATTACGAGAAGATAGATTAGAATTGTCTTTAATAGAAGCTAGCTATTTACTTGAGAAAAAGAAAATAAAAATCAAAGATTATACACTGAAAAAGTTTATTGCTTATTGCGAAAAAATAGATTCTCGTTTTGGGTTTAGATATGCCGTTTACAAAGATTTGCGAAATCGTGATATGCCTACTAGAACAGGGTTTAAATTTGGTTGTGATTTTAGGGTTTATAATAAAGGTGTTAAGCCCTTGAAACGCGGTCCTAAGCAGGCAGGTGAACACACTAAGTGGATTGTTTTTGCTGTTGAGGAAGGATTTAAGTTTTCGTTCCCAGAATTAAGTAGGGCAGTTAGGTTAGCACATAACATTAGAGCGAACATGTTATGGGCAGTTGTTGGGAAGAATAAAAAAATAGCTTACTACAAAGTAGAATTCTTTAAGCCTTAGGTTTTTTTAGATAGTGTGGAGGTTGGTAAAATGAATTGTATTATATCTGGTTTAGGTGAGAAAGAAGAAGAGTATCGGGAACAGATTGAAGCCATGATTAGAAATAAATGTGAACGGATGAATTCTTTATCTGATGTAATGGAATTCAAAGCACATTTTAAAAAACACCATGACACTGGAACTAAAGCAAAGCATTCTGTTAAATTACATTTATTTTCTAAACTCGGGGATTTTTCATCTGAGGCACATGATTGGGAAATTATGAATGCTGTACACGAAGGGCTAAGAAAATTAGAAAGCGAGTTTAAACATAAAAAGGATAGGATGGTCTAATGCAGACCAAATGTGATGGGTGTAAAAAAGATGTTAAGGAAGTAGGTAGACTTAGACACATTTGCACACGTGGGCTATCTCAAAGGCTTTGTAAAGTTTGTAGGAAGAAAATGGGAAATGCTTATAGGTAATAATAGGGTTTAAATGTTTTAGACTTCTGAAGATGATTATGTCAGCAAAAAAATTTAAGACCCCGTCAACAGAACATGTTATTTGTAGGATTCCTAGAATAAATGGGAAGTATACTTTCATTCAAATGATTTCAAAAGGTGATGGTAGATATCATTTTGCAGTTTCTAGAATTAAAAAAACTGGTGAGCTTTTAGAAAGTTTTTTAGAATTAAACGAAATTCCTATTGAATATATGGAAGGTGAGGAAAATTGTCCAATGACTGATACCCAGTATTATTCAATTGTGGGGGCTGGTACTGCTGTGAAAGAAAATTATGGAATTGCTCTATCTGGCAGAGGTGACTATCCATATGAAGATTTAATACCCAACAGAAAACACGCTGAACAATACAAATTTAATACTAGTTATAGAAAAAATGTTTTCGTTTTTGATGATGGGCATGTTCTCAAAGCTCCTGAAATGCATTAATTCTTACATCCATCTATCTTCCCAGTTATTGAAACGCGATTCTGAAATTTGTCTAGTCTGTTGAGGAGGGGATTGTAAATATTTATTTCTTAAATAAAGTCCAGCAACTAAACCGAAAAACATTCCGCCTAGATGTGCGGCATTTGCTATACCAGAAGGTGCGAACAGTCCTATAACATCTCCGCCGATCCACACTAAAGCGGCTACGAACATAGGCATTGGGATCATTCCGATGAATACGCGCATTTTCGGACGAAGAACTGCTAAACACCCAAGTATAGCCATAACTCCACCTGAAGCTCCTAAAGCTGCGTTATAGAAAAATGTTACTGATATGCTTGCAACAATTCCGCCGACAAAATAAACAATTAGGAATTTTTTACCTCCTATGATTTTTTCTAGAATTAATCCAAACAAACCTAAAGCAAACATGTTATAGAAAAGATGCATAAAGTCCCCGTGCAGAAACATAGAAGTTACCAATGTCCATGGTTGTGAAAAAACTTCAGAGGAAGTTAGTAAAAATGTATCTTCGAAAATAGGAAAAATTAATTGAATGATAAATGCTAATACACAGATACCTACAATTTTCATTGCATAGTTTTCCATGTCACATCACTTTTTCCCAAAGAATGTTTTTTAGTTCAGAAAGTTTTATTCTTTTCTGATCTGTCGAATCACGTTCACGCAAAGTAACTGTTTTGTCTTCCATAGTTTGATGGTCAATTGTTACACAGAAAGGTGTTCCTATTTCATCTTGGCGACGATAACGTTTTCCGATTGAACCTGAGATATCTAAGAAAGCTGGAAAGCATTCTGATAATTCAGAAAAAACTTCTTCTGCTTTTTCTTTTAGTCCGTCTTTCTTTACTAATGGGAAAATAGCTACTTTATATGATGAAATTGTAGGAGATATTTTTAATACTACTCTGTCTTCGTCACCTACTTTATCTTCTGTATAAGCAATGTCTAGTAAACAGTAAAGAACCCTATCTATACCTATTGATATTTCCCAAACATTTGGCAAAACTTTTCCATCTATGTCAACAACTTCCAAATTCTTCTTGCTGCCTTTTGAATGAACTGTTAAGTCATAATCTGATCGGTGGTTATTTGCAGCACACTCTATCCATCCCAGAGAAGTGTTTATTTCTAAATCCCAAGAAGCCTTTGCATAGAAAGCACGCTCATCCTTTCCAACTTCTCGCAAACGAATGTTTTTAATTGGGAATCCTAGTGAAAGGAAATAGTCTATTGCTAAACCTAAATAGTATGCTTCTATTTTTGTCGTTACTATTTTCTTTTTTAGAATTTGATCAGCTGTTAGTAATTCTATTTTCTGGGCACCTTCTAAAAGCAATGGTATTTTTGTTTTTAAGGATTTTTCGAATTTAGTTTTCGGATTAAAGAAAATTTCTGCCTCAGCTAAAGTAAATTCTCGAGTTCGTAGCAAAGCCTGGCGAGGTGAAATTTCATTTCTAAAAGCTTTACCAACTTGTGCTACTCCCATTGGAAGTTTTCCTCGCATGCTTCTGAAAACTTGTAAAAAGTCTGTGAAAATTGATTGGCATGTTTCTGGTCTTAAGTAAGCCGACTCGCTACGCTTTGGACCGACTGGGGAAGCAATCATTAAATTAAACATCTCGGTTTTTGATAATTGAGATTTGCATTTTGGACAAGTTACTTTGTATTTTTCTATTAATTGATCAAACTCGATTGAAGGCAAAGCTTCTGGAATTAATTTTTTAGCTGATTTTTCAATTAACTTATCTGCTCTGTGGATTGATTTGCATTTTAAACATTCAACTAAAGGATCTTGAAAACTAGATAAATGCCCGGAAGCTTGGAAAACCTTTTCTACCATTATCTGTGAACCGTCTATTTCTAGCATATTGTCCTTGGAAACTATCATTTTCCTCCATTGGGAAATTATATTATTTTTTAAAGTTGTACCTAAAGGTCCGTAATTCCACAAACCTGCTGGGTTTCCGTATAGTTCACAAGAAGGCCAGAAAAACCCTCTAGTTTTTGCTAATGCTTTAATCTTATCTAATTTTGTCATAGTACCACCTTTGTATATCATATATTAATAGAACTATTATTAAATAAGATTGTGGTAGATATGGCTGAGACTATAAAATATGATGATTTTGCAAAGCTAGATTTGAGGGTGGCTAAAATAATAGAAGCTGAGAAAGTGGAAGGAACAGATAAGCTGATTAAGCTCAAAATAGATTTGGGAACTGAACGCCAAATTGTAGCTGGTATTGCTCAGCATTATACTCCTGAAGAATTAGTAGGAAAATCAATAATTGTTATAGCTAATTTGGAACCTGCTACAATTCGTGGAGTTGAAAGTGAGGGAATGCTACTTGCAGGGACAGATGAGAACGGAGTTGTTGTTTTAACAACAGATAAAGAAATGATACCAGGAAGCAAAATTAAATGAGATATTATGGTGATTAAAAATGAAAGCTGAAATCGATCCATGGGGAAAAGGTGGAGTAAAAAATTATGACAAGATCTGTAAAGATCTTGGAGTAGGCAAATTTGAAAAATTTGCTAAAAAATTATCCAAACCTCCTATGTGTATAAAACGAGGATTAGTATATGGAGAAAAGGATTTCTCTAAGATAGCAGAAGCTATAAAGAAAAAAAAGCGATTTGCTTTGTTAACTGGATTGATGCCTTCTGGTAAATTTCATTTAGGGCATATGGCTTTAGCTCAGCAAATAGTTTATTATCAAAGTTTAGGGGCGGAAATTTACATAGTTGTGGCTGATGTTGAATCTTTCTTAACTCGGGGAATTAGTTTTGAGGAAGCTAGAAAAATAGCAATAGAAGAATATGTTTTGAATTATATTGCTTTAGGGTTGAAACCTAGCAAATGTAAAATTTATTTCCAGAGTGAAGGCGGTAATGAATACAATCTGCTTGGGAAAATTGTTGCAAACAAAACCACATTGAATGAATTGAAATGTGTTTATGGGGATATAGATACTGGTAAAATGGTTTCTGTTTTTACTCAGGTGGCTGATATTTTGTATCCACAAATTAAGAAATCTATACCGACAGTTGTTCCTGTTGGATTTGATCAATTACCTCATGTTAATTTGACAAGAGACATTGCTAAAAAATTAGGGAAATATATTTTGCCTTCTGGGACGTTCCATAAATTTATGCCTGGGTTAAAAGGTGGGAAGATGAGTTCTTCAGATCCAAGTTCCTATATTGCGTTGACAGATGGTCCTAAGGAAGTAGCAAAGAAAATCAATAAATATGCATTTTCAGGTGGTCAGGAAACTTTAGAATTACATCGAAAGAAAGGCGGAAATCCAGATGTGGATGTTTCTTTCCAATATTTGAAATTTATGTTTGAAGAGAGCGATGCTAAATTAAAACAACTGGAAAAAGATTATCGCAGTGGGAAGCTATTGACCGGTGAATTGAAGAAATATACAATTGAGAAGATTAATAAATTCTTAAAGTCTCATCAAGCTAAACGAATAAAAGCTAGGAAAAGCTTTAAGAGATTCTTTAAGTAATGGTTTTATAATAACCAATACAAATTATTTGTGTGGTACTATGTACATATTGACTATTGAAGGGAAAAATTACCTTGAAAATGGATTGCCTGAGAGACGGCTTATTGAGAGTATCAATAATGGAGCTGTGCCTATAGTTGATTTGAAAGGGCAAGGAATTGCTATTAATTGGGCTCGGAAAAATGGATGGATTGAGATAAGAGAAGGTAAGGTTAGACTTACTGGAAAGGGTAAAGAAGCGTTGCGTGAAAAAACAGCAATCGAATTAGCATTATTTGAAATTTCTGAAGGACATGATATTTCTGGGGACATAATGAAAGTATTGGAGAATAGGAAATTAGTTGCTGCAAAAAAACTTGGGGTAACTATTCAAGGAAATATTATCAACCAACTAACTTCTAAAATGATTGTTTCACAGGCTTGGAAAAAACACGCTTTTAGAAAATATGATGTTAAAGCACCCGCACCAGAACTTTTCGCAGGTAAGAAACAAGCTTATCTGGCTTTTTTGGATGAAGTGAAAGAAGAATTAGTCTCTATGGGATTTGCAGAAATGGAAGGACCTACTGTAGAAAGTGTTTTCTATAATTGTGATGCATTATACATGCCACAAGATCATCCTTCAAGAGATGTTCATGATATTTATTATGTAAACGGAAAGGCTGTGATTGATAAAAAACTTTTATCAAAAGTTCGGGCTTGTCATGAAAATGGTGTAGATGGATCAAAAGGATGGGGTGGTAAATTTTCAAATGAAAAAACTAGTAAATTACTTTTGAGATCACAAGGAACAGCACTGAGTGCACGAACACTTGCAAACAACCCAAATGTTCCTGGAAAGTATTTTGCTGTTGCTCGTTGTTACAGGCCAGATGTTATTGATGCTACACATGCAACAGAATTTAATCAACTTGAAGGAATTGTTTTAGGTAAAAAAGTAAATTTCAGAAATTTACTTGGGATGATAACAACATTTGCAAAACGAGTTGCAGGTGTTGACAAAATAAAATTTTTACCTGGGTATTTCCCTTACACAGAACCTAGCACTGAAGGTTACATATACCATCCTAAATTAAAAAAATGGATTGAAATTTTACCTGCTGGAATGTTAAGACCTGAAGTTACAAAACCACTAGGAATAAATGTTCCTGTAATGGCTTGGGGCTTTGGTATTCCTAGATTGTTTATGATTAGAGAAGGGATAACCGATATTAGAGATTTGTTTAGTTATGATTTAGAATGGTTAAGAAAAAGGAGAGTTTAAAATGCCTAGTATAAATTTAGATTTAAGAGATTTGGAAAAACTTTTAGGAAAGAAATTGCCTAGAACAGCTGAAGCACTAGACAGTGCGTTTGAATGTGTTAAGGCAGAAGTAGAAGAACTAAAAGGAAATAATTTAAAATTGGAAATAAAGGGAAATGATCGACCTGATATTTGGAACGTTGAAGGAATTGCTCGGCAAATGAAAGGCCAAGTTAAAAAAGAACTTGGATTAAAAAAATACAAAATTAATAATTCTAGATTTGAAGTTAAAACAAAAGGTGTTAGTGTTAGACCTTACATTGCATGCGCTGTTGTTAAAGGAATTAAAATAACTCCTTACATTTTAGAACAGTTGATTCAACAACAAGAAAAAATACATGGTACATATGGAAGAAATAGAAAACGTGCTTCTATTGGCTTGTATAATTTTGATATGTTAAAATTCCCTTTAAGGTATGAAGTGGCTGATCCTAAGAAGGTTTCTTTTGTTCCACTTGGATGGACAAAAAAAGCTAATATGGAAAAAATTATAAAGGAACATGAAAAGGGAAAAGAGTTTGCTGATATTTTAAAAGGTGAGAAAAAGTATCCTGTATTTTTGGATAATGATGGAAAGGTTCTATCATTCCCACCAATAATAAATTCAAATGATATAGGAAACATTTCTACTAAAACTAAAAATATTCTCGTAGAAGTTACTGGAACAGATTTAGAAGTTGTCAAAAGTGTTTTGAATATTGTTGTGTTATCTTTTGCTGATCGTGGAGGAAAAATATATTCAGTCAAAACAACTAGTTATGGTAAGCAAAAAGTTTTCCCGAACTTTTTAACTAAAAAAATTATAGTCAAACTTGATTATGTTAACGGATTATTAGGAATGGAGTTTTCTGCTAAACAAGTAGAAAAACTTTTGAAAAGATCTCGATATGGTGTTGTTGTAAAAGGTAATAAATTTGTTGTTGAGATTCCTTGTTATCGAACAGACATAATGCACCCAGTTGATATAATAGAGGATATTGCTATTGCTTATGGTTTTAATGATTTTAAAGTTGATCCACCTGAGTTGTATACTTTGGGCGGATTGACTGCTAAAACAAAATTCTCTAACAAGGTTAGGGATATAATGATTGGATTCGGTCTACAAGAAGTTATGACTCATACATTGGTAAACAAAAAAACACTTACTGAAAAAGTTATGATAGTTCCAAAACTTACTGAAATAAGTAATCCTATTAATAATAATTATACTTGCTTAAGAAATGCAGTAATACCAACAATGCTTGAGTTGTTAAGTAAAAATACACATAACAAATTCCCTCAGAAAATATTCGAGGTTGGAAACTGTATTGTGAATAAAAAAGATGTTGAGAAGTTAGGTTGTTTGATAACACATGACCAAGCAAACTTTACAGAAGCTAAAGCGATTCTTGAAAGTATAGGAAGAAATTTAGGAATAAAATTCGGACTGAAACCAATTAAACATCCTACATTTATTGATGGTAGAGTTGGAGAAATTCTTTTGAAGGGAAAGCACGTAGGAGTTATTGGTGAAATAAATCCTAAAGTTTTAGAAAATTGGGGATTGGAAAAATCTGTGATTGGGTTTGAGATTGATCTAGGTAATCTTTAGAGAGAAAGCTAATATCGTAACCAATTTAGAATTGATTCTACACACCTTTTTATTGGGTCGAACAAAAAAGCTGTACCAAAAATTAATATCGTAACCAATTTAGAATTGATTCTACACACCTTTTTATTGGGTCG